>PVBE010899219.1_pt1 | contig 17826 bp, 37 predicted proteins | sample 1631181 | NCBI WGS metagenome assembly PVBE01 (sample SAMN08397723, study PRJNA350692) | Marine metagenome, whole genome shotgun sequencing project. | isolation source: water | place: Pacific Ocean | collected 2012-04
ATTAATTAAAATAAATAAATATAAAAATTACTGATTAGATAGCCAATCAAGTACACTAATTGAGGGCTCCCAATTGAATTGTTTCTTAATTTTTGAAATAATAGCACTTGATCCAGAAGGTTCTAACTTTGAGGGGAGCTTTTTAAAATTATTTTCTTCTGAAATAGCTTTAGCTATTTCCATAACTGACGTAGATTCACCGCTACCGACGTTAAATATATCTCCCATTAGCTTGTGGGGGTGCAAACCGGCTAAAGCAGTAGCACTAGCAACATCATCAACATGTATAAAATCCCTTGAATGCTCTCCTGAGCCAAAAATTGTTAAAGGTTCATTATTTTTTTGTTGTTTTGTAAATGTTCCAATTACTCCTTCATCGCAGTCGGGACCGAATACATTAAAATATCTTAAACTAACAGTATCTATTTCATAGAGACGAGAATAAAGATCACAATATTGTTCAATTACTAATTTTTGTAATCCGTAGGGGCTCATGGGTGAAGTCGGCGAAGATTCAGAGAGATTTTCTCCTTCTCCATAGACTGCACAAGTTGAAGCGAATACAAAGCGAGGAATTTTTGCCTCAATACATAAATCAAGCATACGAAGAGAGCCATCTACATTAGTATTATTATACAACCAAGGGTGGGAGATAGAGGCCTGAACGTTTTTCCTCGCAGCTAGATGAAAGAAAGCATCGGCTCCGCGCGCTATTTCTAAGATTTTTTGATAATAATTTGGATCACAAATATCCGCCCATATATATTTGTATTCTCCTGAATTCTTTTCACTAATAGAATTGTCTATACTAAAAACTTCATGCCCATTTTGTTCAAGAATATTAAGCAGCCGCGAACCAATAAAACCAGCACCTCCTGTAACTACAAATCTCATTTTAGAATCTTTTTGACCACTCCTTTATTATTATACTGTCATGACATCTTTCTCCAAAACATTCTTTATAATATTGATGCCACATCTGTACTGGAGTGCTCATCTCCATATCTATTGTGCTAGTAAGTGAACAAACGTCTTTTGGTGGTCCAGCCAAGTGATTTGCCCAAGGTTTCCTTCTTCCTGAGAAATGAATTATTTTAATATGTTCTTTACATTTTTGAAATAGGTTTTCTCCTCCTCTACCTATCTTCTCTTTAATGTTTATTTTTACTCCTCCCCAATTCTTGAAGTTATAGCCATAAGGAAAACTAAGATAAGTTAAATTATCAGAATATACAGTCTGGTATCTTCTAAGCATTCTATTCACTGTTTCTTGATCAGCTCCGCTTATATCATGTGTCTCATCCTTAACAACCTTCTTCATTTCCTTGTAGATCTCTCCTGTTAACCATTTTTTACCTATTATCCAAAAGCCTCCATTTATTTTCTCTACATAAGGTGCTATATCTGGCTCATTTTTAGTTTTTTCCCAGCCCTTAGTGTTATTAGGGCCTTCATGTCCAGCTTGTACGGTATATACCGCTCCTAAATCAGCGTTTTTCTTGTGGACAAGGTGATAATCAAAGGAATTTATACATAACATATCAGAATCAACACAAATAACAGTATCATATTCTTTTTCATTAAATGATTCTAAACATAAATATACATCTCTATTACTTTTTCCATATATGGTCTTTGCATTATTGCAATAATCTAAATCAGGTTTAACAAATTCTAATTTTATGCTGCCCGCAGCATATCTTATTATTTTTTTACTTTCCTCTGAGAGATTAGTATAGTAAACCTTTAGTGTGTGCTGCTCGAAGTCCTTTAAGTGTTTCCTTAGTGAGAACACCATGACAGCACAGCCATGAGCGAATGAATCGCTTGCGGATATACAGAAGAGAGTTTTTATCATAGGTATTTTGTAGTTTTGTCTATATGGGACGAGCATGCCAATGTAGGTGGTCTGGAACCTGTCTTTGGACCTTATCAATGAAGAATTTTCCTTTTCCGAACTTTTGTTCTCCAACTTTAGATAGCGCCTCCTCCATTTCGGCAGCGTCCTTCTCTGAAATAGTCATAGTGTGCAAAGGTTCCCCTCTCCAGACAGACATAGGTAAAATACACGACATACAATCCATAATAATCCATCTTGGATCGGATTCGTCATAAATATGGAGGATTGTTTTTAGTTCACAGAGAGAGCAGCTCATTCTTGTTCTATCTTACTTCTAAATAGTTCTACGTAAGATAACATTTCTTTCAAAACTTTTTCGTAGTCCTCTTTTGGAGAAGTTAGTATCTTATTATTGTAACAAGTTAGCATTGTCACACATTGGTTTATGTGACATGTTGCGTCGTAGCGACTACACCTTAGTTCTGTCGTCTTTTTCTCCACTCGTCGTACTGACGTCTTCTCTCGTTTTGGTCTTGATCTGACTTGATTTTATGCTGTCCTGCTTGCAAAGACTCAAGTCTTTTCATAATATACTCTTTTTTTTCTTTATCGTCTGTCTTACTAAGATATTCTAGACCTCTTTCGATGATACGTGGATCAATCCTTGACGTTCGTGAAGGAACCTTCACTATATTGGCTTTTGGAGCCGAAGTTGGTCTCTTACTTTCTTTCTTTTCGTCTTTTTTATCTCTAGACGAAGATTTACTCTTTGAAGATGGAGTGGTAGTCTTCGTTATTATGGTAGGTAGTCCATTATTTTTAAAAGACACGATCTCCTGTTGTCCATTATTTGAAATTAAAGCAGAATCCTTGCTAATTCTCTTTAGCTCTACGTTATATTGGTTCTCGTCTAGGGCTAAAGATACGAACCTATCTGGTTCTCCGGATTTTCTCAGTACTAAATGTATTTTTTTGACACCTTTTAAGCGTGTTATTCCTGTTAGGAAGACGCTTGGCTTTAGGATTTCAGAAGCTGGAGGCAAAATAGCTGGCTTCGGTAGCTCAGATGTCAGCTCGAAAGCGTTCCTCTTGACTATTCCTTGGTATGTATTAGTCTCCTGACTTTTGATACTGGAGAGGACTCCTGTTATCAAACAAAAGATTATTAAGATGTAGGTTTTCATATCTTCCTCTCGACTGTTATATGGAGAACAAAGAGTATTTCCAAAATATCATTTTTTTACGTACTTCACTTTTAGGCGGCGCATCTTTCTCATAATTGACGACGAGGTTAAGATCGCTGCGGCACAGCAGATTACTGTTATAATCTTATAGAGCATAACTTGTGTGGCGTTGGCGTCAAACTCCGCCATCAATATATAACGACATCAGAGTTCTCGTCTTCTGCTTTCCACTCAGATTGTTTCTCTGCTTGAGCTTTTTTCCATTTAGATTGACATACGGCGTATCTCTGTTTGGAGTCGTCAAACTCCTTAACCATAACAGAGTCCCCCATGCAATCAGATAAAAAACCCTTTTTTTCTTCTTGACCGTTTGGTGTTGGTATTGGCATTATTTTTCTTCTTTCTTTTGCTTAACCTGTATGTATTTAGGCGTAAGTACACATTTATTTATGTGTTCTTCTAAAGTCTTGATTCCTAGTATCTTAATTAAAAATTTACGTACCATACTGTTTTCTCCTCATTAGAGTTCAAATGTATATAGTGCCCGCTGTCGGGCTCGAAATAGACGGGTAGCATATTCTCAGAAAAAAACAAATTGATTGCGTGTCCTCCTGATCTATCTCCTGCGTTCTTATAAAATATAGTTCCTACTGAAACAGATGTAGCGTTTGTTATGTTCTTTTTACCATCCATCCTTTCTGACAAAGTATATGAGTTAGCCGCGGCGTGAAGGAATCTTAAGTACGCCTTAAAAGAGTTAGAGAGATCTTCGCAATCCCAGTTTGTTTTCCAGTAGCTGGCCCTTATCTTCTTTTGAAAACCAAAAACCTTAATCCACTCTATGTAGGCTGGGTAAGCTTCTTTCTTAACCCATTCTAAATCGAGAAGAGCGTAGTCTTTATCAGTGATGATCAAGTGTTCTACGTTAGGAAAGGAAGACTGTATTGCTTTCTTAATATCAGCTCCTTTTATGACTAACGTGTTGTCCATCCTTTTTAATCTAGTTTTTGGCGTTTTTATAGGTTACTCGTTTTTTTCGTTCCAAGTGGCTAATAGTATCTTATTATTCTCTTGGTTCATGTCCCCAGAGGTAGTTTTTCCATCTGCAGTCATGAATTGAGAGTTAAATTTGAACTTCTTCCTAATTTTCTGCTCCATTTCTGGAGTCATTTCCTTTATGTCCCAATTTTCCTCGTTCATGTTTATGTCTTACACCTTTTTTGTATATCAGAAACACTTTTTTCGATCATTTCCTCGGGGATTTTTTGGGACTTGCATATTACAAACACCTAAAACCTTCGGGGAGAATGATAAAAGGGCCACCCCGCCACTAGGTAGCCTGTCAAGTATTATTTTTTTTCATAAACAGGGGGGTAAATAAAATGAACATGGGGCTTGACATTATCCTGTGATATGTTATACTGTTTTCTGTTATGAGCGAAAAGGAAAAGCACATAGATTGGATGGACGAGCAGGACGCGGCTCTGACGCGTGAGGCCAAGCAGCACGACTTCGCTGCCGAGGATAGGTGCGACGAGTACGCATCTCCGACCCACGAGGACTGTGGGTGGTTTGGCTACGAAGGTCTTTGCGAAGACTGACGTAAGCCACTCAACATCAAGGACTTACAGCGGCCCCCCTCGCCCCGCGGCCGTAAGTCATTGATACTCAGTCACTTACACATCGAAAAAAAAATAAAAAAAAATGACGATTTAGCTTGCATTGTCCAGCGATCTATGCTATCCTCTTTCTAGTGAGTGAGAGAAATACAGATTTTAAAGTTATGAGTTCTGAAAAACTAAACGGCTGGAAGCCGTTCTTTAACGAGGTCGCATCTAGGTGCGAGTACTGGGAATTAGGCTTCGGTGATATCAACGCCGAAAAGGAAAGCGAAATAGTTCGCGAGTGCTTTGTTGATGACTACACTGTACAGCATACAGTGGACGCATGGCACGAATACGTGGTCGAAGAGATGGTAGATAACCTATAAAAAAAGGTTGACAATGATCCTAAACTGTGATACCATATATCAAGTGAGTACGAGAATGACAGCATACGAGATGGCAAATAAAATGATAAGAAAACCAAAAGAAGATGCAGTAGTGCGTCTAGAGAAGGCTCAAGCACAGGCTAGAGAACAGAAGAAGATGGTCAAGGAAGCACTTGAGGCAATCAGGTTAAGCAAGCCATACAAGCGACCAGAAGATGCACCAATTTTAAAAGAATGGAAATAAGATTATGAAATACGGAAACCAAAACTACACAGTAGAAAAGATCCTCATTGCCTTCTTCATTGTATGGGGAATAGCTACCATATGCAGGGTAACAGGGCAAGAGCATACGCATACCACACACACACTCACAAGAGAGCAGAAGGTAGTAGCAATCACCATACTGGCAGAGGCTAGAGGTGAAGGTAACAAGGGTATGTATGCCGTGGCTGCTGTAATAGCACAACGCTCGTTTGAGCGTAAGCAAACACCAGAGCAAGTATGCCTAAAGAAATGGCAATTCAGTTGTTGGAATGGTAAGCAATTAAAAGACCTTGAGCATCTACTAAAGGTTAAGCAGGGTAAGTATGCTATACTGTTAGCTAAAACAATTAAGCAGTTAAGCCGTGACTATGTAGGCTATGCTAATCACTATCATGCCACATGGATGAAAAAGAAGCCTTACTGGGCTAAAGGTCAGAAGCCTGTTAAGGTAATCGGCCAACACGCCTTCTATAAGCTATAAATAGAATAATAGCTTGACATACCGCCCTCGGGCGGCCCCTCCCCCCGCCGTAAGTCCTTAAGCACCAATGACTTACGCACACAAAAAAAAGTAAAAAAAAAGTACAAAAAGGGTTGACATTTTCTGAATCTGTGATATACTGTTTCTTGTTATGAGAGATATGATGATAGGTTGTGAAGAGGTGTTCGAGCTGGACGTGGATGTTTGTGACGCGTGGGTTAATGAGCCCGTCGAGGTCGAGGAAGAGGAAGTTTGTTGGTGCAAGTTTTTTGAATCTTGTCCGGCTTGTTTTGGTAAAAAATAATCCTTGACTTTCTCTAAAATTCTGATATACTGATTTTTGTTATGGAAAATATGTTTGATAATATGTACGAGGTTCGGATCGCCAACTCTGGCGATGTTGCTGGTTTCCCGCGTTCTCACGACGGTCTTGAAAAGGCCATCATCTTGGCCTCGCGAGAGGGTACTGAGGTCACCTTTGAGGGTGAGGTCATTTGGTCTCCAGAGGCGTAAGCTTCTGATTACCAATGACTTAGGCCCGGCGGCCCCCTCCCCCGCCGTAAGTCCTTGACTATCAGTGACTTACGAAAAAGTGAAAAAAAGTGAAAATAAAGCTTGCAATTCTCTGAGATTGTGCTATACTATCTTCAGTGAGTGAGAGACATAACAACGAAATAAATAAGATGAATAACGAAAACGAGATGGTTCGGAACGACAACAATACTGAGTTAGTGTCTTGCTGCGGATGCGGCGAGGAACTTCGGATCAGCCAAGAAGAGGCTGGAAACTGGAATGATCTGGACTGGTTCCAATGCCGCGAGTGCGAATGAGTGCTTGACTTTTAAAGTAAATTGTGTTAAGTTATTTCAAGTTATGAGAGATAAGAGTATGAAAGAAAAGACAGTTAAGGTCAAAGGGCCTTGGGTTGATGGAGTACAGACAGTCAAAGAGATTAGTCTGGAAGAGTGGACAAGCTACACGCCATTGAATAGGCGAGTAAAAGGCGAATGGTTCCGAGTTGTGAAATGGTAAAAAAGCTTGACTTTTACCGAGAATCTGCTATACTAATTGCGTTATGAGAAATAGTGAAAGTAAACCGTTCTGGAACGTAGTGTTCAAGACCCGAAGAAACCCTGAATTTACAGGCAAGCACGTTTTGGCAAGCTGTAATCGAGTTCACACCACGTTTTCAATCGAAACAAAACAAGAAGATATGATTGAGCTTTACAAGGCTGAAACCTTCAACAACCAATGGACAAACGGAGACGTTTACGAGGTGCTGGGCTTTGATAATATCTTTGAAGATCGCATCAGCGAAAACGACTTGAGAATCACACACGATTAAAAACTTGACTTTTACTGAAAGTCTGCTACAATAACTTTGTTATGAGTGATCGAGAAATACTACTGAAGCAATGGAGAAACCTTCCGACAAACGAACGCGTAACGTGGGAAACATTCAAGAGACAACAGAGACCAGCGATTATACGCAAATCAAGACCAGAAGACAAATGAACCACTTCAACAAAACAGTTCAAGTATACTACAACCTGCACAAAAAGTGTTTAAGTGTCAGGAAACGAGGATTAGTGATCGACCATGTGGACTCAATTATCCTAAAGGACGCAACATTCCATGTTCAGCAAGCAGGACGTAAAAGAGTGCTTAAAGAGAAACGCAAGAATGTTCACGCCTATGTTAGCGGTGTTCCAAGTAACACGGCTTTCTTTGATGGCGAAAAGGCAGAAAGGATAACTTATAATCCTTATAAGAATAAATGTTTTACTAGTGTTGAAACTGGTGAAGGTGTTTGGAGAAGAGATGTAGTGTCTATCAATGGCAGGTCTATTCTAGCACAATGAAAAAAATTATTCTTTTACTGTTTCTGTTCTCTGTTAGCTTAAATGCTGCTAGTTTAAAAATTATACCTGTTAAACAAAAGACTTTGCCAAATGGTAGAGCTTACGGGTTAGAGAGTGGAATATACTTTGAGGTTAAAGACATCGAGCCTTTGATAATGTATAAAATCCAATACTCAAAAGATTTAAAGAATTGGACTGATTTAGTGCAGATAACAACTTGGTACAACTCAATGACTTCGCCTTACTACACTTGGAGTCAATTGCCAAAAGATAAATGCTTTTTTAGAATAGTTAAGGCTTGGTAAAATGAAAAACGACGGTACACTAAATTGGAACGCGAAACACCTTGCTAAAGGGTTACAGATTAAGGTAGCCGAAGCGATAGAGTACTTTACTGACGGACGAAAGTTGAGCTTCTTGGCTGAAGTAAGACTAGCCGCAGAGCTAGAGATGGACAGAGCCGAGACAGAAGCAAAACCTTATGACCTCATCGACCCAAGGACAAACGAAAAATGGGAAGTACGCTGTATGCGAAGAACAGTCAGCTTCGCACCAAGCAACATGACTGGAGCAAGTCGCGGATTCAACATCGAGGGATTTATGGACAAGCTCGACATCTGTGCAGGATATATAGTCTGCGATATCGTCGAGTTTCCCGTTGTGCCTTACTACATAATCAAGTCGAGTACAGTTGCTGAATGGTTCGGCAGTCAACGCATGAGCAGAACAGCCCAACTAACCAGAAAAAACTTTCTCCAAAAAATGAGTTGACAGTTCGGGCGGCGCGGCCCCCTCGTGCGGTGTAAGTCCTTAATAGTCAGTGAGTTACGTAATGAAAAAAAAGTGAAAAAAGGTGTTGACATTCTGTGAGTTTATGCTATACTGTTTTCTGTTATGAGAGATAATATCAGTTGTGAAGAGGTTTTTGAGGCCGATCCGCAAGCGCGGGCGGAGTTCGATGTGGTGTGTGACGAATGGCAGAATGAGGCCATCGAAGCGCAGGACGCGGATGAGGAGTGGGTTAAGTCGGTCTGGGGTTGTAGTGTTCTTTTTGAAAAGTCAGAGTGGGAACGGCAAAGCTCTTGACCCTTAAGTTGCTGGCTACCAATGACTTAGGCCCAGCGCCCCCGCCCCCCGCGCTAAGTCCTTGATACTCAATGACTTACGACTTGAAAAATAAGTGTTGACATCCTCCTCGTTGTGTGCTATCCTATTCCTGTGAGTGAGACAAATACAATGACTGAAATCTACGGAGCCAGCTACGGCAACTTCGTGCGCCGCACCTTAAAAATAACCAAGCACCCTTTTATCCCACGCGAAGAGCCTGTAAGTAAGGAGTTTGTGCCGCGAAAAAAAAGTGAAAAAAAAGTTGAAAAAGGGCTTGACTTTGTGCCGAAAGTGTGATACCATTTTTCCAGTGAGTGAGAGAAATAACATGAAAAACCATTACTACATTAAGGACGAGGACGGATTGTTCCGTATGTTTGATGTGAGCCATGACGGGCTCGAGGACGCGATTGAGGTCGCCAACGAAATCGGCACCGATGTCATGTGCGAGCGTGACGGTGAGGTCGAGTTGGTCTGGTCGTTCGAGGAATCTGGCGACAGCGAGGCCGACGAGCCTTGGGACGGTTTCAACTCCGACGCCGAAGCTGACGCGGATGCGTTGGCCAGTGCGGGTTGGGGAACCGACGAGGATTACGGCGGCGACGCCTTCGACGCTTGGGAAGGCTAATCCCGCTTCGCGGGGTAGCCAAGTGGTAAGGCACGGCTCTGCAAAAGCTGCATCGTCGGTTCGATTCCGACCCTCGCGTCCATTTCACCTTAAGTTACTGACTATCAATGACTTAGGCCTCGCGGCCCCGCCCCCCCGCGCTAACTCCTTGACTATCAGTGACTTACGATTTTTAAAAAAACTTTAAAAAAACGCATATTAGGGCTTGACTTATTTCGTATTTGTGGTATACTCGTTTCCGTTATGAGAGAAATAGAGAAAAGAAAAGAACTCAAAAAGGCATGGGAAAAAATTCACCCAGTTGACCGCCCAACATGGGAAGACTTTAAGCGTGGGCAATTTGTTTTGCCGCAAACGCAAAGAGATCGTGACTTCCCAATTGCTGCAATGGAAGATCGCCAAAGAAGAGAAAAGCAATGGGCTGAACACATAGCTAAAAAGAATGCTTGACTCGGCTGTCAGTTTCTGCTATAATTAATTTATTGGAAGTAAGAAAAGTATGAAGAAGTTCTTAATAAACTACATACCGGCTGTCCACGAAGGACAGGTTAATGATGACAACAAGGCGTTCTTCTATCGTGTTGAGATAGACGAGCAGTTTGCGAATCGCAGCGAAGGAGACAACGCTGCTGGCTTGTCTGCAAAGGACACGGAAACTGGCCTTTGGAAACGCTTCCGTTTCGACGGAATACAAAGTGCTGTGGCAATCTAGCCACTAGCACAAGTGCTACGCTTTAAACGCAGCGTGACACTTCACCCTCTTTAGAGTTGGCGGGCTAAACACGCCTCCATCGCCCTAAGCTATAAACGCGCTGGGACAGGGATGGTAAGACATCTTACGCTTGATTATCGGTGGCGCGGTAACAACTCTCTCTCATAACACACAACCCCTGTCAAGGTTTTTTTGGTTTTTCCTTGACGGGGGTTAACTCTTTGGGTATCAAGGACTTAGGGGCGGCGGGGGGAGGCGGCAGTCGTAAGTCGTTGATGATTAGAAGGTTACATGTCTAAATTTCTGAAATGGATTGTCTAAAGTCTGAAATTGCTCTACGCAAACGAGTGCTTGTTTTAGTATCCATTATATTAGCAGCAGACCTTTTATATCTGTGCATATCATGAGTAAGTGTATTTAAAATATTTTTCTTTAGCTCCTGACGCTGCTTCTCTACTCGCAACTTATTAGTATGCTTACTTTTATTTCGCACTTTAGATTTTGCTTTACTCATCTTCTTTAATTCTTTTTTCTCTTCTTCTTGAAATGCTTTGCAAAGCTCTTGCCACTCATTGTGATCCATGTTTAAAAAAAATGGTGGTTGGACTATTTGTTTACCAACAACTTTTCGGGTTCCAAATCAAAATGTTCTGATTTCCCTACTTCGTGCTTATCCGAGCTGTCTTATCTGCCACTTGGCCATCAAACCTGCTCAGTTAACGCCTTAATGCCTTGGATGCATTTGTTCGGCCACACCGACCTCCAACCGTCGCTAGAGGAAATTGTTTCTCTCACTTCAATAAGTATATCATTCACTAGTTTGAATGTCAACCTTTTCTTGTGATATTATCGAAATTATTTTTGCAATGTCGTCAGCACTGAGCCAACCATTAGCATAAGTATCCTCTTCTGGACTAAAGATGTTACACGTTTCATTGTCGTAGCCATACCAGTTATCCTTATCATCAAAGATAGCGACTTCAGCCGTTTTACCAACGGTAGAGTAATGGTTCTCGCTCTGCTGAATAGATATAGACCAACCATTTGAAAACTCAAAGGTGAACCCGTTCCAATGTTCTGAAGGTATTATGCTCATGCGTCTTTGAATCGTTTTAGTGTGTGTGAGATTATCTTAAATAGTTTATTCAGATCTTCATCCTCGTAAATCACCTTGTTGAGATGAGGGTATTGATTCTCTCCTTCAAGGCCACGATGCCAATCCGTAATGTCGTCTTGGATTCGCTGTGAGAGTTCGTCTACGTCTAGGTTTTTCATTTGCTGTATTGTTTCCATATCTGTAAGTCCAACTGAGAAGGTAGTATATCCCAGTTATCGCAGAATGTCAAGAACTTTTCTTCTAAATCTTTATATACTTTTTGACTTTGTGGAGTGCTATCTGGAGTTGGCACACCTTGTTCCCTTAACCATTTTAAGATATGAGTATCTAATGTAGCAATCCTCTGATTAGGTCTACTATGCATTATGATAAACCTTGCTGTCTTTGGCCCGATACCATGAATTGCTTCAAGGTCTTCAACTTTACAAGTCTTTAAGTCAATACCAGATTCAGCTAATTCTTTTAATGCTCTGTAAATCCTTTTGTATTGCCCGAACTTAGCGTGTTGTAGGTAGCCTCCGAATATGTTTGCACCAATGAGCTTTTTAATAGTCTCGAAAGGTGTGAGTTGTTCAGTTGGTGTCTGAACATCTCGAAAGTGTTCGTTTACCTTGTCGGCAGTCTGTTGGGAACCTTTTCCAGCAACACAAACAGCAAAAATAGCAAATAATTCTAAATCTGCTTTTGTCCTGTTGAAATCAGTTATCTTTTTTGGGTTGATCTTTTTTGCGATCATATGATCCTTTTCCTTTTTTTGGTTTATGTATCCTCTCGCCAGTATTCCAATTTACTTGCTTTCTGATACTTGGTTTCTTTCTCTCACTCACTTCAAATAGTATAACAGTTTTTGATATCAATGTCAAGCTAATATCCATTATAGCTACAAGTAGTGCCATACTTCTTGCGCTTGGCGTCAGCAGCTTTCATCATGATGTCATTGTAAGACCCTTCGCTCCAGTCTGACTTGGGATATCGAGCCTCAGCTTCCTTGAGTTGTTTCACTCGCTCCCAGCTAGGCACTCCGGGTATCTGATCTATGTTGCTCATGTCGGGGATAAGCATAACACAAGTAGCTTTGAATGTCAATGTTTTTTTTAATGTTTTTTTAAATACGTAAGTCGTTGACTATTAAGGACTTAGCTCGACGCGGAGGGGCCGCCCGACCCCTAAGTCCTTGGGACTCAGGGGTTTAGGGGGTTGAGGAGCTCAGCTGTTTCATGAAGGCTTATTGACACACGAACCCCGTGCCCGGCTCTCCCGGACCACCATGGCTGAGTGCTCCCCAATCCACGTGTGCGTCTAAAATACTTTCAAACTAGTCATTTTTTTAGCCACCTTCTTTAGCGCTCTTCCGGCAGTCCCTGCTAGTGATTCCCCGGATTTAGCGTTCAGGTATTTTGAAACCTGTTGCTTGCTAGCGCGACGGAAGTTGTCCGACTTCACGAGCTTGGCGTCCTGATCATGAACCATTGTCATGATCCTGCGTCCTACCTTGCCTACAGCACGTTCGACCCTTTTGGTTAACGTGTTATAATATAGGCAACCATTCCTGATTTCCTTTGTCTTCATAAATATTAAGCCTTGACTGAATCCCAGTCTGATAAGTTCTCTGCAGAGATCTGCAATTCCGCGTGTGGGTCAACTTCGATGGTTCGCATCTTTATTGTGTAGAAGGTCTCATCTTTTAAGTTAGCCATGAATTGGTCGCGTAAGTCGAACGCAAACACATCTGCTCCGCCTTTCTCTCCCTTTAGAATTTCTTCGCCGACATCTCGCAAGACTTGCGTCCTGCAAATCTCAAGGACGGCTTGCTCAAATCTTGCTTGGTCAGTCCAGAACACCGCAAACTTATCTGTCCACCAGTCCAGTTTGCCGCTCGTAGCTTTCCAATTCCAGAACGACCAAAAGCGTCTCGTAAGATATTCTTTGTCGTCACATTCTAAACCAATTGCCCAGTCATCTTTACTGAACACTTGCCGATAATATGTAATGTTTTTCTCACTCACAGGTTTTATAGTAACAAATTTCGTTTCAGTTGTCAAGCTCAATCATACTTAAAATAATCACAAGCCCAAGCCACAAAAAATAATCCAAATAATAATGCAAATATCCCCAACATGTCCTTTAAGTATACGATGTTCTAGCCTGTAAGTCAAGCAGGGATTGCTCTGTTCTTGTTGTAACCAGCAAAGCCGTTTTTCTTTAGCTCGGAAAGAGCTTTGGCCGCTTTGCTTTTCGCTGGCTGGCTTCCATGAAGCACCAAGGCGAAATCATCAGCACCTGAAATAGCCAAATCATCCGTGTGGTCAATGTCCAAATCCAAAGAGGCGGCTTCTTCTTTGCTGAAAAATACGCGAGCCGATTTAACCTTGGATTCAGGAATTAAACTGTCATACTTTCCACCACGCGAACAAGTAAACACAAAGTTTTTTGGCAACTTTCGCTTGCTTAAATGGTTAACTAAAAAGTTAATGCTTTTTGTGTAGGAGTAAAACACCACGTTTGGAAACCAGCTTGCCACTTTCATCCATGCGTTAAAATATGCTTGGCTAAAGTAATCTCCGCCGATATGGACACGCAGAGTTCCGCCACGAGTCAAGCCTGTGGCTTTTATGCTCCTAACAATCAAGTCGACTTGTTCCTGTATGCTCTTACAAGCCTTTAATAGATTGAAATTGTGCCAACGAGCTTTGTTCACAGACGGATAACGTGCTTCGTCCATCGCTGCATAGCAACGAAAAGTATCACCGTTTTCGTCTGGTGTTTGCAAGTCAACAATCTTGCCCGTCGTCCTGTGGACTTTCGTGTAACAGTTTTTCGCTCCGGGGCAAGTATAGCCGCTTGGCAAAGAGAAATGCCAAATGCCTTTTAGCTTGGCGTTTTCGTAGTGGAATTTAAGTAGGTTTTCCATATCAGAAAGAGTAGTCTAGCACAGTTGCTCTCGATTGTCAAGCGAAAAGTAAGTCCCAGCCTTCCGGACTAATCCCCGTATTCGCAAACTCTCTGTCGCCAGCATCCAACGACTTCAAACACATGATTGCTTCCCCTTGGTTTAAGTCCCAAAGTTCATGACTGGGAATCGTCACGCTGTAAGGTTTGCCTGTCTTGACGCAAGGGCCAGTAAAGGTGTAGGTGTGTTCTGGCTCGTAAGCCTCCGTGTAAGTGCAAGCACTTGTTTGTATATAACGTCCCATAACTTCAATAAGTATAGCACACTCTAGCGCCCCATGTCAAGCCCTTTCTTATCACTGTTTTAAACTGCACGTAAGTCGTTGAGTACCAAGGACTTAGGTGCGGCGGGGGGGCGGGGCGGGGCGTAAGTCCTTGATAGTCAGTCACTTAGCTCTTGTCAAGTAAAAAAGAAGGAGGGGCGGCATTGCGCCGCCCCTTAACCGTTATGAGAAACCTCACACTTACCCTACCAAAATACTGCCCTTGGCAGGAGTAGGGATTCGAGTGAGTTTGTTGAAATCGCTCGTAGACTTTGAAGCCTTAACGAAACGATTCAAGACATTAGAGTTTACCTTGTCGGCATACTCAAACCTTGTTGGCTCGACCTTGTGAGTCAAGTGATATGTCACCGCATTATACAAATTGTATAAATTGCGATTCTTGTCCTCTGGGAAAGGAGGATTCAACCAAACCTTCGTGATCTCCTCGCGAAGTTTGTCGGAAAGAATCTTATCGCTTGCAAGATTCTTGAGAACATAATCACCAATCGTATCATCAATTTTCACTTCAGATAGTTTAGTGAAGTCTCCACCAACCGTATCAAAGGCCGTAATGGCACGATCAATCGCATCAGAAACACCATCGAGAGACAACTTGCGTGAGTGCTTCTGGTTAAATCCAAAAGCACGACGCATTGCCTTCATGCCGTTAGTGCAAACTAAACGCAACATCCCTAACTCCAAACCAGCAAAGCTGGTGCGATCATAAGAATTACGAATCGTGATCCTCATTCCCATCTCGTCCCCAACTTTCTGAACCTTGCGTAGTTCGTTGGGAAATTCATAGCGACCATACATAGTCGCTCCGTCACGAGCAACTGAAACCTTACGCTCGTAGTCAAGACCTTTATCGGTCAACACCTCGTCTACTGCATTGACGAGATCCGTATTCAGCAACAAGCCATACTTGTCACTCGTAACACCAAGCACTTGGCCTGTGTCTGTTCTGCGTGTTCCCCAGAAGCCAGCCTTCTGGTTGTCCTTCGTGTATAACTCCTGCATTTCAACAGGGAAGTCATACTTATCCGTAGTTGGTCTAGTAGTTCTTGCCATAGTTAAAGTGTAACATTATCTTAATTGAAAGTCAAGCACAAATTAAAGTGAGCGGGGTCGCTGCGTATGCCGTTACGGTGAGTTTATCGACTCCCCACCTACCCTTGAGAAAACCCTCCGCACTATCTAGTCTAGAACCATCAGCTTTGACCTTTCTCGCACTCACTTCAATAATCTTACCATATACTGACAAACAAGTCAAGCCCTAAAAGGACTCTCTAATTTTCTTAAAGGATCTAAGTCCTTAAGCAATAAGGACTTAAGGAGATAATTCTCTTTTAGCAGAAATACTTACCTAAGTCCTTGACTATCAAAGACTTACGGAGCGCGGGGGGGCGCGCTAAGTTGTTACACGATAGTGACTTACGATAAACTTTATCTTATTACTTCTTATTTGGCTTATTTGCAAAAAACGGGAGAAACGGGCAAAAAAAAGACCCCGCCGAAGCGGGGTCTGGTAAAAGGGGGGAGGACTCTGGTGTTTCACTAGGATAACCTACTAACCCTGTCTACAGCATCTCGCGTAGCACCATGCCAGAGTCTCCCATCACGCCTAGCGGCGTGATTTGGTCTTCCGACTTGTCTTTGCGACAGAAGTCGTCCGACGAGCTGCCTTGGGCCAGTTTGCACTAACCTCGAAGGCTGCCTTGTTCACACGCTCGTAAGTTGAGGCGTGTTGATTCTTCTTCACCAACTGCTTGGCAGAGGTGATCTTCAAGCCGCCGCCTGTCTGGCGTTCGACTTCCAACTGATATGTATGATTTCGCATACCCATAATTTATTATATTTTGTTTATTTGAGTCAACCGTTGACTACTTCTTAATAATACCACTAACTTATACTTGTGTCAAGCAAGTTTCTTTAGATATTCCAAACCTTTAGCAGTTATGTTTCTGCCAGCAGTTGTAATCTCCATTAGACTATGCTTTTGCAAGTAAATTTCAAAATCCCTTTGGACTGCCTGTTTAGATATACCAGTCTTTGCAGATAAATTAGTTAAACTACAATCTTTGTTATCTTTTAATATGTTTAATAATAGTATCTCTGTTGTATTCAACCCCATTGGAAATATACTTAATATCTTACTCAACTTTTCCCAATCAGATTTTCCAAATCTTTTAACATTATTCATTTCGCAATAAGACTCAATTTTTTGAGCCATTTTTTGTGCTGCTCTCGCATTGCCTCGCAAAACAGATGCTATATCTTCTAATGTTTTTGGTTCAATGTTTACATCAAGGTTGAGGCTAACAATTTTGCCCATTTCCTCGATAGAGTATTCTTCAAGGTCTACACGCTCCAGCCTATCCATTAAGGCATGAAATACAGATTGAGTTTCTGTCGTAGCAAACATGAAAGAAAGCCTACGGAAATCGAAATCAACAGTATAGTCCTCCAAGGTAAAGGAGGTCATGTTGTCTGGATTAGGGTTAAGGATAGTCAGCAAAGCCATGCTAACATCCTTGGGAATCTCGCTGCACTCGTCAAATAAGATGGTTGCATCCCTATCTTGGCACAATGGAATGACTATCTGATTGAAGAACTGTTTAACATTCTTAATCGTAGAACAGTTTATCTCAAAATACTTCTTATCACTATTGATTTCTTTTAGCCGCCGAGCAGTTGCCTTGGCCATAGTTGTCTTGCCGCAACCTTTAGGAGCGACAAACATAAGGTGAGGTATAATGTCAGTCTTTTCAAAGCCGCGACAAAAGAAGTCCAGCACACGCTTCGCGTTGGCTTGACCTATAATGTCAGGGAATAGATTGGAGGGTTTAGTAGTAACCATTTAAGTAGTATAGCAGAGACTTAATTAAAAGTCAATGCTTTTTACTGCTACCGTTTCCTCTACCTCTGTCTCCTTAATCTCAACAGGAGCAGCAGCAGACATATTGCCATAGTTGGATATGATTCGCTTTCCTGTTACAAGATTGAGTTGCTCCGCATACTTGCGTCCAACCATTACGATTGCATCCTCTTTAAGAACACGATTAAGTTCGCGTAGGTTGACTTCAATAAGGCTCGTCGCACCTTTGGTGCGTCCAGAACCTTTCTTTCTAGTCGTTGCCGCCATTCCTTAATCATCTCATAAACTGGATTGCTTGTCAATAATAAAAATAAATAAAAATGAATAAATAAATTTAAATAAAAATATGATTGTTTTGTCTATGTTTGAGATTGGTTGGCTTGTTTTAATTTATTTTAAAATTTTTAAATAAAATAATCATGTTATTGTTTTGTTTTAGAAAAGTGTTACATTATACGGGGCGGCCAAAATATTTGGTATCTCTCTATTAGTATTTCGCATTATATCATTAGTCAATATTACGCCGAAAATCATTCACAAATATAATAAT
>PVBE012565387.1_pt1 | contig 17826 bp, 18 predicted proteins | sample 1631181 | NCBI WGS metagenome assembly PVBE01 (sample SAMN08397723, study PRJNA350692) | Marine metagenome, whole genome shotgun sequencing project. | isolation source: water | place: Pacific Ocean | collected 2012-04
CCATCACCAAGCGTTCTACTTGGTAACGAGCGAGTCTCCCTAATAGCTTCTTGATGCCAGCCTGTGTATTTTCAACCTGTCAGTGTAACTCTTTCTCGTACAAACAGATGTCCAGGAACCACTTACCTACATCCACGCCTACGTTCACCATCGTTCTTCTCTTTTTAAGGTTTGTCATCGTGACTCTTCCTAGCTAAATTCGGGCTTGAAGCCCATTCGACTGTTCGAGATAAATAACCGGGTCGATCCAGTGCCCTCGCTTGTTAACGGTCTTTGCGGACCTTAAAATCATCGGGCTACTGGATCGGTAACTAACTGGTAACTGGTTACGGGCTTCACTTTAAACCAAAGAATATAGAATAAGAAATGGGGCGATTTGACCATACAATCAAATCAAGGAGATGCGCTGCGCGCACTCTGCATTAAAAGCGTTATGTGTCTAGATAGGAATTGCGCATGAATTGGGAAGCTATTGGAGCTATTGGAGAGATTGTAGGGGCTACTGGTGTCATAATTTCACTTGTATATCTTGCTGTTCAAATTAGGCATAGCACTAAAGAAAGCGAACTTTCAACAATTCACAATATTTCAGAATCGTACACCGCATTCATGCAAGAAGTAGCTGGAAACGCAGAGCTATCCAAAATTTGGGATACCGGCCTTACAAACTTTAGTGCGCTTAACCGCGATGAGGTCGTTAGATTTGTAATCATCATCGGAATGGTAGGTAGAATTCTAGATGATGCATACTTGCAATTCACCTCAAAACGAATTGGATTGGAAGCATGGAGATCCTATGAAAATATTCTAGTAATGGCTGCAAAATCCGATGGGTTCGGAGAGTACTGGACGCAGCGTAGAGATATGCATACACCGGAATTCATTGCTCTCGTCGAAAAAAAGATGGAAGAATTTGCGCCAGGTTCTGATATATACAAATAGTAATCTGGCGCCAACTATTGAATAAACGACACATAACAAAAAAATCAAAAAGGAATACAGGGCGTTATGTGTGCAGTCCTTTTTTAGTCCAGCTAGAATGCGTTGAATTCGAATAATCATTTTCAAGGCACCCAAACAATGCAAATTTATGGTCGGGCACAGAAAAACGAGTCAGAGCTAGAAATACTTTCCGAGGCAACCCTGGTTGCAGAAGCATCTACACTACGAGATTTGGCCTCATTTCTTTATCGTTGTGCAGATGCAATTGATGATCAGGGCGAGAGTTGGGAACACGAGCATTTCGAAAGCAACGAAGTTGTCAGCCCGCACTTCGTGGTTTTCAATCCGGACATTTTCAATGCTTAAGAGTTTTTGCAAAATAAGTGAAAGAATTGATGTTTGGGGGACATAACAATCAAATTGGAAAAGGAAGACGCAAGCGGCTCCTATTATTAGGGGCGATATGTTCCTTCCAAAGTTTAGAGCAATTAGAAAATTAGAATATAGGTTATGAACACTAGCAAACTAAATGAATGGCTAACTATTACGGCTAACTTGGGTGTTATTGCAGGCATTGTCTTTCTAGCCATTGAAGTGCAACAAAACACCGAAATAATGCAAGCCCAAACTCAAGATTCCATTACAGAAAAACAAATGGATTGGTATATGAATATAGGTACAAGCGAGTTTGCTTCTGATTTATATTTTAAAGGGAGAGAAGAGGGTGTCCTTGCGTTCGAAGTTGACTCTGCAGAGATTAACGCATTCAATTTCATTGCTCACGCAAATCCCAGAATTTGGGAAAATGAGTGGTATCAATACAAGAAACAATTATTCGAAGATGACGAATTTCTAGCCAGGAACAGAATTTGGCCTGTATTACTGAGTAGTCCAGGTTTTCGAGCTGTGTGGGATTCCCAAAAAGGCATTTATGCTCCGGATTTCAGAGAATACCTAGATGCCAAATTGGAAGGATATTTATCTGGTAATTCGTTCGAATCGTTGTAACGTATACAGTTCTAATGGAACTTAGTATCAGGTTTGAACTGCAATATTTAGAGTGGGTTTTTGACTATGCTGTTTCTAGCTTGGGCATTCAGTGGGTTCTTTATGCTTCAAGCCAGACGAAAATGACGACACAGAATAGCCGAAGCAAAACCAGCCACTGCTAAGTGCTGAGGAGTTCTCCTTTTTATGAAAGAGTGGTCTGGCCTCAAGAAATCACTTGTAGGTGTATTTTCCGTATCAATAGCCATGCTTGCACTGTACGGCGGTAGAAGCTATTGGGAATCGGCATTTGAAAATCTTGAAGCTCCAATGGAGGCGCGGAGCTCTGCAAATTCTCTATCCGGCCAGCCCGCATCTAACAGTCTGCCCAGAGCCACTGAGCGTGTCATCTTTAACGGAGTACCGCCATACTTAAGCAAACTACCTATCCTGGATAATAGTCTTTATCTCATGCATGACAATAATGCTTTCCTTCTCGGCGGCACCAATATTCACCTAATTTACTATAGCGCATGGAAGCGAATTGGCGGCACAGCAACGATTCGAGAACGCGAAGATGCGATCGAATTTGAAATGGCTGAGCAACCCTATATTGAGTTTTCATACGGGGGCAAATTTTATTCAGTTGAAGTATCCAGTCGCCTATACTCCTATAGAATGCAGTTCCGAGAGTTAGCTGAGGCAACAATTGAACTCAATAGAAAGTTTGGCGATGCATTTTGAGAGCCGATACAAATAAAATGGAAGAGTAGCATTCACTCCCCGCCTTTTTAGTGTTCCGGCTTTTCCCATGTACGTGGGGTAAATGAATACGGGCCCAACAATTCGCCACAAGCTTGGATCAATCCTACCACCCCTGGCGGAGCGGCCAGTTGGTACAAAACACTCTCTATTCCGTAGTGAAATAACCCTGGAATTTCTGCAAGGAGACAAAAATTGGCACAGTACATGATTACCTATCTAGGCGGCGATCAGCCATCCAGCCCGGAGGAAGGTCAGCAACAAATGGCGAAGTACAGAGAATGGTTAGCCGCTTTGGGTGATGCGGCCGTGAGCCCTGCGAACCCATTAAAGGGAACGAGTACGGTGCTCCCTGATGGCAGTGTTACCGCAGGAAGTACCACGTCGATGTCTGGTTTCACCGTTATCGAAGCCACATCTATGGAGCAAGCGCTGGCTGTTGCGAAAGCCTGCCCTTTTCTGGAAATTGGCGGTTCACTCGAGGTCTCCGAACTGATTAAGATGCCTGATTAGTCTCTAACGCCAATGCAAGCGTCCTCAATTAGTATCATCAGTATTCAATTACAGCCCGAAGTGTAAGATGAGAAAAATTCTGATATTTGGTAAGTCTGGATCGGGCAAATCGACGCTGGCAACAGAGTTGTGTATCTCGGAGGAACTGGCGCACCTGGACCTGGATGAGCTCGCCTGGCTGCCAACTAACCCGCCTGAGCGAGGCCCGCTGGATGAGTCATTCGTCAAAATACAGGAGTTCACTGCGCAACATGATGCCTGGGTAATAGAAGGCTGTTACACGGACTTGCTTGAACTGGTGTCTGCAGCGGCTACAGAAATTATTTTTTTGAAATTGCCGATCAAGCTATGTATAGAAAATGCCAGGAATCGCGCCTGGGAGCCACACAAATATGAATCCAAAGAAGTCCAGGATGCCAATCTGGACATGTTACTCGAATGGATCGCGCAATATGATCAACGAGAAGGCGTCCTGTCGCTTGATTCGCACCAGTCTTTGTATAATCAGTTCTCTGGGAAGAAGACTGTGTATTCAAGCAATGACAGAGACGGCTGAGAGGCAATTCATGTCGTCTGAACTGCAATCCTGAGTTTCCATGATAAACAAACAATACCACTTTCGACCCTCTGCAAATGGCTACTTGATAGGATAGAGAGCATGACAAAGATGATATTTTATTACGCACCCATGACTGTTTCAGTTGCCCCCCATATCGCACTGGAAGAGGCTGGTGTGACTTACGAGTCCAGAAAACTGGACTTCTCCATCACCGAACAACGCTCGAAGCAATATCTCAGCATCAATCCCAAGGGGCGGGTGCCATCACTGGTCACGGATAACGGCATCATCACCGAGACTCCAGCGATTCTTGCCTATATTGCCCAGGCATACCCGGAAGCTAATCTGGCACCGCTGCAGGACCCGTACCGATTCGCAAAAATGCAGGAAATCAATGTCTATCTTGCTGCCACGGTACATGTGAACCACGCGCACAAAATTCGAGGGACCCGCTGGGTAGATGATGATGCCGCCATCAGCGCGATGCGTGCCAAGGTGCCACAGACGATGCATGAGAGTTTCGAGTTGATCGAAAACGAAATGTTTGTCGGACCCTGGGTGTTGGGTGAAGATTTTTGGGTGAGTGATTGTTACCTATTCTGCATTTCCCTATGGCTGAAAGGGGATAAGGTGGACATCGAAGATTTCCCCAGGATAAACGAACACAATAAACGCATGCGCGAGCGTGCTTCAGTTGTTAAAGTGTTAGAACTACATGGTATAGCCTGACCGTGTAACTCGAATAACTCTCGGAAAATTGAGGAACTTACAATGCAAAAGCCGCAAAGGATTCACTCTTTTTATGTCATGGCACTGCTCCTGGCGCTATTGGGGTTCAGTAATGTCGCAGTTGCAGATGCCATCGAACGCGGCCAGAAGTATGTGATGGCCACCCACAGTTTCAATGTGTTTATCGGGCCACGCACGAATCGCCAGACCGGAGAAACCAGCCCCGGTCCTCTGGCGGCACTCGCCGAAGAAGCGGGTAAGGCGGGGCATGCAAACCTTGCGGTGCAGATGATCGGCGGATCTACCCCCATGCAGCACTGGAACCAGGGTAATGGTGATGACTCGCAGAATATCGCCAAGGTGGCGCTGCACAAAGGAGGTGTGGATGTATTTACCATGTCACCCAATTCCATCATGCCCGAGGACGGCATCGATTTATTTGGTGACCTGCTTATTCAGACCAATCCACAAAGCCGGCTCATGGTACAAAATTCCTGGTCGGCGTGGGATGGCTATGGCAGCACAGCGAGTGTCGGAGGAAGTGGTGGCAATGGTTTTGTGGATGCCGATCGTGATAACGCCACGCTGGACACTATCGACGCTTGGCTGGAAACCCTGCAAGGCGAAGACGAATACCTCGATAGGTTGCGTGGTCAACTAACTGGAATCAATCACCGTGCCAATCGCGCTATGGCCAGCGTAGTCCCCTCTTCTATTGCCGTGTACAACCTGCGCAAGCAAATCATCAAAGGCAATGTAGCGGGAATTAATAGGCAATCCGAAGTGTTTCGTGACCCGATTGGACATGGGGCGCAACCGGTAATGAACGTGGTGACTTACACCTGGTTTGCCGCCATGTACAGACAGAGCCCGGTAGGACTGCAAGCATTGGTAGATCGCTCAGACCCAAGCTCTGCGGAGCGGGAGTTACTGCTGCAGAAAATTGCCTGGAACGCAGTAGTGGGTGAGCCCATGAGTGGAGTCAGTGGCTCGACCGTACCCCTCGATTGAATGTAGCCCATTAGTGGCCAGGCAAAAAAGGGGCGCCGTCTAAGGCGCCCCTTTTTTGTGAAATCCCCCGTGAGATCTTATTTAGACTTGCGCACATAGCGTCCGTCAAACGAGATGTCCCACTCCCCTGAATCGTGATTAAACTGCTCGAAGAACTGCCGCACACTGCCGTCAGAGTTAGCCGTCCAGCTGCCCCGAAAATCCCACACAGCGCCGGCAAAATTGTAAATGCTGCCCTCCAACACCATGGAGTCTCCCCGTAGACCACCGACGATATCGATGGAATAACGCCCTTGGGATACCCACACCTGCCGCCATTCCCTTGTCACCGGATTGTAGTAATTCAGGCTGGTACCGGTGACACCGTTGCTACTGGTCCAGCGCTCCAACATCATGCAGCCCTGCTCCATGGACTGGATACTGTTCTCCCCGGCCCGGTTCCCGGTGGCATTATCGAACACATCCCATTCGCCTATCCAGAAGGCGAAATCGGCGAAACCATCAAGCTCTTCACAACCCAACTGTTGGGAATAGGCAATGGGTCCTGTTAGCAAGCCAATAAGCAGAAAAACCGCCAGTGTTTGCTTCACAATGCTAAAACCTCCACGGAATTAATCGTTGAGAATCAACATACTACACTACGTCATCCCGCGCTACAGACAGCCTGTAAGAGGCAGTGGCAATGCGCGGAAGGGATTGCAAAGTGTTAGCGGACTTGGCACCCTTAGCTCCGTGAAGTAGCGAATCAAAAACAACAGAGAATCAATCATGACCAAGCGTACCCTGCTTACCCTGCTCGCGACCTTTGTTGCAGCCTTATCGCTGGGCTCTCAGTCCCAGGCCGCCGACTTCGACCGCATTGGCACATTCGATTTTCCCACCTCCGGCTCTGCCGCCGCGCAGGAACACTTTCTGTTGGGCGTGGGTTATCTGCACAGCTTCGGCATGACCCAAGCCCAGGCTGAATTCCGTAAAGCCCAGGAACTGGATCCGGAATTCGCCATGGCATACTGGGGCGAAGCTTTTACTTACCAGCATCCGTTCTTTGGCGTTAAGGACGATGGTCCGGGTGAGGCCTTGATGAAGCTGGGCAGAAGCAGCGAAGAGCGGCTGACCAAGGCGCCGACCGAGAAGGAGAAAGGCTTTTTGCGTGCCGCAGAGGCGTATGCACTCACCCCCGGTGGTATGCCGGAGCGACGCACGGCCTGGATGAATGCCATGGCGGAGCTGTTCGAAAAGTATCCTGACGACGATGAAGTGAAAGCCTTCTATACCGTCTCCATGCTGGCTGGCGCGACGGCGGCGGGTCCGATGCGGGATCGCATCAATATGCGCGCTGGCGCACTCGCCCTGCAATTGTTCAAGGACAACGGCAATCATCCCGGCGCGGCACATTACGTAATTCATTCCTTCGACGATCCTATTCACGCGCCGATTGCCCTGGAGGCCGCCTTCAAATATGCCGACATCGCACCAGCGGTGTCCCATGCGCGCCACATGCCCACCCATATCTTTATCCAGCACGGCAAGTGGAACGAGGTGGTAATGTGGAACGAATCAGCATTCAACGTGGCCCGGGAATTGTGGAAGCCAGGTAATGGGGTGGGTGAGCAGAATCACTCCAATGACTGGGGTCAGTACGGCGATCTCCAGCGCGGTGATATCGAGCGATCGAAGCTCTGGATCAGCCGCGCCGAACAAACATTGAAGGAAAATCCCAATGATCCCCGTTCGCAAAGCGTCTTCACAACGGTAAAGGCGCGACACACCATAGAAACCCAGGACTGGAAGTTGCAGGATTTAACTGACGACCTGCGTAGCGACGAATTGCTAGCGCTTGGCCTGAGTGCCATCAATCTGGGCGAGCTCGAACTGGCTGGCCAGGTCGCCGAGCGTCTGGGCACTCTAGCTGGGCAGAACGAGAATAACCTGCCACTGAAAGTCAGCCATATGGAAGTGGCCGCGATGTCGATGTTGATGAACTCTCATGAGATGACTGGTGCCACCGCAACGAATCAGCACCAACAGGCGATTGCCATGTTGCAGGAGGCAGTAGAACTTACCAACCAGGGCCGCTTGCCGAATGGCGCCGCCAATCCATTGAAGCCAGTGCATGAACTCACCGGCGAAGTGCTACTACATGCCGGACAGTCAGCGGGCGCTGCAGGGCTGTTCGAAGAATCCCTGCTACGCATGCCCAACCGGCCACTGTCGTTAGTAGGCGCCGCCCGTGCTTACAAGCAGGCAGGCGATGCAGTCAGGGCAGCCGAAAAGTATGCAGCGCTGTTGGCAGTCTGGTCTGATGACAGCAATCCCGCCGTGCAGGAAGCGAAAGACTATCTCGGATTCTAGGAGCTGGTGATGACAAAAAAAATATTGGAAAAAGCCGCCGCTAACGGCCTGATCAATCGCCGCCATCTGTTGGGTATGGGACTGACGGGAGCCGGTGTGGTTGCCACTAATTCTGTTATGGGCGCCGATGCTGCACTCAACTTTGAGATCCCTGGCTGGTCAAAACAGCCTGGCCCCGGTGCCAGCGCCTATGGTGGCCGTTCCTCCTACGCGGAGCAATTACAGCGCACCGCCGGTCGGCCTAACCCGACCTATCCCGGTGGTGGCTCATCCCGTTCGCCGCTGCAGCATCTGCAGGGCATCATTACACCCAACAGCCTGCACTTCGAGCGTCATCACGCCGGAATCCCGGATATCGATCCGGCGCAGCACAAGCTGGTCATCAATGGATTGGTAAGACAACCCCTGGTGTTCAGTTATGAAGATCTCTTGAAGTATCCGATGGTAAGCCGTATTTACTTTCTCGAGTGTTCTGGGAACAGCGGTGCACTGTTAAGAGGAGTCCAGGGTGGTAATGCCCAGAGCCTGCATGGACTGGTGTCCTGTGCCGAATGGACAGGCATCCCCCTGTCTACGCTTCTGGATGAAGCAGGAGTACTGCCGGACGCGCGCTGGGTGGCCGCCGTAGGTGCCGACGCTGCCAGCATGGGTCGTTCGGTTCCTATTGAGAAGGCACTCGACGATACCATGGTGGCACTGTTTCAGAATGGTGAGCCAGTAATGCCCGGACAGGGCTATCCCATGCGTCTGTTTCTTCCAGGCTGGGAAGGCAATGCCAGCGTGAAGTGGCTCAGCCAATTAAAACTCACACGCGAAGCTGTACATTTCCGCGACGAGACAAGTAAGTACACCGATGTGCTTTCGAACCGCAGCAGCCTGCAGTTCACCTTCCCCATGGGAACCAAGTCACTGATCACTTCGCCATCGGGCCAGATGTCACTGCCGGGTCAGGGGCTTTATAAGATTACCGGTATCGCCTGGTCAGGCACCGGTAGCATTCGGCGCGTCGAGGTCAGTGCCGACGGTGGGCGCAGCTGGGCCGATGCCTTGATCGAGAGTAACCAATTCGACAAAGCCCTGACACGATTCAGCATTCCCTGGCAATGGGCAGGTGGCGATGCCATCTTGCAGAGCCGCGCCACGGACAGTGCCGGCAATGTCCAGCCCACCCGGGATGCCATCATCGCCGACAGAGGCACCATCAGCTTTTACCACAACCATTGTATTCAGAGTTGGGCGGTGACTGATTCAGGGGAGGTGAGTAATGTCTATGTTTAAGAAAATACTTGCCGCTTTACTACTCGCCTCGATAGCAATGAGTTCATTTCTGGCCAGCTCGCAGGAAACTGTGAGACTTGGCATGCCTGTCATCGAAGATCAGTTGGAAAACTTCGACCTGGTTGCGCCTCCCGATGGATCGGGATTTCCCTCAGGAAGTGGCACCGCCCGCCAGGGCAAGGCAGTCTTCGATACTAATTGTGCAGCCTGCCATGCTTCCAATGGTGAGGGGACGTCCGGCAACACGGTTATCGTCGGCGGCGACATGCATTCGGAGGAAAATCCGCTGCGCACGGTGGGCAGCTTCTGGCCCTATGCCAGTACCATCTTTGATTACGTACGCAGGGCGATGCCGGCCGATGCACCGAAGTCCTTATCCAATACCGAGGTTTACCAGGTCACGGCTTACGTGCTGTTTCTCAACGGGATAATTGAGGAAGACATGGTATTGAATAGCGAGACCCTGCAATCCGTCGAGATGCCCAACGCCGATGGTTTCATCGATCGTAGTCATATTCAGTAAACGGTAACGCTTGCTGGCACAGGGTTTGAAAAGAACTGTGAGTGAGTGCAGGGATGCGCGGCAGTGCGCTTCTATCATCAATCTTTGAGGGTAGCTAATACTAAGTTATTATTTGCAAGGATTTGCACAGCAAATGCGAGCCCTGAAATAACAAGGAAAACCGCGCTTTTTCGCCAGTGATTTTAGGGCGACGCTTCAAAAAATGCAGGGATGCATTTTTTGAAGCAATAGGTAAATAGTGCAATAATTCCTTGCACTTAGATTTCTAATCCCTACTATTCACACCCGATATAGCCTACTCGAAGCTATCCCAGAGAGAATTTCATGAGATTACCGAAGTTTTTGCCGTGCGTGGTCAGCACGGTGGCTGTATCTCTGCTATCCAGCACCCTTTTCGGGGCCGATGAAGGCCTGGCGATTCCCCTTATAGACGGCGAGCCCACGCTGGCTGATTTCGCCGGAATGACGCCCAATAGTGCGCTGGCCCGTTCAATGATCAGGGTGGAAAACTTTATTCAGCGGCAGCCGGATGATGGCGATGCTGCCACCCAGCGGACTGAAGTCTACGTCGGTTATGACCAGGAGCGCCTCTATGCAATCTACCTGGCATTTGACACCAGTCCGGATCTGATTCGCGCCAATCTCTCTTCCCGGGAAAACATCGAAGGTGACGATAGCGTCGGCCTCACTATCGATACTTTCAACGATCAGCGTACTGCTTTCGCGTTTCGTACTACAGCCATGGGAATCCAGTGGGATGCGCGCTGGACCGAGGGCTCCTCATTCCGCGGAGGATTCGATACCACACTGGAAGCCGTATGGGATAGCGAGGGAGAGCTGACCGGCCAGGGCTATATGGCGAGGATGGCTATTCCGCTGCGCAGCCTGCGGTTTCCGGACTCGGAAGAACAGCTATGGCGTATCCAGTTCACCCGCGACATTCCCAGGCTCAGCGAAATGTCCTACTGGCCGGCCTACTCGATCGACATCGAAGGGCGCCTGAACCAGACTGCCATGCTAAGAGGTATTCACGACGTGTCACCGGGCAATAATTCCCAAATTATCCCCTTCCTGTTTGCGCGGGATGTCGACGCTCTGGACCGCGGCGCAGTGGGAGGCCCCCGCTTCGATACCACTACCGAGCGGGATGTGGGGCTTGATGCAAAATTTGTGTTCAACGATGCCATGGTGCTGGATCTCACCCTGAATCCTGACTTCAGCCAGGTAGAATCGGACGAGCCTCAGGTCACGGTAAACGAGAGATTCGAAGTACAATTTCCAGAACGACGCCTGTTCTTCATTGAAAACGCCGATTTCTTCTCCACCACTTCTACACTGGTGTTTACCCGTCGTATTGTCGATCCGGAAGGTGGACTGCGGTTTACCGGTCGTTCCGGGAACTATGGTTTCGGCGCCATCATGATCAACGATGAAGCACCGGGTCTGAACAGGGCTGCTGGAGATCCGCTGCGCGGCGAGAAAGCCAATATCGGTATTCTGCGAGGCTTCAGGGATATTTCTAATCAATCCAGAGTTGGCTTCCTGGTCAGTGATCGCGAACTTGGGGATGGCTATAACCGGGTTGCCAGCGTCGATGGCCGCTTCAAGTTGAATGACAATTGGATTACCGAAATGCAATTTACTGGCTCTGAGAGCGAACCGCTTGCCGATGGAGAATCGACAACGGGCTATCAGCGCAATATACAAGTTAACCGAGTTGGGCGAACGCTCAATACTCACTCACATTTTGTTGATACCAGCACAGACTTCCGCACAGAGCTGGGCTTTCAACGACGTTATTCACGCTCCGATACCACGGGAATACATAACCGTGTAGCCCTCACGTTCTATCCCGAAGCCTTCAACATCAATAGTTGGAGTACGACGGTAATGGACTTTTACTTAAACGATACTAAAGGCACACGAATTTACCATTCCCTGGCACCGCAGTTTGATCTAAACTTTGATACCACTGGATTTGGATTTCAATATTCGGACTACACAGAGATTCTGAGACCACAGGATTTTCCAGGCGTTGTATCAAACACTCGTTACAATTATGACAATTGGCGGGTGAGCTTTTACGACATCACATTAGAATCCATAGAATTAAAAGCAAGTTATCAGACAGGTAAGACGTTAAACCTGGTCCCTGCTTTTGGCAGCCTGCCGACTGTAGAAGATACAAATCGAGTGACGGCTGACCTGATCTGGCGACCCATCGATAGATTGCGTATCGCCAACACCTACTTTTACACGGAAGTGGAGACCAGTAGCGGTGGCAGCAAGGTGTTCTCCAACGAAATACTTCGCAGCAACTGGAACTACCAGTTCACCCGCGAGCTGTCACTTCGCTTTATTGCCCAGTATGAGCAAACCGAAGCCGGTCCATTAACTCGCCTCGAGAATGAAGAAAATCTAAATTTCGATGTTCTGTTGCGTTATGTAATCAATCCCTGGTCAGCGTTTTATGTCGGATACAATTCAAATCAAAGCAATTTTGATATAGTAGAGATGGAAGGCGAACGGGAATTGGTAACAACCAACGACTTAAGGCGAGACGGCAACCAGTTTTTCGTGAAATTTTCTTACTTGTTCCGGAGATAGGTCAAAATCATTATGAAGAAATCAGTTAACCTGCTAACGCTTATATTCATTATCGGCTTCGGCTTTAACACCCAATCGAGTGCACAATCGGAGGCTGCAAATATGTCACAGAACGAATCGATAGTTCGTGAATTTATCGCCGCCTGGTCGAATCTGGATCCAGTAGAACTGGCCAGCTATTTCACAGAGGACGGCACGTACCACAACATCCCTTCAGGAGCCACTACCGGCCGCGACAATATTCAGCAGTTCATTGCTGGCTTCAGCAGGCCCTGGGAATCGACCGACTGGGAAATCATCAGCCTGGTTGCCGACGGTAATACGGTGATAGTCGAGCGCCTGGACAAGACCGTGGTTGCAGGTAGCCCGGTTAACCTGCCCTGCGTCGGGGTTTATGAAATGGAAAATGGCAAGATCAAGATGTGGCGTGACTATTTCGATCTGGCCACTTATACCAATGCATTGACAGCAGCACTGAACCAGGCTCCCCAATAGCCCGCGAGTCTAGATTGTTCCAGGTCAAGCTCATCCGAAATTGTCCTGGTTTGATCTGTCTTCGCCGTTCTCCTCACGCTAAAATCACTGCCCATTCTTCTTTTTAAGCAAGGGATGACGGCTAAGATGATTTTTCACCAACTGTTTGAACCCCTTTCCAACACCTACACCTACCTGATTGGTTGCGAAGACAGCGGTCAGGCAGTGCTGGTCGATCCAGTGGTTCCCACCGTGGAACGGGATCTTGAGAAACTCAGCAGCCTGGGACTAACGCTAGCGATGACTATTGAAACCCACGTGCACGCCGACCACATAACCTCGGCGTTAATCCTACGCGACAGAGTGGCTAGTAAAATCGCGTTCCCTGCCGTGGATAATTTGCCCTGTGTGGATTTACGTATCGAAGATGAGATTCCAGTACAACTCGGATCGGTATCACTGCAACCGCTCTTTACGCCTGGCCATACCGATGATCATTTCTGTTTTCTGGTTAATGATCGATTATTGAGTGGCGACTGCCTGTTGATCGATGGCTGCGGCCGCCCGGATTTCCAGAATGGCGACGCGATCCAGCTCTATCACAGTATATCCGACAAGCTATACAGGCTTGGGGAAGACACGCTGGTCTATCCGGGACACGACTATGAAAGGCGCTTCGTTTCCAGCATTGCTCAAGAAAAAGCGCGCAATTCGCGCATTAACCAGCATACGTCCGAGGACGAGTTCGTGCAAACCATGGCCGAACTCAATCTACCTCATCCAAAATTTATTGAATACGCGGTACCTGGCAATCAACTTTGCGGTGAATGTCCCAGTGACCTGCCGGAGAATATGGAAAAATACTGCCAGCAGATGACCGAGAGTCCACAGGACTAGTAATGCTTTACAGCTCAGGCCATGCGTTTCAGGAATGGCTTCTTATCGATGAATTGGTGTTTCAACGCAGCCAGTATATGGACCGCGATAAGCAGCTTCAAAAGCGTGGCAGTAATTTCATGGATTATATGGAACACCGCTAAAACGGACTCATTGTGACCAGAGGTGATATTGATCAGGCCGAATACCCGCACATCCTGTTCAAAGAAGATGCCCTGCAGAATGCCGCTGCCAACCATTACGCCGACCAGTATATAGAAAGCCACATGATTGGTCCGGCTCCAAGTCTTCTCCCATGACTTCAGGTCAGGCAGAGATGCGACCGGATGCTTACGACGCAGGCTATAGCGATACACCATCAATGCCAGAATCACGATTGCCCCACCTGAGTGAAACATCAGGATAAAGCCCTTCGCTTCTCCCTCACTGGACTCGACCACCGCTCCACTGACAAATAGCCAGAACAGGACCAGCACAGCCAATAACCAGTGCAGGATTTTCTGTGCGCGGGAATAGGACTCGTTCATTATTATTCTCCTGGGTCTCTATAAGTATGCAGTAGACAGACTTTGCCAGCGATTACTTATTGTTTCCACTATGTCAGACCAGGAGGTCAGAACACTAATCCTCCAATTGTTCTATTTTACAGATCATAACGAATAGGCTAGTTTTACGAACAAATAACAACATAGCCTGTTCCCCACCCAGTTCAGCTGATCTGCCATGACCACAGGGAAGGCAATAGAGGATTCGAGCTTATGGCTGGATTACTGTCCAAAGAGAGAATCATTGCGCCCGCCGATTACAATCGCTGGCGTGTCCCCCTGGCCTCTGTTGCCATCCACCTGTGTATCGGATCGGTGTATGCCTGGAGCATCTACAATCCTTCCCTAACCCGCGTGTTTGGCGTTGTCACCAGCGCCGGTGATGACTGGAGCCTCAGCGAAGTCGTCTGGGTATTTACCGTGGCGATCGTGTTCCTGGGCCTGGCCGCCGCTTTCGCTGGTAAATGGCTGGAGCATGTCGGCCCTCGCAAGGTTGGTGTGGTGGCGGCCTGTTGCTGGGGTGGCGGTTATATCGTCGGCGCGGCGGGCATTCTAAGCCATCAGCTGTGGTTGTTGTATCTGGGCTATGGTGTGATTGGCGGCTGCGGGCTCGGGCTCGGTTATGTATCGCCGGTCAGTACGCTGATACGCTGGTTCCCGGACCGGCGCGGCATGGCCGCCGGCATGGCCATCATGGGTTTTGGCGGTGGCGCCATGATCGGTACGCCGATGAAGCAGTACTTCATCCGCCTGTTTTACCAGGCGCCGGAATATCTTGGCACAGTGGCCGATGTAAACCTGATCACCGAGGCGGGTCGCCGCTTCGCAGAGATCGGCGGCGCGTTGCAGGAAGTAGTGGTTGTGGGCGCCGCCGAAGTACGGGACATGACGATTCCAGGCCCGGAAGGCGTCTACCTGGTCGATTCCGGTGCCGCCGGTGTGGCCGAGACTTTCCTGGTGATTGGCGTGATCTATCTGATAGTGATGCTGATCGCTGCCTTCTCCTACCGAATACCCACTGAAGGATGGCAACCCGAAGGCTGGGAAGAGCCCGATGAGGCGGACCGTGGCGCCATGATCTCCCATTACAATGTAGATATCGATGAGGCCCTCAAGACGCCCCAGTTCTATCAATTGTGGATCGTGCTGTGCCTGAACGTGACAGCCGGCATCGGTGTACTGGGCGTGGCCCGCACCATGATCACGGAAATATTCGGCAGCACCCTGCCGCAGGTCGTGGATACCGCTTTCGCGGCCACCTATGTGGTTATGATCAGCGCCTTTAATATGGTCGGCCGATTCATCTGGGCCAGTGCCTCGGACTATATCGGCCGGCGCAATACTTACTGGGTGTTCTTCGTGCTGGGCATCGTGCTGTACCTGTCCATTCCCTTCACGGCGGCACAGGTAAGCATCAATCCTGCCGTGGTGTGGCTGGTGTATTTCTACGCCGCCACCATGATTATCTTCACCATGTATGGAGGTGGATTCGCCACTATCCCTGCCTACCTTGCCGATATTTTCGGCACCAAGTATGTCGGTGGCATCCATGGTCGACTGTTGACCGCCTGGAGCACAGCTGGAGTGCTGGGTCCGTTGGCCATCACATCGCTGCGGGAAAATTCCATCAATAATGCCATCAACGAGCTGATGACGACCATCGATCCGGCTGTCTTCCAGGCGCAATTCGGTGCCGCTGTCGATCAGCTGGAGGTGCTGGTGGCACAAAACTCGGTGACTATTTCGCGGTTGATGGAGATTGCTCCGGCGGGCACTACCGACCCAACCAGCGGCATCTATAACTCTACGATGATACTGATGGCCGCGTTGTTGGCAATTGCGCTGGTGAGCAATGCACTGATGCGACCGGTGGACGCCAGGCATCATCTGATTGAGGGCTAGAAGAAAGGACTAGTCCACCAGCAATTCGGCTATTTCCCCGGGTTCAGGAAAACGCGCCAGCTGGTGCCTGGATAACTGCAGATCGAATATCGATTCGACGCTTTACAATCCTAGCTGATGACTTGAGCCTGACCCATCGCCATTTCAATTTGTCTACTCGCGCTTCGACAACCAGATGCCTCCAAGCTTCAATCGCTTAGTGACGGGGTACAATCCAAGGGTGTGATGCTCCACTCTGACCAAGAATTCCAATATACAAGTCTAGCCTTCAGGCAACGGCTATGGCGTTATCAAATGGTTCAGAGTATGAGCCGTCGCCGTAATTGCCGGAACAATAGCCCAATGGAGCGATTCTTTAGAAGCTTGAAATCAGTATGGATTCCCGAGGTGGGTCAGCCCTCGAATAGAGAGGCCAAGCAGGCTATCACTGATTAGTTTGTGGGGTATTACAGTCAATACAGCACATGCTCACAATGAAGGATTGCCTCCAAATAGAGCTGGGAAATACTATTGGAATGACTATATAACCTTGGCCAATAATACTTGACTATTACAGCCTGGTTTCCGTCATTTTGTCACGTGTTTTGTGAGGATGAAAATATCACCAATCATAAGGTGGCCAAATCAATTATGCCGCTGCTGGAGGATGATTAGTTTAGGGTTGACCGAGATCAATGATTTCTAAAGGAAACCTCCTTTAATATGTACGTGTGGAAAAACACGTGGCATATAAAGGCATCAACTTTTTCGCTTTTTTATGCTATCTGTTACCGACCCTATGAGTGGTAACACCCGTTTTAGGCTTGGTGTGGGCAAGATACGAAAGATTGGTGCGAGTCCTTATAAAAAGGATTTTTTTTCAGATGACATTTACCAACAGGACGTTAAGTGAATCTACCAACAGGACGTTAAGTGAATCGAAGGCTTGTACTCGATAAGTAGGAAAATGATCAGGATCAAAGTTCTTGTGTGTGGCTTCACGCTGCTTGTTATGGGCGCGGGATCGGCATACGCTGACGATTTCGGGAAAGAGCTATACGAATCCAACTGCGCGGCCTGTCATGGTGATGACGGTACCGCCCTCCTACCCGGAACACCGCACTTCTCAAGAGGGGAACGATTGGAGAAGACGGATGCAGAATTAATGGAATCCATCGTTAGCGGTCTGAAAATCATGCCTCCCTGGGCTGGTATCATGAGCGAAAAGGAGCTAGAAGATTGTCTGGCCTACCTCAGACTACTTGGCCCCGCGGCTAACTCGAATTCTAGCGATAACGGAGACGACGAGGATTAAGCTGGCTCTGATTGAATCGTGCTTGATCAATATTTGCCTCTCATTTCACTCTTTTCACTTTGTTCACTCTGCCTCTAACTGTTCCGAGATCCAGTTTCTCTCAACAGGCGTTTACCAATGAAGCGCTTATCCATGCGGATCAAGCACTCTAAAACCCTCACTCCAGCAAAACCTACCGATGATTGATTGAATTGCGCAGGAAACTGGCAACAGTAGAACCACACTGACGGAAATTGGAAAACTACCCAGGTACTCCTTAAGCGATATGCTTTCAACAAAATCCTAATGCTGTCGATGATCAACCGGTCATCAATATTAATTCTGCTTGCCCTACAGATCACCTTGAATACCTGATGAGAAGCCAGGAACCCTCTGAACAAAACTATGGCCAGAGTGGTCAACTATTTGTTCAGAGGATCTCTTGACACATGACAGGATATTGGTTGATGCC
>PVBE010340387.1_pt1 | contig 17825 bp, 10 predicted proteins | sample 1631181 | NCBI WGS metagenome assembly PVBE01 (sample SAMN08397723, study PRJNA350692) | Marine metagenome, whole genome shotgun sequencing project. | isolation source: water | place: Pacific Ocean | collected 2012-04
CCTCTCGAATCGCGCGGGCGAGATCGCCGAGAAGGTGAGCGTCGCCCTTGACAACCTCACCGCGCTCACCGGCCCCGACATGAAGAAGCGGGTGGCCGGGGTCCTCGACCGCACCGACAAGCTCCTGCAGACCCTCGAAGAGACAGTCGCCGAGAACCGCAAGACGCTGAAGGACGCGACGACGCGCATCACCGGCACCGCCGAGCAGCTCGAGGCGCTGACCACGGAGCTGGCCGGCACGGTCCGCCGCACCAACGGCCTCATCGACGCCGCGCGGCCGAAGCTGGTGCGCGCCCTCGACGCAGGCAGCGGCTTGATGGCGGAGCTGCGGAAGACCACCGCCAGGCTCGACAGCAGCCTCGTCGCCTTCGAGGGGTTGATGACCGACGGCCGCGACGTGCTCGGACCGGCTGGCGTGCAGAAGACGATGACCCGCGTGAACACCCTGCTGAAGCGCACCTCGTTGATGGTGGTCCAGAGCCGCGAAGACCTGGTCGACGCAATCGGCTACCTGCGCGAGACCACCGAGAATATGAGCCACTTCTCGCGGAAGGTCCGCGAGGATCCGTCGCTGCTGCTGATCAGCGAAGACGATGAGGAGGTCGAGTGAAGTTGAGGCTCCCCATCGCGTTGTTCTGCCTGAGCCTGCTCGCCTGCGGCCGGACGCCGGTGCGCAACTACTACACGCTGACCTACGAGGCGCCGGCGAAGCGCTTCGAGCGGCCGACGGACTTCGTACTGCGCGTCCGCAACGTGCGCGTCCGCGAGAGCTACCGGCGCGCCGAGCTCGTGCACCGCTACGACGTGCACGAGATGCGCTACTACCGCAGCCGCCGCTGGAGCGAGCCGCCGGAGAAGATGCTCACGACGCTGCTGACCGAGCATGTGCGCTCGACGGGCGTGGTGAGGCAGGTCACCAACAGCATCGGCAGCGTCCCACCGGAGTACACGCTCGAGGCCGACCTCGAGGCGATGGAGGAGCAGATCGCCGGGCCCAACCGCTACGCGCGGATGGCGATGGCGCTGCAGCTCGTGCGCTCGACGGACGACTCAGTCGTGTGGCGCTTCCACTTCGACGAGCGCCTCCCCGTCGGCGGCAACTCCGCGCGCGGGACCGTGCGGGCGATCAGCCGCATCTTCTCGCGCGAAGTGGACAAAGCCGTCGACGACCTCGGCCGCTTCCTCAAGGACCCCGGCGGCTACTTCCCGGATCGCGAGGCCGCGCTGCCCGCAGCTGCGGCTCTAGCGGACGACGGGCTCGTGCGCCCCGACACCGACTCGGCGCTGCTCGATCTGCCGCAGGTCCTCAAGGACGACACGCCGATGCCGGTCGGCTTCGGCGCGATCTTCCTGCCGACCACCTCGGACGGTGAGCGCGAGCCCGTCGCGGCCGTGTACCGCGACGGCTCTACGGACAAGGTTGCAGAGGGGCAGATGGGCAAGCGCATTGTCCTCGAGCCGGGCATCTACGAGGTGAAGTTCGGCTCCGGCGCGGGCACACAGCAACTCGAGCGACGGGTCGAGGTCGCGCCCGGGCATACGACCGTCGTCCGCGCCGAATGGGGCGGGCTCGACATCGACGTGCTCGACGAGAGCTTCGTGCCGTTCCGCGGCAGCTACGAGCTCTTCCGCATGGAGAACCAGGACAATTACGGCCTCGGCCTCGGCGCCGACGCGCTCTCGGGCGAGGCCGTGCGCGTGTGGGTCTTGCCGCCGGGCCTCTACAAAATCGTGCGCGCGGGCGGCTCCTACGCGGCCCGCACCGACTTCGCCACGGTGCGCATCTCCCCCGGTGATCTGCGCCGCTTCACGCTCGTGCTCAACGAAGACACCGGCGAGTTCGAAGGTGCCGGTGAGGTCGCCTCCACCCGCACCTCCACGGTCGACAGCCCCTGGTCCGGCAACGCCGTCATCGACGGCAACATCGTCTTCAACTCCACCGAGGAGGCCGGCCAGACGGAGTCCGGCGAGAAGCTGGCTCTCGGTCTGCGCCTGTTCGGGTCGCTCCGCTTCAAGGACGACTCGAACCTCTGGGACACCCGCCTCGACATCGAGGAGTCCCAGGAGCAGCCCGCCGACAAGGCTGATGAGGACACGTTCATCGAGGGCCTCGAGAGCGAGGAGGACCGCCTCTTCGTCCACACTATCTACACCTACCTGCTGGTCCCGTGGTTCGGCCCGTATCTGCAGATGCGCTCCGAGACATCGCTGTTGCCCAAGTACATCGGCGACCCCGGCGCCCGGACCCGCTTCGCCGACTCCTTCGCGCCGTGGAATCTGCGCGAGGGCGCGGGCGGCAACTTCCGCGTCGTGCGCCGCCGCGACATCGAGCTCGACGTGCGCGCGGGCCTCGGCGCCAGGCAATTCCTGGCGCGCGGAACGCTGAAGGTGGAGGACGGCCAGCTCGTCACCGAGGAGAACAGCGACGAGCCCATCTCGCTCGACGACGACATCGTCGAGGGCTTCGAGTCGGCCGTCGTGCTGCTCGGACGCGTGACGCGCTGGGTGACGCTCAGCAGCGAATTCGACGGGCTCTTCCCATTCGACGAGTTCCGCAAGCCGCGCTTCGAGTGGCGCAACCAGGTGTCGCTACGCCTGGCGAGCTTCATCTCCCTCGCCTACCGCTTCAACGTCGAGAGCGACCCCAACCTCGAGCTCGACGACGACCTCCAGAAGGAGCACGACATCCAGCTGCGCTTCAGCTACGTCCTCTTCTGATGATCCAGCGCGTGGCTCGAGAAACGTAGACGTAGACGTCGACGTTTCATTCCCTCGTGCCCCGGTGGTTGCCCGTCGGCTGCTAGTCGTCGCCCTTGCCTGCGACGAGCGGGTAGACGACGCCGGCGAGCGCGCCGCCCACGATGGGGGCGACCCAGAAGAGCCAGAGCTGGCTCAGCGCCGCGCCGCCCACGAAGAGAGCCGGGCCGGTGCTGCGGGCGGGGTTGACGGAGAGGTTGTCGACCGGGATGCCGACGAGGTGGATGAGGGTCAGGCCCAGGCCGATGGCGATGGGGGCGAACCCGGCGGGCGCACGCGAGTCGGTGGCGCCGAGGATGATGAAGAGGAACATGAAGGTGAGCACGATCTCGGAAACCAGCGCGGCGACCATCGTGTACTTGTGCGGCGAGTGGTCGCCGAAGCCGTTGGTGGCGAAGCCGCCGAGTTCGAAGCCGGGCTTGCCGCTCGCGATGAGGTAGAGCACACCTGCCGCCGCGACCGCGCCGACGAGCTGCGCGATGATGTACGGGGCCAGGTCCTTGGCGTCGAAGCGTCCACCGACGACCAGACCGATGGAGACCGCGGGGTTGAGGTGGCAGCCGGAGATGTGACCGATGGCGTAGGCCATCGTCATCACGGTCAGCCCGAAGGCGAACGCGACGCCCATGTAGCCGATGCCAACGCCCGGTATGCCCGCCGCCAGCACGGCGCTGCCGCAACCTCCAAAGACCAGCCAGAAGGTGCCAAAGAACTCGGCCCCCGCACGCTTACCCATCGACATACGCTCTGCTCCGTCCCGGGGTGTCGTCCCAGTACGGCATCGTCGCACGTCCGGTCAGCACATCCATCGTGCGAAATGCGCGGCTGAAGACGGACGCCTGCCGGAAGGGCGCGCTATCTGACGCGCGGCCAGTGGATGCCCGGGCTGGGCCGGCCAAACGCGCCGCAATCCTCTCCGTCGATGACATGCAGCGTGTAGTCGAGCCGCTCATCGTCGTCGAGGATGGTGTTGATGGCGTACGGCGCTACGCGGACGATCATCGAGCGCGCCTCTTCCGTCGCCCGGAACACGATGCATTGCTTCGTCTGGTTGCGCGTCAGGAACCCGGTGGTCGCGCGCAGCATCCCGTCGAGGTCGTACGCCTCGAGGAAGAGGTCGCCGTCGTCGAAGAGCACGAAGTCGGCGCCGAAGACCCGCGCGGTGTTGGGCGGGATGTCGATCTAGAAGAAGTCGTCCTCCTCCGGGGCGCGCAGACACAGCCACTGCCGGTCTCGCTCCAGCGGCTCGAACCCGAGCAGCGTCGCGGCCTCGAGCACGCCATTCGGCTCGTCGGGGTCGTCCTCGCAGAGGAAGACGCGCGGCGCCACGTCGATGGTCAGCGCGTAGGGGGCGTTTCCGCGACCGGTGACGCGTGCCAGGTAGCGCCCGGCCGGTTGGTTGTCGAGCTCGACCCGCTCGTTGTCGCCCCGCGTATGACCCGCCCGGTCGCCGTCGTTGAGCGCCTCCGCGACGCCGACCCGGAAGACCTCCAGATCGAGGTCCGCGACCGCGTGGGAGAAGGTCAGCTGCACATCGACGGTGGACAGCGCCTCCACGTCGAAGCTGTACCAATCCTCGTCGAGGTCAGCGCCGCAGAGTGTGCGGCCTTCGCGCAGCCCCGCCTCGACCTCGGTCGCCGCGGCGCGCACGTCGTTTGGCTCGTCGCCGTCGCCCTCGCATGGAATCGGCGCGGGCGTTCGGCGCAGGCGCACCGAGTAGAACGTCTGCGTGTCCGTGAGGCCGTCGATGCGCACCGAGTGACGCCCGGCGTCCGCGTCCAAAGTCCGCGCCGACAACGCGGCGTTCGCGCTGCGTCCGCTGCCGACCACCCGGCCTTCGGGGCCCCGAATCTGGATCTGCACATCGCCGCGCACCGGCGCCTCCCGGGCGACCGAGACCTCCAGGTCGTCACCGGCTTCGAGCTCGAGCGCCAGCCAGTCCTCGTCCCGGGCGCAGAGCGTCACGTCATCGATCTGCCGTCCCACGCCGGGGATCAGCTCGAGCCCGTCGTCGCCTTCACGCCCGAAGCCCGCGAGCACGGCCACGGCGGTGGCCTCGTCGTCGTCGTTGTTGGTCTCGAACCGGTCGGGCAGGCAGAGGCGCTCGAGCCGGTCGACCTGCACATTCAACCGATAATCGCCCCACTGCGCGGGCACGACATCCACCCCCGAGACGCGCAGATAGTATCGCCCGGCGGCAATGGCGCGGTTGTCCCGGGCCGCGGTGAACTCCAGATAGAACGGGTCGTCCGGCGTGCCGTCGCCCCCCGCGTTGTTGGGCAGCAGCGGCAGCGGCCCGCCCTCGCGCGGCAGCCCCGGGCCGAAGATCACCAGGTCGAGCTCACTCTCGGGCCCGGCGGGGTTGCCCAGCATGTCCACCCGGACGCTCGTGCCGTCCCCTTCACCGAGATCGAAGGCGAACCAGTCGACGTCACCAGGGCACACGCGCCGCCCCTCCACCACGCGCTCGTCCTCGGCGCCGTCGAAGTCGAGCGATGTCGCGCGCGGCGCCTCGTCATCGCCCGCGCCCGGCTCGCCCACATCCGGCACGCAGTCCAGCGGCGCCACGACCGTCACACGCAGCGTGTAGTCGTTGCGCGCGCCCTGCACCTCCAGCACCCAGCGGCCTGCCCCCGGATCGGCGACCTCGAAGCGCTCGTCGTCGTCTCGCGACGCACGCTCGGCCGTCCCACCGCCGGGGTCGGTCAGGCGCGCGTCCAGGTCGCCGCTCCCGTGGGCGAAGCCGATCGAGACCACCAGCGTCGCCGCCCCGTCCGGCACGTCGATCGCGAACCGGTCGGTGTCGTCGAGGCAGAGCGACAGGTCAGCCTCGAAGCCGCCGGCCTCCAGGACGAGCACCGCCGGGTCCTGGTCGTTGGGCTCGAGCGCGTCCACCTCGCATGCGCGGGCGTCGCGTCCGTCGAGGGGGTCGAGGCCGCGCGCGAGCTCCGCGCCGTTCGCCATGCCGTCGCCGTCGCAGTCCAGGTCGGCGTCGTCCACGCCCTCGAAGGTCTGCGCGGACGCGGGGTCGAGTCGGGTCTCGCCGACCACGCAATCGAGCTCGATCCGGCCCAGCAGCCCGTCCGCGTCAAAGTCGAGGTCGTCGTGATTGAACTGCAGCACCGCCAGCGAGGCGTCGTCCAAGGCGTCGTCGATGGCCGCCCCGAACGCCGCGTCGCCGTCGCGGTCGAAGTCGGCGAGGGTCCGCCCGGGGTAGGTGGCCGTCAGCACCTGCGGATCGTCCACATCGACGCTTCGCGTGTACGCGTCCGTGATGTCGTGCAGCAACCGGATGTCGCGCAGCGGCTCCCGCGCCTGCGCGCCGGACGCCACGAAGAACAAAAGCAGGAGGAGGCGTCTCATTCGAGCTGCGCCTCCTCGACCTCGAGCACGTCGCGCGCCTCAGCCGGTGCGAGATTGGTCCGCTCCACATTCCATCCGAAGGCGAACGGTGGCGCGGCGCCCTCGTGGGTGAAGCGCAGCGTCACCAGCACGCCCGGAGCGATGCGGTTGTCGTTGCCCGCCGCGATGATCGTCACCCGCGTCTCGGTCGGCGACGGGCGGTTCACATTGACCCGTTTTTCGGCCTCGATCGTGGCCGGCCCCGGCAGGACGCCCTCGTTATTCGGCAGCCGCAGCGACAGGCCAGCCGGCGCGACGACGCGCATGTCCACCGCGCGCGGCCGCCAGAAGTGGCCGTCGTTGAGGGGCGAGTGGTCCTGGTCGTAGACCACGTGGACGTCCACGAAGCCGTCGCCCGACTCAGCGAGTTCGAAGCTGAGCACGTTGCGCTGACACTCGTCGTCGACCGCGCCGTCGCAGTCGTCGTCCACGCCGTCGCAGGTCTCGTCGGTGGGCGCCAGCGCCTCTCCAGGTGCGCAGACCAGCTCACCGTCGACGCACGCCGCGTCACGCCGGCACACGCCGTCCCCGCAGGTGTCGTCGGTCGCGAAGTCCTCGTCCTGCGTGCCGTCACAGTCGTCGTCCACGCCGTCGCAGGTGGCGTCCGTGGCGGAGGCTTCGCCCGGCGCGCACACCGCTTCGCCTTCGACACACGCCTCGTCTCGCTCGCACGCGCCGACGCCGCACCGGTCGCCGGCCACGTAGTCCTCGTCGATCGCCCCGTCGCAGTCGTCATCGGCGTCGTTGCAGAGGTCCGCGGGCGGCTCCGGGCAGCCGATCGGCTCACCGTCGACGCAGGACGTTTCGGCACAGGAGTCCAGGCACGCGCCCCCGGCGTAGTCCTCGTCGACCGTCCCATCACAATCGTCGTCGATGCCGTTGCAGGTGGTGTCGTCGTCGGCGCACGCCGGGCACAGACCGCCGAGCGACCGGCATTGCGCCACGTCCTCCTCGTCGTCCGGATCGAGGTCGACGCACTCGAAGCCGTCGTCGCAATCGTCGTCGTCGGCGCAATCCCCGCCGCAGAAGTGACGCAACCCGACCTCGAGACACAGCCCCGCAGGGCAGTCGTCGTCCCCTTCGCACGGCGCACACGGCGTCGCGACCGGCCCTGCGTCTACGCCGCCGCCGTCGACCGACGCGTCGCGGCCCACGTCGACGGCCTGGTCACCAGGCGCGCCCATGTCGCGCAGATCGCCCTCACCGCCGCCGAGATCGGGGAGGTCGGGATCGACGTTCGCCATATCCGTGACGGCCACGTCGCCTGTGAGCTCGGCATCGAGGTCCGCGTCCGCGGTGACCACCGCGCCGTCGGAATCGCCGCCGCTGGGCGCGTCGTCACACGCCAGCGCGAGCAGGATCAGCAAGGGCCACGCGCGTCTCATTCGGCGCCCCCTACCACCAGCGGCGCAGCCGGGTGTCCGACACCATAGGTGAAGACCGCCGCGTCCGGCGCCACCTGGCCCTCGGCCAGGTCGAAGCGCACATTCACGGTCTCCGCCCGGAAGGTCAGCCGAACGAGCACGCCGTCTCCGACGGGGTCGAGGTGCAGGCTCGTCATCGTCACCCGCACGCCGGTCTCGCCGGTGGCGCCCACGAAGACATCCTTCCCCGCCGCGCCCGCCGCGTCCCCCGGGGTCGCGCTCACGAACTCGGCGTCGTGGACGAGGCGCAACTCCAACAGCTGCGGCGCCGGGTCGACCGGGCGCAGATGCACGTCTACGCCGACGAGCCCGTCCTCTTCCGGATCGAATGGCCGGAGGAAGACGACCGGCAGCAGGGGATCCCCGTCCGTGCACTCCGTCCCGTTGTCGACGCCGTCGTGGTCGTCATCGAGCGCGAGGTCGTCGCCGTCGGCCGGGTCCAGTCCGCAGTCGATCTCCACCTGGTCGACCAGGCCGTCATCGTCGCCGTCGACCAGGTCGGGGTCGCACGCGTCGCCGACGTCGTCCCGGTCCGCGTCCGCCTGGTCGGGGTTCGCCGCGTCGGGACAGTTGTCGCGGTTGTTGTCTCGCCCGTCCGCATCCCGGTCCGCGTCGCACGCGTCGCCGAGCTCATCGTCGTCGTGGTCGGCCTGCTCGGCGTTCTGGAGCCTTGGGCAATTGTCCACCTCGTCCGCGACACCGTCCCCGTCGTCGTCGCCATCGCAGGTGTCGCCGTCTCCGTCGCCGTCGAGATCCACCTGGGCAGGGTCGACCGCGCGCGGGCAGACATCGTCCGCGTCCGGCACCCCGTCGCCATCGTCGTCGTCGTCGCACGCGTCGTCGGCGCCGTCCTCGTCGGTGTCCGCGCCCACGTCGGCCGCGAGCGGGCAGCTGTCGTCCCCATCGGCCAGCCCGTCGTCGTCGTCGTCCGCGTCGCAGACGTCGCCCTCACCGTCCCCATCCGTGTCGAGCTGCTCGGCGTCCGCGGCGACCGGGCAGACGTCGTCCGCGTCCGGCACGCCATCGCCATCATCGTCGTCGTCGCAGGCGTCCCCGAGCCCGTCGAGATCGGTGTCCACCTGGTCCGGATTCGCCAGGTCGAGGCACGTATCGACCCCGTCGTCGGCCCCGTCATCGTCGGCGTCCGCGTCCTCGTCACACGCGTCGCCCACCCCGTCGCCGTCGCCGTCGTTCTGCCCGAGATCCGCCACGAGCGGGCAGCCATCGTCCGCGTCGGGCACGAGGTCGTCGTCGTCGTCCAGGTCGCAGGCGGCCCGGTTGCGGTCCGCGTTCGCCGCGTCCGGGCACCCGTCGTCGCCGTTCGCCAGCCCGTCGCCATCGCGATCCGCGTCGCAGAGGTCACCACGCCGGTCTCCATCCGCGTCGGCCTGGCCGGCGTTCGGTCGCTCCGGGCAGTTGTCGGCGTGGTCGGGCACACCGTCGTCGTCGTCGTCCGGGTCGCACGCGTCGCCGCGCCCGTCGCCATCGAAGTCGCGCTGCTCTGCATTCGCCGCGTCGCGGCAATTGTCGCCGCTGTCGTCGACCCCATCACCGTCGCGGTCGACATCGTCGTCACAGGCGTCGCCGATGCCGTCGCCGTCAAAGTCGCGCTGATTCGGGTTCGCCACGTCCGGGCAGTTGTCGTCGTCGACGCCGTCCTGGTCCGGATCCACCACGCAGCCGTCGCCCCGTCCGGCGTCTGCGGCGCGTGGGCAGGGGTCGTCGTCGTCCGCCACGCCGTCGTTGTCGTCGTCGTCGTCACAGGCGTCGCCGAGCCCGTCCTCGTCGTGGTCGAGCTGCAACTCGTCGGCGATCCGCGGGCACAGGTCCTCGGCGTCCGGCACGCCGTCGTCGTCGTCGTCGTCCTCGCAGGCATCGCCAATCCCGTCGGCGTCCGCGTCTCCACCCAGGGCGTCTGGCACCTCGGGGCAGCGGTCCTCGTGGTCGACCTGCCCGTCGTTGTCGCGGTCCGCGTCGCAGAGGTCGCCGTCGCCATCGCCATCGACGTCGCGCTGCTCGGGGTTTGGCACGCCCGGGCAGTTGTCAGCGTCGTTCTCCACCCCGTCGTCGTCGAAGTCCGCCGCGCACGCGTCGCCGATACCATCGTCGTCCTCGTCTGCCTGATCGGCGTTCGGGACCACGCGGCAGTTGTCGTCCACGTCGTCCACCGCGTCGCCGTCGTCGTCCACGTCGCACGGATCGCCGAGGCCATCCTCGTCGCGGTCCGACTGGTCGCGGTTGCGGTCCACCGGGCAGTTGTCGTCGTCGTCGGCGACCTCGTCGTTATCGCTGTCGAGGTCACACGCGTCCCCGAAGCCGTCGCCGTCCAGGTCGCGCTGCCCCGGGTTCAGCGTACGCGGGCAGTTGTCGTCCTCGTCGGCCACCAGGTCGCCGTCGTCGTCGCCCTCGCACGCGTCCCCCCGGCCGTCTCCGTCGGCGTCCGCCTGCGCGGGGTCGACCAGTTCCGGGCACACGTCGTCCGCGTCCTCGACCCCGTCGCCGTCACGGTCCGGGTCGCACGGATCACCGACGCCGTCCCCGTCCTGGTCGGCCTGGTCGGCGTTGTCCGCGAGCGGACAGTTGTCGGCGTCGGCCGCCAGCGCATCGCCGTCCGGGTCGTCGTCGCAGGAGTCGCCGAGGTCGTCGCCGTCCACGTCGCCCTGCTCCGGGTTCGCCTCACGCGGGCAGTTGTCGTCTTCGTCGGCGGTCCCATCCCCGTCGTCGTCGACGTCGCACGCGTCACCTTCGCCGTCGTCGTCCAGATCGAGCTGCTCGACATTGGCGACCCGCGCACAATTATCCGCCCCGTTGTCGAAGCCGTCGTCGTCGATGTCGCGGTCGCAGGCGTCGCCCTCTCCGTCGTCGTCGAGATCGGCCTGCTCGGGGTTCGCGAGCCCGAAGCAGTTGTCGTCTTCGTCAACGACAGCGTCTCCATCGAGGTCGTCGTCGCAGAGGTCGCCAGCGTGGTCCTCGTCGAAATCCGCCTGGTCCTCGTTTGCCCGCAGCGCGCAGTTGTCGTCCGCGTTGTCGTGCCCGTCACCATCGATGTCCGGATCGCAGACGTCGCCGGTGCCGTCGCCGTCCGCGTCCGCCTGGTCGACGTTGAGCACGCTCGGGCAGTTGTCCTCGTCGGGCGCGATCCCGTCGTCGCACGCGGCGCCGTCTGCGCACCCGTCCTGGTCGGCGTCGGGCACGCCGTCCCCGTCGTCGTCAGAGTCGCAGGCGAGGCCGTCGCCATCGCCATCCTGGTCAACCTGCAGCTGGTCCCAGTCGCGCGGGCAATCGTCGATCTCGTCGGGCACGGTGTCGCCGTCGTCGTCGGGGTCGCAATCGTCACCGAGGCCGTCGCCGTCCAGGTCCGCCTGGTCGTTGTCCGCGTCCGGGCAGTTGTCTTCCTCGTTTTCGACGCCGTCTCCGTCGCGGTCGGCGTCGCAAGAGTCGCCCTGCCCATCGCCATCTGAGTCGGCTTGGCCCTCATTCGCAGCGGACGGGCAGTTATCCGCGCCGTTCGGTCGCCCGTCGCCGTCCTGGTCCGGGTCGCAGACGTCGCCCGCGCCGTCTTCGTCGATGTCGCCCTGGTCGGGGTTTTCGAGGTTGCGACAATTGTCGACGCCGTCGTCGGTGCCGTCTCCGTCGCGGTCGCGCTGTAGCGCGTCGATGTTGCCGTCGTCGTCCGCGTCCGGCGGGTTGTCGGGATCCACCACCTCGGGATCGTCCTCGACGCCGTCGTCGTCGGTGTCGCGGACGAAAGCGTTGGTCCCTACGCGGCCTTCGTCACGGCTTGGCAGGCCGTCCCCGTCGTGGTCGTCGTCGCCGTCCGCAGGATCGAGCGGGTCGAGGCGGTTCTCGAGCTCGGCCCGGTTGCCGATGAAGTCGCCATCGCAGTCGCGCTCGCCGTCGGGGATGTCGTCCAGCGTGCGGCGCCGATTCGGGTCGAGCGGGGGTCCGCCGACCCGCGGGCACTCGATCTCGTAGAACCCGAGCACCCCATCGCCATCCGCATCGACCGGGTCGTGGATGAATTGCAGCACCGCGAGGTCCGCATCGAGCAGCCCGAAGGCGTCCTCGGCGACCATGAAGCCGCCGCTGCGGTTGCGGTCGAAATCCGCGAGCGTCCGACCCGGGAAGCGCGCCTCGCGCACCGCGTCGTCGTCGACGTCAATCTCCTGCTGGAAGGCGGTGAGGATGTCCCAGAGCAGCAGGATGTCGTCGAAGACATCGGCCGGATAACGCCGATGCTGCTGCGCTTGGGCAGCCGAAACGACGATCATCACAACCAGCAGCCAGCGCACGCGAACCCCCGGACGCATAGTATCGCACACGCGCGGGGGTCCGCACCCCCCACCGTTGACAGGACGGCAGGCGCGGAGTGTGCTGCCACGAGGTGGGCGCTGGCACCGCGGGGCCGCAAGATAGCGCTGCGCGCGCGCGGCCCGCATAATCACTCGATGCGACTCGTCCTGCTCATATCCGCGCTCACGCTCACCGCCGGCTGCAACAAGCCTCGCAACCCGCCTGAGCAGCTGGCCAAGGAGCTGGAGCTGATGTCGCACGACCAGTGCATCGACAAGGGCATCACCGAGCCGATGCGGAAACGCGCGGTCGCGCGGATGCGAACGGGCAAGAAGACCGAGGCGGATCTCGACGCGTACATGGACGACATCCGCGAGAAGGTGTCGACCGCGAAGAAGCGCAATCTCAGCATCGACAGCTTCTGTCAGGTGCAGGTCAACCTCTGGAAGAAGCACTTCGGCGGGTAGGCTAGCGGGATGGACTGGATCGTACTCGAGACGTTGGACGACGCGGGCGCGCGGCTCTTCGCGATGCGCCTCGAAGACGGGGATCGGCGACCGCTCTACCACAGCGAGCACCCCTTCCCGTTGCGCGCCTCGCTGCATCCCGACGCCCGCCGTGTCGCCGTCGACGCCGTCTCCCGAAACCGCCTGCGCGGCGAGTACCGGGCGCGCGTCGCCCTGGTGAACCTCGAGACGCCCGGCGTCGGCTGGTTGCGGCAGTCGCTCGACCCGAAGTGGCGCATCGGCGGCGCGGTCTTCGACGACACCGGCACCCGCCTGGCCCTCGAGGGCGCTTACGCCGGCGCGCCCCTCACGGACGTCTACGTCTTCGGCATCACGCTCTCGGGCAACTCGGTACGTGAGCGCATCGTGGCCGGCGCCGGCAACCGGAAGCACCTCGGCTGCGTCGGCCCGCACTTCCTGCCCGGCGGCGACCAGATGCTCTACTTCCACAACACGCGCCCCGACGGTGCGTGGGAGGTCGGGCTGCTCGATCTGAAGCGCTCGGGCGACTCAGCGTTCTCCCTCGAGGGGCGGGCGCCGTCGGTCCTGGCGCTGTCGCTCACCGAAGGCGCGGACGCCGTGCCCGAGTCCGGCCTCGAGTTCTGTGCCGCGCTGGGCGAGGCCTTCTTCGTCGGCCGCTCGCAGGCCGGCACCCGGCAGCGAATCCGGGCGGTCCCCATCAACGGCTCCGCCGACCACCGAGACCTGGGTCGCAACCACCTGCGGGTCGAGGAGATCTGCGTCGCGCCGGGTGGTGAGCTGCTGGCGTACTCCGCCGACGGGCAGCTCTGGCTGGCCGACGTCGAGACGGGCGCCACAGTCTCGCTGGTCGCCGAAGCCGGAGCCAGCCACCGTGGTCTGGCCTTCGACCTCGAGGGCGGACGTCTCCTGTTCTGTACCAACGGGATGGACGGGGCCGCCGTGCGCGCGGTCAACCTCAGCGACCGGGGCGTGTCGACCCTAGCCGACCTGGGCGAGGCGACCGTGCTGCGCCTGCACCTGCCGCCTGCGACCGAGGATGTCGCGCGACGGATCGAGCAGCTCCCGAGCGAAGGCGATGGCTCGACCTCCGGTGCCGACGAAGAGCTCGAGGACAACGCGCGCACACAGGTCAGTCGCATCGAGCCGCTCGAAGACGCCGCGCGCACGCAGGTCACTCGCGTCGCGCAGCCCGAGCCCGAGCCCGAGCCCGAACCCGAACCCGAGCCCGAGCCCGAGACCCCGTCCGAGGAGGAGCGCGAGGACACGCCGAAGCCAGGTCGGGCGTTGCTCCAGCCCGAGAGCGCCCCGGTCGGCCCCAGGCACACGATTCCGGAGTCGGTGCCCATCGCGGCGCTGGACGCCATGCGCACGGAGTCCGGCTCGCTCACCGACCGCACGATGGAAGCGGACGCGATCGCCGAGCCCGACGAGCAGACCCAGGAGGCCGCGGCCCACGCCGACCCGCCGTCCACCGAGCTCACCGAGGAGGTCGGGGACGCCGCGGCCAAGGCCGTCGCAGCGACCCAACGCGCAACACCGCTGGAGAAGCCGTCCGTCGCCAAGGCGCCCGCGCTCGAGTCCAAGCGCGCCCGGAAGAAGCGCAAGCGGCGACGCTCGAAGAAGACCGAAGAGCCGGTCGCCGAGGTGCCGCCGGAACCTCAGCCCGAGCCCGACCCCGAGCCCGAGCCCGAGCCGGAGCCCGAGCCCGAACCTCAGCCCGACCCCGAACCCGAACCCGAGCCCGTGCCCGAGCCCGAGCCCGCGCCCGAGCCCGAGCCCGCGCCGAGCGACGGCCCCGCCGCGGACTTCGCGGCCTGGATGGCGGCCGTCGCCACGGCCGATGATCCCGGCGCACGCCTGGCGTCGCTCGGCGAGTCGCGCGGCGTCGAGGCCGTGCTCACCGCGGCCGCCGCCTACCTCGAGCGCACCGTGGAGGCGGGTCCGGAGGGCAGCGCGCTCGTGTTCGCGATCAGCGCCGCGGCCCACCTGCAGCTCGAGCGGTCACGTCCCGTTCTCGAGGGCCTCTGCCGCGAGGCCCACGCGCAGCTCGAAGGCGGCGATGTGCTGCCCGACGCCGAGACCCACTTCGCGCTCTGTGCGCTGGAGGTCATCGGCGGCCCCGCCATCGACTTCGCGGCGGACAAGGTCTACGGCGAGTACGAGGCGGCGCTCGGGACCATCGCCGAGGCCCTCGAGGCCGGCGACGAGAAGAAGGCGGAGCGCGCGCTCCATCAGCAGGCCGTTCATTACCGCGGCTGGCTGCGACGCGTGCTGAACCTGCCGACCCCGGACACCGAGGCGATCGAGACCGCGGCCGCCGAGGCCGCCGCCGAGGACGCCCGCTGGAAGGCCCGTGAAGCAGAGGCCGCGCAGGCTGCAGAGGCACAGGATCGCGCGCACGACGAGGCGTGGGCCCGCACGCGCACCCCGGAGGACGCCGACGCAGAGTTCGAGCGACTGCGCGCCGCGGCGGAGGCGGAGGCCGCCGAACAGGAGGCTCGCGAGAAGGTCCGCTTCGACCGGGTATCGACAAAGCAGAGCCGGACGGCCGACCCGGAGCCGCAGGCCGAGGCGGCCTCCGACGAGTCCGCCGTGGACCACTCCGCAGAGCCCGCGATGGTGCTCAACCAGCCCGACGTGGGGGCGCCGCCCGCGAGTGAGCCTGCGCCCGACGCCGCGCCGCCCGACGACGAAGAGGCCGAGTTCGAGAAGCGCCGCGCCGCCGCCCAGGGAGAGGCCGCAGCCGAGGCCGAGGAGGCCGCCGAATTCGAGCGCCGCCGCGCCGAGGCCGACGTCGCAGCCGAGGCCGCCGACGAAGCCGAGTTCGAGAAGCGCCGCGCCGCCGCACAGGCCGAGGCGGCCGCGGAGTCCGAGGAGGCCGCCGAATTCGAGCGCCGTCGCGCCGAAGCCGAGGGCGAGGCGAAGGCGAAGGAGGACGAGGAGGCTGCCGAGTTCGAGCGCCGGCGGACAGAGGCCGCCGCGGCGGCCGACGCCGACGAAGCCGACGAGTTCGCGCGTCTGCGCGCCGCCGCCGACGCCACCGCGGCCGAAGAGGACGAGTTCGAGCGCCGCCGCGCCGAGGCCCAGGCCGAGGCGACCCAGGCCGCCGAGAAGCAGGCCTCGAGACTCGAAGAGGAGGCCGCAGCGAAGGCGGCGGAGGCCGCGCGAGCCGCTGAGCTGGCTGCGCAGCGAGTCGCCGAGGCCGAGCAGGCCGCCGCAGAGGCAGCCGCCAAGGAGGCGGAGGCCGCGCGCATCCGCGACGTGGCGACGCCCGCAGCCCAGACGAAGCAGAAAGTGGCAGCGCCCGTCGCGGCCACGCCCGCCGCCAAGCCGACCGACACATTCAATCCCTTCGAGACCCCGGCGCCGAAGCCTGCCGCCCGCGCCGCGGCAAAGCCGAAGCCGAAGCCGCCCCCCAAGGCCGCCGCCTTCGACGACCTCGACACCGTCAACGAAAGCGGACCCCCGCTCGGTGGGCCCAGCGTGATCCAATCGGTCGCCGCATTCGGAGCCGCCGGCGGTGGTTTCTGCATGGTCCTGCTGGGGGTCAACCTCGGCGGCCCGCTCGCCCTGCTCGGCGCCGCCTGGGTCCTCGCCGCGCTCGGGCTGTTCGCCGATCAGAAGTGGGGCTGGTTCCTGGCGCTCATCGCCTACGTGCTCAACGGCGCCACGCTGATCCGCTTCGGCGCGACCACCAACGTCGACTGGATGCCGCCCATCGTTCCGACGTTGGGCGGCATCCTCGCGTTGCTGGTCTTCGGCGCGCTGCTCTCACCCTCCGTCAGCCGCCGGTTCATCGGCCGGAAACGAAAAGGCTACTAACCCTCTTCGTCCTCGTCCTCGTCCAGCACGCAGGCCCCGTCGGCCGGCGGCGCGAGCGGGGTGTTCACCCACCGGACCATCTCGGCGCATTGCACGACGCCGTCTCCGACGCCGATGTCGTCCGCCCCGTTGAGGCCGTCGGCGCGCAGGAAGCCCGCGTTTCCACTGGCCGCAACGCGCGTGCGACCGCGAACGAGCCGGGTAGCCGGTCCGCCGAGGACGACCTGCTCGGTCGTGCTGGTCGAGGTGCCGGTGAGGTCGAGACGGCTGGCGAGGAGCTGAAAGTCGGCGCTGGTGATGCGCGCAACGAAGGTCCGCGTCGGCACGGCGCCCGTCCCCTCGAGCGTGACACCCACCTGCTTGTCGCCGTCCTGGTCGAGCACGCCCGCGGCCTCTGCGTCCGCCGCGTCGAGCTGGTCGATGCCGCTGGGCTCGCCGGGCAATGAGGCGCCGTCGACGAGGCCCCAGCGCTCGCTCCAACCCGTGAGGTTGACCGTGCCACCGTTCAAGTCGATCTCGCCGGCGAAGCGGACCACCGGGAGCGCCGCGAGCAGGGCCACGGTCGGCGCCTCGGCCGCACACGTGTTGCTCGGGCCGTGCAGCACCGGACCAATCGCCATGTTGCAGACGAGGAGCTCGACCACGATGTCGCGCTGCTCCACGCAGAACTGCGCCACGCCGTAGCGGGTGACGCGCTGCTCCTGCGCAGCGACGTCGTCACCGTGGCTGACCGTGTCGACCGTCTCGAAGCGCACTGCGTAGACCCCACCGACGTCGGCCGGACCGGGCGGGCAATTGCGCAGCTGAAGCCCCTTCGCGGCGAGGACCACCTCGGGCGGCGGGCCCTCCATCTCGGCCCCGGCGCCGCCGTCCAGCTCCTCTTCCGGCGGGCCGCCGCAGCCGGTCGCCACCAGCGCGATGGCGATGGCGAGGGCGAACCTCATGACTGTTGGTCTTGCAGGTAGCGGGTGAGCGCGTCGTTGGTCTTCTGGAAGTTGGGCTTGAGCAGCTTCACCACGAAGCTCTCGACCCCGGCCGTGGCCTTCTTCACGACGAACCCCGGCACGAGCCCCTTCAGGTCGAGGGAGAGCTCACCGCGGATGCGCACCTCGGTCCCGCGCGGCACCTCGTGGAAGCTCGTCTTCCCGGATGTCTTGATGCGCTCGGTCATGAAACCCATCTCGAGGCGCCAATCGCAGTGCCAGTCGGACTCGAACCAATGCGCGTGGTCGATCCAGTAGATCGAGCTCGGATCGATGAACTTCCGCGCCATCACCGGCACCTCGGTGGCCGCCGCGTTCCAACGGTTGACCAGGGTGCGCTCGTCTTCCGCCGGGTCGGCCTCCTCGAGGATCTGGATGGAGTCGATGTTCGGCAGGTACTCGGCGATGGCCGGCATCTGGTCGCGCATGCCGCGGAAGACGTCCGCGATCGGGAACGGAACGATGTTGTCCACCGAAAGCAGCATGGGACTCCTCCTGTTGGACCGGGTGTCCGGTCATCTTCAGCAATTGGCACGCCCTTCGCTAGAGAAACCGGGTGGTAGCGGAGCTCGCAGACTGGGTCTCCGTGCGTGTTCCCCCAATCGGTTTTCCCCCTCCGTCCCGGCTCGGGTTCCGCTCCCCCCCACCCCGCCCGC
>PVBE011578242.1_pt1 | contig 17825 bp, 20 predicted proteins | sample 1631181 | NCBI WGS metagenome assembly PVBE01 (sample SAMN08397723, study PRJNA350692) | Marine metagenome, whole genome shotgun sequencing project. | isolation source: water | place: Pacific Ocean | collected 2012-04
ACGGCCACCCTGGAGACCCTCGAATCAGATCCGCAACCAACCGGACCGGCCCGAAGCTGGTAGCATTCCAGCATCAACTGCCGCTCGGCGCGTTCGGTCATTGGCCCCAGGCTGTGTTCCGCCGATGCATCAGAGCAACGGAGACCAGATGACGACCGAGCCCTCGAGTGTAGCTGCCGAGTATTTCACGAGAATCCGCGCGCGAGACATCTCGGTCGCAGAGCTATTCCACACCGATGCGACTCTGATCGGACTCGGCCAGAAAACCAGCGGCCGGGATGCGATCCGCGACTTCTATCAAGGCGCAATCGATGGAGCCAGCCCGACCCCCCGCTCGATCGGCAATCTTCTCGCAGACGGGTCCCGCGTTGCCGGCGAGGTCATGATCGACCTTGCCGACGGCCAGGTCATTCACGCCGTCGACATCTTCGTCGTGGAGGAGGGCCTGATTCGATCCCTGACCTACTTCCTCTGCGATCAGCCCAGCTAACCGCCTCGCCTCTTTCGGCGCGAATCGCGGCGAGGGCGGCGAACGCGGCCTGGCGCGCCGCTCGAGTCAATCGACCGCGTCCGCTCGAAGCCACTCTTTGCAAAACTTCACAATCCAGCCAATCTCCGTTGGCCTGGAACGCTTAGCTTTTCCTCCATCGGGCCATGCAGGCCCAGAGGGAGAAGCGAAATGACCGAGAATCGGCTGAAGAATCCGCAATATCGCATCTGGCTCTGGCCAATCGCGTTCATTGCTGTCGTCGCGCTGACCAGCGCCGCCCTGGCGCGGGGCGGCGGCCACCGCTGGCATGATGGGCATGGCAGACATCACAGGGGCCGACACTTCGACGCGGAACGCATGCGAGAACGCGTCGACTTCAGAATCGAATACGGATTGCGGAAGCTGGAGGCAACGACCGAGCAGCAAGACCAGATCCTGTCGATCACGGATGCGGCGTTCGCCGATCTGATCCGGCTTCACGAAGCACACCCCAAGCCGCACGTCGAGCTGCAATCGCTGATCTCCGCCGAGACGCTCGACCGTGAAGGCCTCGAAGCGCTCCGCAAGGGTCAGCTCACAATGCTCGATCAGTTCAGCCGACGTCTTCTGGAGGCCGCGACCGATTCATTGGCCGTGCTGACGCAGGCGCAGCGCCAGAAACTACTCGAGCATGTCGAGCGGCACCGCGATTGATCATCCCCGCGCCCGATGGGCCGAAACGACGGCTCGGAGTATGCTCCGGACGGCCTGCGCGTGACGCGTTGGCCGTCCGTCAACGCGGAGTCGGCCGGACGATGTCCACGCGCGTCCTGATGATCGAAGACGACACCGAGCTGGCCGAAATGCTCGGCGAGTATCTCGAAGCCAACGGGCTGACATTCGCATGCTACGGCGACGCGGGCTCGGGCATGGCGGCTCTCGAAGAGCAGCATTTCGACGCGCTGCTCCTGGACATCGGCTTGCCGGATCTCGATGGACTCGAGGTCTGTCGACGCGTGCGGGAACGCTCGACCCTGCCGATCATCATGCTGACCGCGCGCGGGGATGAGACGGATCGCATCGTCGGACTCGAGCTCGGCGCCGACGACTACCTGCCGAAGCCATTCAACCCGCGCGAATTGCTGGCACGGCTACGCGCCGTGCTGCGGCGGTCGCGACCAGAGGCCCGAGACAGAACCGGAATTCTGCGTTTCGGCGAGCTCGACATCGACCGCGATGCGCGCAGGGTGGAGGTCGCGGGCGAGGTTCGCGAGCTGACAGGCTACCAATTCGACCTCTTGTGGGAGCTCGCGAGCAACGCCGGACGCGTCCTCTCCCGCGATCAACTGATGCAGAGCCTGCAGGGCCGCAATCTCGAGGCCTTCGATCGCAGTATCGATACCCATGTTTCTCGGATTCGCGCCGCGATCGAAATCGATCCCCACAAGCCGCGACGGCTGCTCACCGTGCGCGGCGCCGGCTACGTCTTCTCCCGCAAACACTCAGCCGAGGATTCGGGGCAATGAGGCGGCTCTACTGGCAGATCTATCTGGTCCTGATCGGGGTATTCATCCTGTCGACGGTCGTGGTCTCTGCGATCTGGTGGATGCACCTCCCCGAGCAGAGCAGACCCGCTTCCCGTCACCGAATCTCCGAGATCGTCAGATTGATGCTGCCACCCCCCGAGGCCCCGCGCGAGGAGTTGGAACGAAGACTCGTCGAGCTGTCGGTCCCGCTCGATGCGGACCTCGGAGTCTGGGGCCCGGACGGAGAGCGCCTCGCGGCAAGCTCCGAAGCGATGCCTGCACCGCCGGCACTCGACTCGACACGAGGCTCACGCCGCATTTTTCGCCGCCGCGGTCGCGGCGAGCACGTGATCGCCTTGCTCGATGGCCGTCGCGTCGTGGTGAGCCCACACGAGAAGGGCCCTCGCCTGGGCTTGATCGGCTCGCTGTTGGTGTTGGCCTGCGCGACCGGCTTGTGCACCTATCCCGTAGTGCGACGACTGACCCGTCGGCTCGAAGTCCTCAAGAGCAAGGTCGAAGCGCTCGGCCGGGGGGACCTCTCGGTTCGCGTCCCCGTCGAAGGTCGTGACGAGGTCGCTGCACTGGCCCGCAGCTTCAATACCGCAGCCGAACGGGTCGAACAACTCGTCGAGCAGAAGAAGATCGCCCTCGCCGTGGCGTCGCACGAGCTGCGCACACCGCTGGCGCGAATCCGAGTCGCGCTCGAACTCATCGACGCTGGCGAACGGCCGGAGCTCCCGCGCCAAATCGAGGCTGACATCGCGGAACTCGACGACCTGATCGGCGAGTTGCTCGCGATGAGTCGACTCGACACCCCAGAATTCCCGATCGCAAGCGAGGAGGTGGATCTGCTCGGTCTGGTGGCCGAGGAGGCAGCCGCTCTGCCGATCGACGTCGACGTGCAGGGCGAGCCAGGCGCCGCACTCGGCGATGCCCGGCTGCTGCGACGGCTGGTACGCAACCTGCTGCAGAACGCACAGCGGCACGGTGGCGAGAGTGTCTGGGCCACGGTGCAGCGGCAAAGCGATGATTGGTGGCTTCGAATCTCGGATGATGGACCGGGCGTGGCACCGGAAGAGCGTACGCGAATCTTCGAGCCCTTCTACCGACCGCCTGGCGCACAGGCGGCGTCCTCACGCGAAGGCGGACTGGGGCTGGCACTCATGCATCAGATCGCAGTCCGGCACGGCGGGGATGTGAAGTGTCGAGATCGGGCGCCCCAGCGCGGTACGCTCTTCGAGGTGAGGCTGCCGCTGCCGCCGGTCGCAACCGGACCGGACGCCATCGACCGGGGCGACGATTGATGTTCCGGGCTAGATCTCCACGACGATTCGGCCGATCGTCTTTCGCGCCTCCATCGCCTCCAAACCCGCAGGCAGCCCGTCAAAGGGCACGACGCTGTCCACGATCGGACGAATGCGCTTGCTCGCGAGCAGCTCGAGAAGCCGCGCGTGCACCGCTTCTCCGACGGTGCGAGGAAACAGATTGAAGCCCGTTGCGCGTTTTAGAGCCGCCGGGTCGTGGCTGTAGGCGAGCAGTACACCCGCCAGCGCGAATTGCCCGAAGCAGATCGGTCGCGGTGCGATCCCGGTATCCTCGGCCTCGATTCCACCGGAGAAACCCACCATCAAGTGGCGACCGTGCAGTGCGATACAACGCCAGGATCGCTCGGCTACGTCACCACCCACCAGATCACAGACGACGTCGACGCCCTTGCCCTGCGTCGCGTCCAGAACGGGATCGACAAAATCACTGGCTCGATAGTCGATCGCGAGCTCCACGCCGAGATCTCGACAGAACGCTGTCTTCTCGGGACCTCCAGCGGTTGCAAAAACGCGTGCGCCCGCGTCCACTGCGAGCTGAACCGTCGCCGAGCCGATGCCGCCGGCCGCTGCGTGAATCAGCACCGTCTCGCCAGGCTGAAGCCGAGCACGCTCGAAAAGCGTCAGATAGCCAAGGTGAAACGGAAAGAAGAACGCCGCCGCCTCGCGATCGTCCAACATGTCCGGCGCGTCAAAGACCATCTCGGTGCCCGCGATGGCCCATTCGGCATAGCCTCCCTGGGCCCCAACCGAAGTCGCGACCACTCGCCGGCCGAGCCATTGCTCGGCGCCAGCTCCAGCGGCGTCGACCGTGCCCACGACCTCCATGCCGAGCGTGTACGGAAGATCCGGATGAACGGTGAGATAGCGACCGTAGCAACCGTCTACGTCGTTGAAGTTCAAGACGCTGCAGCTCACATCGACGCGCACCTGATCCGGGCCCGGCTCCGGCACCTCCAGCTCGTCGACTTCGAGCGCTTTCGAGGGCCTCGCGTACCGATGCACCCGCCAGGCCTTCATGCCTGCTCCACGTCGAGCGCGGCGGTCAGGTCGCCCGGACCGCGCAGGACCGAGCCGTGGCTGCCGAGCGCCTCGAATGTGGGATCCGAGCCCGCCGCAGCGGCGAGATCGATTTCGGGCAATGCCGTACCCAGAGTCATCACGTGAGCCACCTCGTGAGTCGCTGCACTGTAGACCAGGGGCTTCTCGAAGGGCGACCCTTCTCCGACAGCCCTCGGGCTCGACATCAGGCGCTGAAGGACTGCGTCGGAGCGGCTTCCGTCGACTGCTGATAGATCTGCCATGGCGATCTTCCGAGGCTGAGTTCGGCGCCGGCCCGAACGCGACCTGCGGGTTGCAGTGCACCGACCAGGACGCGATCGATGCGGCGTTCGGATAGCGCGCTTCCCGCGACCTCTCTGGCCCGCGCTCGCTCCTCTGGACTCTCGACTTTGTTGATCAGCAGGCAGATGCGGGCCTTGGGCGGAGCGGAATTGAGACCGCCCCCAACAATCGAAATCAGCTCGCGCCCCGAAGCTTGGATCCCGAGGGCGCGGCAAAGATCGTCGGACTCTTGGACGCCTGTGGCGATGACTCTCGAATCCATCCGCGAACGCCTTCCGTGCACGATCTCCGACTTGCCAGCGACGCTCGGAATGCCACGCCGCTGTCGCATCTCGATTCAAAGAACGACCAGAGTGTGTGGGTTGCGCGTCGGCCAGGCAATCGAAGAGTGTCGATCGCGATCCACACAGCTGAGTCGAGGCAATCGGGCCAACGGCTTCGATCTCAGCCGATCCCTCGCGGCCACTCATCCGGAATCTGTCGATTCGGCATTCTCGATCGCCCGCTCCATCACGCTGTAGCCTTCCAGTGCCAGGCCGTGGCTCAATCTGCCCTGCATCGCGTCGTTCAGCAGCATGTTGATGGCCACGCGGGTCATGCGCAGGGTAACGGGGCTCTTCCCGGCCAACTGAGCTGCCAGCTCTCGCGCCCGGGGCATCAGATCTGCCTTGGGCAACACCTCGTTGACGACACCGAGATCCAGCGCCTGCTCGGCCGTCAGGGTCTGCTCGGTCAGCAGGAAATACTTGCCTCGGTTGAGGCCCAGAAGCAGCGGCCAGATCAGATGGCTGCCGTCGCCCGGCACCACATTCCAGCCACCGAAGTGAGCGCTGTCCTGGAACACTGCAGTGTCCGAGGCCAGAACGATGTCACATAGCACGGCGAGCTCAGCGTGCACTGTGGCGGGGCCGTTGACGGCAGCAATCATGGGGATGGGGATGTCCAACAGGGTCTGGAGCAGCCGCCGGCCCTCCCAATAGGTGCGGTCCCAGCCCAGGGGTTTGGAAAAGTCCCAATCCGAATCCTCGATCTGCGTCATGAACACATCACCGGTTCCGGTCAGCAGGACTACGCGATTATCCCGGTCCAGGGAGATGTCGGCAAAGAGCAGCGGCAGCTCGAGATGGGTCGTCTCATCGAGAACCAGCGATTTTCCCCCGGTGTGCAGGCGAACCTCGAGCACGCCGTTGTTTCGCGCCAGCTCGGCACATTCGTATTTGGCTTCGTAGTCTGAAAATTCCATCGCATCCGTCCTTGGTTATTGCCCCGTCGAGCGCTGCAGGCCGGTCAGGCCTCGCAGCACCGGACTGGGCCGATATTCGGGTTCGTCTTCCATGCGCGCTCCAGGGGCAACTCATCGAGCAGCTCCTCGACCGCGTTCACGATACGCGTGGAATCCTCGCGAGGCAGCTCCAGCTGATCGGAGGGCTCGGTGATTGCTGGCTCGCGAGCGACGCCTCGGCCGGAGCCGGGCGCGACGGCAGCCTCGAGGACATGTCGCGATCATCCACTCTGGGGTTCCTCGATGAGCGGGACGACCAGCGCCCAGGGCCCATCACGACACCAATCGAGCCAATCTAGGTTGCTTCAATTTAGCGGTCAAGCGCTTGGTTTGGATTGTCGAACTCAGCGACATTCCATAGAATGCCCCCATGGCCAAACGGATGCCCGCGCAGGAGAGACGCCGGCAGATCGCGGTCACGGCCGGTGAGCTGTTTGCTGAACGCGGGGTCCAGACCACGACGGTTCGCAACATCGGCGATCGAGTCGGAATCCTGTCCGGCAGCCTCTACCACCACTTCAAGACCAAGCACGACATCGTGCACGAGCTGATGCGCGTCTACCTGGCCGAAATCCTCGAGCGCTACAGCGAGCAGGTGCGAATCGGCGTTAGCGCGAGCCAGAAGCTCGAGCGCCTCTTCGCGGCCTGCGTGCAGAGCAACCTCGAGTACCCCAACGAAACCAGCATCCTGATCCACGAACTCAATGGCCTCTTTACCCAGGAAGAGTTCGCCTACATCCACGAGTTGATCGATCGCGTCGAGGGGCTCTTCGTCGAGGTGATCGTTCAGGGCATGAGCGCCGGTGAGTTTCGCGCCGACCTCGATCCGAATTTCGTGTACCGCATGATGATGGATGTGATGGGCGCCGTGCAGCGTTGGTACGACCCCGAGAAGAACTCCGAGCAACAGATCGTCAAAGGCTGGCTGGATGTCTTTCTCAGCGGAATCGCCCGAGCAGACACCAGGAACAAGGCGAGCGAGGCTCGGCCGGAAAGTCCGCCAGGCCTCTAGGCGCGAGCCTTCGCGAGCAACCTGCGCATCGCCTCCCCGCCGCGTCGGCCGACCTCGATCGGCGGGAGCTTGTCGAGTTCGGCAGAGAACACCTCGAGTCCAAACGGTGCCTGCGTGCCGCTGGCATCGAGGGCCTGCACGATTTCCACCAGCGGGATATCCCCATCGCCGGGCAGGCAGCGGCCATCCATGGATTCCTCGATGACCGTGCGATCGGTTGGCCGCCGCGCGGGGGCGTCATTGAGCTGTACGCCGCCGATCTTGTCGCCCGGGATCGCCCGCAGCTGTGAGTGATCGCAGGGGCCGCGAAAATGGTGCCAGCTGTCGACCATCACCGTGGCATTGGATCGATCGGCGCGGCGCACGATCTCCCAGGCGATCGCCGCGTCAGCAACGCCGGTCCAGGGCAAGAACTCGAGGGTGATGAGCAGGCCGTGGTTTGCGGCGCGGTCGCACACGCCGGCGATCGCCTCGGCCGCCGCGTCGATATCGATCGAGTCGCCGAAGGGCTGCGCGAGATTGATCGAGCGTCCCCCGACCGCATCCGCAATCGCGTAGAACTCCTCCTCCTGGGCGAACTTCAATCCGTCGGGACCCTCGCCTTCGCTCTCCCCGGGAACCCAGGTGAGCAGCGGATCGAGGTCGGCGACTTCGATGCCGCTGTCGGCGAGCATATGGCGGAGGTCAGCATCGCGGAGCCCCTCGGTACGGGCGCGCTGATAGTCCTGAGGCCAGAGCGTAATGCCCGAGAAACCACCCGCGACGGCTGCCTCGATCATCTCGGGGATCGAGGCGTTGAGTACCGTTCCAGAGCAGAGCACGAGATCGCCCGCACCGAGCATCGCATCACCTCCATCGTTGAGACCGTTGAGACCGTTGAGTGTGCAAGCTGCTCGCCGCGACCAGACCTTGCCCGCAGAGGGGAGCTTATCGACCAGGAGATTCCATGGTACACACCCCGCGGCTCGCTGACCGGGATGCCCTTGGCGTGCTCGATTCCCCGACACCAGCCCTTCGATGACTGCCGGAGCCCGCTGCGCCGATTGTCCGCACCCCGCGCACTTTTCGCCGGTTTGCGTGGAAGGCGGTCGGGGCAGTCAGGGACCGGATGGAGAAGGCTCCGCTCCCTACCGACCGCGCTGACCCGACTCCCCACGCCGCCGACGCAGCTGCGCCAGCACCTCGGCGTGTTCGGTCTCGTTGAGCGAGAAGCGGCTGAAAAGGATCATCCCGATCGCGTAGCCGATGGCGGGGAGCCCCCCCGCGATGACCAGGATCGTCGTTCGAACGGCCTGCGACTGGACTTCGGCCTCGGCGTCATAACCCGCCCACTGCAAGAGCAGACCGCTGGCTCCGATTGCCAGCCCCGTGCCCGCCTTGCGGACGAAGTTCCACGCCGCGGTATAGACGCCTTCCTTGCGCTCGCCGGTCTGGAGCTCGTCGTAGTCGATGATGTCTGCCTTGATGCTCGGCACCACCACGGAGGCGATTCCAATGCCGGAGGCCAGAATGATCACGAGCCCCATGATCAAGACAGGCCCGCCCTCGGCGCTCCAGATGATTCCCCCATAGCCCGGCACCATCGCGGCCATGCCCCACATCCAGAGAGTCTTCTTGCCGACCCGTTTCGAGAGCTTGAGCCAAAGCGGGATCAAGAGGAACTGCGGAACGACGTACAGCCCGAGCAGCAGCTCCTGCAGGTCATAGCGCCCGAGCACATCGTCCATGATGAAGGGGACCATCACGCCGATGCTGCCCGCAGCAAAGGATTCGATGGCATAGACGAAGAAGAGCAGCCGGGCGTGCCGGTTCCGCCAGACGTCGGACATCGCACCCCACAGACTCTCGCCGCCACGCCCCGTGCGCTCCTTCCGCTCGGGAACGCGCCAGACCGAATAGAGAATCGTACTTCCCACCAGCAGCCCACCGACCGCCGAGAGCAGCCGGGCGACCTCACGAGGCTCCGCGGCACTGCGAATCGCATACAGAAAACCCAGGCTCAACAAGAAGCCCAAAGCGCCGATCCCCTGCCGCCAACCAAAGAGTCGCGTGCGTTCGTGATGATTGTCCGTGATCTCCATCCCCAGTGCGCCGTATGGAACCATGAACACCGTCGCCGCGGTCTCGTAGAGGAGCAGACCCACTGCCATCCAGGTGACGAGGAGCCAGCCATCGAGCGAAGACAGCGGCGCCCAGACCATCATCAGCGTGACCAGGATCGGGAGAGCCGCGGCCACCATCCACGGACGCCGGCGACCCCAGCGCGTAGCGGTGCGGTCGGACAACTGTCCAGCGACCGGGTCCGTTACCGCATCCCAGAGTCGGGCAATCATGAAGACGGTGCCCATTGCCCCGGGCGCGATGAGCAGCACGTCCGCGCTGTACTTGAGCAGGTAGAGATTCAACGTCATCGTGGCCGCCGAGAAGCCGGCCATTGGAAGCGCGTAGGCGACTAGCACTGACTTGCTGAGCCGATCGAGGGATGCGCCCTCACGCGAATCAATTTCAACCTGGCTCACGAACGAGTTCTCCTTCGCTTATCTGCCACGAATTCCTGCGGATTCGCAAATAAGACCAGATGGATACCTCCGAGGAAGACTTCGCGAAACGCGCGGGCCCCTATTCGATGCGATCTTCAGCTACGGCGTTCGGCCACGATCAATCGTGCGGGAACGCCTGGCTTGAGCCCATCGACGCGCCCCTCGAAATAGCGCAGGTAGAGGTCGTGCTCCGTCGCGTGCTCGATGATCGCAAAACCCATCGCGTCGAGCAGGACCTCGAAGTCTTCCGGCTTCCAGCGGCTACGCAGGGGTTCCCCAAAATTGCTCACCATGCCCTGAAGAGTCTGTAAGTAGGCAATCTGCTCATCACAGAGAGGTACATCGCAGCTGTAGTTCAGGGCGATCCGGCTCCCCGGCGCTGTCAGCGCAAAGAGCTCTCGTAGCGTCGCTTCGGTCGCGGATTTAGACAGATAGGGGATGGTGTTCATCCACGAAATGACACAACGTCGTTTTGGATCGAATGAGGAAGCCTCGAGGCCGTCGCTGAGACTCGTCGACTCGAAGTCCACGGGAACGAAGCTCGGCATCGAGTCGGGCGTCGCCTTCGCCTGCGCAATGCGTTCCCGCTTGAGGGCCTGGACGTCGGGATGGTCGACTTCAAAGACCCGCAGTCGATCGCCGAGATCACCACGCCGCAGGGCGAAGGTGTCGAAGCCAGCTCCGAGAATCACGTACTGCTCGACACCGTCACGCACACAGCGTTCCACCTCGTCCTCCGCATAGCGAAGACTTCCCACGTTGAGGGCGAAGAGCGGTGCGACGTCGAAATCCTTCCATTCGATCGGTCCAGCTGAATACGCAGGATTTCGAACCAGCTCCTGGGTCGCCGGGTCGAGGAGCAGAAAGGCCCACTCGTCGTCGAGGATCGGTGCTTCGGCATGCAGCACATGGGCCGCTCGGCCCATCACGGCGCCTTCCGCGGTTCCAAGACTCGCCCCATCTCCCGTCTTGGCCATCGTCCCTCCCAACCGGTTGCTTTCAACCTGACGTCCGGATGTTCGACGATCATCGGGGTCGCTTCAAGGGAACTCGTCACAACGGTCCCCGCGCGGCGGCACGCCGCCGTCTACAACCGGTTGCGGATTCCGAGCAGCAGCGCGGCGTCGGGCTCGTAGAAGATCTCCGCCTGGCTCGGAGACGGCTCCTCAACGGGCATGTCTTTCCACTGCTTGTTCTTGGCGACCTTCAGCATGATCGTAAGGCCACCGCCCCAGACGAACATTCCCATGAAGAGTGCCAGAAACTGCATGCCGCCGCTGACCTGCTGAGAGAAGGCATGCGCCCGGAAAACGCGCAGTCGTTCTCCGCCGCTGCCCTTCACACGCGGTTCGACCGTGATCGGGTAGCTGCCCCGCGCCTTCGGGTGGACGCTCACCGGGATCGTCAGGGTGCCCGCCGCGCCCGCTGGCAGCACCAGGCTTGCCAGCTTGTCGAAGCTCAGGGCCCCCCTTGCCTATATCGGCTCGGGGCTTGAGCCGGATCTCGAAGCTGCGCTCCGCGTCCATGCCGTTCTGTGCATGCACGGTTACGGTCATCTCGCCACCGGCGGGCACCTGCAGATCCGAATGCGTCGAGGCGAACTGCACGCCACCAATCTCCGAGAGCTCCGACTTGTCGAAGATCTCGAGCAACGCATTCGGCACAACCTCCTCGGCATGGGCCATGCGATATGAGGTGACGAAGGCGCCAATGCAGGACACGCCCAACACGACCGAACTGGCGAGGGCCAAAGGGTGGGAGGCCTGGCCGAGGCCAGCCACCAGACCGCAGCCGGCCGCGCCAACGAGGGCGATGAATCCTGCATTCTTGAAGAACTCGTAGCGGTCGTAGCGCAACTCGACGAAGAAACCGATCGCGACGACCCCGACACAGCCAGCGACAGGTAGGATCGGAATCTCGGTGTCGGGCTCCAGGGAAGCGATCGCCAGACCGGCCACGCCACACAGGGCAACGATGATCAAGATCCAGAGGGCCGCATAGCCCCCTTCGCGCCGAGCGTCCAGCTCATGCCCGAGCTGTTGGGTACAAAGTTGCATCGGGAATACCTCTCCTAGATTGGTATTTCGCGTCGCTGGGATCACTACCCGGCGCGAGATTCTCGCGACCCATCGGTCCACCCGAAGGGGTGCTTGAGGCCCCAATCCGATGCGCCGGGACCCGCTCAGATCCTTCTCTCTCCGATCGCAACGCCTCCACCGAATCCAACTCATTGAATTCTCGAAGAGTGCGATGGCCGTTGGAGACCGGCAGGGGAAGTCCGGACCACAGCAGACTGCTTCTACTCGTCCAGCGAGCCGGACGGCAGTCGGGACAGGACGGCCAGGGCGACGGCATAGCCGACGAGAAAGACCGCGAAGGCCGGCGTGTAGGAGCCCGTCCGGTCGTAGATGGCCGTCGAAAATGGCAGTCCCAGCAGCTGAAAGGGCAGCATCAGCAGGAACCCCGCGCCCATCATCCGACCCAGCCGCGCAGCGCCGAAGCGCGCGACTGTGATCAGCCCGAAGAGCGGGACCAATCCGCCGCAACCGAGACCGAACACGAGCGCCCCAGTCAGGAGCGCCGCGTAGCCCGACGTCAGCAGGATCGCGACGAGCCCCACCCCCTGCAGCCCCATACTCATCGCCATGGCCAGGCGCGGCGAGCTGCGGTCGGCAAGGGTTCCGAAGAGCGGCTTGCCGAGCGCGGCCATGGCCGCCAGCGCTGCGAGAACGCTCGCTGCACGGGCGGCCGAATGACCCAGATCGCTGGTGTGAGAGTGGATCACCTGGATCACCGAGCCGCTGGCGCCAAAGTTCAACCCAACCAGCAACGCGATCAGCCACAGGTCGCGCTCGCGCAAGGCCTCGCGCAGAGAGCCCGACTCGGCCTGTGGCGACGCTGGGGGTGCGGCCCCCTTCTCGAGCACGAGTCCATCCGGCAGCAGGCCCCGATCCTGCGGCCGGTTCACGACCACGATGGCAACGACCGGCATCACCAACACGAGGGGCACCGCAGCGAACAAGAGCACCGTGCCGCGCCAGCCGTAGTCCACGACCAGCCACGTCACGACGAACGCCATCACCATGCCCGAAAGCGACATGCCGACCTGCGAGATCCCAAGCGCGGTGCCGCGCGCCTGCCGGAACCAGTTTGCGACGAGCGCCGTATTGGTGAGCGGACCTAGCAGAGCCCCGCCCAGCGCTACGATGACGCCGAACGCAACGTAGAGACCGAGGATCCCGTCGATGCGGGAAAACGCCAGAAAGCCGACGCACATCAGCGCGGCGCCGACCAGCATCATTCCGCGCGCTCCACGCCGGTCCACCTCGCGACCGATCAGCGGTCCTGCGAGCGCGCCGACAAATATGAAGCTCGAAAGTGCAGAGGCGACTGCGAAGCGTGAGGCGCCGAGATCCTCGCTGAGAGGCTTCAGGAGAACGCCGTAGGCGTAGAACGTCGTCCCCGCGGTCATGAACTGAACGAAGGCCGACGCGGAGACGATCCACCAACCGTAGAAGATGCCACCCGAAGACGGAGTGACGGCCGCGAGAGGCTCGGAAGCGTTGGCCATGCACTACTCCAGATTCGTGGCCAGCTGCTCGAACCTTGCCACGAAGTCACTCAACCCGGAGTCGTTTGCACTTGAGCTCGGCGACCGGCCGAGCGGGCGGGCGTCAGATTCATCGGGCAAGATTCTTGGTCGTCACCGAGATACAGCATATTGTCCGCTCGAGTCTAGTAGACTCCACACACACCGTGCATCGCCGCCGACCGAGAGCCCGAATCGCCTCGACGCGTTCGCGAGCTGGCCTGATCGGATCGCGCCCGAGCTGTAAAGGGCTCGCACTGCCCGGGAACTCGACGATCGCGGCAGAGCTATCTCTCCGCTGGCTGCAAGATTTCCGCGGCGGCGTTGAGCGCGGCCACCGCCGCTGGGATCCCCGCGTACTGTGAGGTCTGCATCAACACCTCTACCAGCTCTTCCGGCGAAATTCCGAGATGCAACGCGCCTCGCAGATGGATCTTGAGCTCGTTCGCCCGGCCCAGGGCAGCCAGCTGCGCCACCGTGCAGAGACTTCGACTGCGCATGTCCAGACCCGGGCGTGACCAGAATCCGCCAAAACAGAAGGAACTCGCCAACTCGAAGAATTCGGGAGCAAGTCTTTCGCCCGGCATCAGCTCGGATTGGCCGCGGCCTCCCCACAGCTCGTTCATGACTTCGCGGGTCTTATCGGTCAAATCGCTTTGCTCGGACATCGACGACTCCTCGAGATCGGGTTGGGGTGGATCTCTCCAGCTTCGAGGCTCGAGATCTCAATTCCGCTCAAAACACTGCTATCCGCGATGTCGTCCGACTTCCCAGCCGCTCCCCGCTAGCTGCCGTTGTGCGAACTGCAGCGGACTGCTCTCGAGCTCGGTGGCCATCGTGTCATTCCAGCGATTCAGCCAACCGAACATCGAGATCACGGCAACCAGCTCGACGATCTCGTCGTCATCGAAATGCTTGTGGAGCTCCTCGAATTGCGCGTCCGTCGTCGCATTGGGGGCCAGCCCGGCATCCGCGGCCACACGCAACGCCGCCTTCTCGCGCTCGTCGAAGAGATCGCTGGTCTCGAACTCGAAAGCGGCCTGAATCTTCTGTGCCGCGACGCCGTTCTCGTGGGCCGCATGGGCCGTATGGGCCTGGCAATAGCGACAGCCCGCCGACTGACTGGAGACGAAGGCAACCAGCTGCTTCAGTTCTCGCGAAACGGTGCCGTTCCCCAATACTGCAGCCGTTAGCCCGGAGAACGCCCGCAGGATCCCGGGGACGCGTCCCATGGTCAGCATGCTGTTCGGGATGAAGCCCGCGGCCTCCTCGATCATCGAAAAGCTAGCTTCGAATTCGGACAACTCTTCCCGGGAAAGAGGGCTGACGCGCGGCATGATCTGGACTCCCTGTGAATGGATGCTCTAGTCCGGTCTTCGGTCCAGCGCAGAGTCTGGCCCGAGTTCCGCGCGAACGCCATCCGGGCGTTTCGGTCCCCAGCTCCCCGCCGAGCCCGATGCTGAGATCCTCGACGATGCGGCTCGAATCTTCCTGGGCTGATAAAACTTCGTACAATAGGCTGGCCAGAGGTCGAAGAGCTCAGGTGGAGGAGAATGCCGTTGCGCAAGTTCGCTGAGAACCGCGTTTGCTCACTCTTTGGAATCCGCTTGCCTCTATTGATGGGCGCCATCACCCCGAAGCCACAGCTCGGGGCAATCGTCTCCGCTGCGGGGGGCCTGGGCTGCATAGAGGGAATCTCGTCTGCCAAGAAGCTCCGGGAACAGATCCGCGAATTCCGGGCGCTCTAGGAAGCACCCTTCTCGGTCAATTTTCCACTGGCCTTTGGCGATCCAGCCCTGGTGGAGGCTCGCGCGCAGGTGGCACTGGAGGAGAAGGTCCCCGTGGTCATGACCTCGGCGGGAAGCCCGAAGCGCCTGACAGCGACCTTCCAGGCGGAGGGCATCCGAGTCGCCCATGTGATCGCGGGGGTCGCGCACGCCCACAAAGCCGCCGAGGCCGGAGTGGATGCGCTGATCGCCGAGCCCACTGAATCCGGAGGCTACCGGGGAGCCAACGAGATCAGCATGATGGTCCTGATCCCCGCTGTTGCGCGCGCACTGCCCGAAATCCCCCTGATCGCGGCGGGCAGTGTGATGGATCGCGCAGGCCTGGTGGCCGTGATGGCGCTGGGGGCGGAAGGCGTGCAGCTCGGCACGCGCCTGTTGGTGACTCGGGAGGGGGCCGAGGTCTTTCCCAAATACACTCACCAGCTGATCCTGGCAGCGGATGATACGTCCACGATGTCGGCTACTGGCGCCACACGGCCTCGCATAAACAAGCCCGAGCTCGCCGAGCGGGTGCTAGGCAATTCGAAGAAGCGGGCGCAGATGGGTCAGGTCGCGGCACTCATCGACGACGTGCCCAGCATCGCCGAGGTGTTCGCAGAGCTCTTCGAGGGCGGCTCGCGCCACGCAGAGGAAGTCGCCGACGCGCTCGAGCAGATCGAGAGCAGCGACGCCAAGAGTTAGGCGGTCGGCGCGGAGCATGCCCATGTGAATTTGGAGTGCCGCGGAAGGCTGAGATCCCCTACCCTGACTCGCAAATGGGGCCTTGACTAAAATGCTCGAAGCAAGAACTTTCTGGCGGCTCCTGGAGCGACGCGTCGAGGCGACTCCCAGCGCCATCATGCTGATCGACGAGCACGACGAGCAGATTACCTACCTGGCGTACCGCCAGGCCGCGGAGCGTGCTGCGGCCGGACTTCAACAGCTGGGCGTGAGTCCTGGCAGCCGGGTTTCCTTCCAGCTGCCGACTCGAATCGGAACCATCGTGCTGATGGGCGCGCTGGCTCGCCTGGGAGCGGTCCAGAACCCCATCGTGCCCAGCTACCGCCAAAGCGAGCTCCGCTTCTGCCTTCACGAAACCCGGGCCGAGTTCCTGTGCGTCTCTACACAGCCGGGCGCGATCGACTACGAGGCTCTCCGTGAGCATTCGGAGCATGCTTTTCAGCTGCTGCCCTGCCTTCCCGAACTGCCCGGGGACGATCCCTCCGAGCTCCCCGCCCCGCCCGCAGACGACGATGCCGTGCGCTGGGTCTACTACACGTCCGGCACCACCGCGCGTCCCAAGGGCGCGCTTCATACCGACCTGAGTGTTGCCACCGCTTCCGCTGGCCTGGTGCGTCGCCACCGGATCTCCGAGACTGATCGTTTCGGGATGGCCTTTCCTTTCACACATGTAGGGGGCCTGATCAACCTACTCTCCCTTTTCCAGGTGGGGCACCGGCTGGTGATCATGGAGACCTTCGAGCCGAAGGCCGCCGTGTCACTCTTCGCTCGACACGAGGTTTCCATTATCGGCGGCGGGCCGGTCTTCTACGCTGCCTTCCTCGAAGAGCAGCGCCGTCAGAGCGGTCGAGCGATCCTGCCCAACTTTCGCCTGTTCAGTGGTGGCGGCGCGCCCATGCCGAGCGAACTTCACTACGAGGTTCTGCGCGAGATGGGCGGTCGGGGCTGCCTCCACGGCTTCGGGATGACGGAGTGCGGCATCGTTTGCGCGAATGACGTCGACGACCTCGACGAGCGTCTGGCAAACACCGAAGGCCGCCCCATCGAAGGCGTCGAGCTCCGCGTCCGAACCTTTGACCACCGACCAGCAGCCGTGGGACACGAGGGCGAGGTGCAGCTTCGGGGCCCTGCCGTCTGCCGGGGTTATGTAGATCCAGTCGCGAGTGCTGCGGCCTTCGATGACGAGGGCTGGTTCCACACCGGAGACATCGGCTTCGTCGATGCTGCGGGCTACCTCACGCTCACGGGGCGGCTCAAAGACATCATCATCCGTAAAGGCGAGAACATCTCAGCCAATGAAATCGAGGATCTCCTCTACACCCACCCCAAGGTGGCTGACGCCGCGGTCATCGGACTGCCCGATCCGACCCGAGGCGAGCTGGTCTGCGCCATCGTCACCGCGGCCGCGGGCTCACCTGCGCTCGGCTTCGAGGAGATGGTCGAGCACTTCCGACAGGCTCACGTCATGACACAGAAGATCCCCGAACGCCTCGAGGTCGTCGACGCGATCCCCCGCAACCCCACCGGCAAGATCCTGAAACACGAGCTGCGTCGGCGATTCGAAGGATCCGCCGACTCGTAAATAGCCGGGCTAGAGGCCACGGGAGCCCCCTCAGAACGATCGCGCTCGATCCAAATGGCGCTGCGTTCATAGCGACGTGCTTTGCCAACCACAGCCTTGCAGCGGATCGTCGCAGGGTTTCTGGGCCGGCCGCTTCTCGACGACACAGTATTCCCCCTGGCTGCAGGGTCGCTCGTGTATATGCTCGTAGAGAGCAATGATCTGCTGTTGCAATCCAGAGAAGTAGTCCACCGCTTCCATGACGGAACCCCGCGTCCGCGCCAGGTCCCAGGCATCCTTGGCACTCAGACCGCGATACCTCATCTGGTAGTAGGCGGCCAAACGGCCGGTGCGATGGCAACCGCAGGTACACCGAAAGGCGATCTTCTTGCCCGTCGTCTGGGCCTGGACAACCCAGTCGTCGAAATAGCTGAGCCATTCATCGCTCAGCGGCGACAGATCATCCTCCACGTTGTAGATCACCTCGAGGTTGGGACACTCCTCCCGGAAAGCCTGTTCGTGCTCGAGTGCGGTGCCAGCCAGGACTGCGATTTCGCTGATGCCCAGCTCACATAGACCGCGGAGGTCGGAAGCATCCGGTTCGCCCAGTCGATAGATGGCAAAACCGGTTGCAGTGTTCTCGTCGATCAGATGCAGATTGTTGATCCCGGCT
>PVBE011853368.1_pt1 | contig 17825 bp, 12 predicted proteins | sample 1631181 | NCBI WGS metagenome assembly PVBE01 (sample SAMN08397723, study PRJNA350692) | Marine metagenome, whole genome shotgun sequencing project. | isolation source: water | place: Pacific Ocean | collected 2012-04
GGATCGTGTTATGCCTCCTAATTCGTGAAATTGCTCATTGCTCCCCCCGCTCGCGCATGAACCCCCACTTGATCCTGACAAGTTCCCCGCTCGTGGTCGGTGCCAGCGCCGCCGGACAAAGCCGCCTGTTTCGATTTGAAGGCGAAGCCGTCCATCATCGGCTCGGTGCTGCTGTTGCTTCTGCGGGCGATCTCAACGGTGACCGCTACTGCGACGTCCTTAGCGGCGCGCCCGGACATGCGGATGGCACGGGGCTAGTGCGCGCCTTCTCCGGCCGAGACGGACGCCAACTACTTCAACTCAGCGGGACAAGCAAGGGCGACGGTTTCGGTTGGTCGATCGCATCCGTCGGCGACGTCAACAACGACACCGTGCCCGACATCGTCATCGGTGCGCCACAGCTGTCAGGTTTGTCCGGCGGTGGCTACGCCCGCCTCCACTCGGGCAAGGACGGCGCGCTGCTGCGCATGTTCATGGGAAAAAAGATGGGTGACGGCTTCGGCGTGTCGGTCGCGGCGGCCGGCGACGTTGACATGGACGGCGTACCTGACTTGATCATCGGCGCACACGGTGAAGACACCGGCGGCAACTTGGCCGGCAACGCGCAGGTCTTCTCGGGCAAGGACGGTACAGTCCTTCACACGTTCACCGGCAAGACCACCCGCGACTTCTTCGGCTTCTCGGTCGCCGGCATCGGAGACGTCAACAAGGACGGACACGCCGACGTGATCGTTGGTGCGCCGGACCGCGATCACATGGTCGGCCGGACACAGTTCTTCGAGTCTGGCGAGGCAGTCGTCTTCTCGGGCAAGACCGGCCAGCAGTTGTTCCAGAAGAACGGTGACTCCACGAGTGACTTCTTCGGACACTCGGTGACAGGCTGCGGCGACTTCAACAAGGACGGCTGGCCGGACTTCGCCGTTGGCGCGCCAGAGTACTTCGATCCCACGAGACGAGACCCGGGCTACGCGCGAGTGTTCTCGGGCCGCGACGGAACCACGCTGCAGACATTGCGCGGTGACAGCAACGGTGACTTCTTCGGCGACCCGGTCCGCGGCGGCAACGACCTCAACGGCGACGGAAGCGTGGATCTGATTGTCGGCGCGCACCTCAACAGCGCCGGCGGCGCCAACGCCGGTTTGCTGCGGGCCTTCTCGGGCAAGGACAGCAAGGTCCTGTTCACGATCACGGGCAAGGCCGGTGACCTGTTTGGCTTCAACGCCGCGATCGCCGGCAACATCGACTCAACACTCGCGGACGACTTGATTGTCGGCGCACCGGGTGCCTCGCCGCAGGGCAATGGGTCCGGCTTCTGCCAGGCGGTATCGGGCGGCATGCTCTCCGTCGTCATGGACGTCCACACGGTCGACGTTGTGACCGGTGGCCAGCAACAGCTCTACTTGACAGCACCTGCGAGCCAGAAGAAGCGCCTCTACCACGTGCTCGGCTCATTCTCAGGCTGCGATCCCAGCAAGGGGATCACGGTCGGCAAGGGCCTGGTGCTGCCGCTCGTCTACGACTTCTACACGCTCTACACACTGACCAATCCCAACACGGTGATCCTCGGCTCGATCGGCCTGCTCGACGACCAGGCCAAGGGACAGGCAGCCTTCGATCTACCGAAGGGCCACTTGTGGCTGCGCGGCTTGCGCTTCGACCACGCGTTCATGGTCTACGACCTGGTCAACCTGAAGGTGTCGTTCGTGAGCAATGCGCGTCCGGTCGTGATGAAGTAGCGGACGTTCGGCGACGCCGGCCTGAACTCCCGGAACAATCAGTCGCCAACCGTCTCCGGATTCCACGTCGGATCCATGAAGTTGTTGGCGGAGTTCAGGGTCGTGTGCCCCTGGTAGCCCTGCCCCGGGACGAAGACCTGGGATCCTCGACGAAGGAGGAGATCCGCGCGGCGGGCAAGGCTAGGCCGGACCCGCCGTCAGCCGAGGGACTTCCGCCTCCTGTGTGCGACCGGCCTGAGTGATCAAATGGAGCGGGTGAACGGATTCGAACCGTCGACCCTCACGTTGGCAACGTGATGCTCTAGCCACTGAGCTACACCCGCATTAGGCGCGGTTACGTTAGGTCGAGTCTGAGGCGAGTCAAGCCTGGACGGTCCCGCTACAATCCCGCGATCATGGCATCACCAGCCCGGACACGAACCGCGGCAACGCCGCGAGGGCTGCGGTCGCGGCCGATGCTGCGACTGGCGTCGAGGGGTCCGAAACGAGGGGAGGAACTCGTGGGTGATCTCTTGGCCGGAGCCGCGCGGCGTTGGCCGGACATGACAGCATTGCGGCGGCGCAGCTCCGCCGAGGTCGCCCCCTGCACCTACCGGGAGCTCGACGGCCAGGTCGACGCAATCGCGGTCGGCCTGCTCGCTGCCGGGCTCAATCCGGGCGATCGGGTGGCCCTTTTCGCCGACAACTGCCGCGAGTGGCTGGCCGCCGACCAGGCGATGGCGCGCGCCGGCTTGGTGTCGGTGCCGCGTGGCACCGACACCGCGCCGGCCGAGCTCGAGCTGATCCTCAAGCACTCCGGGGCCAGCGCGATGATCGCCGCCGACAAGACTCTGGTCGACAAGCTGTCGCCCGAGGCTTGCCCGCGCAAGACCTGGACGCTGCACACAGAACAGGGGTCGCGGTTCCAGAGTCTCGACGGACTGGCCCACGACGGCATCGGCTTGCTTGGCAGCGGCGACGGCCTCGAACTCCTGTCCAACGCCCACGCTCAACTCACGGGCGAGGCGCCGTGTACGATCGTCTACACGAGCGGCACCACCGGCCGGCCCAAGGGAGTCGTGCTGACCCACAAGAACGTCGCAAGCAACGTGCACGCGGCCAACTCAGTGCTGCATCTCTTTCCCGGTGGTCGGCTACTGTCGATCCTGCCGTCGTGGCACATGTTCGAGCGCATCATCGAGTACGTCGCGATCTCGAACGGCTGCGAGATGATCTAAACCGACCAGCGCCGACTCAAGGACGACATGGGCACCGAACGCCCGCACTGTGTTGCCTTCGTGCCGCGCATCTGGGAACGCCTCGCGCATGGCTTGCGCACCAAGCTCGATGCCGCGCCGAGCTGGAAGCGCCGCCTCGTCGAAGCGTTCCGCGACATCGGCACGTCGCTCGCAAGCGGCGAGGGCGGCTACCTCGCGCGCAAGATGCACAGCGGCATGTCGCGAGTGCTACTCAAACCGATGTGGAAGGCCTTCGGTGGTTCACTGCAGCTCGGCGTTTCCGGCGGCGGCTCGCTGCCGGAGGAAGTCGACCGCTTCCTGCTGTCGCTCGGCATTCCGCTCGTCAACGGCTACGGGCTGACCGAAACCAGTCCTGTTCTGAGCGTGCGTCGGGCGTCCGGCAACCGGCTATGCTCGGTGGGCCCGCCACTACCACTGACCGAAATCAAGATCGCCGGCAGCGACAACGAACTCGGCGCCGGCGAGGTCGGCGAGATCGTCGTGCGCGGCCCCCAAGTCATGCAGGGCTACTACAAGGACCCGGAACAAACGAGCAAGGTGCTCGACGAGGACGGCTGGCTGCGCACGGGCGACCTGGGCTCGCTCGACAACGACGGCTGGCTCTACATCACGGGACGCTGCAAGGACACGATCGTGCTGGCCGGCGGCGAGAACGTCGAACCGGAGCCCGTCGAGGGGAGGCTCAGTGCGAGTCCGTGGATCTCGCAAGTCATGTTGGTCGGCCAGGACCGCCGCGTTGCCGGCGCCCTCGTCGTGCCCGAGCAGGAGCACGTCGAAACCCAACTCGGCACGCTCGATGACCCGCGCCTGCACGACATCCTGCGCGAAGAGCTCGACCGCTTGCTCGACAGCGACGCGGGTTTTCGTCCGGTCGACCGCGTTGGCCCGTTCGCGATCGTCGCCGAGCCGTGGACGACCGAGAATGGCTGCATGACCGCGACGCTCAAGCTCAGGCGACACGTCATCGCCGAGCGCCACGCCGCGGAAATCAACGCGCTCTACGACCGTGGCTGATGGGACGGTCCTCTGTCTGTCCGGCCTCGATCCATCGGGCAGCGCCGGGCTGTTGCGCGACGTGTGGTCAGTGCGACGGGCGGGCGGCAACGCTCGCGCGATCGCGACCTGCTTGACCGCGCAGACACGCGAGCGATGCACTGCCGTCTCCCCCACTCCGGCAGCGATCCTGCAGGAGCAGCTCGAAGTCATCTTGACGGACGAACCGCCGGCGGCGATCAAGATCGGCCTCGTGGCTGATGTACCAACCTGGAACGTGCTCGTGGACACACTCGAGCAACAACCGCCGACCCCGATCGTCGTGGATCCGGTGCGCGCTCTTTCGGTCGGAGGCTTCGCGGCCGCGGACGACGTGCGCGACGTGATCCTCGATCGTGTCTGCGGACTCGCGCCGCTGTTGACACCGAACCGGCTAGAACTCAGCTGGCTCGGCGGCGAGCCCGAGGCGACCGCCATCGCGGAGTTGCTGCAGCGCGGCGCGAGCGCAGTCTTGGTCAAGGGCGGGCATGGAGCACAGGACGGCGACACGATCCAGGACGTGCTCTACCAGGCCGACGCCGTGCACCGCTTTTCGCGTCCCCGCCTCGGCGGCGCGCGGCGCGGCACAGGTTGTGCGCTGTCGGCCATCCTGGCTCTGCAGGTCGCGAACGGCCTCGACCTACCCACCGCGGCACGGGTCGCCGGCAACATGCTGTGGCGCGCTTGGGATGATCTCGTCCCGGCGGAGAATCACGGCTAACCATGGCCCTGCCCGCGCGTCGTTGGCCTGCCGAGAAGATCGAAACATGCGCGTCGCCGCCTTCGCCGCCCCTCTCGCTGCCAGCACGGCGCAAGCGCGACTCCTCGGCGACGCTTCGCGGCAGGGCCGGATCGTGAGCTTCCTCCGGGACCAGTCCTCGCTACGATTCCGGCCGGTGCGCGCCTTCACGCTCCTCATCGGACTGCCGCTTGCCGCCTGCGTCTCTTGGGATACTCCCGCCAACGCGGCGCACAAGCGCCTCAAGCGCTACAAAGCCGAGCACTACGAGGCGATCCCGCAGCAGCCCTCCGGCGTCGCCGGGGCAGCCGAGCTCAGCCGTCGCTTGGGCAGCACCCGCGTTCTGGTCTTCGGCGACGAGCACACCGACCGCAGGCTGCACCGCAGGCTGCACAACTGGCTCCAGCGTCTCGCGCACGGCAACGCACACGTCACCCTGTTGGCCGAGTTCCTTGGTTCAGACGATCGACCCACCATCTCGGACTACATGGAGGGGCGTATCGACCTCGTCGAGCTGCGCCGACGCGTGCGTGCTCGCTGGCCGGCTTCATGGATGGAGCTGCAACACTTCGACGGCGGGTTCTACCGCGGTCTCCTCGCTCTGGCACGCACGTCGCGCTGCGCCGTCGTGCCGCTCGAGCCCGTTCCACGACTCTCGCTCAAAGCGCGTGACGCCGCGATGGCACACTCGATTCAACAAGCCGCCGAACGTCGGCCGTCGAGTCTCGTGATCGTCGTCGTCGGACACGCCCACCTACTGGGGCAGGGCCACTTGCTCGACCGCCTGCAGCAACGCGGCATCGATGCGCTCGCTGTACTGCCGCGAGCACCCGAGGCGATGCGCGGGCTCGCCACGCTCGACCCGGCCGCACCGTTTCTCGTGCTTGGGCCGCGGCTGTGGGCGTTTCGCCCGAACGATGTTGCAGCAGCGGGTTCGGACTAGCGCACCGAAGCCTAGCGCCGCCGAACGGGCATGCGCTTGGGCCACTGGACCTGCCGACGTGGTCGCGACCGACCTGAGGGCCGCCTGATCTGCACGCGCGACGACTCGCCGCTCTTGGGATCCCACCAACGAATCTGAACCGAGTCGATCGCCCCTTGCTCGAGCTTCTGCCGCCAGAGGAAGGAAGCCATCACGACGATCATTCGATCGATGTCGGTGGTCGGTTTGGGCCAGACCTTGGCAACGAGGTCGACGCCTTCGGCCACCCCCGTCTTCGGGTCGAGCTTCTTCTTGAGGAGGAGCGAAGGCGGCTTCTCCAACTCAGGGGCGAAGCGCTCGGCGAACCTCTTGGCCACCGAGCCCCGGGCTGCCCTACCCGGCTGGAGCCTCAAGAGGCGCCCCATGATCAGCATCATGGCGAGGCACCCACCGAGCCCGAAGACGATGATGATGAGATGCGTCTTGTTCACTGGCGCTCCCGGACCGCCCGATCCCCTGGGTGCCTTATCGGCTGGTCCGGCGGCGAGAATCGTGCGCTTTTGCCCTGCCCCGGCTGGCCCCGCCGGTGGGCTGCAGCGCCGCTTGCGACCATGCCAAGCTGACAGAACGGCAGGTGGACGGCTCGTCAGTTTGGCATCACTCCATTGCCAAGGCACCCGCGACCTGACGTAAGTCGCTTATTCATAGTTCCCTAGAAAAGACACCGACCATGGCACGGACCTTGCCCCAGTGCGTGCGAGCCACCCTCTGGACCGGCCGTGACATACGACTACAAGATCCTGCTCGCCGACGATGACGACGCCCTGCGGACCGCGCTGGGTGAGTTCCTGTCGCGACTCGGTTTCGGTGTCATCGAGGCGGTCGACGGTCCTTCCGCGCTGGCAACCGCACTCGGCAACCGGATCGACTTCTCGATCCTCGACGTGCACATGCCAGGGATGACCGGCCTGGAGATTCTCACGGAGCTGCGCGAGGCGCGCTGCCGCGACGCAGGCCCGCTGCCGTGCATTCTGATCTCGGCAGCGGCCAGTCAGTCCGAACGCCGTGCCGCCCTGCAGCGAGGCGCGTTTCGTTTTCTGTCGAAGCCCTTCGCCGTGGACTCGCTGGTCGAGTGCGTCGGTGAGCTGCTTCGCACTTTCGACCCAGGACCGAGCGGGGAGCGCATGATCGCGCGTCTCGCATGCGGCCTCTCGGGAACGCAAGAATCGAGCGGGCTACCTGCGCCACTCGATCAGTTGCTTCCCTTCTTCCCCTTCTTTCATCGCCCGCCAGATGACACACCGTCGCCCGATACTCCATCGCAGAGATGGCCCGGCGGCGAGCGACTGAACCCAGATCAAGATCCCAGAGGAACGGAGTAGTTGAACATGGCCAAGACGAAGACACCCACGATCGTCCCCCTCGGTGACCGCGTGCTCATCCAACGCGTCGATGCAGAGGACGTGACAAAGGGCGGAATCGTTCTCCCCGACACGGCGAAGGAAAAGCCGAAAGAGGGCATCGTCGTCAGCACGGGCAAAGGCAAGTTGATGGACGACGGCAAGCACGCCGCGCTCACGGTCAAGAAGAACGACCGCGTGATCTTCAGCTCCTACGCCGGCACTGAAGTCAAGATCGAGGGCGGCGACTACATGATCATGAGTGAGGACGAGATCCTCGCTGTCATCGGTTAGTGCCCACCCGAACGAACAACCAACAAGAGGATTCTGATGCCAGTCAAGCGAATCGCATATGACCAAGAGGCCCGCGAGAAAATCCGTGAAGGCCTGCACAAGCTCGCGAAAGTCGTCAAGGTCACGCTCGGCCCGCGCGGCCGCAACGTGATCATCGAGAAGTCGTTCGGATCTCCGACGGTGACCAAGGACGGCGTGACCGTCGCCAAGGAAATCGAGCTCGAGGACAAGCACGAGGACATCGGTGCGCAACTGGTCAAGGAAGTCGCGACCAAGACGTCGAACGTCGCCGGCGACGGCACGACGACGGCCACGGTGCTCACCGAGGCGATCTACGAGGAAGGCCTACGCAACGTGACCGCCGGCGCGAGCCCGATCTCGCTCAAGCGTGGCATGGAGAAGGCCGTCGCAGCCGCGATCGCCGAGATCCAACGGAAGTCCAAGGCGATCAAGGACAAGACCGAGATCACGCAGGTCGCGGCGATCGCCGCCAACAACGACGACGAGATCGGCAAGATGATTGCCGACGCGTTCGAGAAGGTCGGCAAGGACGGCGTCATTACGGTCGAAGAGGGCAAGTCGCTCGATTCGAACGTCGAGTGGGTTGAGGGCATGCAGTTCGACAAGGGCTACCTGTCGCCACACTTCGTGACCAACACGGACAAGATGGAGACGATCCTCGAGAACCCGTACGTCCTCATTCACGAGAAGAAGCTTTCATCGATCAAGGACATGCTGCCGTTGCTCGAGAGCGTCGCGAAGTCGGGCAAGCCGTTGCTCGTCATCGCCGAGGACATCGAGGGCGAGGCCCTGGCGACGCTGGTCGTCAACCGCCTGCGCGGCACGTTCCAGTGCGCCGCAGTCAAGGCGCCTGGCTTCGGTGATCGCCGCAAGGCCATGCTCGAAGACATCGCCGTGCTGACCGGTGGCCGCGCGATCTTCGAGGAACTCGGCATCAAGCTCGAGTCGCTGGCATTGTCCGACCTCGGCCAGGCCAAGAAGGTCATTATCTCGAAAGACTCGACGACGATGATCGAGGGCGCAGGCAAGAACAAGGACATCCAGGGCCGCATCGCCCAGATCCGCGCCGAAGTCGACAACACTAGTTCCGACTACGATCGTGAGAAGCTGCAAGAGCGGCTGGCCAAGCTGTCCGGTGGCGTTGCCCAGATCAACGTCGGCGCCGCGACCGAAGCCGAGATGAAGGAGAAGAAGGCGCGCGTCGAGGACGCGATGCACGCGACCCGTGCGGCCGTCGAAGAGGGCGTGCTCCCGGGCGGCGGCGTCGCGCTGCTGCGCTGCCAGGACTCGATGAAGGCACTGGAGCTGACCGGCGACGAAGCCCTCGGCCGCGACATCATCGTCCGCGCCGTCGAAGCACCGCTGCGCACGATCGCCAACAACGCTGGCGCCGACGGCAACGTAATCGTCCAGAAGATCAAGGAAACCAAGGCCTACGGCTTCGGCTACAACGCGGCCGATGACACGATCGAGGATCTTCCGAAGAACGGCGTCATCGATCCCGCCAAGGTCACGCGGGCGTCACTGCAGAACGCAGTCTCGGTCGCGAGCCTGCTGCTGACCACCGACGCCCTGATCTCCGAGGTGCCCGAAGACAAGCCGCCGATGCCAGGTGGCGACGGCGGCGGCGGCATGGGAGGCATGGGCGGCATGGGAGGCATGGGAGGCATGGGCGGAGGCATGGGCGGAGGCATGGGCTTCTAGGAGCCCTTCCGATCCCAGCACCCCAGCCAGACCTCAGGTAGGTGGGTCACCCACTTGCCTGGGGTCGGTCTGACGCAGTCCCTTACTGGATGTCGAGCACGCCGCCGCCGGCCGCGTGTGTCAGCGTTGCCACCTTCGCCTGGTAGTTGGTCCCAACCGAGAACACTGTGTTCCACGGCAGCGGATCGATGTCAGCAACGAGGCCGAGCGATTCCGCAACGAGCGCGCGTTGCGCCGCACCAAGCTTTTTGTCGGCCAAGAGTTCAAGCAGTTGCGACAGCGAGCGGCGATCGCCAACCAGGCCGAGCGTCCGCGACAGCGAACGCAGCACGGTACTCGACTCGGAGCTCGCGATCGAACGCAGCACGTGAGTCGACACCTCCTTGTCGTCGAGCAGGGCGAGCGCGATCGCCGTCTGCGAGACGAGCCGTGGCTTGCGCGTCTGGTGTTCCATGATCGTATGCAGGGTTTCGCGAGCCTCGCTGTAGCCCATCAGCCCGAGCGCGACCGCGAGGTAACCGGCGGCAGCCTCCTGGCTCTTGATCTGGTCCATGCGATCGAGGATGTCGTCCCCGGCGTCGGTGTAGCGCATGATGCCGAGCGCGATGCCGAGCCCGGCTGCGTAGATGCCGTTGCGAGTCCGCTTGAACTCGGCGTGGATCGCATCCGCAGCGGTCTGGTCGACGTCGTGGCTCGGGTCCTTGTCACGTGCGTTGGCGTCGGCGATCGCCAACCCCAAGGCCAGCCATGGCTTGAGCAAGCGCGGCGTGCGGCGACTGATCATCTTCGTGAGCAGCGCTGCGCGATTCTTTGGGCCGCCGATGCGACCGAGGCTGATCGCTGCAAAGAACCTCGCCTGCAGATCCTTACCCGAGCTGAGGTAGCCACGCAGCGCCGAATCGGCATCGGTTCCAACGGCGAGTCGGCCGAGCGCCAGCGTTGCTGATTGATGCATCCACGCTGACTGCCGGCGATCGGCGAGAATCTCGTTCATCCGCATTGCCTCGGCGCCCGCCTCAGCGCTGCCGGCGAGGTCGGCGATCGCAGTCAGGGCGTGGGCGCGGATTTGCGCTGGCTCGCTCTTGTTGCGGTAATAGCCGTGCAGGAAGTCGAGAGCGCGCGCGCTCAGGTCACCATCCGCTCGCAGGGTGCGCATGGCTTGTAGCGCGGCGACCTTGAGATCCCGCCGGTATGGCTTCGGTGCCTTGGCGATCAACTCGAGCACGGCGTAGATGTCTTTGCGCACCTGCGCGTTCTTCGTCCGGTGAGCGATCCGGCCCAGCGCATAGCAGGCGAACGACTTGACGCGATACGGCACGTGTGCGCGCTTGACCATCCGGTGCCCTTCGTCGTCACAGCGTGCCAGGTGTATCAGGCTGGGGACCGCCGCGTCGAGACCGGTAATACCGAGCGCCAAGGTCGCGTATTCGGCCCGCTTGACATCGCCCGATCGCAGGAACTTCTGCAGCAACGGCAGCACGTCGCTGCCGTCGCGGGCACGAGCGATGGCCAACAGTGATTTCTGGACCACCTGACGCTTCGTGCTCGACGTTTCGAGCAGCTGCCGCAACGCCGCGACGACCTGCTCGCGATCCCGCTGCGACGGTGCCAACGTGACGGTTGGCCCGGCGCGAAGACCGCGGCCCATCAAGAAGTCGTCCGAGCCGGTAGCGACTGGACCACCGTAAAGGCTGCGCTTGAGGTGAAGGAACGGCGCCTTATTGAACTCCCACCAGTGCTGCCACTGAGTCGTGTCGACAGCATTCGTTGCCCTGCTACCGGTGGTAGGCCCTCGCCCTCCACCGCCCGCACGCGGTGGCGCCGACGCCCCGGGTGTCGTTGCACCTGTGCCAGGCTGCGCAGGGCCGCCGCCCGACGGGCCCGTCTTCCCGCCCCGTCCGTACTTCCGATAAGCGTCTCCGTTCTGTCCACCGCCTACGACGGTGTCACCGGGGCCACGGTACTGGCCCCCTCCGAGTCACTGGAACGGCGATCCGAGGAGCGGCGCGCCCAGGCCGAGGCTTACAGCGAGCGTGACGAGTTCTAACGACTTCATCGCAAGATCCTCCGAGTCTGGTGCTGGCCACGGTGTCTCTAGAAGATGGACAACATGGCCTAGGGCAATTCAAGCCAGGAGACGCTTCAGGAGCAAGAGGGGGGGGCGGGCAAGCAGAGCCGGTTTTTCCGCCTCGAAGACGGAACCTGCGCGAAGGCGCGGGCATGTTGCCGCGTCAGGGGGACGCGACCACGACCTCAGCTCTAACCTTGCCATCTCGAGCACGGAACAGGAGCACTGGTCCGTAGCCGTTAGCCCAGCCGACCTGTTCGACCGGCGTGCCTGACTGCCGTTCGAGCCTCACAGCCCGTGGCTTCATGTCGGACCGAGGCCCGTCGAACCACCCGTCCGATAGGCTCCCAATCATGAAGCCTGGCTCGGAAGCGCGGCGCAGTCGGTTGCCAACCGCCGCCACCGCAATCCGAACATCCGCGTTCGCGGTGACGCGCACTCGCACGCCATCGCTGACATCTTCGAAGTCGACGCCTGCGGAGCTGCTCGACGGCCAACGCTGCAGTCGCAGCATCTGCGCCGGACTGTCTGCAAACTCGGATGCAGCACCTGCAAGCGGCAACGCATCCAACCCGGCCAAGCACTCGCCCCAAGACGTGTCCTCGAACCCGGTCTTGGTCCAGCGCAGCACTGGCGTTTGCTCCGGGAACTGCCGCCATCGTGCCGGCACGTAGAGCTGGGTAGCGGTCGCGAGCGTCTCGGCTGACCACCAGTTCACGAGCTGATCGCTGGTCATCACGATGCCACTCAGCCACGGACGCACGTGCGCGGGCAAGTTCAAGAAGAGCAGGTCGACGTGCCGCAGTGGCACGCGGCCCGTCACGACTTCCAGACTCCCGCGATCGCGCACCATCACACGGTGACGGACGGTCGACCGGCGCACACCGAGCGAAGTGACGATCAAAGCGACGGCCAAGAGCACGACGCTGCCGGCATGGGCGAGCCACACACCCCGCCGGCCCAAGCGCCCAACGAGCCAAACCACGGCGATGCCGCCGAACAACACCTGCGCAAGGTCGAGACCGCCGAGCAGCGCGTGCTGACCGATATCGACCCACCACGTGCTGGATGATGGAATCACGCCCTCTTGTCGTGCCAGCACCGCGGCACACCCAAAGCTGCCGACGCACCAGAGCCCGCCGCCAATCGCGGCCATACGCCCTGCCCGCGCGAGGGCGACCAACAGCAACGCTGCCCCGAACGGCCAGTGCTGCCCGATCATGCAACCGCTCGCAGCACCGCAGAGCAGCGAACAGGCCCAGAACACGCCACGCCGCTTGACCAACAACGCAGGCAGCAACAACAGCGGCACAGCCAACACACCGTTACCCGCGAGTTCGCCTGCGTCGTCACCACACCAGGGCAGGAAGGCCATCGCTCCGCTCGTTGCGCTCGCAGTCCACAACGACCACCCGTCCACACGACACGCGCTCAGTGTGATGCCAACGATCCCGACCGCGAGCACAACCAACAGCATCAGCCGCACCGTCGCCGCCGGCCGGGCCCACAGGTCAAAGCCGCCGATCAAGGCATCGAGGGCCACACCGGGCGCATGCCAGAGCCTCTCCCCATCCGCGCCCACGACGCGGAACAGCCAATCGCCGGCGGCCCGCTCCCAATCCCCCATCAAGCGCCAGGTCAAACCGAGCAGGAAGATGGCCACACCGGATGCGACGAGGGCTTGAAGACGGCGGGACATCGCGAGGCATCCTAACCACGTCGCGCACCATTCCGATCAGTTACGGGACGCACACGAACACCTACGCGTCCGCGAAACAACGCAACCGCAGGTGTGGACGAACCTGGCCCCGGCCCGTTAGCCGACGACCGTCTCGCTCACCGGCAAGGTGAACGCAAACAACGCGCCACCGAGATCGGACTCGCGACACCAGATTCGACCGCCCATGTGCTCGACGATTTCGCGGCAGATGGCGAGGCCAAGACCGGTGCCCTGTGGCTTCTCGGTCAGTCCATCGGAGTTCCCCTGGCGGAACTTGTTGAAGACGAGTTCCCGCTGCTCCCCCGGTACACCGTCGCCAGAGTCTTCGACCTGGACCAGAACGTCGGAGCCTTTCATCTCGGCTGAGATCTGCACGATGCCGCCCTGGGGAAGGAACTTGCACGAGTTGCCCACCAGGTTCGTCAGAACCTGGTTGAGTCGGTCCGGGTCGGCGGCGACCGGCAAGAGGTTGGGGTCAGAGCGCACGGTCACCTGAGCCATCTTGCTGCGCAGGATCGGCCGGAACACCGCGACCGTCGCCTTGGCGACCTCCTCGATGCGCACGGGCTCGATGGCGAAGTCCATTCGGCCCGCCTCGATGCGCGCCAGATCCAGGACGTCATTGACCAGGCGCGTCAATCGTTTCGCTTCCTGATTGACGATTTCCAAGAACTCCTTCCAGGTTTTCTCGTCACCCGGCGTCATGTGCAGCAGGATCTCGGTGAACGAGCGGATCGAGGTCAACGGCGTACGCAGCTCGTGTGACACCGAGGAGAGGAAGTCGTCCTTGAGGCGATTGATCTCGTGCACGTGCGTCAGATCGATGAACACGATGGCGACGTGTTCGGCTGCATCGGCGGAGCATTCATTGATGACCGAGGCGCGCACCGGCGTCACCGACAGGTTGAGGACGCGACCCGCGATCTTGACGTCCTTGACCACGGCGTTCTCGTCTGCGCGTAGCGCGTGACTGATTGCGGTGCGAACGCGCGCCCGCTCCTCCGGCGGCAGAGCTTCGATCAACGAAGTTCCGGACACTCCGGCAAGCGGAACGTCGAGCAGCGACGCCGCGACCGGGTTGGCCAGCACGAAGGTCCCGGAGCCGTCGCAAACGACCACGCCCTCACCAAGCGACTGCAGCACCGCGTGCAGTCGCTCGAAGGAGTCCTGAATCGACAATGACTTCACGAGACTCGTCCGGGTCGCCAACGCGAAGCCGAGGCCGACCTGGTGGATGTCGCGCGCAAGGCTCTCCATCTCTTCGGGACCGCGCAGCTTCAACAGGGCGGGGGACGGCTCCTCGCTGAGCACTGGAAGGACCTCCTTCAGGACGCGCAATGGACGGGTGATGGACGTCCGCATCCAGAGGAGCAACGCAACCAACACCGCTCCCCCGACGAGGGCAGGCACAAGCAGGTCATCTATGGCGGACGAGTCGGCGGACGGCTCTCCGGCCGTGCGCTGGATGGCCCATACGAGCAGCAGCAGCACGCCGAGCACGAGCGCGCCGAACACCAGCGCACGAGAGATGATCCCGCGCCTTCTCATCGCCTTCCCTGGACTTCGTGCATCTGCTCTGCCATCACAACCTCGCGACGAGGCGCCGCACCCGGCACGTCGCTCGCACTGCACACTCCTTGATCACTAGATCGACGCGCGGCGGGGCTTTCCTTTGCCCCGCGTTGCATTCCTGCGAGCGGCTCATGACGTGTCGGCCACGTGCCGTCAGCATTGGGACTTCGAGGCCGTCGACCTGTGCCGGGTGCTGACGTGCAACAGCGCCGACTTGGACACACTGACCGACGGCAAGCCACGTAGTCCGCCGCGGTCATCGCATGGCATGCCAGGTCCACGCCTCCACGGGACGTCTTGCAGCGCGTTTTCTGGACGTCCCCATACACCGAGGAATCCGCACCTCCCGAGCGGGGCGTTCGCCGGGATGACCGCATGTGAACGATCGTTCACGCATATGACCGTGGACTGAGGGTCCGCCTCCCGGTTGTCACATGCCAGCGGCACGATCGGCGGCGGAATCAAGGGGCCCCGCGCCCGTGCCCGATAAGTCCCGCATCCGTCCCGGCACGCGGGGCACAGCGGAGGAGTCATGCCCGAAGAACGGAGAGCCCAAACCAAGCTGACCGCCCTGATCATCGCACTCAGCGTCACGCTGTGTGCTGCCGAGGCAGGGGCGCAGAAGAACTCTGCTCGGCCGACGGCACCGAGCCTCATCGAGCGCGAAGCGCAACGATCGCGGCAAGCCGTCCTCGACACGCTCGGCAAATTGCGCGCCGCGCAGCAGGCCTTCCTCGACCTCAAGGGTCGCGACCGTGACGAAGATGGCATTGGTGAGGCGGGTACGCTTGCCGACCTCATCGAGCAAGAGCTGTTCACCGCGCCGGGGACCTTCACCAGCACGACCGGTGAGATCATCGAAGGCGGCGGCTATCGCTTCACGGTAATCCGGCCAAACGGCATCGACGCCAGGGAGAAGGACTTCGGGATCCTCGCGTGGCCGGCACGGCCTGGCGTGAGCGGAAACGCCACCTTCCTCGCCCTCGCCGATGACACGGTCCACACGCATCCACGGATCCCAAATCTGGTCGCCGACCGTGGCCCGACCGAGCAACATGTGTTCGAGAACGCGGCGTGGGCCAGCGCCTTGAATCCCGCGTGGGAGACATGCCTAGAGGTCGCGCCGACGCCCGAACCTCAGACACAGGTGAAGGCGCAAGTCGATCCGAAGAAGGTCAACGTCGAAGAGCTCGCGCGGGCCCAGATCCTCATGGACGGGGCGCGGCAGCGCATGGACGCCGCAATGATCCAGCCCTTCCTGTTGCACGAAGACCCGCGCATTCGCGCGCGCGCCGCCCACTACCTCGGCGACATCAACGACCGCTACTCGGTGCCCGAACTGGCGCGACTCGTCAGAGAGTCCGACGACCCGGTGATTCGCCGTCGCGCAGCGCGCGCGTTGAGCCTGATCCGCGACCCCAAGAGCCTTACAACGCTCACAGACTTCGTCACCGACAAGGACGCCAAGATCCGCCTCTTCGCCGCGACAGCCATGCTCGGCAACACTGGCCCGATTGCTACGCGTGTATTGCTAGAGGCGATCACGACCTTCACCGACGACAGCGAAGGCGAGCGCTCACAAGCCGTGTTGGCGCTGCACGACACCAAGGACACCAACGCTCTCGATCCCTTGACGACCGTCGCCGAGGGCGGCGCTCGCTTCCAGGCGGCGTTGATCTACTGCTTCCAGTCGCTGTCACCCACACTCGAACGTCCACAGGAGCAGGCCGTCCTGACCAAGGCACTCGTCTCGCCGAACAGTGCGCTGCGGCGCTACGCGATCCAACGCATCGGCGCCGCCAAGATGACCGGCCTGCTGCCGACGCTGCAGGCGCGCCTGGCCAAGGAAGGACCGGTGCTGGCTTCGGCGTTGGCACTGTCGATCGAAGCACTGATACCCAAAAAGAAGCCGGGCATGACCGACGTGCTCGCCAACGTCCGGCTGTCGGCACAGCGTCTCTACCGGACGGTCCTGAATCAGCCAACCTGGGTGCAGCGCACGATCGCGTTGACGCCGGTCGCCCTACTGATCCTGTGGTCGCTCTACGGCTGGAGCCGCCGCCGTGGTCGGAGGCAACGCCTGGAGCAGGAGATGGCCATGCTGGCGAAACCGTCGATGGGCCATAGCGGCGAATACGCACCCGTGGGCGACGCGCCCGGGTACGCATCGATCGGCGACAGCGATGCCCTTGCTGCAATCGAGGGCAACACGGCAGTAAGCCCGGACGACGGCTACGAGACCGCCGAAGACGAAGATCACATGGACCTGCCGATGCTCGGCGGACACTTGAATCCCGCTGAATCGACGGCGAACCGTCCAACGGTCACGAGCGGAACCTACCCGCCCGTGGACGGAGAGGGATAGGGCAGGGCAAGGCAAGACTCGTGCTCGCCGCGACGCGAGTGCCCGTTAGGGCACGAGCGTTGCCCTGCCTCCGGCGTTAGTCTCTTGGCATGCGTCTTCCTTCGAGAGTCAAGACCGGCAGCGACGAGTTCCGGGCAAACGTTGCGCACCATGAGGCGCTCGCGCAGGGATTGCGGGATCGTGTTGCTGCGGTACGGACAGGTGGCTCGGCGAAAGCCGTAGAGCGGCATCACGGGCGTGACAAGTTGCTGCCGAGGGCGCGGATCGATCGCGTCGTCGATCCGGGAACGGCGTTTCTCGAACTGTCGTCGCTGGCAGCCAACGACCTCTACGAGGGCGCCGCTCCATCGGCCGGCATCGTCACGGGGATCGGCCGCGTGCACGGCCACGAGGTGATGCTCGTGGCCAACGACGCCACGGTGAAGGGGGGCACCTACTTGCCGCTCACGGTCAAGAAGCACCTACGCGCGCAGGAGATTGCGCTCGAGAACGAACTACCGTGCATCTACCTCGTCGACTCCGGTGGCGCATTTCTGCCGCTGCAAGCGGAGGTGTTCCCCGACCGTGATCACTTCGGGCGCATCTTCTACAACCAAGCGTGCATGTCGGCCGCGGGCATCCCGCAGATCGCGGTTGTGCTCGGGTCGTGCACCGCCGGTGGCGCTTACGTCCCGGCGATGAGCGATGAGACGATCATCGTCAAGGGCAACGGCACGATCTTCCTCGGCGGCCCGCCGTTGGTGAAGGCTGCTACCGGTGAAGTCGTGACGGCGGAGGACCTCGGCGGCGGTGACCTGCACGCGCGGCGATCGGGTGTGGTCGACCACTTGGCCACCGATGAGGAACATGCCCTGTCGCTGTGCCGAGACATCGTGCGCAACCTCAACCGCACGAAATTGAGCCAACTGGAGTTGCAAGAGCCCGAGGACCCAGCCTACGACCCCGCAGAACTCTACGGAGTGCTACCACGTGACACGCGGCAGAGCTACGACGTACGCGAACTGTTGGCTCGAC
>PVBE010835681.1_pt1 | contig 17823 bp, 11 predicted proteins | sample 1631181 | NCBI WGS metagenome assembly PVBE01 (sample SAMN08397723, study PRJNA350692) | Marine metagenome, whole genome shotgun sequencing project. | isolation source: water | place: Pacific Ocean | collected 2012-04
CAGTCGATGCTAGCCTGTAAATGGACCTCAAGACCAGCTTGGAACTGGCATACCTCGCACAAACGACGCCTGATCATCTCCTTCGATATCGAAACAGGCCAAAAACGGTCGCCATATCGTCCTTCGGATCCTTGGCGAGGGTGGGTTGAAGACGAAGGTTTCTGGTTCGGCCTGGAAACCGTGGCTCGTCATCTTTTGGGGGGGCCGTCCGAGCCTCCCGAGCAACGTTCCGGTCATGCCACATCCCCTGAAACGCCAATTGTCGACGAACCGGCCAGCCACAAACGTCTTGAGGTCGTGCTTGCCTTACTGGGGAACAATGTCTTCCTGGTGTTTTGGGTTGTCTATGTTGTCGCCTGGCCTCTCACAGCCACGCTGAAATCCATTGCAAACCGAGTTGTGGCGGCTCGACCGAGACGGCAGGCGCCCTTGACTCGATGTGGGTAGCGACGAGCGCAGAAAATCGTAACGGGTACTGGCTCAAAAACTGTTTCATCCGTGTCGCAGGTTTCCCATTCAAGGTCTCAGCGGATGCGTACATCGGGGTGACTGAAGGCGACGAAATCGTTGTCCGGCATTGGGTACGGAACAAGAGGGTGATCGAGATACGTCGGCGCGACAAACCGAATGCGTGAACGATGACTCCCCGAACTCGACACGAAGCGACCAGCCAATCGCCTCGAGATTGACAGAGCAACCGACTCACCGCATTCGTTGATTCGGGCCGCCCGCGGAAAGCCGATGCTATAATGCACAAATGTTCGGATTGAAGGTCGACGAATGAACGTTGGAGTGTGCAAGGTTGCGCTTCGTTTGCCCGAGAACCATAGCCTCAAAGGCAAGCGCAGGGTGGTAAGCTCATTGTGCTCCCGCGTTCGCAACAAGTTCAACGTGGCCGTTTCCGAGGTGGGCGACAACGAAGCGTGGCAGGTCACTACGATCGGCATCACGTGCGTGAGCAACAGCGGACGGATCGCGGAGCAAATCCTGGACGGCGTCATCTCGTACATCGAATCTTCCCCCGAGGACATCGAGTTGCTGGACTCTCAGGTCGAGGCGATTTCCGGGTTCTAGGCTCGCGACGCCTCGCCCAATTTGGTGTGCATGCATGCTGGCGGGACGTGGCGCGTCAAGGTCCTTCGACAGGTCCCGACAAAGCCGGGATCCCGATGCGTCGGGACTCAGGACGAACGGATTTGGAGAGGAGTTCAGGACGAACGGGTTTCGTGGTGCGCCCACGAAGCGATCATCGTCAGCAGAATTACGCAAGGCAAATGGATACCGCCGACTTTTTGAGACATCTGCAGAGTCTGCTCTGGTACCAAGACCAGATGGTTCACGTCGAGCAGATTCCGGTCCGCGAGGCTCGAACGGCGCAGATCGATCCTCCTCTCGATGAGCGACTCTACGGCCGGTTGGACGACTTGGGCGTCACATCGCTGTACGCACACCAGGTCGAAGCGGTAAATGCGCTGCGGCAAGGCCACAACATCATCGTTGCGACCCCAGCGGCCAGCGGCAAAAGCATGTGCTACAACCTGCCCGTGATCGACGCGCTGCTGGCGGATCGATCGGCGCGGGCGCTATACCTGTACCCGACCAAAGCGCTTGCCCAGGACCAAGAGACGAAACTCGCAGCCCTGATTCCGGAGGAACGTCGAGTCCGTCACGGCATCTTCGACGGGGATACGCCGTCTGAAGACCGATCCAGCATCCAGCGGCTGTCGCAGGTGGTGATCTCCAACCCGGACATGCTCCACATTGGCGTCCTGCCGAACCATCGTTCGTGGTACCAGTTCCTGCGCGGACTCCGGTACGTGATCGTCGACGAAGCCCACGTGTATCGCGGCGTGTTCGGCTCCCACGTGGCCAACGTGATGCGGAGGCTGCGCAGGCTGTGCAAGGCGTTCGGCAGCGCCCCGCAGTTCATCCTGTGCTCGGCGACAATCGAGAACCCGGCCGAACACGCGGAGCGATTGGTCGGGCTGCCGTTCGAGGTGATCGACGAGGACGGCTCGCCGTACGGCGGCAAGGACTTCGCGTTCTGGAACCCGCCCATGATCGACATGGCTAAGGGCAGCAGGCGAAGCACCAATGGCGAGGCGACGCAGATCTTCTCCGAACTCCTGCGCAAACACGTCCGAACGATGACGTTCGTTCGCAGCCGTCGCACTGCCGAGCTCATCTACGTGTACGTCCGTGACCAGCTCACGCCGACTCACCCAATAGTCGCCAAGCGAATCGCGCCGTACAGGGCCAGCTACTTGCCCGAGGACCGCCGGCGCATCGAGCGCGACCTGTTCGAGGGCCGGCTTCTGGGCATCACGACGACGAGCGCGATGGAGCTTGGGGTCGACGTCGGCAACCTCGACGCCACGGTGATCACCGGATATCCGGGCAGCATCGCGAGCGCTTGGCAGCAAGCTGGACGCAGCGGACGGCGGGGCGAACGATCGCTGAGCGTGTTGGTCGCCAACGACAATCCGCTCGACCAGTACCTGATGCGTCACCCCGAGTCGTTCTTCGGCAAGAGCCACGAAAGCGCGCGAATCTCGCCGACGAACCCGTACATCCTGAAGCCGCATCTGCTGTGCGCAGCGTACGAGTCGCCGCTCACCATGGAGGACACCGAGTTCTTCGGTCCCGACCTGCTGTGGTACGCCGACGAGCTCCAAGATGACAAGTTCTTGCACACACGATCCGAGCGCTGGCACCTACAGCCGGAGGTTTCGTATCCGGCCGAACAGGTGAATATCCGCTCAGCTTCGTCGGATGTCTACACGCTGGTCGAGGAGGAAAGCGGCGCGATCCTCGAGACTGTGTCCGAAGAGACGGCGTTCATGCAGCTCCATCCGGGCGCGATCTATCTGCACCAGGGCGAGCCGTACCTGATCAAGGACCTCGACCTGGAGTCGCACACAGCCTATGCCGACAAGTCCGACGCTCCGTATTACACCGTCGTTCGCGACTACACGGAGACGCGCGTTCTGAACGAGTTCAAGAGCAAACCAGCCGGCCGCACGATGATTCACCTCGGCGAGGTCAACGTCTCGACACACGTGGTCGGGTTCCGGCGTAAGTCGCACTACACGGACGAAAACCTGGGCGAGGAGTTCGTCGATCTTCCGCCGCAAAGCTACGACACAATCGCCTTCTGGTTCGATGTCCCAGGCGAGACACTCCAGTTCATCCAGGAGAATAAACTCGATCTGGCGGGTGGCTTGCATGCGGTCGAGCACGCCGCGATCGGTCTGTTGCCGCTCTTCGCGCTATGCGACCGGAACGACCTCGGCGGAATATCGACGCCGTTGCACCCGGACACCGGCCAGCCGCAGGTGTTCATCCACGACGGCCATCCGGGCGGAGTCGGGGTGGCTGAACGCGGGTTCGAGGTCATCGAAGACCTATGGCGAGCGACGTACGAGGTGATCTCCGAATGCCCATGCGAGGCCGGTTGCCCGAGCTGCATCCACTCTCCGAAGTGCGGCGCCAACAACCAGCCGCTGGACAAGGAACTCGCCAAGCTCGTGCTGAAAGAGATGCTCGGCCCGGAGTGAGGCTTTGCGGTTGCCATGTCGAGATACGTATCGCGTAACACTCGTGAAATATCGAGCCATCAACCCGTCAACGTTGACACCCAAATTGCCCTGTGGTACCGTCAATTGATACGCAAAGCGTTGTCGACCGGTGGGATTCTGGCGAACATGTGTCGGGAGCGGGTCGAGGGGCGCGACACAGGAGGAGGCACGTATGGCCGGTGAAGGCAAGTTCGAAATCGAGATTATCTACTGCGTTCCTTGAGCGCATTTTGGTACGGCGGCCTGGATGGCCTCCGAGTTTTTTGCCGAGGGCGGCAAGGACGTAGCTCTTAAGCTCACCCCCGGCGATGCCGGCATTCTTCAGGTTTATGTCGACGGCGACAAGATTTACGACAAAAAGGAAGAGGACGGACAGTTCCCGAATCTTCCGCGAGTCAAGCAGATGCGCGCTGTCGTCCGAGACCGGCTCGGCTCCCTGGTTGCAGCCGACGACAACTAACCTGTAGACCGGATTTTGAATCCAACGAACCCCGGACTTTTTGAAAGTCCGGGGTTTTGCTTTGCCCCGACGCCTTGACACCCGACACCGCGCAGCCAACAATAAACTTCGCGAACGCATGCCCCCGCTGGCCAACTCAACTAATCGCGGAGTAAAGATGTCTTCGGACTCGAACGAAACCCAAACTGAAAGCGCCCTCAGCGGAATACTCGTCCTCGATCTGAGCACGGGGATGGCAGGCGCGCTTGCGACCATGTTCCTGAGCGACAACGGCGCCCGAGTGGTTCGGGTCGCTGAACCCGGGCAGCCCGTGATTCGATCCGCGCCAGTCTATGCGCTCTGGGATCGCGGGAAAGAAATTGTGCTGGCCGACCTCGACTCGGACCGTGAAGCACTCGACCGGCTCGCGGCGATCGCCGACGTCGTCGTGGAAGATTCGCCTCCGGATGGGTCAGGCCACGCTGGCGCCTTGACGGCTAGTCTGCATTGGAACGCCCGTCAACTCGTTCACTGCTCGATCACCGGCTATGGCGCGTCCGGGCCGCTGAAGGACGAACCCGCCGACGCCGATCTGGTCATGGCTCAGATGGGCGTGCTCGCCAGCCAGCCGTCTTTCAGAGACGGACCCATTCACGTAATGCACCCTGTCCCCAACGTCGGCGCCGGATTGCTGGCGGCGCTCGGAATCGTGGCGGCGCTCTATCAGCGCGAAGAGACGGGGCTCGGCACGAAGGTCGAGACCTCGCTGATGCAAGGCGCGCTCCTCTACTCGCCGAGGGTGCGCGGGGACAATCTGAAATCAAGATCGTTCCGCATGTCGTCTCCGCAAGGAGGCGGCCCGTTCTACAGCGTGTTCGAGTGCGCGGACGGCGAGTGGGTCCAACTCGGATGCATCCATTCCGGTTTCGTCGACTTGGCCGCCGCGGTCATGGGCATCGCTCACCAAATGATGGACCCGGAATTCGGCGACGGTCGCTTGCCGCAGAACGAAGATGCGCGGCTTCGGTTGTTCAATATTGTGGCCGACGTCATGAAGACGAGGCCGGCGGCCGAATGGCAGACCATGTTCGAGGCGGCGGACGTGCCTTCCGCGCGGTCGGGAACGGCCATGGAGGCGCTGGACGATCCGCAAATCCTTTACAACGGAATGGCGATGGAGCTCGACGACCCCGCTTTCGGCGAAACAACGATGGCCGGTGTGCCTATCGACCTCTCGAAAACGCCAGGACGCGTCACGGGCCCGAGACCGTCCGAGGCCATCGGCGTGAGCGAGCTGCTCGACTCGCTCGACGTGGAAGGCTTCACTGTCTCAGACCGCCAACCGGACCGTGATCCGACGAAGCTCGACCACCAAAACGCGCTCCCATTGACCGGCGTGAACATCCTCGAGTTCACGAACGTCATCGCCGGTCCAATCGCGGGACGGTTGCTCGCCGATCTCGGGGCTGACATGATCAAGTTCGAATCGCTGGACGGCGACATCTCGCGCCCCAGCGGATGGTCGGGTTTCCTGTTCTACAACGCCAACAAGAGATCGATCTCGGTGAACACGCGGACGCCGGAGGGGAAGGATGTCGCGCGACGGCTCGCGTCCCATGCCGACGTGCTCCTGGCCAACATGAGGCCCGGCGCGACCGACAGGATCGGTCTCGACAGCGACTCGCTGGCTGAGCTGAACCCCGAGCTCATCGAAGCCCACGTCACCGCCTATGGCTGGACCGGACCATACGCGCACCGACCCGGAGTCGACCCGCTTGCCCAGGCGATCACCGGTCTGCAACGCGAACAGGGCGGCGCCGGGCCTCCGATGTTCCTTGGAATCCTGGCCCCGTGCGACTACACCGGAGGGGCGACGGGAGCGTTGGGCGCCGTGCTCGCCCTGTACGTTCGCCGGCGTCGTGGAATCGTCCAGAAGATGAACACGAACCTACTGAGCGGCGGGATCATCGTGGGCGCCGACGGGTTCATGCGTTCGGACAACAAGCCGCCGCGCATCCTCACGGACAGCGAACACTACGGCCTCAGTGCGCTGCGACGGTTGTACCAGGCAACCGACGGCTGGCTGTACCTCGCGGCCGATTCGGAAAGCCATTGGACCCCGCTGTGCAACGCGCTGGGAGCCGATGACCTGACGAGCGACAATCGCTTCGAATCGAGCGAGTCGCGTTCAGCCAATGGCTCCGTGCTCGCTGAACGGTTACAGATCTCGATCGGCAAGCGAAACGTTGACGACGCCATCGAAGCTCTGCGAGGCGCCGCAGTGCCGTGCGCGCCGGTCGTGGGCAGCTACGACGAGGCGTTTTTCGAGCATCCGCAAGGCGCCGACAACGGATTGGTTTCGCACCTGCGCCACCCAAACATCGGGGGGCTGAGTCTCGCCGCGAACCTGATCAAATTCTCCGGCAGGACCGGCGGCGTGCATCTGGCGACTCCGCTGCTCGGAGAACAGACCCGTGACATCCTCGGCGACGCCGGGTACTCCGAGTCAGAGGTCGATGAACTGTACGAGAAGGGTGTAGCGAAAAGCGAATTTCCGGCATGAACCGGGCCGAACCGGGAGCGGTCCGATTCGTCCTGGTGGCCTCGGCGCTGGCACTGGGCGGCCTCGCACAATACCTCATCCGGGACGGCAACCTGAAGTGGGCCGTCCCGCCTCTGGTCGTGGCCGTGGCGTCGATGACTCTCGCCACGATCCGCAAGCCTCTCTCGCGGGACGTGGCGCGCCCTACCCGACCTCCCGACGTGTCCGTCGACTCACCACAGAGGGAGCCTGACGCAACCCCTGTCGATTCGCCGCCCTCGTTCATTTCCCGCGTCCGGAAATGGCGATCGGACCTGACCGTCGAATCTGAGCTCGGTGTCTGGGCGTTTTTCGTCAGCGCCGGACTCGTGCTCGTTTCGATCCGCGGGTTCGGGCTCGACAATCCCGAGAGCCTAGCGATGCCCTGGTACGCGTTCGGCGCTTCGATATTGCTAATGCTCACGGCGCTCCCCACCATCGAGAACCGATATGGCGGTTTGGCACAAGAACTTCGCTCGGATGGCGGGGTGCGCCTGCCGCTCCAGGCCTTGACGCCCTGGGTGATCTTGGCGGGAATCCTCGCCCTGGCTTTGACGCTCAGGCTGTACAACCTCGAACAGCTCCCGGCCGGGCTTTGGTTCGATGAGGCGGACAACCTGCTCGAAGCGCGTGAGATCGCACGCGACCCGGGCAACGCCGCCGTCTACGCTCCTTCGACCAATCTCCCGACCCTGTTCCTGCTCCCAATCGCCGCGTTGGTAAAGCTGGCCGGATCTGCAATCACAACTGGCAGAATCGTGGCCGCGTTGTTCGGGTTGGCTGGAATCGTCACCACGTTTTTGTTCGTGCGGCTGGCGTTCGGCGCGCGGGTCGGGCTCGTCGCCGCGTTCCTGGTGGCCGTGATGCGGTGGGACATCAACTGGAGTCGGATCGGGATGCATGGCATCACGGCGCCGTTCGCCGGAGCCCTCATCGCGTATCTGATGTTGCGGGCGCTGAGGTCGGGGCGTTTCTCAGATTTCGGGTACGCAGGCGCGTCGCTCGGTCTCGGGATGTGGTTGTATGCGTCGCTCCGTCTGTTTCCGCTCGTCGTTGGATTCATGCTGCTGCATCACCTCCTGCTGCGACGGTCAGGCTTGCGGCAGCTCATCGCCCGCGGTCTGCTCATGACTGTTGTCGCGTTTGCGGTGGCGGCTCCGGTTGTTCAGGTCGCGATTGAGGACTCGGAGGTGTTTTTCGCACGCGCACGCGACACCAATGTTTTCAGCATCGTCCCACGCGATCAGGTCGCGTCGCAAATCCAAACAAGCGCGGCCAAACACGCGATGATGTTTAACGAGCTCGGCGACCCTAACCCGCGCCACAATCTGCCCGGCGCCCCGATGCTCGACTACCTGACCGGCATGTTCATGCTGCTTGGCCTGGGAATGGCGCTGATGCGATGGCGAGACGCGGTGGTGCTGAGCCTCCCGTTCTGGATGCTGTTCATGGTCTTGCCCGGGATCTTGACCGTGCCCTGGGAGGCACCACAATCTCTGCGGTCGATCACCGTCATCCCAGCGGTCGCTGCGCTGGCGGCGCTGGCGATCGGCGTTGCGTGGCAAGCCGGTCGCGACGCCCCGTGGAGTTGGGTCCGGCGAATAGCGACTCCTGCCGTGTTGGCGCTGCTCTCGCTGATCGCGTACGACAACGTGGATACCTACTTCGACGATCAAGCCCACAATCCGGAGGTGTACGCGGCGTTCTCGACGGACGAAACTCTGATGGCTCGCGACATGGTGAGGCAGCAGCAGCGCGGTTTCAGCCTCTGGATATCGCGACAGTATTTATACGGACTGACACTTGGCTTGCTCACGGACCACGCTCGCCAGTCGGTCATCGGCTCCCCGCATCAGATTCCGATAGATTCGGCGAACGTGTGGAAGGGCGCCGCGATCTACCTCGAGCCCCGCGACTCCGGGTTCTACGAAACGTTGAAAGCCTACTACCCAGACGGCGATTTTTCGGAAGTCCGAGCGTCCGGCGGGCAGGAGTTGCTGTATTACTCGGTCAAATTAAGCGCCGAAGAGATCGCAAATCGACAAGGTCTTGAAGCATCGTATTTGTACCCGGACGGCTCAGACATCGGCGCCGTCGACGTCATTCGGGATTCGACATGGCAGGTGGCGATGGGGCCGGCGGTGCAATATCCGTATGACGTATTCCTAGATGGGAGCATTCATGTCATCAACTCGGGCGAATACACTCTCCGCTTAGAAGGGGACGCAGGGGACGTCGTCACCTTCGACGGCAGCATCATCCTGGATCACAGTCAGAGAGAAGTGACGATTGTACCGGGTGTTGGGCTCCATTCGCTTTCTATTCGGGGCACTGCCCTCGACCCGCGAGGGGCTTTCAGGTTGTTGTGGCAACCGCCAGCAGCGGATATGACGCCAATTCCGTATGGAAACCTGTTCCACGGGTCCGTGAGACCGATCGGGCTGGCCGGTCTTTTTTACTCCGGCTCCGAAGAGCGGAGGATCGCCGAGCAAGCTCACACGACGCCTTCGATGGACGTTTTCTACTACGACCCTGTCGTCCCGGAGCCGTCGATGACGGTTTGGCGTGGGTCGTTGAAGCGTTTGTTGCCCGGTCGGTACAACTTCCGCATCGAAGGCTCGGGCGACGTGAAGCTGTTCATCAACGATTCGCTGGTGGCACAACACAGCGCAACCGGCTCGGAGGCCACCCAAAAAGACGTTCGCCTCAAACCCGGAGAAAACGACATCCGCGTCGAGTACCAGTCGCCTAGCCCGCCCAATAATGTCCGCATCGTCTGGGAACATGAGCAGGCTGGTATGCAGCCGATTCCGCCGGACTTACTGACGCCCTCCGGAGAGCACATGTTCCGCATCGTCGAGTAGCACCCGATTCCCTCCGTCGGGTAGCAAACCAGGTCGATCAGTTCACTCGTCGGAACCGGTCGTGCGTGGGGTGACAGAGGTTGGCGCTGATCGGGTTTGATCGTCCGGGGGCGGGGCCGGTTTTCGCGCCATCAGGAAGAGGACGCCGCCGAGCACGTTGCAGACTCCCAACACCGCGAAAGCGAAGACGTAGTCGCCCTGGATGACTCTCATTATGCCGGCGAAGGTGGGAGCGATCAGGAGCAGCACGTTCATCGGGACCTGCGAGACGCCCATGATCTTCCCGAACGATCGGCGGCCGAAATAGTCGCCGCGGATCGACGTCGTGAGCGGGTTTCGGCCGCCGAAGCCGATGCCGAACAACACTGCAAACACGTACGCCGTAGCAAGCGTCTCACTCGCAAACGTGAGGATGAAGACGGCGACGGCTTGGATCATTATGAACACGAACAACGCCAGGTGCTTCGGGACTCGGTCTCCTAAGTAGCCTCCCACGATCTGGAACACCATTGAGACGGCCGTGTAAGTCGTGACCACGTAGGAGGCTGTCTGCAACGAGTGGCCTTGGTCGGTCAGCAAGGGCGCCAGGTGCGCCATCATCGCGATGAGCACCATCGAGGTCAATCCGTGGCCAATGGATATGAGCCAGAACGCGGAGGTTCCGATCGCTTGCTTCACTGTGAAGTCGATCTGGGCAATCGCCGAGCTTAGCGCGTGTTGGCCGTTCGAACGTTCGCCTTCTTGGCCGAGCTCTTCAGGCTCGTCGCCGTCGGGGAGCAAGCCGTACTCTTCAGGCCGGTTCTTGATCAGCCTTGAGATCGGGAACGCCATGGCGATCACGAACACTCCGAGAATCGAGGCCGTCATTCTGAAACCCAGATTGTCCGCTTCGGGGTCGAGGCCCCATGCGATTGCCGGTATGAGCCCGAGCGAGCCGAGGCGGCTCACCGAGTTCGACCAGCCCATCGCAGTCGCTCGTTTGCGATTGAACCAGTTGTTGAGCATCACGGTGAGGGGCAACCAGCTCCCCATGCCCTGGCCCAGCGCCATCACCAGATAGGCGACGTAGAACATCCAGAGCGACCGGACCTGGCCCAACATGAGTAGACCGGTCCCCATGATCGTCAATCCGACGAACACGAGTCGCCTGGTTCCGAGCCGATCTGTCAGGTAACCCTCTACCGGTCCGAGCAACCCACCTTCTACGCGTGTCAGTGCGAAGGCAATCGAGAGCTCTGCCCGGTTCCAGCCGAATGCGCTCTCCAACGCAACGAACCAGAGGCCGATCGCATGGAACATGGGCGTGGTCGACATGACCATGACGAATCCGGCGACGCCGACGAGCCACCAGCCGTAGAACACGCCCCGGGCGCGCGTCGGCAGATGGGTCACCTGGTCTATCAAGCCCAACCGGAGCGTCCTTTCGTCAGGAGACGGTTCCCGTATTTCAGGAATCGCGCATCACGATGCTAGCGGGAACCGTCGCCAACTACAAGGCACGCTGATGGGTCAAGTGACGCAATTGGTCGAGGGATGTGCCGCAACAGGCACTGGAAGGCGTGACCGAGAGCGTTCGGGTCGAGGCGGTCGATCAGTTGAGCCGGTAGCCGTAGCCCCTCACGGTGATGAGCCGGTTAGGTTTGGACGGCTCTTCTTCGATGCGGACGCGAACGCGCCTCACCGATTGCTCGATCGCGTGGTTGCCGACGTCGCCCTGAGGTCGTTCCGGCCACACCGAATTCGCGATCTGCGACTTACGGCCTCGCCCTTTCGACTCTCGAGAAGCATCAGCAAGTCGAACTGCGTGCGGGTCAACGGAGGCTCCAGGCGCTCCCCTTTGACATAGACCTGGCGCGCTCTGGTGTCGACGACAACGTCGGTGGTTGCCGGCCCGACGGTCGAGAGCCTCATGGTCCTGCCGCCGCCCAATCGAATCACGTCGCCGTTTTCGATGGCCCGGTCGTCCTCGCCGATGCGCTCGTCATTGAGATAGGTGCCGTTCGTGCTGCCCAAGTCACGAATGGAAAAACCTGCCCCCGTCTCCATGTTGACGGCGTGGCGTCGAGACACCAACGCCTCGTCGAATACGACATCGTTGTCGGAATGACGGCCCAACGTGGTGTGGGACGTGCTCAGGGCTAACGTTTCGCCCGTGTTCGGCCCGCCCTGCATCAGCAGCATGGGCCTGTCGATTCCTCCCGAGTAACTCGATCCGGGAGAACTGCTTTCGGTTGAGGCCAACTTTTGGGTTCCTATGTATTGGCGAGCAACTCCAAACGGGGCTGGTTTCACCTATCAGCAAGTTTAATCGCGGCGCATTTCAGTGTCAACGCAATACCGGCGGTAACGGGGCTCTTCGCGGCGCAAACCAAACCTGACTTTCCAGTCGGGAGACTGTCAGTACTGTGGCAGCCTCGGGTCAAGTGCCGGTGCAGTCTCCCTGTTTTAATAACGGTGTATCGACTTTAATCATAGGTGTGGGGTAAGATCGCTCATCGCCAGGCGCCCTGGCGGCCGCAGCGACGACGTTCCACAGGGATGTTTCCTGATGGTAGCAGCAACACTTGACCGAAATCCGTCGACCGCACAATCGTTGCTCGTCCCTGAAGCCTCGCTCGATTCCACCATCGACGTTGGAGCGTTGAACGTCACGCATCTCGCGACCGCCGCAAAATCGGTTTCCGTGGTCGACGTTCAAATCGAGGACACCCAAGCCGCCGGTTCATTAAGGATCGCGAAGTTTGCCGTCACGGCATTACTCACGATCGGGCTTCAAGTCGTTGCTCTTGCATTCATATTTCGATACATCGACGAACTGTCGCAGATCAGCGCCCTTGCCTATCCGGGTGTAATGCTGGCTGAGTTTAGCAACAGCGCAATGGTCAACCTCCCCACTCCTCGGCCGGCGTTCACGCTCGGCATGGCCGTCTTCTTGAACCCGTTTCTTGTTGGGCTGTTAGGAGGCCTGGCAGCGGCGACGGGCGAGCTCGTCGGTTACTTCCTTGGTATGTGTGGTCGGAGCATCGTCGACGGCGGTCGTTTCCACGCACGGGTGCAGAAGTGGACAGACCGGTTCGGCGCAAAAGCCATCTTCGTTTTCGCGGTTCTGCCGGTTCCTTTCGATTTAGCCGGCGTTTGGGCAGGCACAGTCCGGTTCCCGCTTTTCAAGTTCTTCTACCCCGTGACCGCCGCGAAGATCATCCGCATCACACTGTTAGCCGCGGCGTCCCACTACGGGTTCAGCTTGCTCACGAGCTAGTTTTCATCGAGCACAGTACTCGAAATAAGTTGACACGGCGAAATTCGCCCGATTACACTCCATCCGTCGACCAAACGTCGAGCACTATCTGGATGGAGGTCTTTCCCGAAACGTGGAGGAAGCACGACAGCCGAGCCAGAAGCTCTGGATTTCGGTGTTCATATTCATCGCCGGCGGTTTGCCGGCGATTGTTTTGCGTCTTTCCGACGCTCACATCGACCCGATATTTGCGGCGCTGCTCTACGGACTCGGAATCGTAGCGGGGGCGTTTCTGCTGTCTTGGGCGGCCGAGGTTGCCCAGATGGACATCTCCGCCTCCTTCGCCATCGCCGTCCTCGCGCTCGTCGCCGTTTTGCCCGAGTACGCCATCGAAACGGTTCTCGCCTGGCAAGCCGGCGCCTCATACAACCCTGAGATCGCCGAGTTCACCGACGAGATGGGCCGTGTCGCCGCGAACGTGACCGGCTCGAACCGCCTCCTCATCGGCCTCGGATGGTCGCTCGTCATCCTGATCTACTGGCTCAAGCGCAGGACCATTTTGGACATGCGCGGGACGATGGGCCTCGAAATGGCGATGATCGTCATCGCTACGGCACTGACGGCGCTGATCTTCATCTTCGGAGAGGTCAATCTGCTGCTGGCCGTGGCTCTAATCCTGCTGTTCGTGTATTACCTCTGGCGAAGCTCCATCAGCGAATCAGAGGAACCCGAACTCGTCGGCGTGGCGAGACTCGTTGGGGCGTTGCCGCCGGTTCAGCGCAGAACCGTCGCGGGCGCGTTCCTCGTCTACGCGGCGGGCATCATACTGGTAGCGGCCGAACCTTTCGTCGAAGGCCTGGTCGAAACGGGCGTCGAGTTCGGGATCGACGAGTTCATTCTCATCCAGTGGCTGGCGCCGTTGGCGTCAGAATCGCCCGAGATTATCGTTGCTGTTCTGTTCTCGCTACGGTCGAACCCGACCGCGGGTCTCACCACGCTGATCTCGGCCGAGGTCAACCAGCTCACGCTGCTGATAGGCAGCATGGTTGTGCTGTTCAGCGCATCGGCGGGAGAGTTGCTGAGCTTCCCGTTAGACGATCGACAGTCGATCGAGTTCATGTTGACGACGGCGGTCTCTGTCTTCGCGGTTCTTTTGATCGCACCAAGAGTCGTTGACTGGTGGATGGGGGCGCTGTTGTTGGCGCTGTTCATCGCGCATTTGTTCTTCCCTGACCAGGACGTTCGGCGGTTATTCGCATACCTGTACTTTGGTCTCGCTGCCGTCCTGATCGTCGCCGACCGGTCGCGAGTCGTCCATTTGCTGTACGCGCTCAAAGACCAATTCCGCCCGGCAAAACAGGATGGCTGAGCCGTCGCTGATGCACCCGAATCGTACCTGGGGTCACGCAGGCATACTTGTGTGTCACGCGACCAGGTTCTTCACCTGCGGGCTCAAAATGACAATGAATTGTCGCGTCCAACTGTTTGGTTTTTCGCCACAACATCACCATGAAGCGATACGCGCGATCATCGAGACTGCCACCAACGGTCAATCCGGAGTCGCCACACCCGGCCTGATCGGTCGTCTGCCGCTTCCATCTCGTTAACGCTCGTCTTGCGCCCATAGCTCCCTCCTCCGCCCGCTCATCGACAGCAGATCCGCCACTCGTTCCCTGAGAGTTCGGCAGACCTACCCTTCTTGATGGTTTCGCCGGAGCCTTCGGTTCGATCGCCGTGGGCGATGCGACCCATAACCCACACCAAAGAAAGCATTCCAGTCGACTTATGTCATGGTTTGTTCACACACTTCGCGACCATTTTCACGAGTTCCTCACAACTTCTATGAAACAATGGCGGCTACGAGATATTGTGACTCAATTCACGACCTGCCCGACTGGGCAGGCCAAACAATCTCGATCACCGCTTGCCCAACCGGCAACGGGCGCAGGACCTCGACGGACGCCACGCGAGATGACGGTCGTCGATATCTCTCAACTCAACCGTTGAACAAGAGACCATTGGAGGGAGTGTCGATCCATGAAGATCAAACGTAGGACCTTCGTGAAAGGCGGCGCCGCGGCCGGAGGGTTGGCGATTGCCAGCGGCATGCTCCGGGGCAACCTCTTGACCTTGTCAGCCAAAGAACCCGAATCGTCCCTAGCCGCAGTGGGCGAGGAGACGGTGCCGACGACATGTTGGATCGGCAAGCAAGACTGTGGACTGCTGGCTCACAAGGTCAACGGTCGACTGGTCAAATTCGAAGGCAATCCAATCCATCCGCAAAACCGAGGCACTCTGTGTCCGAAAGGGATAGCTCAGATCTCGGCCGTGTACGACACCAATCGGGTCAAGACTCCTCTGAGGCGCACGAACGGCAAAGGCATAACGGGCGAATTCGAGCAGATCTCTTGGGATGTCGCGTTGGGTATAGTCACCGATAAGATGAACGAGACGCTCGCAAAAAATCCTCGACTCCTCCTTTGGCAGAAGGGCCGCAGCAAGGCGAAAGCTTTCTACGACACCGCATTCGTCAATGCGTCCGGCGCGACGAAGCTTCGCCCGGGGCTTTCTGTTCCGACGCGGGATATCGAGCGTGCGAGTATACCGTCGGGCTGCACGGCGTGGTGCACCCTGACTTCCGCTTCACCAATTATCTGCTCTCGTGGGGTTGGAACGCCACCAACGCCGGAGGAAACAAGACCTGCTGGCTAACTTGGAACCAACAATTACTGGACGCCCGAGAACGGGGTCTGAAACTGGTGAGCATCGACCCGCGTATCCGCGGCTCCGGAACTCAAGTCGACCGGTGGCTGCCGATCAAACCCGGCACCGACCTTGCCTTTGCTCTTGCCGTATGCAACCTGGTGATCCGACAAGACACGATCGACAGGGACTACCTGACGAAACACTCGAACTCGCCATACCTGGTCCAAGGCGACGGGCACTACGTCCGCCGAGACGACGTGGAGCAGGTTTGGGATACGATACCCAGCTCTCTGATGCCACGCGACGCCGAAGGGATCGAACCTGCACTCGAAGGCGCGTTCACCGTCGATGGCATCGCGGTGAGGACGGCGTTCCAAGTTTTCAAGGAGCACGCTTCGCAGTACACGCCCGGATGGGCGGCTGGGATGTGCGGGCTGACGGCTGACGGCATACGCGAGGTGGCACGCGAGCTCGACGACAACGCCATGATCGGCAGCACGATCATGGTGGACGGCGTCGAAGTGCCGTACCGGCCCGTGGGCATCGTGGCCTATCACGTGGCCCAGCAGGAAATGGGGTTCCAGGCGCTCCGAACGATGTGCATGCTGATGATGATGCTCGGTTCTATGGGCGCGGCCGGTGGGCAGCAAATCGACTTCTCGTGGAAGGTTCACAAAAACTACGAGGGGCTCGACAAGATAGAGATTGACGAGACTCCGAACATCCATCTGAACAAATGCAAGTTCTGGCCGATCAATTCCAACAACTCGTCGGTCGTTGCCAAAGTGATGCAGGATCCAGGCAAGTACGACGTGGAGTTTGTCCCGGAGACGGCCATCATCCACATGGTCAATCCACTGGCATCGTTCGCGTCGGCGCCTGACATTGTGAAGGCCTACAAGATGCTCAAATTCGTCGCGGTGATCGATCCTTGGCTGTCCAAGACCGCCGACATGTTCGCCGACATCGTGCTTCCCGCGGCGACCATTGAGAAGTACGAGGGACCGCTCTCGGCCACCGATGCGTACATCTACGCGACCGCGTTGCGGATCCCGCCTATTGACCCGATGTTCGAATCCAGAGGAGAAATCGACATCTACCTGGATCTGTGCGAGCGAGCTGGGATGTTGACGGGCGAAGGCGGCTATCTCGACGAGATCAACAAAGCGCTGAAACTCGACGACGATTTCGCTTTGCCGCTCAACGCCAAGCCAACGGTTCGTGACATCTTTGACAGATGGGCGAAATCGGACGGCACCGAAGAAGGAATCGAGTTCTACGAGCGCGAGGGCATCAAGATCAAGGGCCCGTTCGCACCGACGAAGCGCTACGGCTACGTTTCGGACCTACCGTTCGGCGGAGCGGTTCATCGGTTGTACGGTGAGTCGCTGCAGGTGCTACAGGAGAAGATGATCGATCTCGGCGTGCCGGAGATGTACTGGCAGGACTACACTGCCCTGCCAACGTGGCGCAACCCGACAATGAACGGATCGCCCGTGGAATACGACCTGAACCTGATCGGCTTCAAGCTTATCGAGTTCAAGCAGGGCCGGGTGTCTATGATTCCACTGCTCGCCGAACTGGCGCCTGAACAGCGCCTCGACATTAACTCCAAAACGGCCAGGGCCAAGGGGATCGAGGACGGCGACCGGATCAACGTGGAATCTCACAACGCTGTCACCAACGAGACTCGAGTGATCGAGACGAAAGCCCACTTCAGGAAGCGATCCGACCCGACGTTGTCGGCCTGCCTCACCACTACGGCGAGGTGGCCAGACATCCATGGGCCAAGGGCCAAGGCGCGAACGCGAACGAATTGACGTTCTCGGGCGAAGGCTATGTGACGAACACAGCCGGCCAGTCCTTCCACGTCCGAGTCAAGGTATCTAAGGCTTAGGAGGTAACCGTCATGCCACGCTACGGGATGGTAATCGACCTCGAAAGATGCGTCGGGTGTCGCGCGTGCATGGAAGCCTGCAAGGTGGAGAACAACACCCCGCAGGGAGCGTTTTGGATGTACGTGTTCCGCCTCGAACAAGGCGAGTTCCCAGACACCCAGATGCAGTTCGTTCCGCGTCCTTGCCAGCACTGCGACAACGCACCATGCGTGAAGGCGTGCCCGGTGGGCGCGCGCTATAAGCGCGAAGAAGGGATGACCGTCACTGACTGGGATCGGTACATCGGGTGTCGGGACTGCGAGGTCGCCTGCCCGTACGGGGTCAATTACTTCAACTACAAGAGCCCCAAGAAGAACCCGTATTGGGACTGGAAGGACCCCGACGTCGCGGCGATCACCGGAGGCGCGTCTCCGGGTTACGACAATCCCGATCTCGACGAAAAATGGGGCACGGAGAAGCGGCACATTGCCGGAGGCGGCCACGCAAAAGGGATCATGGAGAAATGCACGTTCTGCGTAC
>PVBE011443752.1_pt1 | contig 17822 bp, 17 predicted proteins | sample 1631181 | NCBI WGS metagenome assembly PVBE01 (sample SAMN08397723, study PRJNA350692) | Marine metagenome, whole genome shotgun sequencing project. | isolation source: water | place: Pacific Ocean | collected 2012-04
GCATACCCATCCCCCGCAGCCAAGCCGCGATGAACCAACTCACCCAGCTAGTCAACTCGATCCACCGCCGAGTCCTCGGATGGGAAACCGCCACAGCCGCCTACGATCAGCTACGCGTTGCAACAGCCAGTTGAACCCACCAGCATTCTGCGCCTAATCTACTGCGCAACGAGGGCGTACAGTTTGCCCTGCGATCGGTTAGCGATGCAAGCCTTCCTGGTCGAGATCGCGAAGAGCGGGCCGTACCTCGGAGGCAAGGGCGTCGATAGCCCAGTCGGGATCGGGTCCGAAGGTGTACCACGCCAGAGGGACTTCGAGACCGGCGGCGATGAAACGCCCGAATCCTTCGACAACGTCGTCGACGGTACCGGCAACGGCAAACGTGTCGATGAGATCGTCGTTCACCAGCTTGGCGCCTTCGGCCACACCGTGATCGTTGACAGCGGACCCGATTCGGGCGACCTGGTCACGATCCACATTCCCGCCCGTCTCGATCATGATCGCCTCTACCCGGTAGAGGTAGTAGGCCAGGACGTCCCGCACCGCGTCCCGAGCCGCTCGTCGATCTCTGGCGACGGAAGTCAGCACGTTGGAGGCAACCAGCATCTCGTTGGGATCACGGCCGGCGCGTGCCGCTCCGGCGGCAATCCGCTCCCTGGCCCAGGCAACGTATCCGGGGCTGGCCAGCGCCCCCAGGTGTACACCATCCCCGACCTCCCCGACCGCCTCCATCATCCTCGCGTTGACGGCGCCGAGATCCACCGCGATGGGTTGTGGTGGTATGAAGTCGAGACTCGTTTCCGGGGTAGCCGGGAAGGTCGTCGGGGTGAACCCGAGCGACTCGCCGCGCAGGAGTTTCCGAATCGCTCGTGTAGCTTCCACGGTGTTGGTGTAAGGCTTCCAGCCAGCGGGATCGTATCCATACTCTTGCATAGTCCAGACGGCAGCACCGATGCCAAGGCGCAGTCTCCCGGGGCCGATTTCGGCCAGGGTTCCCGCTTCCATGGCGAGGATGGCGGGGTGGCGGGTCACCGGATTGGCCACTCCGATACGAACCGTGATCCGGTCGGTTGTCGCCAATGCCGCTGCCGCCACACTGAAAACCGATCGGAAGTGCCTGCTCTCAGGAAGTGAGACCTCGTCGAAGCTCAGCCGCTCGGCACGCTGGATCATGCCCAGCGTCGTCGCAACGGAGTCTTCATTTGATAGAGATATTCCCAAGCCTTTGAACATAGAGCTAACTCCAGTGACGACGGTGCGAGAACGGCAGCAAGCGAACGGATCTCACGTCTCCTCCAATGCCGCGGCACGCAGGACCGGGGCCGAGGCCAGGATGTGCTCCTTCGCAGTGGCGTCCTTGTTGATGGGAAGCATGAAGAGATCGAAACAGCCGCGCAGGGAGCGGATCTTCTCTGCACATTGATCGGGGGAGCCGGCAACCGCATACGCGTCGACCAGAGCCAACGGCAGCAACTCAACCGCCGTTTCATAATCACCAGCGAGCATGGCCGTGCGTACCTTTTCCACCCGCTCGTCATCGAGACCGGCCGCGGCCCGAATGTCGGGAGGAGCATCTACCGCCATGTAGGAGAAGTGGGCCAACACCTGTTGCTGCTGCTCCTCCGAAAAGGCCAGGTACGCCGACCATGCGATCTTGGCTTTCCCGCTGGCGCGGATCCGCCTCGCCTCTTCGGGAAGGTCGGCCAGAGGCTTTGCCGTCAATACCACCCAATCAGCCCGCTCGGCCGCAAAAGCCTGACTGCGGGGGCCGCGGCCTGCGAGCGCTAGTGGCACCTCACCTTTGAACCAGTCGAGGCGGGCAGATCCGACCGTCTCCCCAGCGAGGAGACGCATGTTGGCGTCGACCGCCTCGCGCAGTGCCGTGAAGGGCTTCTTCGGATCGAGCGCCATCGGTTCCAGAACACGGCTCCCGCCAACGCCCAGTCCGTGCCAGACCCGGTTCGGGAAAGCCTCGTGTAAGGTGGCGATCGCGGCGGCGGTAGCTACTGGATGCCTTGAGAAGGGGTTCGTAATCCCCGGGCCAACTGTCAGGTTCTCCGTCTCCATGAGGATCGCAGTCATGGTGACGTAGACATCACGGGTCGTGCCCTCATCGGCTACCAGGCAGACAGTTGCGCCCTCGGCTTCGGCCAGGCGGGCCAACTCCACGATTCTCCACACCGGTTGCGTAGGTTCGAACCAAATGCCCCAAGGGAATGCCATAGGAGGATCCTCTTTCCGTATCGCAAGTTCGTTCACAACTTATCAGACATCTGGTAGGATACAACCTGGTACCTGTCCCGGTCAGCGCCAATTGGAGGAACTGATGTGGATCGAGACAATCCCTTACGAAGACGCCGACGACGAGCTCAGGGCGGTCTACGACCGGCAGGCGAGGGCTCTCGGGAAACCGACGGAAATGACCTTGGTGGGATCCCTTTACCCGCGCCTTGTTGCCGCGCGGCTTGATCTCTACGTAGCCAGTGAGCGATGCCCCTCCAACCTCACCAAGCACCAACGCAACCTGATTAGTTTCGTGACGTCGTCACTGAACAATGTCACTTACTGCATGAGCCAAGCAACCATCAAGCTTCGCGAAACCGGATTTGACAACGACCAGATCGTTGCTCTTGCCAGTGACCCTGACAGCCTCGAGCTGTCGCCCGCCGATCGCGAACTGGTCCGCTATACGACGAAGCTCACCAGGTCCCCGGGCTCGGTTACGGAGGACGACATCAAACGCCTCCGTTCTCACGGTTTTAGTGATCTCGATATTCTCGACGCCAATTCGCAGTGCGCACATCTCAACTACGTCAATCGCGTTTCACGCGGGCTGGGGATCACCCATGCCGTCGACCCCGATTTCCCGGCATACTCTGCAATTCCAGAGGACTGCTCCGCTGAAACCACGGACGACTGAGGGCAAAACCAGAATGACAAATCTTTGTCACATTCCGCTTGCTGCACAGCCGATTCCGGATCAGACCGATGACAATTGGAGAGGACGATGTCGCTGACGATCAAATCGGCGGACCAATGCCTGTGGGACTGCATTTCCGTCGGTGAGGTGATGATTCGTCTTGATCCCGGGGATGTGCGGACTCGTGCAGCGCGCCATTTCCGAGTCTGGGAAGGTGGCGGGGAGTACAACGTTAGCCGAGGCCTGCGCCGCTGCTTCGGAAAGCGGACCGCCATCGTCACGGCCATCGTCGACAACGAGATCGGTCGCCTTCTCGAGGATCTCATCCTCCAGGGCGGCGTCGACATGAGGCACGTGCAATGGGCCGAATTCGATGGCGTTGGCAAACGAGCCCGCAATGGACTCAACTTCACCGAGCGAGGGTACGGCATTCGTGCAGCCAAAGGGTGCTCCGACCGGGGTCACACTGCAACCTCCCTCCTGAGCCCCGGCCAGATCGATTGGCAACAGATCTTTACGACAGAGGGCGCACGGTGGCTTCACACCGGCGGTATCATGGCTGCCCTCGGCGAACAGACCGCAGATGTCGTCCTCGAAGCAATGCAGGCTGCCCGTGCCGCGGGAACCATCGTGTCCTACGACCTCAACTATCGAGCCTCCCTGTGGGAAGACCACGGCGGCGAGGCTCGCGCCCAGGAAGTTAATCGAGCCCTCGCCCCTTACGTCGACGTGATGATCGGCAACGAGGAGGACTTCTCAGCCGCCCTCGGCTACGAAATCGGAGGCGTGGATGAGGGCCTCACCAAACTCGACCCCGTGGCGTTCGGTGCCATGATTCAGCGGGTCACCGCCGACTATCACAATCTGCAGTGCGTTGGAACGACCCTCCGAACAGTCAGGTCCGCTTCCCGCAACGACTGGGGCGCAGTCCTCTGGGCAGACGGGTCATTCCACGAGGCAACCCATCGGCCCGAGCTCGAGATCTTCGATCGGGTGGGAGGCGGCGACAGCTTCGCTTCCGGCCTCATCTATGGACTGTTAGAGGGAAAAACGCCACAAGAATCGTTGGAGTATGGAGCCGCCCATGGCGCTCTTGCCATGACGACCGCAGGGGACACAACGATGGCCACACTCGCAGACGTCGAACGAGTCGTGAGAGGAGGTGCGGCTCGTGTCGCCCGCTAACGCCGAACAACGGGTACGCAACGCCGGATTGGTGCCGGTCGTGGCACTGCCGACACCAACCATCGCGGTCCCGCTCGCGGAGGCGCTACTCCGCGGGGGCCTGGATCTGATTGAAATCACCTTCAGGACCGCCGGCGCCGCTCAGGCAATCAGCGACATTCGCGACCAGCTGCCGGAGATGCTCGCGGGTGCCGGGACTATCACTTCACCCGAACAGGCGCTGGCCGCCTCGGACGCGGGCGCACAGTTCGGCGTTGCTCCCGGTCTCAACCGGTCCGTCGTCGCCGCCGCAGACGACGCCGGCCTTCCGTTCTGGCCGGGAGTAACCACGCCATCAGAAATCGAGACCGCCCTCGCAGCAGGTCACCGGCTGCTCAAGTACTTCCCAGCGGAAGCCATGGGTGGCATCGGGACCATCAAGGCGCTGTTGGGACCGTACCGACACCTAGGTGTCGAGTTCATTCCCACCGGCGGGATCAACGCCGAACTAGCTCCGTCTTACTGGCGCGTCCTCGGCATCGCCGCAATCGGAGGCAGCTGGATCGCCCCCCACCAGCTTCTCGTCGACGCAGCGTGGGAGAAGATCGAACAGCTCACCCGCACCGCGGTTGCCGCTCGAACTCAGGCGATCGCAGAAACACGTTGACCACGATGACAGAATCACTCGAGGAGTTTCGGAAGTCGTTCTACTACGGCTCGCGCTCTGATCTGTCGTTCAAGTTTCTGGGAATGATGACCGACGAGGCAGCGACCGAATTCATACGACGATTGTTCAAGGAAGTGGGCGGAGCCTACGACTCGGGTGACCTGGAATCAATCCTGCAATTGGTGTACAAGACCGAGGTAGCCGCCTACCAGCCGAGGCCCGATACCGAGCCGCGCTGGGCCTATGAGGACCGACCGTTCACGCCGCTGGACAAACCACTGTCACAAATAACGATCGGCCTGCTGACGTCGAGCGGCCATTTCGTCTCCGGAGATGACCCCAAGCCCTTTGGGGTCATCGGGATGACCCAGCAAGAGGCAGAGGACCGAATCAAGGACTTCTTGCGGGAGGCGCCAACGCTCTCGTCCATCCCTGCTGACACGTCGACAGCCGACCTCGTCGTGCGCCATGGCGGTTACGACACCCGGTCGGCCCAACACGACCCGAATGTCGTGTTTCCCCGCGATCGCTTGCTTGAGGCGGTTGCCGCCGGGAGAATCGGCAAGCTTGCCGACACCCTCTACTCCTTCACTGGGGCGGCTGCGCAAGGTCGTGTGAAGAAGATTGCCCGCGACTGGTCCGCACGCCTGCACCGCGACCAGATCGACGTACTGTTGTTGGTACCGGTCTGACCGGTATGCCACGTGTCGGTCGGGCACGTTGCAAGGCAAATCGAAGCAAGTGGCATTCCCACGGTATCGGTGTTCGTAAGGTCCTTCCGCCACATCGCCGAGTGGGTGGGGGTACCGAGGACAGTGATCACACGCCATCCCATGGGCAGGCCGATGGGTGCGCCAGGCGATGCCGCGCAGCAGATCGCAGTCCTAGGCGCCGCCCTGGATCTGCTCGAATCCGCACGCAGCGGCGGAGAGATCGTGGAACTGGAGATTCCGTTTCGTCCAGGACTCAGAGACAGCCTAGATGGGAAGCGATGATCGCTCGATCGATCGGTACAACTTGGGCGTTCCGGACTGAGGAGCCCTACTAGTGGGTATCCTGCTCGGCCTGTCATCTGCCTTCTTCTTTGGCACGGCCTCCCTGCTCCTCAGGGTGGGTATGCGAACGAGCCCCAGGGATGATGGCCTGTTCATGACATTCGTGGTGAATGTTTTCGTTCTGGGCGTTGTCGGGCTCTTTGTGTCAAAACCAGAGTGGAGCGCGGTCGGTGTGGCGACGCTGGCTGGCGCAGGTCTGATTGGAGGCGTCGGCGGACGGTTCTCGAATTTTCGCGCCATCCGCCACATCGGCGCCACTCGTGCCAGCGTCTTCGTCATCGGGAGTCCGTTGGTGACTGCTGCCGCGGGGTGGGTGGTCCTCGAAGAGTCGCTACGGCTTGTCGAAGTAATTGGTGGTCTCCTCGTATTGGCCAGTCAGTCTCTTCTCATTAGGGCTCGTTCCTCTGCGGAGGGCGTTCCGGGGGCCGGAGAAGGGCAACATCCACCTGCAATCGGATATGTCTACGCGGCAGCGGCATCCATTCTGATCGGACTTGCCTTTGTCCTCCGCAAGTGGGGCCTTCGATCGTTCGACTCTGTAGTGCTCGGAGCGCTCATCGGCGTACTCGCCGCTCTCGTCTTCCTGGTCTTCATCGACGTCGGTATGGGCCGCCTCCGGGCTCGCATCTCGGACAACTTCGATGACGTCAACTGGTGGTTCGCTGGGGCCGGCGTGATGCTCAGCTTTGCCCTGATCACACAGTTCTGGGCGTTCTCTTTCACGGCTGCCTGGGTAGTCGGGGTTCTGCAAGGAACGCAGGCAATATGGGTCCTAGTCCTGAGCTACATCTTGTTAAAGGGCGAAGAACGAATCGATCTCACTGTTGTCGCAAGTGTTGCCGTCGCGGTGGCCGGCGTGACACTCATCGCCGTCAACGGGTGAGGCCGTACAATCTCTAGGCCGGCAGCAGCTACTGAGAAGCGGGTTTCCACGCCGCCATCATATGTCGCGTCGATCAGACCATTCCGGTCCTACCGAGATACGCAGACGTCACGGCACCCACCTCTTCGACGAGAGCCTGCTCATCTACCTCGACCAACTTGCCGCCGCGCACTACTACTCGGCCGTCGACTACTACATGAGCTACGTCGTGACCGTGGACCCGGTTTACCAGCGTCCAGACTGGATCGAGAACGGGCTGCAAGTGAGCAGTACGAAGGTCGACACAGACAAGATCGGCCCGTTTGCCCTCCTCAATCGATCCCAACTCATCGCCAAGGCCCAGCGCGGCGGCTCCGTTGCGTGTCGCCATCTCGAGAGCTGTCATGGGACTGATGGCACCCGGGTTGCTGGTGGCCAGACTCTGGATCAACACCTCTTGTTGCATTTCGGCGAGGATGTCGCCCATCATGTCCACTCCCAGGCCAACGTTGATGCCACGCTCAAGCAGCTTCGGTACCGGCGTCACTCCTTTGGCGAGCTTCATGTGGTTGGTAGGACAATGCACAACATGGCTGCTGCTGGCAGCAAGCTGCCGGATCTCACCCGCCGACAACTGGACGCAGTGGACCAGAATCACGTCTTCACCGGCAAAGCCAAGCTTGTGCAGCAATTCGACAGGACGTGCTCCGTGCTCCTCCTTGGTCTGTTTCACCTCGTCGGGTGTCTCCGCAATATGCGTATAGAGACGCAAACCTTGGCTATCGGCGAAACGCCGAGCCCGGGTATACAGAGACGGTGGCACCTGCCGCAGCGACACCGGAGCCACAAACAGCCGCTCGCTCGGTACGACATCGGCAAGTTCCTCAATCCCCCGGAAAGCCGCTGCCGCGGTCTCACAGATCGGCCTGTAGGGCCGGGTCATAATCCCCCGAGCCATGAACCAGCGGATTCCAGTGGACTCGTAACCGGCAATGGTCGACGCAGCCAACCCGGGCACATGGAACGGATAGACATGATCAATAACCGAGGTGACTCCCGCTTTCACCAGCCTGGCTGCACCCAGCATCGCTCCGACCCGATACTCCTCAGGCCCCATGCTCTCGGTAAGTTGCCAGTACACACGAAGTAGCGCGTCGATCTTGAGACCTTCACCGATCCGGATACCGGGGGTGAGGTCACGAAGGTGGTCGTGGAGATTGACAAGGCCAGGAATGACGAGCATGCCGGTAGCGTCGACTGTTCTGCGGGTACGGCGCGGTGGGCCGCCAATACCGACAATCCGGCCGGCGTCGACATACACGTCGGCGTCGACGATGAGCCGCTCGTCATCCATCGTGATGACCGTCCCGCCCCGGATTCGCAAATCCATCACGACAACTCTCGTATCACGCGGCCGACGCGTTCGGTGCGGGCAATCGACTCCTCGACAGTGTCTCCGCCCAATTGGAGAATCACACTGTCGATGCCGAGGTCGGCGAGTTGGGTGAGCCTGTCGAGGAGAACAGATTCGGGCCCCCCGACATTGAAGGCCTCGATCATCTCCGGTGTCATCATCTTGTTCGCCTTGTCGAGATCTCCGGTGGTTGCGACGACTTCTCGGATCGGTAGAACCTCTTCGGGATCCAGGCCATACACCGAGATGAGTTCCGCCGGATAGTTCCCGGCCACCATGTAGGTGACGCTCGAGCGAAGCCTGTCGATAGCGGTGTCCCGGTCTTCGTTGTACTCATACACAAACATGTAGATGATCTCGCAGGCGCCGTGACGTGCCCCTGCTTCCTCGCCAATCGCAACCCGCTCCCCGACAAACTCAACGTAGCTCGGCGCTAGACCGTGAGTGATGACCCCATCTGCGATGCGGCCAGAGAGTTCCAGCATCTTGGGTCCCCGAGCGGCGAGATGCACCGGCATCGGCTCGTGTTGCCAGCCCAGTTCCACTTCCGAGACCTCGAAGTGGTTTCCGGATAAGGTGACGCTCCCCTTCCCAAGGCCGCGAATGATCTCTACCGACTCCTCGATCAGGCTTAGCGGACGTTTGATCGGGAGGCCAAGGTGTCTACCAAACTCAGCCCCACCCGGGCCGATGCCGACGATGGCTCGACCGTCAGAAACCTCCTGGAGCGTCGCATACGAACCGGCGAGCTGGGCCGGGTGACGAAGCAGAGGGCTAGCAACTGCGGTACCGAGCTTGATGGTGGAAGTTGCCTCTGCCGCCAAAGCCATGGCAACAAACGAGTCGCGCAAGAAGTAATGATCCGGCACCCACAGAGTATCGAATCCTGCTTGCTCGGCTGCAATTGCGATCCTCGCCGCATCACGTGCTGGACGATCTAGCCAGATTGAGGTCCCAACCTTCATCGCTTCTCCACCCTTCTTGATTTCTGATACTATATATCAACTTATCAGACATCTGGTAAGATAGCGATCGCCATCTGATCTCTGTCGTCAGATGGCGCCATTCTCACTCTCACCCCGAGCCGAGCCGACGAGTCCGACTGGGCCAGTCCCATCACCGTGATCGTCGCAACAAGGATCGACGCACCGACGAGCTGCCCGGCAACCAGAGTACGTTCGAGGATGACCCAGTTCAGGAAGAGCGCACTGACGGGGAATGCCAGCTCTGCCAGCGTGGCGGCCGAGGCAGGTGTGCTCCCAAGGCCGCGGTAGTAGACCATGATGGCAAGGAGGCCGGGGACCAACGCCAATCCGGCAACTCCCCAGATCTCCGCCGCCGTCACGGTTGCCAGGCTGGGACCACTCGCCACGCGCCACTACTGCCAGGGCCGCCACCGGCGCTCCAACGGCGAAGCGCAGCGCCGCGAGCTGAGCGAATGGTACCTTCTCGGTCAACCGCCGCCCCAGCACCGTCCCCAGGCCCCAGAGAAACGCGGCTCCGAGCGCCAAGAGGGCCGGTGCGGCTTCATCTACCGATGTTGGCGTGAGGTCGGGAAAGCTGATCAGGTAGGCACCGGCAACCCCGAACACGAAGTATCGCCAGTAGTGACGGGTTAGCCGTTCCCCGAGAACGAGAGCTGCAGCCAGCACCGAAAATGCAGGCTGAAGCTTCTGAAGCAGGAGCGGAGTATTGGGATCCCCGTACGAGAAAGCCATGGTGAACAAGACCGTACCGAGCACTGAAGCACCCGCTCCAACCAGCACTACCGACACCCAGTCCCCAGCATTCAAGCGTTTCAGCACGGGTCCAACACGCAGCAAGAACGGCAGCGTCAACACGACGAGAATGACGTGTTCGAGAAACACCAGCAACGTCGCCGGCATTTCGATGGCCAACCAGAACCGGAACACGCCGTCTGTACCCCACAGCGCAGCAGCAAGGGCAACCAAAGCCACACCCGGGATACCCCGGCGATTTGCTGTCATCAGAGCGAAGCGATCATGCTTGGAGTGCCTGACGCAACAGGCCGCCTGCTACTCCGCGGCGATACGACGCACTCGCCCGCACATCGTCAATAGGGGCGATCTCAGCTCGAAGGGCGTCCACGGCCGCCGCGACCACGTCGGCCGTCGGCTGTCGACCCTCCAGCACCGCCTCCGCTTCGTAGGCACGGATGACGGTTGGGGCTACCGCCCCCAAAGCGAGCCTCACCCCGCTGAGTGACCCGTTGCTTGATCTCTGCCAGCGCCACGCCAGGCTAACAATGGAGATAGCCATTGCGGCGCGGCCTCCCAGCTTGATGAAGCCTTCCTCTCCGGCCGGGAGCGGGAGACAAACGAGCGACAACCATTCGCTCGGCTCGAGTACGGTGCTGCCCGGCCCGGTTGTGAGGTCGTTCACGGAAACTCTCCGCGAACCGCTCGGACTGTCGACTACGACGTGGGCTTCCGCAACAACGAGCGGAGGGATCATGTCCCCGGCCGGTGAAGCATTCGCCAGGTTTCCCCCGATGGTGGCTCGGTTGCGGATCTGGAGCGAGGCAAAGACCTGAGCTGCTGCGGCAATCCCGGGCAACCGACCGTCCAACCCCTCAACGATCTTGGCGATCGAAGCCAACGCGGAGAGCTCCACCAGATCCGGCCCGATGGTGACAGCAAGCGGGGCATCCTTGATGTTGGTTATGTCAATCAGCCGAGTCTCGTTGCGTCCCGCCCGCATCTGGACGATGAGATCGGTGCCGCCGGCGATGATAGGGCCGGTCCCGGCCATCGTTCGTAGCTCCGACAGTGATGTTGGGGAAAGTAGCTCGACCATGCTCATTCTTCCAAGGAAGCGATCGCGCGGAAGATCGCTTGGTAGCCGGTGCAGCGACACAGATTGCCCACAAGAGCTTCTCGCACCTCGGTCTCATCGGGCTGTGGTTGACGGGCAAGCAACGCAGTCGCGGACACAACGACACCTGGAGTGCAGAAGCCACACTGGCTGGCGTGGTGATCGACAATCGCTTGTTGCACCGGGTGTAGATCTTCGGTACCGCCCAGACCTTCTGCCGTCACAACCTCAGCGTCGGCGATCTGGCCGACCAGGACCAAACATGAGCACACGGCCTCGCTGTCCACGAGAACTGTGCACGCCCCGCACTCGCCCATGCCGCAGCCCTCCTTGGCACCGGTGAGTTCGAGAGAGTCGCGCAAGTAGTCCAGCAGCCGTTGCCCCGGATTCGGAACCGTGACCTTGCGTCCATTAACCTTCACGATCCCGAGCCTTCCATGAGCTGATAGACCGTCTCCGGTGTCGCCGGCAACTGGTCCACCATCACCCCGACGGCATCACGAATGGCGGCCGTTATGGCGGGAGCGGTTGGCACCAAGACAACCTCGGCGATGCCCTTGGCGCCAAATGGACCGGTTTCTTCTCCACCCTCGATGATGATCGTCTCCAATTCCGGCACATCAGCGGCGGTGGGGATCAAGTAGGTCTCCAAGGATGTGGTCTGCGGCACGCCCGCATCTAGCTTGAAATCTTCCATGAGGGCCCAGCCCATACCCTGCAAGATGGCCCCCTCGGTCTGACCGACCACACCTGCAGGATTGACGGCAATGCCACAGTCGACAGCACAAGCGACGCCACGCACAGCGACCTGCCCAGTAAACCGGTTCACCTCGACGCGCGCAACATGTGCGGCGCTCGAGTAGACACGGTGCGGGCCGAGCCGGGCCACATCCTCGGGCTCCATTTCCCCGAGTTCTGTCACATCAGGCGCGTCGTGATAGACCTCAACGAGCGCATCGCCGGAGGCCCCCAATCGCACACCCGCCTCTCGCCAGTCGATCGGGTCGTCTAGCCCGGTGGCCCGGATCCGGGAAACCAGTTCTTCGCAGGCTCGCAGCACGGCCCCCCCGCCAACATAGAGACTGCGCGAGGCCGCACATGCCCCCGACTCCGGCACCAACTCTGTATCGCCTACTACTACGGCTATCTCGTCGTAGGGTCGCCCCAGAGCATCGGCGGCGACTTGAGCGTAAGCGGTCTCGATGAATTGCCCTGAGTGATTGGGTCCGGCCCAAATCGTGATGGATCCGTCGGTGCTGATCAATAGCCGTGCCCCTGCACGATCTCCCCTGCCACTGCCGTAGCCACAACCCTTGAGCGCAGCCGCGATCCCGGTGCCACGAGCCCAAGGTTCAGTGGCCTGTTCCTTCCATGCGGCCCGATCGCGCCACCACGGGTGATCGATCACAGCATCGAGCGCCTCGGCGCCACGGAAGCTGGGGCCGACTGTGTGGCCGTAGAGAGCATGTGGATCGCCGGGATGGAGGATGTTACGTCTCTTGATCTCAGCTGGATCGATACCAAGCCGTTCCGCCGCCTCGAGGAGACAACTCTCCAGCGGGAACAGCATCTGCGGTACGCCATAGCCGCGGAACGCTCCACCATTGCTGTTGTTGGTGTAAGCCGCTCGACCACGAAATCGGGCATTGGGCATCGAGTAGGGACCGGTGGAGGCCTCGGCAGCGACACCCAGGACCGCGGGAGTGAACCCCGCATAAGGCCCCGCATCGACAGTAGCGTCCGTGTCGAGACCGACGATGCACCCTTCCCGATCGAGCCCGAGGCGCGTATGGACACGGAATGGATGCCGCTTCGCACCTACGGCCATGACTTCTTCACGGGTGAGGATGATACGCACCGGACGGCCGGTGGCCTTGGCCAGCAATGCGAGGAAGATGGGGAGCGGGCCCTCGGCCTTGCTGCCGAAAGAACCGCCGATAGGAGTCGAGATGATGCGCACATCGTCCGGATCAATCACGAGCGCCCTGGCGACTTCGCTCTGGGAGTTGCCCGGAAGTTGGGTTCCCGCCCAGATTGTGAATTGACCGTTCTCGTACTGCCCAACTCCTCCGCCGGGCTCGAGACATGCATGCTCTTGGGCTTGGGTGTGGAACGTGCGCTCGACTGTTACTGCCGCGGAGGCGAGGGCCGCCTCGATGTCACCCCGCTCGTGGCTCAACTCAAGGAGGAGGTTCCCGGTGTCATGGAGCGACGGTGCCGATGCCCGCAGTGCTTGCTGGGGATCGGAGATGGTCAGCAAAGGCTCGACCCTCATATGTATCGCGGCGGCCCCTGCCTCCGCGGCAGCGACGGTGTCGGCCGCGACGAGTGCCACTGCATCCCCTACTTGCCGGATCAGATCATCGACCAGAACCGGCTGGTCGGGCACGATGGCACCCAAGATGTTGTTGGGAACGTCGGCGGCTGTTACGACCGCAACCACGCCAGGTACCTGGCAGGCTGCTTCGGTTCTCAGTTCGAGAAGACGACCATGGGGGACAGCTGTACGGACAATCTTGCCGTGCAGCATGTCGGGGAGAGACATGTCGGTGAGGTATTCCAGTTCCCCCGTAACCACGACATCGGCGTCCCGCGTCGGCACCGAGCGACCGATATAGCGAGTTCGCGGAGGCGCCTCCACGCTGTCTATCGTCATACCTCTATCTCCGGTTCTTTTTGCCGTTTGCTAGGAGTCGGTTTGCCGGGCAATCCGTCGTGGTTCACCACCAGCCGTTGGCGACCGCTTCTAGCAGACCATCATGGCCGACGCCTTCCAGGCCCCAGTCGGCCAGTGTGCGTCCTTCTGCCCCGTAGTCCTTGCTAGCGGCCGCCGATACGATCGCAATTAGACCGTCGATGACGGGCACGGCAACACCGAGTTCGCGGGCAAGTGACGAAGCAAGTACCAGGGAATACGGTACATCCTCAGCGATGTAGCGATGGTCGAGCGCACCAGGGCCACATTGGAACGAGCCTTTGGCAAGGTCACTGGCGTGAATTGTGTCATGAAGCGTCTTGCCCTTCTCCGCAGCGACACCCTGGCGAATGAGGTAATCGTGGTAGCGCAGCTCGGTGGGAAGACCCAAAGCACCGCGGAGCGTCAGGTAGTCCCCGTCAACCGCCTCGATCACGTTGACCACTCCTGGGGATGCACCTTCACCCCACAACAGGGTCGTGTCGGAACGGTTCTGGAGACTTCCGAGGTTGGTCGCCACGGTGGCGACGTGATCGATCGCGTTGTAATTGACGAGTACTGTTTCCCAAGCGTTGGTGGCCGCCTCTGCCCAAGGCCATATCTGAGAAGCAATCTCGGCAGCTTCTTCGGTTACACGAGTGGGCAGCCCGGCAACATATGTGCCGCCGATTTTTTGCACGGTGCTTACGCTCCCCGGTCCATCTACCAGAGAACCTCCATACGGCAACGTGTTGGTCTCGGCGAGTTTTACGGCCGGGTGACGACCGATGCGCTTCAGCGCGGCAACGGTTTCGAACGCTCCGCCGCCCTCACTGACCCACATCAACATCTGGCCGTCCTCGAGCACCGGCGCCAGCAACTCGGCAAACGGCCGATGACCGAACGAAGGTACGGAAACAAGGACGAGCGGAATGCCGGCGATGGCGGCAGCGGGATCGGTCGACGTGGCCACAACCGGACCTAGCTGGACGCCCAGTTCCGGACGATCGCGATACGAGATGAGGATTCCGCCTGCCTCTGCGACCGGCTCAAGCTGGTCACCAAACCTGGGCAGGTCGGCCAGCGTGACGTCTGCCCCGGCCAGCCCTAGCTCAGCTGCGATGGTGAGGGCTCCACCGCCGCTTCCCAACACAACGGCTCGTTCGACTGCGCTCATGGTGTCTACTCCAGTTAGGTGTTCGACTATTCGATCTAGTTCTCGGAGGGGGTCAGAAACTACCGAGACGGGCGTAGACTTCGCTTGGCAATGCTCCGGCCGCAAGCTCGGCGCGCATCTGGGTTTCGACTGACGCACGCTCCTCAGCCTCGGCGAGAACGTCCTCGACCAACTCGGCCGGTATGACCACGACGCCGTCGACATCTCCGAAGACCCAATCACCGGGCCGCACCCGGGTCGATCCCACCGTGATCTCCTGGTTCCATTCCACGATGTTCCATCGACCGATCGACGATGCCGCCGACCGAAATGAGCAAAACACGGGAAACCCGAGGTCGGCCACGAAGTCGCTGTCGCGCAGCCCGCCGTCGACGACTGCTCCGATACAGCCCCGCTCCGTCACCGCCCGGGACATGATCTCGCCCCAGTGTGCCGCCCCCTGATGCCCGCCACAGTCCCACACCGACACTGATCCGGCCGGGACGCTCTCGAGCATGTCCAGCCGCTGTTGACTGTCGTCGTCTGTGGTGTTGTCAGTCGGTTCGCCTCTTCCGGTAAACGCCGGTCCGGCGATCTTCAAATCCTTGGACGCTGGAACGATCCGGTGTGGAAGGACCTGATCGCGATGCCCCAATCCATCGAGCACATCGGCAACGACGCCGGTGTACAACTGCTGGAGCCTCGATGCGAGCTTGTTCATATGTGAACCTCCATTGGGTGTGTATTGACTAGTTGCCGATACCGGCCGAAAGCCCGGCGCGGTTGGCCTTGCCGCTGAAGGTTCGCGGCATATTCTCGAGGATCACTGTCCGGCTCGGAACAAGGTCCGGTGGTAGCTGACCGGTGACTTGGGCTTCGATGTCGGCCGCGGTTGCGGTGCGGCCTTTCTGTAGTTCAACGAAAGCGTTGATCTCGCCGCTTCTGCCTTCGACGATGGTTGCGTGTAGAACATCATGGTGCTCGTAGTAGGCGTCCTCGACCTGCCGGAGGAACCCACCACGTCGTTTTGCGGCATCGGCCTCACCAGTCCTACCCAGCACTTTCAGAAAGCCGCTCGGATCGGACATGGCGAGGTCCCCGGTATGCAGCACGCCGCCCGCCAGGGTCTCTGCGGTCTTGTCGGGTGCATCCTTGTAGTGTGAGAAGTAGCCGTCGGGGACGAGAACCTCTCCCACTTCCCCGAAAGACAACTCGTCCCCTGAGGGCGACCCCACATAGGCGGGACGGTCCGGGAGATGCCTTCCTGCGTATCCGGAAAGACTTCGTTCCCCGTCGTTGAGGCTGCCCATGACCATGAAACCGCCCATCTCGCTCTGGCCATAGCTCTCGAGGAGATCGATACCGAGCCGTTCGCGGTACTCACGCTTGATGCGGGGAGCAAGCGGCGAACCACCCGACATGGCAAGCCGGAAAGACGACAAACCTTCAAGCGCCTCCGGAGCGTTCACCATGTCGGCCAACGTCAACGGGTATGCAACGAGGATGGTCGCCTGCGACTTCTTGGCCATGGCCCACATGTCGTCGATGGTGCTTCCGGCTACCAGTCCAATCGAAGCGCCCACATGAACTGCCGGCATCAAGGCAGCAACGAGCTGGAAGCTGCTCGAGATGGGCGTCGTGGCGAGAAGGATATCGTCCTTGGTCAACCCCAGCCGATCGGCGACACACGCGGTACCCAGCGTCACCGGCGCCGAGAGGAGAACGGCGCCCTTGGGCACACCGGTCGTCCCCGACGTATACGAGAGATACAACGGCGCATCGGGACCATGACGATCAACACGAGCGCCGGTCCCGCCGGCTCCAAGAGAGTCAAGGTCGACCAGATCAGAAGCCCCGGCTGCAGCGAGCCCATCGTGGAGCTCAGGAGCAGCCGCAATCAATGGTGCAGCTATGTCCTTCACAAAGAACGGCAGATCCTCAGGGCTGGTTCTCGCATCGATCAGTGACGGCAATACCCCGGCTTTCCAGGCACCGATGATCGCCAACCAAAGTGACACCCTGTCCGATGCAGAGAGCCCAAGCGGGGCTTCCGCTGCAATACGTCGAGCGATCAACTCAGATGCGATGGCATTGGTAAGCTCCTCTGCCTCGCCATAGGTGACGCTGGCGTGCGCGTCAAAGGCGAAACACCTATCGGGATAGCGGCGAGCCGCGCGCCCAAAGACTGTTACGATGTCCAAAAGCAACCTCCAAACTTCTTCCGGCCACGGAACTCGACGTAGCGGGACTTGTCGACATATCCCAATACCCTATCAGATGTCTGAGAAGTTGGCTATGGAGGGGTTGGGAGACCGACATATGAGTCTGGAACACTGCGTCAGTAGCGCGTGGCACGCCACGCAAGATGGCCATGCAGGCATGTTGCGACTTCGTCAGCGCCCTCGAGGAGGTGGTCCTCGCCAGTGTTGAGGAGTTGCGGTCACTGACCACCATCGTCCGTCGACAAGGACACTCCCGACATCGATACCCGTCGCGAACGCGACCTCGGTGGTGAAGGCGATCAGACCAGGAAGGGGGTGCCGCAACCTGGCCGCGCATGGAGAAAGTCCCACTCGAGAAGTCTGCGCATCGAGATGCCAAACGCCGCGATCCAATGGGGATTGTCCACAACCGTAGGCGTCCCGTGGAGTGGTGGCGTACCTCAGCATACGCAGGTGATGTCGGCGCGCTTCGGAAACCGCCACACACGAGTGAGCGTAGCGCGTCAGCCGGCCACCAACGCATCGAGCTTGCCGTCCTGGACGAGCTGCTCCAGCTCGGCGAGACTGCCCACATGGTGCTCGCCGACAAGAATCTGTAGCACTGTCCTTTGACCGGTGAGAGCTTCGATGTTCTTCCCAGCCTCATCGTACTCAACGAAAACTCAGTGATCTCTGTGTAGCCCTGGCCAGCCAGAATACCTTTGGCCTTAGCACACAAGACACACGTCGGTATCGTATAGATCCTGATCTCGGCCACTTACTCTCCTCCTGCTCTGGCGCGGAATATGGCTGAGCTTTCAGATGACTGACAAGCCCTCGGGATCATCCTGGTGGATGCAGTCTCGAGGTTGCC
>PVBE010250332.1_pt1 | contig 17816 bp, 8 predicted proteins | sample 1631181 | NCBI WGS metagenome assembly PVBE01 (sample SAMN08397723, study PRJNA350692) | Marine metagenome, whole genome shotgun sequencing project. | isolation source: water | place: Pacific Ocean | collected 2012-04
CGAGCGTGTCGTGTCCGTACCAATCTTGCACCGGGTTTTCGTCGGGGCTGCGACGGATAAGCGAGTCGGCCGGCATATGAACATTGGGCGAAAATGCGATACTCGCGTCCTGTTCTGCCGGTATGCGGCTCGGAAGCTTCGCCGGTATGACGACGCGAATCTTCTCGAACTGACGCACGGAATCCGACGGCCGGATCACGACGAAAACCCGGTGCAAGATTGGTACGGACACGACACGCTCGAGTTCAACGTGCCGACGGCGCTGGTGTCCTTGCTGGCGCCGAACTCGGAAATCGGTGCCGGCATCCCGGTCGCTGTCATTGGCGTCGACGCCTCCACCAACCGGCCCTCTTCGGAAGCGACTCCGTATAGTTCCCAAACGCTGGGTGAGGGCACACGCGGCGACTCTACCCTTGTGGTGAGCGGCTTGCCCTGGCCGGTTGGCGCGTTGGTTGGCGATTTTGTCATCGACAGCGAATTCGAACCGTATGAGATCGTCGGGAACACCGCGAACGTCGTTACGCTACTGAGCGGAAGCCCTCGCGAGGGGGCGTGGCTCATCGCGCGATCGCCAACTTTCCTCGAGCAGATGATCGTTGAGATCTACGACGAAGGCATCGACACCGATGGTGACGGATTTCCGGACGAACCCGATGGCCAGTTCAACATGGCCGAAGACTTGGCCTCGCTGGACTTCGAAGATCCGGCCAACGGCGTATCCAGTGGTGTCTCGATCTACCGCGACAACTTCTTCCATCCGAACAACAGGCGTGGCGTCTTCGATCCGCCCGTCGTTGTCAATGGCGCAGTCCAGTACATAGACTTGCCCGTCCGCCTCGACGACCGGCCCGTCCGTCTTGGTATTCCGGGCGAGCCTACAAACCAGATCCGCTTCGTCTTCTCTTCGCCCGGCACCGACAACGTCCCCACGCCGATCGCCGACCAGCCGCGGTTGCGCCAGTGGATCCCGGATTCTTTTGGCGGGCTTCAAGCGGGGAATGAGCCCGATTTCTTCGTCGTGTTGCGCAGTAGCCTCGACATGGTGCTCGGCGACGACTTCCGCGTGGGCATCGTTTCGTGGGGCCCCAACACGCCGACCGAACCCGATCCCGACACCTTCTCCGATCCGCCGCCGCCGGCACAACCGGCCGACGAGTTTGACGTTTTCAGTGAATTCGCTTGGGGCACCCGGGCGATCGGATACATCAGCTTCTTCAAAGAACCGCCCCTCTATTACTGGATGGATGAGCATACCGCCCATCAAGAGGTGGACATCAGCGGCTACAACTGGGTGCGAACGACGGTCTCCAAGAATCTTCTGACCGAGGTCATTACGGGCGCGCAAGGCCTGACCCCCGATTTCATCGCGGAACCCACGCGTCAAGGGCGGGATCTGCCCGTACAGTTCACGAGTTTGACCGACCCTGCCCTGGCCTCGGCGTATCTGTGGGACTTCGGAGATGGAATCACATCGACCGACCAGAATCCCTCGCATTCGTATACCGTCGCAGGTCTCTATACCGTGTCCTTGACCGTTACCGACCTGACCGGTATCAAATTCACCGAAACGAAGCCCGACTACATTGAGATTCTCCTGCAGCCCTTCGCCGAATTTATAGCCAGTCTGCGGGATGGCGAAGCGGCGCTGCAAGTCAGCTTCCTGGATCAGTCCGATGGCGGGCCGTCGGGCAATCCGGTGAGCTATCTGTGGGATTTCGGCGATGGGAGCCCCACGAGTGCCGACCCGAATCCGCTTCACCTGTATACCATGGCCGGGTTCTACACGGTCGAACTGACGGTGACCTTTGCCGATGGCTCAGTGGACACCGTGGAGAAGCCCCAATACATCACCGTGCGGCTGGGCGGCGGTGGCGGAGGCGGAACGGTCGTCGGCGGACCCACTGCGAGCCTCACCGTCGCCGATTCGATTGCTGCGGGAGATGTTGACCGCAGCGGCCACGCGCTTGTGCCGTTGAACGACTGGGTGCCGCTCTTCAACATCAATATGTCGTCCGACGACGCGGAGGCGCCAGCGACGCGGTTCCTCCAAACGCTGACCTACTCGCTGGTCTCCGACCCCGACCCCGATCCCGGCCCCACGCTTTTGTCGAGTTATCCGAGGATGTCCGACATCCTCGAATACGGCCTGTTCGTCGAAGGAGGCGATCCGGAAGAGGACTTCGATGGGGGGCTTGACTCGCTGGACACCTTGCTGTTCACCTGGGACAACACCGGTGCGCCGGTGGGCTTTGGAGTGGACCTGGGCGGTTCGATTCAGTACAACCTGAGTTTCATAGGGACGGGCAGCACGAACGATCCCCAGTACCGCGTACAGAGCGGATTCGACGAGAATGGGCTGTCCTATATTGTCGCCATGCGCACCTCGGCTACATGGCGCGACGGCATCGACCTTGGCTACGAAGTGCTCGACGCGCGCATGACCCCGTTCGCCGTAAACGAAGATGGCGAACCGGCCGACTCGTACAGTCCCAACTTCCTCGATGCGGAGATTCTCGAGGACAACCCGCTCTACACGTCGAGTTTCAGCGTCTATGACATCACGGCAGGCCCAGCCGAGCCGTACCTCGAAGCCTACCACAACTCGTGGATTACCCCGCACACGGCCCAGATCCCCATGGTCGAATTCTCGAGGCCACGATTCAACCCGGCGGGAACGGTGTTTGACATTGTAGCGGGCCATTTCCAGGGAATGCGGCAGCTCTTCGCGGTCGACACTTGGGTGCAAGCGGTGGGCATTGATGCCCATTCTACCGGGCTCTCTCATACGGATCACCCCGTATACACCACGGGTGAAGATCCTGCTATACCACAGGCTACGCTGCGCGAGGTCAACGTAGTGTTTACAGATATCGGCGGCGATCCCTTCGCAGGACCGGGTAGCGGCGGTTTTGATCCGAGAAGCGGTCTGGAGAACTTCCCGGACATATTCGAAGACGGTTCCGAATTCCTGGAAGTCGAGACAGCCATAGGGCGCGACCCCGGGTTCTATGGTGTCGCCATATTTGCCGACACCAATAACAATGGACTCTTCGATCCGCCTACTCCGGCTCCCGATGGGTTCGGCGTCACGTTCACCGACTACCATCTGCTGCCAGAAATCATACCGCCCGAATGGGAATACATCAGTTTCCCACCGGGTGGGGGAGATCCCTGGTGGAAGATCAAGCTGCAGTTCCGCGATGGGAGCCGCGAACGGCTTGGATCACCGCTTGACGGGCTTGGAGGATTCCTGGAGCCGGTACCCGACGCACGGGAAGGCGCTGACGAAGAGATCCAGGGCGGCGGAAACGGGCTTGCCGACGCGGCTCGCGTCGACTATTTTCTCGTGTTCCGACCGGATGGCGGATTCACTGATGTCTCCACAGAACCGGGAGACGGAATCGGACTGACACCCGGCGCGGACACCCGCGTGTTTGTCGAGCCGCGCCGCGTCAATCCAACAACGGGAAGCAACACTGGCGGTATCTATATTGACAGCATGATTCCGTACGCGGAGAATGTGGACGTGGTAGCCCCCGTTTGGCAAGACGATCCCCGTTGGGGCGAAATCGAGCCATGGTGGCCCGAGCGGACGCTCAATTCCACCGTCGTGAAGCCTCTTCGGACGGGTGTGGAGGTCCATGACCTGGTATCCGTTTATGAGACGCGGGCATTGACCGCTCGCTTTCCGACTATCCCATTCGCTCTCGGCGCGTTCCCGCTGTGGCTCGATTCGCTCGGACTCACCGCCAGTCGCTTCCTGAATTTTGATACTCCACCGGTTGGGTACTGGGAGGTTAGTGTTTCGTACAATGCGTTTGGTGTTCCGCTCTATACAACGAACAGCAGAACGGACAGTTCGTACCCCGCGTTCGAGTCCGTGCCGTTCTTCCTTCCCGAATTCGACGGGGGCATATTGGGGCCTCGTTCACGCTTCTATCAGAATCCGCTTGCGTTGCCGTCCATGCCGGATTATCTTACTTGGCCGGCCGAGCTGGCTCCGGGCGCCTATCCGCACTTGACCGACTGGGCGCCGGAGGACCGGCAGGCGCGGCTTCTTGTGCAGCGTGTCGATTCGCGCAGCGGCTTGATGCCGATACTCGGTTTTAACCTTGTCGGAAACGGAGACCCGGTCGTATTGGCTTCGAATCCGAGCACCCTCGACGAATTGACGGTTGCCATCTGGGGTCCTGGCTTCGACCCATCCGACCTGTTGCCCCTCGATCCGGAGGGCGACGACCTGGACTCGGGCGTCACGCTTTGGGCCGATGACGATATCAATGCCGGGGACGGCGTATTCCTAAGTTCGCCCGAGGCCAATTTCGGCGTTGCTGGATTCCAATTCGATGAGACGGTCGTCCCGCTGAACCTCCTGGGTTGGAAGGATGCAGCCGAGCCGGTCGATATCGACGGAGACGGCGTCGCCGATGACGTCGATGGCGACGGCGATGTAGACAGCGGCGACAACGCGTGGGTATTGACGTTGACGCCGCAGACCCCGATCGTTCTTCCCGGGAATGACCAGGATAACGAAGGGACCGCTGATTCGCCGCATACTTTCGGCGACGACCTGTTCTTCGTCGTGAAGACCTCGAAGGATATCTCCGCCCACGAGAAATTCCGCGCGTTTGTTCCCTTCACGCTGCCCTCGCGCGATGCGGGGCAGCGTCAGGCGGGGATGCGGATTACGCCGCAGGGCACGGTAAGCGCCAGCGCATTGACGAAGCGGAATCCAGAAGAAGGAACCGTTGTCGATTTCTACAGCCATGACATGCTGAATGTGAACGTGCCGGTGGATATCACGAACATCGCGTCGCACAACGTGCAGTTGCGTCCGAACAGCCCGGCGCTCCCGGTCTTCGGTATCGACGCCTACACGAACCGGCCCGAATTGACAGTCGATTCGGGTACCGAGGGCGTCGGCGCGCCCGAGCAGTTCCTGGATACATCGAAGGCGTGGGCCGCGGACGTGTACCGCGGCAAGTATCTGGTGGACAGCGGCTACAAAACCTTCGCGATCGTGGGCAACACCGCCGACCGCCTCACGCTCGTCAGCGGCGAACCCCATGCGGGCTCCTATCTCGTCGTGAAGGATCCCACCTTCCTTGAGCAGATTATCGTCGAATTCGAGCGCGCTTCAACGGCGTCCACATTCAGCTTCTTTGTCGACCTGTTGCCTTTGGCGGCGGATCAGTCGGTAAGCGGCGTCGCCTTGTACCGCGACAACGATGGGCATCCGGACAACCTCAACGGTGTATTCGATCCGGGCATTGACATTCCCGTGGTGCTGGATGATTCGCCTGTCCTTGTAGGCGGCGCGGGCCAACCGACGGCACAAGTCAAGTTCGTAATGTCGTCGCCGGGAACGGACGACTTCCCAGTCCCGATTGAAGAGCAACCGCGCCTGCGCCAGTGGGTGCCCAACGCTCAAGGAGGCCCGGGCGCAGTCGAATTCGAGGGGCCTGACTTTTTTGTCGTGGTGCGCGCTTCGGCCGAGTTGGGCGAAGGCGCCGACTTCACGGCTGCCATCGTATCGTGGGGTCCCAATACTCCCTCCGAGCCGGATCCTGACACCTTCACCTTCCCGCTGCCGCCCGAACAGCCCGCGGACGAATTCAAGAAGTTCAGCGAATTTCCCTTTGGCTCGCGCGGATTGGGTTTTATCACCATGTACGAGGAAGCGCCGACCCGTTACTGGATGCGCGAGCGGGTGGCCTACAGCGAGCCGGACCCGAGCCCGCTCCGCTGGATCCGCTCGACGACCAGCAAGAAGGTCCAGTCCGGGACGATAACCACGCAGGACGCTCTGGTAACGCCAACCATGATTGTGATTGATTCGGCAACGCCCGGCGGACTGCCGTTGGCAATTCCTGAGGGCGAAACCATTGAGGTGCTTCTGCGCGGCGACAACTTCGGCAGCGCGGCGCAAGTGGCGATCGGCGGCTACTCCGTCGAGGTGTTAGAGTCGAGCGACTACGTCATTCGCTTAGCGCTGTCAGACCTTCCGAACGTGGAACCACAGACCCCGGTGGTTACCATTGTGCGCAATCCCTTTACACTCGAAGAGGCCACCCGGGCCGATCTCTTCACGCTCATCGAGGCGAGCCAGGGAACGCGGGTCCTTGACGTGGTGCCCTCGCGCGGATCCTCAGTCGATTTCTCGGTCACGGTTATCGGCGAGAACTTCTCGCAGCCGCCGCTCATCGAAGTTATTTTCGGCGAGATGGTTATGCCGGTGATTAGCGTGTCCGAAGATGGAACCTCCATTTCGGTCGGCTTCCCACCAGGCGGCATGCCAGACACAGGCGCTCTCGATGTGCAGGTGAAGAACTATTCGAAGGTCGGCGTCCTGGCATCGCAGGATACGCTACTGTCCGGATTTACGTTCCTGAACGATCCGGCTCTAATGGGCCCGTGCTTCATCGCGACCGCCGCCTTTGGCTCGCCCCTTGAGGCGCGGCTCGACACCTTCCGCGCATTCCGCGACGGTGTCTTGCTGCAATCCGCGGCGGGCGTTGCTCTGGTGGATGCCTACTACACGGCGAGTCCGGCCCTGGCCGATGAGGTCGCAGCGCGGCCCTGGCTCGCGTCGGTTGTCAGAATGGTTCTTATTCCGGCGGCGTGGTTCCTCGAGTTCCCGATAGCGTTGACGTTTGCGCTGCTAGCGGTTGCGGGCGCCTCGCTTGGCCGGCGGAGATGGCGCGCCGCTAGGAATTAGCCGAATGTACGAGGGATGATTGCCCCTCGTTGAAACGAAAGGGAGCAAAGGTGAATTCGAGCCTAAAGCGAAAACTGGTGACCTATCTACTTTTGGCCGCGTTGCTGGGGACGGCGCCGCAAACGCTAGCGTTCTTTCCCCTCGGCGGAACTTCAGCTGTCGACTTGGAGATGCGTGTCTATCGATGGTTCATCGAAGACATGGATGTCAACGGCGACGGTGATGTAACCGGTCCTGACGAGGGAATCCCGGTGACGGTCGAACGAGGCGATTTCGGATTCACCGCCGTCGAAGAAGACATCGTCATGGACTCGTTCGAGGTGTGGGAAGACGTGCCGACCTCGTTTATCGGGATGCGTTACACGACACCCATCATCGATCCCGCCGGCATTTTCACCGGGCTCGGTACGCAAGATGGCCTGAACCTGATTGCAGCGCAAGTACCGGGGGATCCTGTCAATTCAGGCATTGCCTTCCCCATACTAGGGATAACGTTCGTCAACTTCTTTCTCGAAGACGGATTCCAGACTTCTCCAGACGGCACGATGACATATGAAGTGCAAGGCACGCGGATTCTCGAAGCCGATATCGTGATCGAGATGACATCGCACCGCGGCGCGAATCCGATAGCCGACCTCAAAGGCACCGTCGTGCATGAGGCCGGCCACTGGATGGGCATCGGCCACAACCCCATGAGCAATCTCGCGTTCGACGCTACGCTGAACACCAATGTAGAGACGGCGGTCTACGCGCAGCCCGACGCAACCGGCGCGTTGCGGCGTGTCGGGGTCACCCCAACCATGTTCCCGAGCGTTTTTATAACCGACGACGGCGCGGGCAACTTCGTTGGCGGATACCAAGATCTTTCGCCGGCAGATATCGGCGTCGTCTCATTCTTGTATCCCCGAACCGACCAAAGCGCCTTCTTTTCGATTCGTGGCGAAGCCAGAACTCAATCCCGCGCACAGATTCCATCGACCCCCTTGCTCGGAAGTCTGGTCACGGCATGGGCCGATGTCGATAATAATCCTTCGACCCCGCGCGTCCCATTCATGGCCACGATGACGGGACTGTATACGCCGAGCCATGAGATCTCGAACCGGGGACAGTTTGTCATGCCTGGGCTCTTGAGGGAGTTCATCGGGTTCGGCGATGGAGCTTCGTTTCAGGCAACCTACACCTTCACCTTGGCTCCCATCAACCCAACTAACCAACTGGGTTCCGGAACCGAGGGGCCCGCCGGCTTCGATTCCATGCACTCCCCACTCGGCGACGGCACCCAGTGGACGATTCCCTACGACACCATCGTTCAGACCGAAACTTTCTTTGCGGACGGTGAGCTCTTCGGCGAGGAAAACAGGGAGGCGGGCACGGCGCTCGCGTGGGATCCCCTTCGCGGCCAGGTTGTCGACCCAGTCTCTGGGCGAACATTCGCGTCAATGGTCGCGAACGACACCCCCATGTTTGGAGACAAGAGCGAGGTATGCCCGCTGCTGGTAATCGAGCAGGAACTCGGCGTAGCCGCCGGCCCAAATCTGTTGCGCGGATTTCGCGACCGCGTACTGCTTCAATCCGCGGCAGGTGTCGTCGTGGTCGATGCATACTATCAGGCCGGTCCGGCCATGGCGCGAATGCTTCGCGAAAAGCCCCTCCTGCTCAAGGTCTTCGGTCTCGCGGCCCTGTTCGCCGAGTGGCTGTTGACGGACGGATCCTTCGCCACGCTTCTGTCAGCCTGCGCACTAACCGCCCTCGCGCTGGTTGCCAGAAAGCGCCGCCGCGCCGCCGTAGCGGCCGCGTTGGCAGCGCTTGCCATCTTCGGATTCCTCGCCGGGCCTAGCGCTCACGCCGCGATCTACCCGGTCTCGGAGAACGAACTAATTAGCCTTGCGGATAGTATTGTCGAGGGTACCGTCGCCAGCGTGGAAAGCCGAATCAGGGACGATCATGGCGGCATCGTCACGACCGTGGGAATCACCGTCAACGATAACTTGAAGGGCTCGCTGAACAAACAGAGCACAGTCTACATCGATCTTCCGTACGGCCGCGTTGGAAACTACGTCGTGAGAGCCTCGGAGACACCCACCTACGCCGTTGGCGAGGAAGCAATCTTGTTTCTCCGCGAGGGGGAATCGGGCGTTCTCATTCCGCTCGGAGGCACACGCGGAAAACACGCTATCACGACCAGTTCTGAAGATGGCGAACAATACGTAGTCGCTGATTTCGTATCCCAGCATCACATGAAGCAGGTCTCGAAGTCCGTTCTGACAGAAAAAGGCGTCGAACCCGACGAGGCCGAGCTCAAACCCTACGTGAAACTGGACGATTACAAGGCGTTTGTGCGCAGCGAGGTTCGCAAGCAGCGTTAGCGCTAGTCAGCGTGCCTGGCCGACGCCGCTCCTCTTCCGCCTTTTTTCTTGCGTTCGGCTTGAACGCATACCAGCGCATTACCGCTGAAACCGCGGTTAATGCGCCCACCCCGCCGGTTTATAGTAAGCCGGGCATCCAGAAACGGAAGCCCGCAAACACAGGGCTTTTGGCCGCAAAACGCAAGAAAAAAGGCGTCGGAGTCAACTTAAGGCTGCGCGGCTGCGTTAACGATCAGGTAAGGCCCGAGTTGCCCCTTTTGGGGGTGGGCCGGACCAGGCGGGCGGCGGTGTTTTCTCGTTTTCCTTATTCCCCTAACAGTGCCCATGCGTCGGCAGCGTAGCGGGGCAGGAGTTTAAGTATCCATGGTGCGCGGACTCTTATATCGGCATCTCTTCAAGCTTGCCGAAGGCGCCCTGGCGGGCCTGTGTTTGCTATGGGTAGGGTTTTTTGTGTTCAACAACTTCGTCCTGGCGACACGTGGCCCCTCCAAGCAAGACTCGTTCCCCGGCGTTTTTGAAAGCGAATTCGAGTTTGCCCGGACCGGCCCCCCGGGGGCCTACAGCGAAATTATCCGCAGCGGCATATTTGGCGCTGCCGCGAAGGATAGCGCGGCCAATGTTCCTCTACCTGTGGTTGTGCCTCCTCCGACCGAAGAAATAACGAAACTCCCGCTATTGCTCAAAGGCACGATGCTCGCGGGACGACGCGACCCTTTTGCCAGCGCAATAGTTCAACACAAGGACCGCGGCCAACTGACGATGACGTACTTCATTGGCAACGAGGTTCTCGACAAGGTCTATCTCGACGAGGTGCTCGCGCACGAGGTGATCTTGCGGAACGAGCGGGAGAACAAGCTCGAGCATCTCCCCATGCTTGAGCCCTACGAGATAGCGGCCAATACGTCTGCCGTCCCGGCGCCCCGGACAGACCGGGCCACACGGCCGAAGCTGGCCGAATTGCGCGCCAATACAATCAAACTGAATCAGAAAGAGATTCACCAGCGGCTGCTCGACGAGTACGTGGACATCGCGACCAAGGTCGATGTAAAAGAACATAAAGACGCGAACGGCAAGGTGATCGGACTGACCTCCTCTAACGTTTCTCAAATCGGATTGGCAAAGGATCTTGGCCTGCAAGATAACGACATTCTTACCACCATCAACAACCAGCCGGTCGACAGCACCGATTCGATACTCAAAGTGTTAAACAGATTTGCCGGCGCCCGATCGTTTCGCATAGGCATCATCCGAGGCGGAAAACAGCAGTACCTGAATTACTCTCTGAAATGACGTATGGAAAGCGCGCCGCGGCCCCGCCCATCCTGGCGCGGCGCAATCGGAGTCCGCGCTTGAGCCCTAGAAAGGAAAACGCGTGAAGACTAGTATGCCTCTTCGCCTCGCGCTGGCGGTACTTTGGGCGGGCGCCGCGGCTTGGCCAGCGGCCGCGCAGCAAGCCGATCCCAGGCGCCCACAAAATGCGCAGGGGCCGACGGGGCCTATCGAGCTCAACTTCGTTGATGCCGAGTTGCAGAACGTGGTCGAGGCGCTCGGAGCGCAGATCGGCAAGAACTTCCTGTTGCCTCCCGGCCAAAATCTGGGGACTAAAGTAACCATTTTTTCACACCACCCGGTGCCGCCGGACTTGGCCTACGAGGTGCTCGAATCGCTTCTTGCGGCGAACAGTTTTTCTTTGGTCGATACACTCGACGGCAACCTCGTCAAGATCGTGCCGATCGGCAAGAATCAAGAAAAGCTCGATATCGAGAAAGGCACGACACAGCCCAGAATTGGTTTTGACAACTATTTGATTCGCATTGTCAACGTGGAGTTCGCGGCTGCGGACGAAGTCGCGACATTGCTGAAGTCGGTCGCCTCTGAAGTAAACGATATTCAAGTTTGGAATTCGACCAACACTTTGATCATTCGCGACACGTCCGAAGGTATGCGGAACATGTTGGTGTTGCTCGAAGCCATCGACGTTCCCGGAAACCAGGCGGTCATGGATATTTTCACGCTTCAGTACGAGCGCGCCGAAACCATCCAACAGTATCTGCAAGATGTGCTTTCCGATGACAGCAGCAGCGGCCCAGCCTCGGGAGCGCGGTCCGCGGTGCAGACGCGCGCGCAAACCCAGCGTGTGCGGCAGATCGCTGTACCGGGGGGGCGCACGGCCCCAACCCAGGTGGGCTCGCGCGAAGATGTCCTGCGGATGGTGCCCAACGAACGCCTGAACGCGCTTATCGTGGTGGCCTCCGAGCCGCTTATGGTTCAGGTTCGCGATCTGATAGACCAAATCGACACGCCCACGCCCTATGAAGAAAACACGATCCAATATGTCGAGTTGCGAAACGCCGACGCCGAAGAAGTCGCCGAGGTGTTAGAGAGCTTGGCAGGCCTGGCCCCGCGGCAAGGGGGCGAAGGACCTGCCGGCGGAGGCGCCCAGGGCGCGCAAGTCCAGCCCTTCGAGAAAGAAATCTCGATCACTTCATACGAGGCCACGAACTCGCTGATCGTCGTCGCGACCCCTCAAGATTTTCGGCGTTTGGAGCTATTGATTGGCTATATCGACGTACCCATCCGCCAGGTCAACGTCGAGGCGATTATTATGGAGGTGACCATATCCGACCGCTTCGAGCTGGGCGTGGAACTGCTGGGATTGACAGGGAACGACGCGTTCGGGCTCAACAACGTGGCGAGCCTCACGAACGCCATCTTGGGCGGCCCTCTTGCGCTCGCGGGACCGGGCACGACCTTTGGCATCCTCGATGGCACAACCCAGATCCCCGTGCCAGGCATCGTCGGGGAAGGGGCTCTCAGCGGCGGAACTGGACTACAAACCATTCCCAACGTGCCGTTGCTCCTCAAGGCGCTAGAGACGGTGACGGATGTCGAGGTGCTCTCGCAGCCGAATCTCTTAACGCGCGACAACCAGGAATCCAAGATTACCGTCGGACAGGATATTCCCATTCTCTCGTCCTTGATGGACACCGACGACCGCACCGGTTTTCAGTCGCGGGGCCGCGTTCAACGGCAGCGGGTCGGTGTCATCATGACCGTGACGCCCCAGATCAACGAAGGCGACTATGTGTCCATGGAAGTTAAGATTGAAGTGTCGGACCCGGTGGAAAGCACGGTGGGGATCAATGACGACAACCAGGGGGGGGCCACCATTCAACTCACCGAAGTCGTAAACAACGTTGTTATCCCCGACGGCAGCACTGGAATTGTTGGAGGGCTTCTCCGCGAAGGGAAGAACCGCACCGTGGGCGGGTCGCCTGGGCTGTCCGACCTTCCGCTGCTCGGCTGGCTCTTTCGCAACAAGGTCAACGCGCGCAGCAAACAGAACCTGGTGATCCTGCTGACCCCTCACATCATCAAGGAAGCGCAAGATCTCGAGCGGGTCACCGAATTCCGGCTCGACGAGTTCCACGACCGCAACATCGACGTTATCTTCGAGAAGGAAATGTTCTTCAAGAAGCTCAAGAACAAGCACGAAGTCCGGAACGTCTACAATCCTACACAGCGCTTCAACAATCCGAAGGGCGTGCGGCGCGGCTTTGGCCGCAGCCGTATCGGGAATTAGCTATGAGTGTGGGACAGGATCAGCTTCTGTGCGGCATCTTCTTAAGTATGGGCTGTGTGCATGAGGAGCAGATCGAAGAGGCCCTCGAAATTCAAAAACTCCGCCCCAGGCGGATCGGGCAAGTGCTGCTCGATTTGGGATACATCGAGGAAGATCACCTGCTCGAAGCGCTGAGCGAACAGTTCGATATCCCCTTCGAGAAAGACATCTCCGCGGATCTCGATGCGTCGCTGACAACCAAGGCCCCGCTCAGTTTCATCCGCGAATACCAGATGGTGCCCTACAAGCAGAATGGCGACGGCTATCTAGTCGCCATTCACGACCCCATCAATCTGCTTCCGCTCGACGACTTGCGCCTCCTGCTCGGCGGAAATGTCTGGCCCGTATTGTGCCGGGAAGCCGACATCCAGGGCGTCATCGACGGATATTTCGATCAAGCGGGCGAGAATGCCGCCGAAATGATCGAGACTATCACCATGGAAGACGATGGCGATGTAATCTCCTTCGACGACCAGGATGTGGACCGCGACTTGCTCGACCTTGCCAACGAAGCGCCGATCATCAAGCTGATCAACCTGATGATATCCGGGGCTATCAAGGAACGCGCTTCCGACATCCATGTCGAGTGCTTCGAGAAGGACGTGATCGTCCGCTACCGCATTGACGGTGTGCTCTACGAAAAATTCAACGTTCCCAAATCGCAGCAGGCCGCGGTCGTCTCGCGCATCAAGATCATGGCCCGCCTCAACATCGCCGAACACCGCCTGCCGCAAGACGGCCGCATCAAGATCCTTCTAGGCGGAAAAGAGATTGACATCCGCGTCTCGGTCATTCCCACCCAGCACGGCGAGCGGGTCGTCATGCGCATTCTCGAGAAGGGCACTTTTCTCCTCGGCCTCGAACAGCTCGGAATGGCGCGACGCGACTACGAGACCATGGACCGGCTCATCAAGAGTTCGCACGGAATCATCTTGGTCACCGGGCCAACTGGCTCGGGCAAGTCCACCACGCTCTACGCCGCCCTGCAACGGGTGCTGTCGCCCGATATCAACGTGATCACCGTCGAAGATCCTGTCGAGTACCAGATGGCGGGCGTTGGCCAGATCGAAGTGAAACCGAAAATCGGCCTCACCTTCGCCAGTGCGTTGCGAAGCATATTGCGGCAGGATCCAGACGTTATCCTCGTCGGCGAGATTCGCGACCACGAGACGGCCGAGATGGCCGTGCACGCTTCGTTGACCGGCCACCTCGTGTATTCCACCCTGCACACCAACGACAGTTCGGGCGCGGTCACCCGCCTGGTCAATATGGGGATCGAGCCCTTCCTGGTCACTTCGTCGACCTTGGCCATCTTGGCGCAGCGCCTGGTGCGGAGGATCTGCGAGAAGTGCAAGCGCTCGCTCATCCCCGGGCCGGAGAGCCTGCGTGAACTGGGCGTCCAGGACATCAACGATTTCGCCGCAATGGAAGTCTACTATGGCGAGGGTTGCCCGGCTTGCCAGCAGCGCGGATACTATGGGCGCTTGGGCATATTCGAATTGCTGGTCATGAACCCTGAGATTCAAGACTTGACCTTGCGCAACGGCGATTCCAACGCGATCAAGCGCGCCGCCATCCGCGGCGGCATGCACACGCTCCGGCAAGACGGCACATTGAAAGTGTTCGATGGCGTTTCCACCGTCGAGGAAGTCCTTCGCGTCACCCGCGACGACATGCTCGAAGAGGTGGTACTCGATTGATCGCGCGCTGGCTCCATTGGCATTCGCGCAGCCGAGAGGCATAACACATGGCGGTTTTCGAATATCATGCGATTTCCCGCGAAGGCGGGAAGAAAATGAAAGGCGTCATCGACGCGGATTCGCCCGCGGCGGCCCGCCGAAAGCTGCGCGAGCAGAAACTCTTCCCTACGCGCCTCGACGAGACCTTCGGCACGGCGAAGCCTGGCACGGTGACATTGGGCGAGGTGGACCTAAGCCGCGTCACGGTGCGCGATATCGCGCTGATGACCCGCCAGCTCGCCGTATTGCTCAACGCCGGGATGCCCCTGGTCGAGTCGCTTTCGGCGTTGATCGAGCAGACCACCCGCCCCAAACTGCAAAAAGCCATCTTCGATGTGCGCGACCGGGTGCGCGAAGGGAGCCGCCTGGCCGCCGCGCTCGCCGCGCACCCGAAAGTATTCGCCCCGCTCTACGTGAATATGGTTCGCGCCGGAGAATCGAGCGGCGCTCTCGAGCGAGTGCTCTTTCGGCTCGCCGACATTATGGAGCACGACGCGAAAATGCGCGCCCAGGTGCTCTCAACATTGGCCTATCCCGCATTCATGTGCCTGTTTGCCGTCGCCATTATCAGCTTTCTCATGCTCGTCATCGTTCCCCGCATCACGGCTCTGTTTGAGCGGCGCGAACAGAAATTGCCGCGGCTCACCGAGATACTTATCACAACGACCGATTTTATCGGCGCCTACTGGTATCTGATCACCGGCGCTGTCTTGCTCCTACTATTCGTGTGGAGGTATTGGGTAACGCGGCCGGATGGACGCAGGGCTTGGGACCGATTCAAACTGACCGTGCCCGTGTATGGCTCGCTTCAGGTGAAGATGGTCTGCGCCCGCTTCGCGCGCACGCTGGGCACCATGCTCGAAAGCGGCCTCACGATGATGAAGGCGCTTGAAGTCGTCAACACGGTCGTGCAAAACAAGCACTTTGAAGACGCGATGGAGGATATCAAGGCCGGTGTGCGGCGCGGTCGGGATCTCGCGATCCCCATGAAGGAAAGTGGCGTCTTTCCTCCCATGTTGATACACATGGTCGAGCTGGGCCAGCGAAGTGGCGAAATCGAGGGAATGCTCATCAAGGTCGCCGAAATCTACGACGAGGATGTGCGGCTCTCGTTGGACGCGCTGGTAAGCCTCCTCGAGCCGGTGATCATCGTTATCATGGGCTTGTTCGTCGGCCTGCTTGTGCTTGCCATCTTGCTGCCCATACTGAACATGAGCACCAACATTGGGTAATAGAGAGTAGAGGCCCTTTCGCGCCCCGCTATTCGACAAATGGGCGTGCGCCAGAACATAAGGAGGATAAGAGACATGGAACCGAGACGACCGAACTGGACTGGACGGCCGAAGAGCCACAGGGGCGAGGCGGGCTTTACGCTTGTAGAACTGATGGTCGTGATCGCGATTATCGCGGGGCTCGCTACGATTGTAGGCGTGAACGTGCTGGGTGCGTTGGGTGACGCCGACCGCGCCACGGCACAGGCGCAGATCAAGAACCTCAACACCGCTGTCATGGGTTACAAGATTCAGTTCAACGAGTTCCCAGGACGCCTTGAAGACTTGGTGGAGAACTCGAAGAATCGCAATTTCCTCGACAGCAAAACCGTTCCTGTAGATCCGTGGGGCAACCCCTACGACTACAAATCGGAGGGCCGCAACTTCACCATCACTTCCTACGGCGCCGACGGGACGCCTGGCGGCAGCGACGACGACGCAGACATCAGCAGCGACGACCTGGCCGACGAATAGGAAACCATGTCCTCGCGCTCTTCCATAGGGGATCGCAATCGCTCCTTTGGCTTCACGATGGTCGAGTTGATGGTCGTCGTCGGAATCATCAGTCTTGTCTGCGCAGTGGCCATCCCTCAATTAGCGCCTTCCATCGCATTTAGCAACCACGAGGGTGCCGCGCGGCATCTGGCCGGATTCGGACGCGGCGCCATGGGACGCGCTACGTTGCTGCATGAGCGAATGACCGTCAAGATTGACCTCGACAGCCAGGAGTATTGGTGCGAACGCTGGCCAGAACCGGAGCCCGAGGAGAAGGACGACGCGTTTCTCAATAAGGACGGCGGGAAGAAGCGGGAGCCCATGGACAGCATCGAGTTGCTGCTTCTCGCCAAGCAGGCCATGCCGGACGAAGACGGCCGGGTCGATCCCGAAGCAGACACCGAACGGCTGGAAGACGAATCGGAAATCATGTTCGAAGCTTTCGAGCGGATGTCCCGCTTGGCCACGACGACGCGGGCGAACCGTGTCGAGCACGAGCAAAGCAATTTGGACAAGACGGCGGCGCGGATGGAGGAAAATCTGAATCTCCTCGATGAAGGCGAGGAACAAGAGGAAGTCGAGCCCGAGGAGATCGTCGAGCCGCTCCTGCGGCGCACGCGCGTACGCAAGAACGTCGCCATCGAATCCGTGCGCCACGGCGAGGAGGAGCACCGTTCCGGCCTCGCCGAATTCGACATCATGCCGACCGGCCCCGAGAAGCAGGTTACGTTCTACATTGTCAACGACGAACGAGAGTACTTTACCGTTGAATGGGATCCCATCACGGGCAGCGCCCGCCTTCGAGAAGGGAAGCTAGGTTACGATGAATAGACGGGGCGGCTTTACCCTGATCGAAGTGGTCGTCGCCCTGGCCATATTGTGCACGGGTCTCGTCATGCTCATGGAAACGCAGTTCGGAACTCTTACTCTGTTTGACGACGCGCAGACCCAAGTTACCGAGCGCATGTTGCTCGAATGGGCCATCGGCGAGGCGGAACGCGACGCCATGACGGGCAGTGACGCGGGCGACGGAGATTTTGGAGAGCGCTATCCCGATTACTCGTACTCCTATACCGCGACCCAAATCCGTGAAGACGAAATGCCGGGGCTGCTGCATATTACGGTGACGGTACAGGGATACGACGATTCAATTGAGATGGTTTTTTTCGCCTACGACGGCAACCAATCGGACCCGGGCGCGGACACGAAGATTAATGAATCCAAATCGAAACAGCGGCGCCGCTAACGCCGGCTTCACGCTCATCGAAATCATGGTGGCAGTAGCTCTGTTTGCCGTCATCACGGCGATTGTGTCCAGCAGTTTCTTCGCGGTCGTATCATCCACCGAAGATACGCGGCTGAAGGCGGAGGAGCTTCGTTTGCGCGAGTTCTTAACCTATACCCTCTCGAACAACGTCGCCCAGGCGTATGGCGACTGGCGGCCTGGCGCGGCGCTGCATGAAATGGCGTCGAATTTCGACGAGGCAGACGAGATGATTGAGGAAGGCCCGAGTTCGCGCTATTGGATGGAGGGCGTCGACGACACGGGGCCCTACGGGCCAGCGGACAAACTGACGTTTACTACGAGCGCGCCCTTGGTTGGCG
>PVBE010566993.1_pt1 | contig 17815 bp, 13 predicted proteins | sample 1631181 | NCBI WGS metagenome assembly PVBE01 (sample SAMN08397723, study PRJNA350692) | Marine metagenome, whole genome shotgun sequencing project. | isolation source: water | place: Pacific Ocean | collected 2012-04
ATCACTAAAGCTTGCATCATCTCCACGTTCGAAATATACAAAACCAGTATTTAATTTATAATTCAATTGTTCATATTTTCGGGGTGAATTGTAATTAAATAATATTTCTGGCAAACGCTTATATGGGCGTGACGTGGTTTTGATACTACGATCAACAGTCTGATAATCTTGAACACGAGTTGTGATGTCCCATTGATTTCCACGATAATATAGATCAGCACGACGTTGTAAAAAACGAGTACTAGTCTCACTTAATTGGCTACCAAAATCTTCGAAATAAAATTTGTCCGACACTCTACTATAAGTCAGGAATAAGTTACCGGCGTCAGAAAATGATTGTTGATGGGTAATATGAAATAAATTTCTATGTTTATCTTCTCGAGTGCTGTCACTTGGTAGATATTCAAAATTAATCTCACCTGCACTACGTGGAAATAGATAACGGTATTCACCCATCGCCATAACGCCCGTGTCTGATAAAAAGCGAGGAGTTATTGTTGCATCCATGTTAGGGCCGATATTCCAGTAATAAGGTGTTCTGAGTTCAACCCCCATTCTATTTGTTGCTCCGTAACCTGGCGCGAGAAAGCCCGTCTTACGTTCTTTACTTAATGGAAAAGACATATAAGGCGAATAAAAAACAGGGATATTTTTAATTTTCACTAAAACGTTGCGAGCTTTACCCCAGTTATTTTCATGGTCGAGAGAAATTTTATCTGCTGTGAGATGCCAAAACTTTTCTTCAGGATCGCAGGTGGTGTAACTTACTTTCTCCATCTCTGTGAGTGTTCCAACATCAATAAAGAGCTTTTCTGCAGTTCCTTTGCCACGACTATCAGCTAGAATATAAGCTGCATCGTCAAATACCCCGCTTCCGTTCTCTAATTTTAAGTTTGCTTTTTTACTTTTGAGAAATAATCCCTTATCCCAATAATTGACATTACCATCGAGTTTTGCGGTATCGTTTGGTTGATCATATTTTATGATGTCGGCTGTTACTTGTTGGGAATTTCTTGTGATTTCAGCATTACCACGGAGCGTTGATATACCACCTTCAACTAAATCAGCATCATCGGCGCTGATATGTGTATCGTCATCTGTTAAAACAGTATCAACATAGGGCCTTTCCGGCACATTAAGCGATAGCGGGCAAATTAATTTGGAATATTCACCTCCAAGCTCAGCTGCATAAATATTAAGTGTCAGTAATAGAACGCTGAGAAATACGATTAGTCTATTTATAAAAAGCTTCATTATAATTAATTGTATAATTACCTAGGTGACTTGTTATGTCTAAAATCGCACAGAATGCATTTATGTTCAAATTTTTATGAGAATAGATTGTCCAGAACACCAATATACCAATTTATAAACAAAATTTTAGTGAAATCCGGTACTTTCATTATGAAAATATTCCTGATTGTCAGTATTTCTGTTGTTGTTATAGCTCTTTTGCTGTGGACAAAGCCAGATACCTATACAGAACTACGATCCCCGTCACCATCGACGGTTAAGATTGAAATAGTTAAGCAGGTCGAGATTCAACTATATTAATTGCATTACCTTGTTTTTATCTTATTGCCGATGATATAAGAAGTCGTATATTCGGTTTAAATCCGTAAAATTAAGAAATTTTTTGATTGGTATTTTTAATATTTTTTTTGTATAGCGTTAATACATTACCAATATTACTGATAAGCTCCGCGTTTGTATCCATACAAATTTTTTTGATATTTATCACACGTTCTTTTTTCTCGACTTGGAGTATTTTTATTTTTATTAATTCATGGCGATCTAGAGCATGTGTAATTTCTTTAATTACATTTTCTGTTATTCCATTCTTTCCTATCCAGACAGTGGGGTCTAAGTGGTGCGCAGCTTGACGTAGAGTTTTTTTTTGGATTCTATTTGTTGACACTTTAGTCAGTTCACTATGTTTTGATGAAATTACCTTTACTATTCTCAACCATAGCATCTATTTTTTCTTTTTCGACGCGTGTCATCAAAGTTTCAAATTTATTTATTTTATGATTTAACAATGTAGTTTGGGCGTCTTGCCATTGTAGAGGTTTAATATTAAGAAACCTTTCTGTCTTTTCCGCTACTATTGGCAGTACTGGCTTTAAGTATAGCATTAGTAGGCGAAATAAATTAATACCAGTAGTGCAGATACCTTGCAATTCATTACTATTATTTTTTTGTTTAGCAACTACCCAGGGTTTATGGTGATCAATGTATTGATTTGCTTTATCTGCCAATATCATAATCTCGCGCATCGCTTTTGAATATTCCCGAGCTTCATAAGCCTCAGCAATTTTTTGGTTAGCATTTTTAATTTCTTCTTGAATAGCAGGGTCATGGATTGCATTGGCTAATTTTCCATCAAAATTTTTATTAATAAATCCCGCGCATCTACTTGCAATATTTATTACTTTACCGATCAGATCAGAGTTAACTCTCACTAAAAAATCGTCTAGATTTAGATCGATATCATCTATTCCTGCTCCTAGTTTAGCGGCAAAGTAATAACGTAAATATTCTGGGTTAAGGTGGTCAAGATAGGTACGCGCAGTTATGAATGTTCCGCGTGATTTCGACATTTTTTGTCCATCTACCGTTAGAAAACCATGAGCAAAAATAGCGGAAGGGGTCCTGAACTCACTTCCATCTAGCATTGCTGGCCAAAACAATGCATGGAAATAAATTATGTCCTTACCAATAAAATGGTACATTTCAGTTGAGCTATTAGGTTTGCACCAATAGTCAAAATCAAGGTTTTCTTGTTCACAGAAGTTTTGGAAACTAGCTAAATAACCAATAGGAGCATCTAGCCATACGTAAAAGTATTTATTTGGCGCATCAGGAATTTCAAAACCAAAGTAAGGCGCATCACGAGATATATCCCATTCTTGCAATCCGGCTTTAAACCATTCATCAAGCTTATTTGTAACTGCTGTTTGTAAATGACCTGCACGTGTCCATTCATGCAAAATTTCTTCAAAGTCACCAAGTTTGAAAAAATAGTGTTCAGATTCTTTTTCTATTGGTTTTTCACCAGAAATGGCAGAGATTGGATTTTTTAAATCAGTTGGCGAATATGTAGCGCCACAGATTTCACAGTTATCTCCATACTGATCAGTTGCAAGACATTTCGGACATTCACCGCGAATAAAACGGTCCGGGAGAAACATTTTTTTTTCAGAATCATATAATTGTTTAATTTTTCTTTTTGTAATATGTCCGCCATTATCTAATTTTTCAAAAATAATATTTGCTAATGACTGATTTTCCGGTGAATGTGTACTATGATAGTTATCGAAATTTATAGCAAAGTCATCAAAATCAATTTGATGCTCTTCTTTCATTTTTTTTATTAAAGTTTCTGGCGTTATATTTTCTTCCTGTGCTCGTAACATAATTGGAGTCCCATGCGCATCATCCGCACAAACATAGAAACAGAGATGGCCTTTCATTTTCTGGAAGCGAACCCAAATATCAGTTTGGATATACTCCACCATGTGCCCAATATGTATTGGTCCATTAGCGTAAGGTAGGGCGCTGGTAACTAAGATCTCGCGTTGTTTATGTTGCATTACTATTAAGGCTACAGAATTTTGGAGCGCTAAAGTAGCATTATTCAATGGTAACGTGAAGAGATAGCAATAAATTTGTAGAATAGTTTCTTTTAGTTAGATATACATGGGATACCACAATGAATCGTGAAAAAATAGAAAAAATACTCTCCGAAATTGAGGCTCCCTATATTAAACAGGACTTAATTAGCGCAAAGACAGTTAAGGATATCATTATTATTGATAATCAGGTTTCCATATTTATTCAGTTTGGTTATCCGGTTGCAGGTATAAAAGAAGAATTATCTAGAAAAATTAAAGCAGCTCTATCAGAGCAAGACACCTCTGAATGTATTGTTGAGATTTCCAGTAAGATTGTTTCTCATACAGCCCAGAAAGGCACTCAGCTTTTACCTAACGTTAAAAATACCATCGCTGTTGCGTCGGGCAAAGGCGGTGTTGGAAAGTCAACGACTTCGGTTAATCTAGCACTTGCATTGCAAGCGGAAGGTGCAAATGTAGGTATTCTGGATGCCGATATCTATGGCCCAAGCCAACCTCGCATGTTAGGTCTAAAAGGAAAACCCGATTCACTAGATGGAAAAACAGTAGAACCAAAAGAAAATTATCAAGTGCAATCGATGTCGATTGGTTATTTAATTGATGAAGAAACACCTATGATATGGCGTGGCCCAATGGTTACTGGCGCATTGGAACAATTATTAAATGACACAAATTGGAGGGATCTTGATTATCTAGTGATTGATCTTCCGCCGGGAACTGGGGATATCCAATTAACTTTATGCCAGAAAATCCCAGTCAGCGGTGCTCTTATTGTGACAACCCCTCAGGATATAGCTCTGTTGGACGCTAAAAAGGCATTAAAAATGTTTGAAAAAGTCCAAGTACCCGTTTTAGGGGTTGTAGAAAATATGAGTACTCATATTTGTAGTCAATGCGGAAATGAGGAGCATATTTTTGGTAGAGGCGGTGGAGAAAGTATGGCAGAGCAATACGGTATTGAATTATTGGGTTCGTTACCATTAGATATACAGATTCGAGAGGGTGTTGATAACGGAAAACCAACAGTAGCATTAGATCCTGAGTCTGTTATTTCAGAGAACTATCGCGATATTGCAAGAAATGTCGCCGCTAAGATTTCGTTACAAGCGAAAGATTATACAAATAAATTTCCAAAGATAGTTATTGAGAATAATTAAATGTCTGCGTAATCTCACAAACAGTCTGACTAAAGAGATAGTTTTTATGAGTGTAAAGAGCGATTCATGGATAAGGCAAATGGCAAAAGATCATAGAATGATTGAGCCATTTGAGCCGGTACAAGTGAAAAAAAATGGCAAAGAACAACTAATATCATATGGTACTTCAAGTTATGGTTATGATGTTCGTTGTTCAGACGAGTTTAAAATTTTTACCAATGTGCATTCGGCAACCGTTGATCCAAAAAACTTCGATCCTAATAGTTTTGTCGACATTAAAAGCGACCATTGCGTAATCCCGCCTAATGCTTTTGCTTTGGCAAGGACAGTTGAATATTTTCGGATTCCAAGAAACGTACTTACCATTTGTCTTGGAAAATCAACTTACGCACGTTGTGGTATTATCGTCAACGTAACCCCCTTGGAGCCAGAATGGGAGGGGCATGTTACTTTGGAATTTTCAAATACAACAAATTTGCCAGCAAAAATTTATGCAAATGAAGGCGTGGCACAAGTTATTTTTCTTGAATCAGATGAAGAATGCGAAACGTCATATAAAGATCGATCGGGGAAATATCAAGGGCAGAGAGGTGTTACTCTGCCGAAAGCATAATTATAGAATTTATTCCTTATTGTTAAAATAAACATGATTAATTTCCCGATTTTTATAAAACTTCAGGATCAGCACTGTCTTGTTGTGGGCGGCGGCGTTGTGGCAACAAGAAAAATAAAACAATTATTAATCGCTGGCGCAAAGGTATTTGTTGTGGCTCCTAACATAGAGACTGCATTAGAGAAACTTAAGGAGTCTGGTGATATTCGTTATTTTCAGCAAGCCTATACGGAGAAGTGTTTAGAGGGAAAACAATTGGTGATTGCCGCCACTAATGACAAACAACTGAATAATCAAATTGCAAAACGGGCGAAATCTCAAAATATATTAGTCAATGTTGTTGATGACTATGATGCGGGAACCTTTATTATGCCATCTATTATTAACAGGAATCCTGTTGTTATCGCTATTTCAACTAGTGGGATTGCACCAGTTTTAACAAAGCTGTTGAGTATTAGAATAGAAACTTTAATTCCATCTAATTATGGTAAATTGGCAAGTCTTATTAGTCGTTTTCGTGACAGCGCCAAAGAAAAATATCCGAGCACAAAAGATCGACGTCGATTCTGGGAAAGTATATTGGACGGACCGATTGCTGAGATGTTCTATGCAGGGCAGGAAGAAAAAACATTAAAGTTGCTCGAGGCACAATTAGGAAATGAGTCATCTCACCTAGATAGTAAGGGCGAGGTTTATCTGGTAGGTGGTGGCCCTGGCGATCCAGAACTGCTTACTTTTCGCGCTTTACGTTTAATGCAGCAAGCCGATGTTGTTTTATATGACAGGTTAGTGGCACCAAAAATTCTTGAATTTGTTCGTAAAGACGCTAAAAGAATTTATGTTGGTAAAGAAAGGGATAGACACGCCTTACCTCAAGCAGAGATTAATCAAATGTTAGTAGATCTTGCTAAACAAGGTAGACGTGTGTTACGACTAAAAGGTGGAGATCCTTTCATGTTTGGACGCGGGGGCGAAGAAATTGATTTACTTTATGAAAACAATATTCCCTTTCAAATTGTTCCAGGAATTACTGCTGCGAGTGGCTGTGCCTCATACGCCGGTATTCCATTAACTCACCGAAATTATGCGCAATCCTGTTTATTTGTAACAGGACATCTAAAAGACGGAAGTATGAATCTTAATTGGCAGACATTAGTGCAACCTCAGCAGACATTAGCCGTTTACATGGGAACGCATAGTCTAGATATTTTAAGTCGACAATTAATAAAACATGGTATGAAAAAATCAATGCCAGCCGCAATAATTCAACAAGGCACAACGGGCGATCAAAATGTATATTTATCAACAATTGAATGCTTACCTGAAGTACCAAAAGAAAATAATGTAAAACCACCCAGTATGATTATTATTGGTGAAGTTGTATCTCTTCATGAGAAACTGGCTTGGTATCAACCTAATAGCAAATCAATTTAGCTTTAAATAATTCATTGAAAGTTCTCTAAAAGTACTCTATTATATAAAAGAGAACATATGGAGAATTTTTTAATGCTAACCGGTCTTGAAGAAAAGATTCTACAGTGCATTACACGCTATATAGCTCAAAATGGGCGTAGCCCGACATTAGATGAGATAGGGCAATTACTCGAAATTAAATCTAAAGGGACGATTCATCGCTACATTAAATCATTGATTGATAAAGGACATTTGCAGCGTACTGGTAGAAATTGGCGTGGTATACGTTTGACAGGAGAGCAAAATCGAAGATTAACTATTTTGCCGCTTGTTGGTCGTATCGCTGCAGGAAAACCTATAGAAGCAATTTCAGAACAATGTGAAATAAATTTTTCTGAAATGTTATTAGGACCGGGTCGGTATGTTCTTGAGGTACAAGGAGACTCTATGGTCGATGCGGGTATATTAGACGGCGATTTAGTTATTATCAGGGAGACACAATCAGCTGATAACGGCGATATAGTTGTTGCGTTAATTGATAATAGTGAAGCGACTTTAAAGCGATTTAGAAAACATGAAAAACAAGTTGAATTAATTCCTGATAATCAATCAATGAGCCCAATGAAATATTCTGCCGATCGCATTAATATACAAGGTGTAGTAGTAGGGCAGGCGAGAATGTATTAATAAATTTTAAACCTTTTCTACATTATTATTTATCGTTTTCTTTGTCAATCATAGCAATAATTATCCAATCTGGTTTTGGTTCCATCTCGCCATTTGCAACAAAAACATGTAAACGTTGTTTATTATCGATAGCGAACATTGGGATAATACCCTCATCATATTTTTTCAGATACTGTTTAAACGTAAATTCATTACTTAGTTGTGTGCTTTTTATTTCGGCTTGATTTCTTAAGCGATACGCAAGGTTTCCATAGTCAGCATCCTCACTAAAAAGTTCATAACCCCTATGTTTAGTTGATACAATATGCTTGTCTTCTGTATTTTTCTCACGAGTTGTTTTCAATTCATATATGTTGTTTGTCCCAAACTCCGATTTAAATCGCAGACATGCTAATGTATCAAGATTCAATCGCCCTGACATAGCGAGTAACTTTCCCAAACCGCTAAGATTAAGATTCCTATCGGCATGCTCAGAAATAGGGTTTCCAAAATAGGTTTCTAGCCCATCCATCCTTGCTAATCTTACATTCTCCCAAGTGCTATCTGTTAGTAGCGTTTTAAAATCATGAGATTGAAGTTCTTTTGCAATTGCTCGTGCAACATTACCTGCTCCGACAATCAACAGTCCTGTTGGTGGTGGTTCACGAACTTTTAGAAATTCTGCAATATGTTTCGCGGTTGTACTTTGAATAACAACGGTACCAATAATTATAACAAAGGTAAGTGGTACGAGTAAGGCCGCTTCAGAGAAACCTGCATCTTCAAGCCGTAAAGCAAATAAGGCTGAGATAGCTGCGGCGACAATACCGCGCGGACCAATCCAGGCAATTACTAATTTCTCATTAAATGATAAATCAGAACCAATAGAAGAAGCAAAAACTGCAACAGGTCTTGCAATTAAAATGATAATACCAAGCAGGACTATTGCGGGCCAGCCTACAAAAATTAATTCATCTATTTCAATTCGTGCAGCAAGTACAATAAAGAGAACTGATATTAATAGCACACTTAAACTTTCTTTAAAGTCTAGAATATTATCGATGTCCATATCTTTCATATTCGCCATTGTTATTCCCATTACAGTAACAGCCAGCAATCCTGATTCAGATTGAATCATTTCAGATAAAACAAATACTGTTAAAACAGAAATTAATGTAAAAATATTTCTAAGATATTGAGGAACAAGCTGTTTTCGTAATAAGCTACCTAATGACCAAGCAGAAATAAAACCAATTAGAAAACCAGACAGAATGATTTTTCCAAATGCGAGTAACATCGTACTCAATACATTGTGTTGTTGCCCCGAGATAATAAAATCAAAGACAAGAACCGCAAGCAAAGCACCTAGCGGATCAATTACAATTCCTTCCCAACGAAGCACATTGGCCACTTTTGGATTCGGTCTTACTATTCTTAGTATGGGAATAATGACAGTTGGACCTGTTACAACCACAATAGCGCCAAATAAAAAAGCAAGTTCCATTGAGAGGTCAAGTAAATGATATGTACTATAACCAACTATAGCCCAAGTTATTAACGCTCCAATAGTAACTAGATTACTAACAATTTTACCATGTCCACGTATCTCACTAAATTTAAGAGTGAGACTACCTTCAAAAAGTATCACTGCAACAGATAGGGAGATAAAAGGAAATAATAAATCCCCAAGTAATATATCAGGATTAAGTAAGCCTAATATCGGACCAGCTAGAATTCCAGTAGTCAAAAGAAAAAGAATCGATGGTATTCGAACCCACCAAGCAAACCACTGACAAGCAATACCTAGCACACCAATACTAGCAATAGACAACAGAATATGATTATCCAATTTTGTTTTACCCTATATTATTGATATACGCGAATTAGCGTTTTTGGCGGTCATGTAATAAATTTTACACATCTTTTCTATCATGATGTTGGGCGCTCATTATTATCTTTAGTAATGCTTGTTGTAATATTGATTCGTCTTCATTGCTGAATAAAGAAAATATTAATAATAGTTTTCCAACGGCTAATGCACCTTGAGTTAGAAATTGATATTCACCAGTGTTTGCACCACTGTCCGATAGATTAAATAAATAACCAACACCATCTTGCCCAGTAATTTTTTTTAAACTTAATTCAGTTTGATCAGAATTAATCAGTGCTTGCTCACCTGTTTCCTCTACTAAAGATTGTATGTATTCCGGGGATGATATATTTCGTTTGAATCCATCTTCCCAAAGTACCGATAAATTTAATTGGTATATTTCTTCTTTATCTTTATCAAGATTATAAAATGTTATTATCGGGGGGTTATTATTACCCTTGATTGTAAAATTGTAATTCCAGACGCGAGGCACATCTAATGTGAGTATACCATGACCCGGTATCGTGAATGATTCAGATTCAATTTGGTAATCTATATCATTTTCTTTTGTTGCTGGGGCATTAATTACATATAAAGAAAACAGTATTATATTTAGTTTTAAAAAAATATTAATTAAGTTAGGCATAGTTAAAATTTGAGATGATTCCAATAAACATCTCTCGTTACAGTTTAATTTTTTAGTTATATTTTCTAAATATTATAGACGCATTTGTTCCACCAAATCCAAAGCTGTTAGATAGTATGGTTTTTAATTTAGGATTATCAATTCTATTTTGGGCAACTGGCATTCCTACCGCCTCACCATCAATTTCTGTAATATTTAGTGATTCAGCGACAAAATCATTTTCTAACATCAATAAACTGTAGATTGATTCATTCGAACCAGCAGCGCCTAGACCATGGCCCGTTTGTGATTTTGTGGCACTAATTATTGGAATTTTATCTTTAAAAACTTCTTTGATTGCAATTAATTCAGTAATGTCTCCAGCAGGGGTGCTAGTGGCATGTGCGTTAATATAATCAATTGGAGTATCAACAAATTCCAGTGCTTGTTGCATACATCTTACTGCGCCTTCTCCAGATGGTTTCACCATATCAAAACCATCTGAGGTTGCCCCATAACCAATAACTTCTGCATAAATTTTTGCATCCCGAGCGACTGCATGCTCCATTTCTTCAAGCACAAGAACACTACCTCCACCAGATATAACAAAACCATCACGATTTGAGTCATAAGGTCTTGAAGCTTGTTCTGGTTTGTTATTGTATTTCGACGAGAGCGCCCCCATGCTGTCGAATAACAATGTGGATGTCCAATGAATTTCTTCTCCACCTCCGGCGAAAATTATATCTTGCTTCCCAGTTTGAATTAGTTCGTAAGCATTGCCAATGCAGTGTGCGCTAGTTGCGCAAGCAGAACTAATTGAATAATTAACACCCTTTATTTTGTAAGCAACGGATAGACAGGCACTATTTGAACTTGTCATGATTCGAGGCACCATGGTTGGACCAACTTTACGTGCACCGCGCGAACGAAGTGTGTCAATTACATCCAACATATTTTCATTAGAACTACCGCCCTGACCAACGATTAATCCAGTGCGATTATTAGAGATATTGTTTTCATCAAGCAGAGCATCTTCAATCGCTTCTTGCATAGCAACATAACAATAGGCAGCACTATCCCCCATAAATCTTTTTAGTTTTCGATCTATTAATACATCTAAAGCAATATTTATAGAGCCATGAACATGTGAACGAAATTTAAAATCCGCATATTCAGGACAATACTCAATACCTGATTTCCCGTTTTTTAGAGCGTCCAATACTTCTGTTTTATTATTTCCAATACTGGACACAATCCCCATACCCGTAACAACAACTCTTTTCAATTTAATTATTCCTAGAAATTTTCGGTTGATTTGAATAAACCTACACGTAAGTCTTCTGCTGAGTAGATCTCCTTTCCATCCACTAACATACATCCATCTGCCACACCCATGACTAATTTTCTTAACATGACACGTCTCATATCAATACGGTAGGTAACTAGTTTATTTTTTGGAGTTACTTGTCCAGAAAATTTAACAATACCAGATCCAAGTGCGCGCCCTCGCCCTTCAGCTCCGGACCAACCTAAAAAGAATCCAACTAATTGCCACATTGCATCTAATCCAAGGCAGCCAGGCATAACAGGATCTCCGTCGAAGTGGCAATCAAAAAACCAAAGGCCAGGAACTATATCTAGTTCAGCAATAATTACACCTTTGTTAGCTTTACCACCATCTTCAGCAATACTGATGATACGATCAAACATTAACATTGGTTTTAGTGGAAGTTGAGCGTTATTAGCACCAAACATTTTCCCATACCCGCAAATGGTTAAGTCTTCTTGAGTGTAGCTATTTTTCTTGTCCATCACTAATTAGTATCTCATGACAGTAGTTATTTTTCTAAAAAAACGGTAAGTATGAATTATAACTGTTCTTGACAGTGACTCTCTGAGCTTTAGACTTTAGATATATGTTTTATTTAAGAATGTTTTATGACTCAAGATAGACGACATAGTATTGCTGTAAAAGTAGGCTCAGTTATTATTGGCGGTTGCAATCCAGTCGTAGTCCAATCAATGACCAATACCGATACCGCTGATGCGAATGCTACAGCAAAACAGGTGCAGCAGTTAGCTACCGCTGGCTCAGAATTAGTCAGGATTACAGTTAATACTGATGAAGCCGCCACAATGGTTGCAACAATTCGTGAAAAACTCGATTCCGCTGGCTGTTATGTCCCATTAGTTGGAGATTTTCATTATAACGGGCATAAGTTGTTAATAGATTATCCTGAGTGCGCCCAAGCACTCGCTAAATATCGCATTAATCCTGGTAATGTTGGATTTGGTAAAAAAAAGGATAATCAATTTGCTATTATGATTGAGCAAGCAATTTTACATAACAAACCCGTTCGAATAGGAGTGAATTGGGGCAGCCTAGATCAGCAATTATTGACAAAAATGATGGACGAGAATGCTAAGCAATCGACTTCTTCAAGCGCAGATGAAGTAATGCAAGAAGCACTAATTATTTCAGCACTACAAAGTGCTGAGCAAGCTGAAGATATAGGATTGTCTAGAGATAATATTATTTTGTCATGCAAGGTAAGCGGAGTTCAGAAATTAATCTCGGTGTATAGAGATATAGCACAAAGATGTGATTATGCATTACACTTAGGTTTAACAGAAGCCGGAATGGGCTCTAAAGGAATTGTTGCTTCTACTGCATCGATTGGGGTGTTATTACAAGAAGGTATTGGTGACACGATTCGGATTTCACTTACACCTGAACCTGGCGGAGATAGATGTAATGAAGTTATTGTGGCCCAGGAAATATTGCAAACGATGGGTCTTCGTTCATTTACACCGCTTGTTACAGCATGCCCTGGATGTGGAAGGACAACGAGCACAGTGTTTCAGGAATTAGCGGATAATATTCAAGCTTATGTACGTAGTCAGATGCCAATATGGCGAGAGAAATATAATGGCGTAGAAGAAATGAATCTTGCTGTTATGGGGTGCATAGTTAATGGTCCTGGTGAGAGTAAGCATGCCGATATTGGTATTAGTTTACCTGGGGCCGGGGAGAACCCATCGGCACCTGTTTTTATTGATGGCAAAAAAACAATAACATTACGAGGTGATAATATTGCCGAAGATTTTAGAAAGATTGTTGATGATTATGTAGAAAATAAATATTCGATTAAATAAAAACCCCATCCGATTAAAAAATTTTTAAAACAATTTAAGAATCAAGCTTGTATTATAAATAATGTTCTTTCTTTGGAGGAAAAATGCCGGAAGAAAAAGTCTACAAAGTGCCGAGCGACGTTGCTAAGCGTGCATTTATTGATGCTGAAAAATATCAAAAAATTTATGCGCGTTCGATTAATGAATCTGATACTTTTTGGGGAGAACAGGCAGAAGAGTTTCTAACTTGGTTTTCTAAGTGGGATAAGGTTCAACAATGGGATTATAACGATGTCAATATTAAGTGGTTTACCAAGGCTAAATTAAACGTCAGCTATAATTGCCTTGATCGACATCTTGAAAAACGAGGCGATCAAGTTGCAATTATTTGGGAGGGCGACGAACCAAATGTTGATAAGCACATTACCTATCGAGAATTACATACAGAGGTTTGTAAGCTTGCTAACGTACTAAAATCTCGCGGAATCAAGAAAGGTGATTGTATCTCTATTTATATGCCAATGATTCCTGAGGCAGCAGTTGCTATGCTTGCTTGTACTCGTATTGGCGCAATACACTCGGTTGTATTTGGTGGTTTTTCACCAGAGGCGCTGAAAGACCGCATCTTAGATTCTGATTGTAAACTTGTAATTACAGCAGACGAAGGTATTCGTGGTGGCCGGACTGTTCCTTTAAAAGAAAATGTTGATATTGCATTGAGTAAATGCCCAAACGTGCATACTGTTCTAGTTATTCAACACACTAGTGAAGATGTTGCTTGGAACGAAAATCGCGACGTTTGGTATCAAGATGCCATGAAAAATGCATCGACTGATTGTCCAGCAACTAAAATGGATGCTGAAGATCCTTTGTTTATTCTATATACATCTGGTTCAACTGGAAAACCAAAAGGAGTTTTGCATACAACTGCTGGTTATCTCTTATATACAGCGATGACACATAAATATGTATTTGATTACCATGAGAATGATATTTTTTGGTGCACAGCCGATGTCGGATGGGTTACGGGGCATTCCTATATTATCTATGGCCCGCTTTGTAACGGTGCAACAACAGTCATGTTTGAGGGTGTACCCACTTATCCGGATGCGAGTCGTTTTTGGCAAGTTATTGATAAACATAAAGTAAATACCTTTTATACAGCACCAACCGCCATCCGTGCTTTAATGTGTAAGGGCGAAGAATTTGTTAAAAAAACAAACAGGAAAAGCTTGCGAATTTTAGGAACGGTGGGCGAGCCAATAAATCCAGAGGCATGGGAATGGTACTACCATATTGTGGGGGATGGTAATTGTCCTGTTATTGATACTTGGTGGCAGACGGAAACGGGAGGCCATTTAATAACGCCTTTACCAGGCGCAACTGATTTAAAACCTGGTTCTGCGACATTACCATTTTTTGGAATAGAACCTTGTTTAATTGATGATAAAGGGAATGAAATTGAGGGAGCTGGAGAAGGCTCATTATGTTTTAAACGCCCATGGCCAGGTCAAATGCGCACAGTTTTTGGCGATCACGAACGTTTTAAAAATACTTATTTCCAGACATACCCGAGCCTGTACTTTAGTGGTGATGGCGCACGTAGAGATAAAGACGGGTATTATTGGATTACTGGTAGAGTCGATGATGTTATTAATGTTTCTGGTCACCGGATGGGAACTGCTGAAGTTGAAAGCGCATTGGTATTACACAGTGATGTTGCAGAATCAGCTGTTGTTGGATACCCCCATGATATTAAAGGCCAGGGTATCTACGCTTACGTCACTTTGAATGACGGCATTACATCTAGCAACGCATTAAAACAAGAACTCGTTCAGCATGTACGTAATGAGATTGGGTCTTTCGCAAGCCCGGATATAATTCAGTGGGCCCCAGGACTACCAAAAACTCGGTCTGGAAAAATTATGCGTCGAATATTGAGAAAAATAGCAACGAATGAAATTGATAACCTTGGCGATACTAGTACTTTGGCTGAGCCCGAAGTAGTTAATGGTCTTATTGAAAATAGAGAGAATAAATAGCAAATGCTTATTTTTCTCTTTTCATAATCATTAGTCTACGGATAGACACTCAATGTCCTGATACATTATACTGCACAGCAGTAGAACAGCGGGAGTTACCTTCAAGGTTACTCCCTTTTTTATGTCAATGAGAGGTTATGTTTTTGACAGATAATGCCCTGTTAGCTCTTGAAGATGGTTCATTATTTTATGGTGTTTCTTTTGGTATTGATAGAGAAGCAACAGGGGAAGTTGTTTTTAATACCGCAATGACGGGTTACCAAGAAATTCTCACAGACCCATCTTATTACCAACAAATTGTTACACTAACTCATCCTCATATAGGAAACGTTGGCACAAATTCAGAAGACGAAGAATCAGATCATGTATACGTTAGTGGTTTAGTAATAAGAGACCTACCTATAGCTATAAGTAATTGGCGAGCTACCGATAACCTTAGTGATTATTTGAAAAAGCATAAAATTGTTGCAATAGCAGGAATCGATACGCGTCAATTAACGCGTCACATACGTAAGTGTGGCGCAATGAGGGGATGTATTGTTGCCGGTTCAAAAATAAATTCCAAAGACGCAATAAAAAAAGCAAAATCTTTTGCTGGGTTAGAGGGGATGGATTTGGCCAAGGAGGTATCAACAAAAAATATTTATAGTTGGTCTGATGGGACTTGGAGTTTGAAGAAGGATGTTAAAAAGACTAACAAAACTAAATGGCGAGTTATCGCATATGATTTTGGTATAAAACGAAATATTCTACGTATACTTGCCGATTTAGGATGTGACGTTACTGTTGTGCCAGCAAAATCCTCGGCTGAAGATGTACTTGATCAAAAACCTAATGGCATTTTTTTATCTAATGGCCCAGGTGATCCAAGTCCGTGTGATTATGCGATAACCGCGATAAATAAAATTATTGAATCAAGGATACCAGTTTTTGGTATTTGTTTAGGGCACCAATTGTTATCGTTAGCGCTTGGCGCGAAAACCATTAAAATGAAATTTGGCCATCACGGAGCTAATCACCCAGTTTTATCCATTCAAGATGAGAGAGTTATAATCACAAGTCAAAATCATGGTTTTGCAGTTGATGAAGAAAGTTTACCCAATGATTTAATGGCTACACATCGTTCATTATTTGATGGTTCGTTACAAGGGGTACATCACAGAAAATATCCTGTTTTTGGTTTTCAAGGTCATCCCGAGGCAAGCCCAGGCCCGCATGATTTACTTCCACTCTTTAATTATTTCATTGAATTAATGAAAGAAAATAAATTTTAATTTTATTTATGCCAAAAAGAACAGATATAAATAGCATTCTCATTATTGGGGCAGGTCCCATTGTAATTGGACAGGCATGTGAGTTTGATTATTCCGGCGCACAAGCCTGTAAAGCTCTTCGTGAAGAAGGTTATAGAGTAATACTTGTTAATTCAAACCCAGCAACAATAATGACAGATCCCGATATGGCTGATGCAACATACATAGAGCCAGTTGATTGGCAGACTGTCAAAAAAATTATTCAGAAAGAACGTCCGGATGCATTATTACCAACAATGGGCGGTCAAACTGCTCTTAATTGCGCTTTAGATCTGGATAAACAAGGAGTACTCAAAGAGTTTGATGTAGAAATGATTGGTGCGTCAAAAGATGCAATTGATAAAGCTGAAGATCGTGAACGATTTCGAGAAATTATGATGAATATTGGGTTAGCAATGCCAAAATCAGAAATGGCTCATGATGTAGAACAGGCGAAGCAAGCACTAGATGTTATTGGATTCCCAGCAATAATTCGCCCCTCATTTACTCTTGGCGGAACAGGCGGAGGTATCGCATATAACACAGATGAGTATTTTGATATTTGTGAAAGAGGTCTTGATGCATCACCAGTTTCTGAAATTTTAATTGAGCAGTCAGCCTTGGGATGGAAAGAGTATGAAATGGAGGTTGTTCGAGATAAAAATGATAATTGTATTATCGTCTGCTCTATTGAAAATTTAGATCCGATGGGTGTTCATACCGGCGATTCAATAACAGTGGCCCCAGCACAAACTCTTACAGACAAGGAGTATCAAATTATGCGCGATGCTTCTATAAAAGTCTTACGTGAAATTGGCGTAGATACTGGAGGCTCAAATGTTCAGTTTGCTGTGAATCCCGAGAATGGAGAATTAATAATTATCGAAATGAATCCAAGAGTATCACGTTCATCAGCATTAGCATCTAAAGCAACAGGATTCCCAATTGCAAAAGTGGCCGCTAAACTTGCCGTAGGTTTTACTTTAGATGAATTAAAAAATGAAATTACAGGAGGGGTTACTCCAGCATCATTTGAACCAACGATTGATTATATTGTTACAAAAATACCACGGTTTACTTTTGAAAAATTCCCACAAGCAGATGATCGTTTAACAACACAAATGAAATCAGTCGGCGAGGTCATGGCGATTGGTTTAACATTTCAAGAGTCATTACAAAAAGCTATTTGTGGTTTAGAAACTGATGTTACTGGTTTTAATGAAATACTTGACGAAACCGAAAATGATCCTTTGAAAAAACTTAAAAAAGAACTATACGAACCAGGCGCGCACAGACTTTGGTATATTGCTGATGCATTTCGTCACGGCATGAGTATAGAAGAGGTTTTTAATATTACTAATATA
>PVBE011644351.1_pt1 | contig 17814 bp, 17 predicted proteins | sample 1631181 | NCBI WGS metagenome assembly PVBE01 (sample SAMN08397723, study PRJNA350692) | Marine metagenome, whole genome shotgun sequencing project. | isolation source: water | place: Pacific Ocean | collected 2012-04
CCCCGACTCCGCCTGCCGCAAAGCGAACGTAATCTGTTCCTCCGTAAAGCGCTTCTTCTTCATGGCCAACTCCTCCCTCTGATGGGTAAGTGTGCCAGGAAAATCGCAATCAGACTGGAACAAGATCAAGGGGGCAGACCAATATCGTCGAAATGACCCGCCCCCGTTGGAAGGACGAGGCCGAGAAGAACGGCGTCCGGGTGGAGGCGATCGTCCGGCCGCGGGCAAAGCGGGACGTCATCCAGGGAGAAGAGTCGGAGCTCCACGAAATCCTCATCAACCTGGTTTACAACGCCCTCGACGCCATGCCGGACGGCGGGCGGATCACCCTGTCCACCGAAAATGTCCGAGACCGGGTCGTCGTCTCCGTCTCGGACACCGGGAAAGGGATGACGCCCCAGGATCGGGACCGGGCCTTCGAGCCCTTCTTCACCACCAAGGGGTCGCGGGGAAGCGGACTGGGGCTCAGCATGGTCTACGCCATTGTGAAACGCTACGGAGGCGAGATCATCCTCGACAGCGCGCCGGGCGCCGGAACTTCCGTGCGACTCAGCTTCCGCGCCGTGGAGCGGCCGTCCGAAGAGGAAGGCGCCCCGGAAGCGGAGGCTTCGGTCTCCCGCCGAATTCTCCTCATTGATGACGAGGCCGATTTCGTCGACATCTTCACCAAGATTCTTCAGAGCGAAGGACACCACGTGGAAAACGCCACCGACCCCCGTGAAGGACTGGCCAGGGTGGAGGCGGAAAGGTTCGACCTGGTGTCCACCGACCTGAGCATGCCGGAGATGACAGGCTGGGAGGTCGCCCAAAATGTGAAGAAGATCAATCCGGACATCCAGGTGGTCCTGGTGACCGGCTGGGGAGCGGAGTTCGACGAGGACGAGACCGCCCGGCGCGGCGTGGACTGGGTCTTGCAAAAGCCGATCAGAAAGGATGATTTCCTGCGGGTCGTGGCGGAATGCGGCGATCGGCCCGATGGCGAAGGGGGCAGCCGGTGACCCGATGCGGGCACCCGACCCCTACGGGGACCCGGCCCCGCGCCCCGCGGGGGTTCGGCGATGCCGCCCCGTTGTGAAGATCAGCGGCCCTTTCGGCGGTCCGCCGGACCGCGGCGCAATCGGTTTTGACCCACCAGGTTAATACCAGGACCAGAACTCGACCCTTACGGAGCGGGCGATCCTTCTCAGAAGCAGCTCCCCGAGGCGCCGTCTTCCGGCGATGACCTTGGCGTTGCCGCTCATCCCCGGGCGCAGGAGAAGGTCCGGATTGGCGATCTTCGCTCCGGAGAACCCGCCGCACCTTTTACAATGACTTCGAATTCCTCAATTCAATCGGATTCCCGCTCGCCCCTCTCCGCGGGCGTCTTGGGCGGGAGGTCCGGACCAAGACAGCAACATCCCTTCACGCAACCGTCCCATAACGGGTAGGCGCCACCAGCGGCAGGTTTGGCTCTCTTTTTGGCGAGCAATGAAGGGGATTGGCCTGAATTTCTCACCACTGAAGCGGTCCAGACCCCTGATGATCGGACGAACTCACCGTGTTTCAAGCCTTCGCACGAAAGAAGGGGCCGGGCGGGAGTCATTCCACTCCCGCACCGGCCCCCTGTGGGCGGTCAGAGGATGAACTGCGCGGCTGACACCGCAGCCGCGTGGAAGTCTCTATGTGAATCGCGGCCTAACCGCACCCGCTGGTTTCGCCGCAGTTGAGGCAGCGGTAGCAGGAGCCGCTCCGGACCATCGTGTTTCCGCACGAGTGACAGGGCGGTGCGTCCGACTGGGCCTGGAAGATCGCCTTTTCGGCCTCATCCAGGATGGCGGCCTGGTCTTTCGTCAGGTCCTCTTCCCGGGGGGCGACTGCTTCGGCGGATGCCTTCGGCGCCCCGTCCCCTTTGGCGCCGACTTCTTCGGGGAACTTCATCCCCAGCCACTGGAAGATGTAATCCATCAGGCTCTTCGCGTACCGGATCTCCGGGTTGGTCGTGTAGCCGGAGGGCTCGAACCGGGTGTGGCTGAACTTGTCCACCAAGACACTAATCGGGACGCCGTATTGGAGCGCGATGGACGTGAGCGTAGCGATGGTGTCCATCAGGCCCGAGATGACGGAGCCCTCTTTGGCCATGGTGATGAAGAGCTCACCGGGCTGTCCGTCACCGTACATCCCCGCATGGATATAGCCCTCATGGCCTCCGACGCTGAACTTGTGGGTGTGGGACATCCGCTCGTCGGGCAGGCGGCGGCGCACCGGGTCGCGTGTTTCCAGGGTCTCGGCCGCCGGTTGTCGGCCTTCCCCCTCCGCCCCCTTGCCCCCGTCCCGGGATGTGTTCAGCGGCTGGGTGCGCTTGCATCCGTCCCGGTAGATGGCGACGGCCTTGAGTCCAAGCTTCCAGGAGTCGATGTACGTCCGGGCGATCTCCTCCGACGTGGCCTCGCTTGGCATGTTGACCGTCTTGCTGATGGCGCCGGAAATGAAGGGTTGAACGGCCGCCATCATCCGGACGTGACCCATGTAGTGAATGGTGCGGACGCCCTTGGCGGGCTTGAAGGCGCAGTCGAAGACGGGCAGGTGCTCCTCCTTCAGCTCGGGCGCGCCCTCGATGGTGTCGTTTTCGTCGATGTATCCCACGATCCGGTTGGTCTGCTCTTCCGAGTACCCCAGCTTCCGCAGGGCCTCGGGCACCGTTTGGTTGACGATCGTGAACTGCCCGCCGCCCACCAGATTCTTGTACTTGATGAGGGCGATGTCGGGCTCGATTCCCGTCGTGTCGCAATCCATCAGGAAGGCGATGGTGCCCGTGGGGGCGATGACGGTGGCCTGCGCGTTGCGGTAGCCGTTCTGCTCGCCCAGGTTGACCGCCTCGCTCCACACCCTGCGGGCGGCGGCCGAGAGATCGGCCGGCAGGTAATCGTGCTCTACATCTTCCACAGCGGCCTGGTGCTTGCGCATCACGCGGAGCATGGATTTTTCGTTTTGGGCATACCCGGCGAACGGCCCCTTGTGGCCGGCCGTCTCGGCCGACATCCGGTAGGCCTCGCCCGTCATGACGGAGGCCAGGGCGCCGCCCCAGGCCCGGCCCGCCGGGCTGTCGTAAGCGATGCCCTGGGCCATCAGGAGCGCGCCCAGGTTGGCGTAGCCCAGCCCCAGGGGGCGGTAGTCGTGACTGTTTTGGGCGATGGAGGGCGACGGATAGCTGGCCCGGTCCACAATGATCTCCTGGGCCGTGATCATGACCCGGACGGCGTGGAGGTACTCCTCGACGTCGAAGCCTCCCTCCGCGTTGCGGAACCGCATCAGGTTGAGGGACGCCAGGTTACAGGCCGAATCGTCGAGGAACATGTACTCGCTGCACGGGTTGCTGGCGTAAATGCGGTCCGTCTCCGGGCAGGTGTGCCAGTCGTTGATCATCGAGTCATACTGGAGCCCCGGATCGCCGCAGATCCAAGCCGCATCGGAAATCCGGCTCATCAGGTCGCGGGCCCGGTAGGTCTCGACCACCTTGTTCGGATCGGTGACGGCGTGGATCCGCCATTCGCCGTCTTCCAGGACCGCCCGCATGAATTCATCGGTGACCCGGACGCTGTTGTTGCTGTTCTGGAAGAAGATGGAACTGTAGGCCTCGCCGTTGAAGGAGCCGTCGTAGCCGGAGTCGATCAACGCCCAGGCCTTCTTCTCTTCATCGGCCTTGCAGTCGATGAACTCGCCGATATCGGGGTGGCCGATGTCGAGGATAACCATCTTGGCGGCGCGGCGCGTCTTGCCGCCGGACTTGATGACGCCCGCGAAGGCGTCATAGCCCTTCATGAAGGAGACGGGTCCGGAGGCCTCGCCGCCGTTGGAGAGAGGTTCCTTGGAAGAGCGGATGCGCGAGAGGTTGGTCCCCGTCCCCGAGCCATACTTGAAGAGCATGCCCTCGGTGTGGGCAAGCTTGAGAATGCCGTCCATGCTGTCGTCCACCGAGTTGATGAAGCAGGCCGAGCACTGGGGTTTGTCTTCAATGCCGACGTTGAACCAGACGGGACTGTTGAAGGCGGCCATCTGGTTGACCAGGATGTGCGTCAACTCGGCCTCGAACGTTTCGGTGTCTTCCGGCGTCGCGAAATATCCGTCTTCCCGGCCCCAGCCCGCGATGGTCCGCGCCACCCGGTCGATCATCTGCCGGACGCTTTTCTCCCGCTCATCCGGATTCGCCGATTTCTTGAAATACTTCGAGACCACCACGTTGAGGGCCAACTCCGACCAGGCGTTGGGGACCTCGATGTTCTCCTGTTTGAAGATCTCGGCGCCCTTCCCGTCGTAGATGGCCGCGGTCCGATGTCCCCAACCCCCCTCGATGGCGTCATAGGGATGGATGGAAGGGTCAGTGAAATAGCGGGAGAACTTCAAACCCGTCCCCTTCTCCGCCTCGGAGACGCACTCACCCCTCATCTTCCCCTTCGTCCGATCGACCATTGCCCTTTCCCCATCCGCCATAAAACCTTGCTCCTCTCGTTTCCTCCCTGTATGCAACCCTTTACAGGCACGAGCAATGGAAGCGACATGGCCGGAAAACCCCGGAGTGAACAGCCGACCATCCGCCCCTTTTTCGTAACCCGTAAACTAACTTAACTCCACATGGGATCGTGCCGTAAAGCACAATATCCTGCGGGAAACGCATTGGACAACACAAGATATAGTGGTGTCAAGGAAAAAATTTCGACCCGACTGCATTTGAGGCTTTTCCCGGAATCGGTTCGGAAGTAGACGACATCTTCCCGCAACATTGCACTTCCCGCCACCAAATTCAGCGAAAAGATAACAAAAGCTAAGCCGCCATACCGAAACATTCAGGGGTCGGCATGACATTTCTACACCCTCATCAGCGTAATCGGATCAGGGGTTGGAGCAATCGCTCACACCCGGCGCATTGATGAAATACAGGAAAAGGCGGGAAGTCGATCATCCGCCGAACGGCCCCGGTTGTTAACACCGGGTGGAGCTTTTCCGCCCCTTAACTCTTTCGGAAAATCGAAAACGCGGCAACCAGAATGATGACGACGGTCGCCACGCCCATCGCCCCGGTTGCCACAATGAACAGAAAATCCATGTCAATCATTGACGCGGCTTCCCTCCCCGATCACACTTCGCCGGTCCCCGGACCGGAAAAGAACGAACGCATATGGCTCCATCGACTGTTCAATAGAAATATGTTCTATTCCGCGAAGATTGGCAAGACCCCCCTCCCCTTCGCTTTCCCCGAGGAATAGGACGCGCGCCGGTCAGGACATCGGCCGATCAGCCCTTCCGCCTCAACGCGTGAAACCGCAGCGCCGCCCGGACCGTCCCATAGCCGATCAGCGTCATGACGGCGGGAAGGAGCAACCCCGATATTCGGGCGGCGGTGTTGGGGAGGTTGATGATCCACGCGCGCGCGATCAATTCGACCCCCATGTACATCCATAGGACACCGGCCAAAACCCGGCTGTTTGTCTGTTTCAAAAGGCAAGCGACGCAGAGGATCAACGCGGCGATGGCCAAGACGGTGATCGCGCCGGTCCGGATCACGATAAAGATCCCGACCATGAGCTGAAGGGCCCCATACGCGGTAAACGCGAGGGCCGCGTCCGCGATGATCGATTCCGCCCCTTCAACGCTTTCAATCGGGTCGATCAACATTCGGCGGATGCGGCGCGTCATGGGAATCCTCGCCGTCCCCATCAGCGCGTCTCCTTCCCGGCCTCCGGGGCGCGTCCACCGGAACCTCATCGCATTCTCACCCGTTGGATGATCTCCCTTTCGATCTCTTCATTCGCCCTCGCCACCTGCCGGTGCAACGTGAACAGGTCCACGAACCACCAAACCACATACACGAGGAGCCCCAATACGGCGATCACGACGGTCGGGGTTCCGAAGGCCGACAACTCGACGGCTCCTTGAGCGTCCCGCTTTCCGGCCGCGTCCAAGACGCCCAGGATGAAGACCAGAACGGCCAGCCACGGAGCGACGAGATAGAAAATCCCCTGTTTGACTTTCCCGAGGTAGAACTTGTGAACGGCCAAACCCGAGAGGAAAAACCAGAGCAGATACGCGATGCCCGCGGATTTCTTCACCTTGCCGAATTCGCTCCCGAAGATCTCCAGCTCCTGCGGGGTCAAGGTCTTTTTGAGTGAGATCAAATCTCCGTCCATCGCGTCCACCCTCCGATGAAGCTCCTCCGCCGCCCCCCCCCGCGCCCGGGGTTACTTCAACCCCTCCGCCAGCCTTTCGCGCGTCGGGGGGTCGTCGGCAAAGTGGCGCCCCTCCGCTTCCACCCCCAGGGCGTTAGCCACCCGGGCGATGTAATTCCGGTAGCTCGCCAGACACGCGATTTCCAGGATTTCAATGTCCGTCCAGCCGTGCGCGCGCAGGCCCTCGACGTCGGCTTCCACGATGGAGGCGGGGTTGAGGGTGATCTTCTCCGCATACCCCAGCATGGCCATGTCCTTGTCGTCCACGCCGGCGTTTCGCCAATCCTCCTTCAACTCGATCATCAGCTTCTTCGCCGCCCCGTCGCCCACTTCACAGAGAAACTCTCCGTGAGAGATCGTTCAGTATCGGCACTTGAGCAGGGCGGAGACCGTGACGGCCACCATCTCCTCCCGCTCGCGGCCCAGGCTGGATCCCCCGAACGTTACGGCGTGGGAGAACGCCTGGTAGGCCCGCATCAGCTCCGGCTTGAGGCTGTGGACCTTGACGATGTTCCCCACGTAATCCCGCTTCTTGCGGGCCTTGTCGTAAATCTCCTTGACCTCTCCGGCGGCTTCCGATTCAGCAACGGTTCCAATCCACGACATCGTCCAACCTCCATGCGTTCCAGGGGGACTTGCAGTCAAATCTCCGATTCGATTCCCTCATCCGCCAGCCGCTTCCCCGTCTCGTAATAATTCCCCTCGATCGCCCGGAGGGCGTCTTCATCGTACGCCTCCGACCAGTCCCCCAGGGGATAGCCGAACCAGGGCGCCCGCGGCGTCAGGGGGGGAAGGCCGCATTTCTCCCAGATCGCCCGGGCGCGCTCCATGTATTCCCGCTTCGGCAAAGAGACGGGCGGATACGGGTGCTTGCGCGTGGCGTCGATCAGGACGGCCGAAAGCCCGGTGACGCCCGGGTAGAACTTCTCCGCCTCCGAAGCCCCGGGGGGGGCGCTGGCCGGGTCCAGGTTGCTCCCTTTGCCCGAGACGAAGCGCATGTCCCGTTCCGGGATGAGCCGGAAGCTCATGGCCCACAGGATCGATTCCGCGTCCGCCGGGTCGATGTCGTCGTCCACGGCCACGATGATCTTTCCGTAAGTCGGGGAGTAAGACGCGGCGGCGTACAGGGCCTGCCAGGCCTGGGCCGGATTCTCCTTGTCCACCCGGATGGCGATGAACTGGTGGGAGCCCCCCATCTCGTGGAAGGACACCTGTTTCACGGCGACGTTGTGGCAATCGTACCGGAGGAACTTGTAGTAGTTGGACTCATAGGCGATCTGCCTCAGCTTGCTCGACTCGCTGGGCGGCATCTGGCTGATGAAGACCTGGGTGATCGGGTCGAGCCGGTGGGTGACGGCCGTGACGTGGACGACCGGCGCCAATCCCCGCAGGCCGTAGAATCCGGTGTATTCGCCGAAGGGGGCCTCCGGCTCCAGGTAATCGGTGGGGATCTCCCCCTCGATGACGATCTCCGCCGTTGCGGGGACCTCCAGGTCCACCGTCCTGCACTTCACCAGTGGAATCGGCGCCCCCGAAATCCCCCCCGCCACGGCGAGCTCGTCCACCTCCAGGGGAAGCTTGGCGGCGCTGGCCATGCAGATGTTGGGCGCGCAGCCGAGCACCGCCGCCACGGGCAGGGTCTTCATCCCGAGCTTCCTCGCCCGGCGGAGGAGGAGAATGAGGTCGGACTGCTCGTAGGCCAGGAGGCCCGTCTTGTCCGGCGCCTTGAGGTGGGCCCGGTAGGTGCCCATGTTGCGGATGCCCGTCTCGGGGTCGCGGGAGACCCAGCAGGCGGCCGTGATGAAGGGGGCCGGGTCGAGGCCGGGCGTGGAGATGGGGATCGGAAACTCGTCCAGCCCGCCGTGCTCCCGCCCGAAGTCGGCCGCGAGGTGGACTTCCTCCTGGGCCGGGCCGTCGGAAACTGTCTCGGGGGATATGGGACGGTGCCGGGCCCGCACCCAGCGCTCGGCGGTCTCCTCCTCCTTGCACCCCATCCCGAGGGCGTACATCCCGCGCGATACGGCCGTCACCGCCACGGCCACGGGGGTCTCGAACCGCCGCCCGCGGGCGTCCGTCACGTTCTCGAAGAAAAACGCCTTTCGCCGCTCCTCCGGCAGCCCCCGGAACTGCCAACGGACGAGCGGCATGAGCTCGGTGTCCTTGTTGACGGGCTCCGTGATGCGATACAGGAGGACGTTCTCCTCCAACGCGGCGATGTACTCCCGCAGGTCCCGGTAATACCCTCTGGACTTGACCGCTTGACTCATTCCCGCCTCCGCTGTCGGGTAAAAGGTTCGGTGAAGTTGAAGGAAATCATAACATGTCGGAAGCGGAGGACGCTTCCTTCGGGTTCGATCGGGACAAGGTTTGAAAGGCGGCGATTCGACGCGATAAGATTCGGCGATGGGCGCGCGAAGACGAAAAATGGGGCCGGGCGTTACGTCCTGGAGCGAAAAATGCCGGGGGTGGGTGATTCTCGGCTGCTTGCTTTCGATGCCGGCCGTGTCGTCCACTCAAGCGGGCGCGTCAAAGGGGGATAAAGGAAAAATGGAAAAGACGGCCTTCGTCTATCACCCGGACACCGTCCTCCACAACGCCGGACCGATGCACCCCGAGCGGCCCGACCGCGTCCGGGCGATCGTCACGCACCTGGAGGGGACCGGTCTCCTGAACGATCTCCTGCGGATCGAGCCCGGGCCCGCCGATGAGGCCTGGATCACCCGCGTCCATCCCCCCGAATATGTGCGCCTCATCGAGAAGGCCGCGAGCGAGGCCCCCGCGGCCCTGGACGCCGATACCCGGGTCTCCAAAGAGAGCTTCCGCGTGGCCAGGCTCGCCGTGGGCGGGGCGCTGGCCGCCGTGGACGCGGTCATGGAAGGAAAGGCGAAAAACGCCTTCGCCGCCGTCCGGCCCCCGGGGCATCACGCCTCGGCAGCGCGGGCGATGGGCTTCTGCCTGCTCAACAACATCGCCGTCGCCGCCCGGTGCGTCCAGGACAAATACGGCCTGAAACGGGTCCTGATCGTCGATTGGGACGTCCACCACGGCAACGGGACGCAGGACATCTTCTACGCCGATCCGTCCGTCCTCTACTTCAGCACCCACCAATACCCCCACTATCCGGGCACGGGGTCCGAGGGGGAAACGGGGGAGGGGCCGGGGAAGGGTTTCACCGTCAACGCGCCCCTGCCCGCCGGGGCGGGGGACGAGGAAGTCATCCAGGCGTTCCGGGAGAAGCTCGTCCCCGCCGCCGGGAAATTTCAGCCCGAGTTCGTCCTCATCTCGGCGGGCTTCGACGGCCACGAGCGGGACCCGCTGGCGGGACTCCGGCTGACCGAGGTGGGTTTTGCCGAGCTGACGCGGATCGTCATGGAGATCGCCGGGAAATCCGCGAAGGGACGGGTCGTGTCCCTTCTGGAAGGCGGCTATGACCTGGAAGGACTCTCGCGATCCGTCGAGGCCCACCTCCGCGCGCTCGCGGGGCTGTAGGAATGTCTCCGAGGGATTGAGGGAAAAGACTTCTCTCAGCGTGTCTCGGCTTGTCTGGTTTGCCAACGAAGGCCCTCTCCTTCACAAACTTGAACTTCTTATAGGACTCGATGAAATCCGCCTGAGAGGCGAAGGCCGCCAGCGGGTTCACCTTGTGGAGGATGAGCACCTCCGGCGTGTAATCCACCCCGTACTTCTCGGGGTTCTGCATCACCTTGGCCACGATGCCGGAGAGGTTGCTGTTGATGGGGAAGAACTTCGAGTCCTTGAGGTAGATGTTGTAGGGTGGGTCTTTGACCTTCGCCTGATCGAGCTTCTTGTAGTTCTTGTGGACTTTCCATTTCCAGTCGGTCCGCACGCCGCCCACCGCCTCGACGGCCCCGAGAAGCATGAAGGCCATGAGAATGGCGCGAATGGTCTGAAAACCCAGCTCCTGCTGGGACATGTGGTAGGCCATGCACGAGACGGGACGGTAGGGGAGCGTCATGCCGTCCACGACGATCGTGCTGCCGATCATGACGTTCCGGCCGAGCTCCCAGGCCACCCGGCGAATGGTCTGCGCCGGCAGGGCGCAGATCCGCGCGGCCCACTCCGGGGTGGACCCGGCCACGTGCTCCTTGAAGAGCTGAAAGGACGTCTTCACCTTGGCGCCGCCGACCGTGTACTCCCCTTCCAAGGCCGGCTTGACGCCCTGGGTGTCGAACGGCCTGGCCTTCCCTTCCGCGGGATCCCAAACCTGATCCTTGCCGTCCACGCGGAGGAAGAATCCGTCCTCTTTCACGAGGAAAGGTGAGTTGGTGTACTTCGTCAGGTAATCTTTGTCCACGAATCCACGCCCGATCAACTCGTGAGCCAGGGCGAGGGCGAGCCCCAAGTCGGTCCCGGGCTTGATCGGGAGCCACTCGTCGGCGAAGGGGCCGGCGGGCCGGCTCCGGGGGTCGATCTGGACCAGCTTCATCCCCCGTTCCTTGGCCTGGGTCAACTGTTGAGGCCAAGTGAGCCAGCAGGTCTTGTTCCCGCCGGCGCCGGTGACGTTCCACCCCCAGGACAGCAGGTACCGGCAGTGGCGGAAGTCCGGGTGAAGCACCCCGTGGAGTCCGGTCGTGTACTCGGCCTCCCGGTAGCCGGCGTCGGAACAGTAGGCGCCGTGGTGGAGCTTGGTCACGCCGGGGGCCTTCACGAAGGCCGTGTCGTAGAATTTCTTGGCCTTGCTGCGGCCTTTCTGCCAGACCAGGAGCCGCTTGTCCCGAGCCCGGATCTCTCTGATCCTCTCGCCCACCAGCGTCAGGGCCTCGTCCCACGAAGCCTGGCGCCAGGTCCCGGGCCGTCCTTTCTCATTGGTCCGGATCAGGGGGGTCTTGACCCGGTTGGGGTCGTACACGGTCATGATCTGGGCGATCCCCTTGGGACAAAGTTTCCCCCGGTTTTTCGGATGGTTCGGATGGCCCTCGAACTTGACCACGCGCCCGCCGATCCGCCGGGCCAGCATCCCGCAGTCCTGTTTGCCGATCCAGCAGGTGGTGGGCGCCCATTCCTCCTCGGCGCCGGCCGCCGCCTCGTCCTCGCGGGCGACCAGTGTCTTCGGCCCGCCGGAGAGAAACGACGCCAATGCGCCCCCGCCCGCGGCGGAGCCCTGCAAAAACCTCCTCCGGCTGATTCCAAGGCTGCGCTTCTCTTTGTCGGCCATTTCACCGCCTCCTCATGGATTTCTCGTCCATGAATCCGTACACGGGGCGCAACAGAGCCTCTCCAGAATCCTCGAGACGAAGACCCGGGTCCTTTGGCTGTGGGTTCAATCGACTGTTCGGGAGTAAGGCGTCATGTGGAGAACGAGGTGAACTTTTCGCTCGTTCGTGGGAAGCGAGATCCCCTTTTTACGCGTCTTTGGAGCGAGTCATCGGTCCCCTTCCCCGCAAGAGAAAGATCCCTCCTAGACTTTGAGATGCGTCCGATCTCCGGATTTCACTATGATCCAATTAGTTCTTGTGAAAAAAAATCACAAATGCGTGGATTCGCCCGTGAAAAACGCCGGCGGGGCCGGTCCGGCGTGCGGAGCGGCCAAGGGGGAAGGGCGCGCGCCGCCGCTTCATTTTGCGCCGGCGGTTGCGGGAAATTCAGAAAGCGGGTTCGCTAGGGCCGTTTCGGCGCGAAGATTTCGGCGGTCCGAAGGACATCGGTGTCGCTTGCGCCGCCGATCGCCAGCACCCGGCCGCCCTCCAGGACGGTCGCCGTGAAAAGCCTCCGGGCTTGGCGCAGACGGGCCGGGAATTCGCTGAACCGGCCGGACCGGGGGTCGAACCGCTCGACGCTTCGGAGCGTCTCATCCACCCCCCGCCCTCCCAGCAGAAGGACCGATCCGCCCGGAAGGCGGACCGCCGCGTGCTGCTGCCGGGGCTTCACCAGCGGACCGGACGCGGGAACGAACACCCCGGTCCCGGGGTCGAAAATCTCGGCCGAGCCGAGGGCCTTCTCGTTCCACCCCCCCGCAATCAGGACCCGCCCGTCGCCTAGGCGCGTCGCGGTGTGACGCCTGCGGGGCTGGGTCATCCGTCCCCGCGTCGGCCGGAAGACGCCGTCCTTGGGGTCGTACAGCTCCCCGTATCCGGATTTCGGGTTTCCGCCGACGATCAGGATCCGCCCGTCGGCCAGCGGGGTGGCCGTGTGCTGCTGCCGGGCGAAGAACATCCGGCGCGCGGGGACGAAGCGGTCCTCCGCCGGGAGGTAGCGCTCGGTGAAGGACAGGGCGGTCCGTCCGTTGTTCCCTCCGGCGATGAGGACGCTTCCGTCGGCCAGGGGGGTGGCGGTGTGGTCATAGCGGGGCGTAGCGAGCCCCCCGCGCGTTCGGACAAAGACATTTTTGGCCGGCAAAAAAAGGGCGGCGGCGGAGAGGGCGGTGTCGGCGTTCAGCCATCCGCCGGCGTAGAGCGCCCGCCCGTCGGCGATCAAAGCGGCCCTGGCCCAGCCCGAAGGCCGCGGAAGACGGGATGGAACGGGACGAAATTTCCCTTTCGCCGGGATGAATCGCTCGCCCGACCGCAGCGGCCGGGTCTTCGTCAGGCCCCCCAGGACCAGGACGGAACCGTCTTTGAGCCTGAGGGCGACGTGCCCGTGGCGCGCGACGCCGAGGCTCCCCGTCTTCGAGAACCTTCCCTCCTCGCCGCAGCCCGCAAGGACGAAAGCCATCACCAGCAGCGCCCGCCCGAAGGGCCGCCGCCCCGAGGTCTTCCCCCGACGCGGCATTTCGCGCGAGTCTTCGTGAACGAGATCGGCGCGGGTCACAGTGATTCCTCTTTCTTGCGGCCCTTTGGACCCTTCAAGATGACGCCCTGGATTTCTCAATCCGGGCGACAAAATAATATACGCTATCGGAAGCGCCCGAAGGGGAGATGGACGAATGAAGAGATGGATTGCGCCGGGGGTGATCGCCTGCGGGTTCCTGACGCCGGCGACGCTCCCGGCCCAGGGGAATTGGACGCGCGAGGTCCGGGCGCCCACCCCGAGGACGGAGGTCGCCGTCGCCGTCCGGGACGGGGAGATCTTCGTGATCGGCGGCCTCACCCGGCGGGGCGTCACGCGTCTCGTCGAGGTCTACCATCCCCGAAAGCGGAGGTGGCGAACGTCCGCTTCCCTGCCCTTGCCCGTTCACCATCCGGGAGCGGGCGTTGTCGGAAAGCGGCTTTATGTCGTCGGCGGGTTCGGCCGCGGGTCCTTCTGGGCCGGCGCCGACACCCTCTACGAATATCTCCCCCGGCCGAACGCCTGGAAAAAGCGCGCGTCCATGCCCACCGCCCGGGGGGCTCTGGGCGTCGGCGTCATCGACGGGAAGCTCCACGCCGTGGGGGGGAGGAGCCAGCGGGGCGACGTGGCGGCCCACGAGGTCTACGACCCCGCGACGGACACCTGGAAGCGGCTCGCCCCGATGCCGACGGCGCGGGACCACCTCGCGGCGGCGGTCCTCCGGGGACGGCTCTACGCCATCGGCGGCCGCCTGGGGTCGTACGCCCGGAACCTCGGCGTCAACGAGGTCTACAACCCCCGGACCGACGCCTGGGCGACCCGCCGCCCGATCCCGACGCCGCGAAGCGGGATCGCCGCGGCGGTCCTGGACGGCCGGATTTTCGTCTTCGGCGGAGAGTCGGTGGAGGGGACCTTCGCGGACAACGAGGGCTACGACCCCGACCGAAACCGGTGGACGAAGTTCGCCCCGATGCCCCGGGCGCGGCACGGCCTGGGCGCGGCGGCCTGGGGAGGCCGGGTCTTCGTCCTGAGCGGCGGACCGACACCGGGCGGCTCTTACAGCGGGGCCAATGAATCTTTCGCGCCCTGAAGAAGCCAAAGCGTCCGTTGAGCCGGCCCTTCGGCGGGGTTCGGGAATTTTTCCGGGTGCGCGGCGTTCAAAGGGTTGATAAGTTGTCGAAGGGGATCGGTCGCCGCAACCCGCCGGTCCGAAACGGGAAGGGAGTCGCATCCCGCATGACGCCCAAATCGAGTATTCGTTTTTTATCGCTGGTCATCCTGGCGGCGGTGTCCTCGGCTCCGCCCGCCCTCGGAAGGGACAAAAAGCATTTTTCAAACCTCCGGATGGTGTGGTTCGCCAAGCCGGTGTCCACGCCGGAGTTCCGCCTCAAGGATCTCGAAGGAAAAGAGGTGTCCTTTTCCGGGTTCGAGGGCAAGGTCATTCTCCTCAACTTCTATACGACGTGGTGACCTTATTGCCTGCGGGAGCGGCCGGCTCTCGAAGCGCTTTACCGGAAGTACAAGGACAAGGGTCTGGAAGTGGTCGGGATCGCGATGGACAAACGGGGCAAAGCCGTCGTGGCCCCCTACCTGAAACAAAACCCGGCGACGTTTCTGAACCTGCTGGATCCCGATTCGCTCGTCGCCCGGATGTTCTCCGTCCGCGGCACGCCCACGAACTTCCTGTTCAACCGGAAGGGAGAGGTCATCGGGGGCTCGGTCGGCTACCGGAATTGGTCCAGCAAAGAGTCCCACGTGCTGATCGAGAGTCTTTTGTAGACCAACTCGGCGGCGGGCCCGCGGATGAGACCTCCGGCGGCCGCCCGCCGGGGCCATCGGAATCACCCTCTTCACGGCCGAAGAAAACCGACCTTTAGGCGGAAGGACGAAACGGGTCATGGAATCCGGCATCAACATCTCTTACCTGATCGCGTTCGCGGGGGGATTGATCTCCTTTCTCTCGCCCTGCGTCCTGCCGCTGATTCCCTCTTACCTCTCCGTCGTCTCGGGCGTGTCTTATGAAGAGCTGACGGCCGCGGGGACCCACGACTGGCAGCTGCGGAGGAAGGTCCTGCTCAGCGCCGCGCTCTTTGTCGTCGGATTCTCGCTGGTGTTCATCCTCCTGGGGGCTTCGATCAGCTTCCTGACGGAATTCCTCATGGGGGCGCGCTCGGAGCTCAACATCTTCGGCGGAATCCTGATCATCCTTTTCGGCCTCTTCATCGCCGGCGTGTTGAACGTCGGGTTCCTGAAAAGGTATTTTCAGCCGCTGGAAAAGACGCGCGCGACCCGGGTGGTGGGCTATTTGGGGGCGCTGGTCGTGGGGGTCTCCTTCGGCATCGCCTGGACGCCCTGCGTCGGCCCGACGCTGGGGGCCATCCTCACCCTGGCGGCGGTCGATAGCGGAAAGGGCGCGTGGCTGTTATTGATCTATTCCGCGGGATTGGCCATCCCCTTCCTGCTGGCCGCCTTCGCATTCAACGGGTTTCTCGGCTTCTTTCAACGGTTCAAGCGGCTGCTCCCCGCCGTCCAGAAGGCCGGAGGCATCGTCCTCGTCCTCATGGGCGTTCTCCTCCTGACCGGACGGCTCACCGTCCTCAACACCTACGCCCTCAGCTTCACGCCCGAATGGTTGATCAAATGGCTTTGAGGAACGCGGGCGAACGATGCCTCCCGCACCCTCCGAGGACAAGCTTCAATCCCGGTCCTTGAGGACATCGAGCGAGAAGCGGTCCACTTCCTTCAGCAGATCGACGAATCGCCCGGCCATCTGATCGACCAGCTTCCGTCCTTTCTCGGCGTCCGCCCCGCTCGCGTCGCCGCAGGCCCCTTCGGCGTTGAGATCCTGAATCTGCCATCCGAACCCCACCGCGCCCTCGGGCGTCAAGTATTCGAACTGTTCCTCCATGTCGGTCGAGAGGGTCTCGAACCGCTTGAGCTTCCCGGTGCGCACCAAGTCCGGCCGAAGATGGAGCATGATCGATGTCTCGATGTCCCCGGCGTGAATGCCGTGCTTCACCTCCCCATCGGAGAAAAGCCCCCCGGCGTCGGACAGCCCGTGGCAGTTCACGGCGACCGCCAGGAGCTTGAAGCGAACCCGGAGATCCCGCGCCGCCAGGTCGAGAACCTGGGGCTGGCCGCCGTGGCTGTTGAACAAGACCAGCTTTCGGACCCCGGCCCGGTGGACGCTCTCGCCGATCTCCATCAGCACCCGGAGGAGCGTCTCTGTGGAAAGGGTGAGCGTCCCGGGGCAAGCCGCGTGCTCGCTGCTCTTCCCGACCGAGACCATCGGCAGGACGGTCACCGGCAGGTCGTCCGGCAACAACCCGACGGCGCGGGAGAGGACGCCCTCGTTGATGCAGGCGTCCACGCAGACCGGCAGATGCGGTCCGTGCTGCTCGATGGCGGCGACCGGGAGGACGGCGATCGTCCTTTCCGGGTCCAGGGACGAAAACTCCTCGGTGGTCATTTCCCGCCAGTAGCGGCGCGGCATCCGGCTCATGGTTTGTCCTCCGTTGGACGGTCCGGGGGTAAGGGAAGCGCTTTTTAAATGATGGGTTCCCGCACGCTATCGCAAGAAAACCGGGCCATTGTCTGAATGTAAAAAGCTCCCGCTAGCCACAGACGAACTCCTCAGCCATATAAACACCCAACCCAGGAAGGCCAAGCCTCCGGCTTGGCCGCAGAAAGTTTTCGAGGGGGGGTCCAGGGGGGGGACAGTTTTCAAAATGCCCCCCCCTGGCGGGGTCACTGTAGATAAGACCCGCCGTTGACCAGAAAAGACTGGCCGGTCACGAACGCGCTGTCGTCGCCCGCCAGGTAGAGCAGCGTCCCCACCAGGTCTTCGGGCGCGAGCGACCGCTTGAAGCAGCGGGATCGGTTCGTCGCTTCCACGTACTCCGGAACCTCGGTCAGGTCATCGTCCAGTGGAATGAAGTCCGGCGCCAGGGCGTTGACGGAGATTCCGTAGTCGCCCACCTCGCGGGCGAGGGCCCGGGTGAAGGCCAGGACGCATCCCTTCGACGTGGTATAGGCGATCATCCCCGGGGCGCCCTGATAAAAGGTGTGGGAGGAGATGTTGATGATCTTACCGGACCGTTGGGTCTTCATGGCCGGCAGGACCGCTTTGGCGCACAGGAACATCCCCTTGGAATTAACCGCCATGACCCGGTCCCAGAGATCGACGGAGACCTCCTCGACGGGGACGCGGGCGAACCGGCCCGCGATTCCGGCGTTGTTGACCAGGATGTCGATGCGGCCGTAAGTCTTCAGGGCCGTCTCCGCCATTGCCTGCGCGCTCGCCTCGTCCGTCACATCCGTGACGACGGTGACGACCTCGCCCCCCGCCGCTTGGACTTCGGCGGCCGTTTCCGCGGCGTCGGCAACGTCGGCGATGACGACCTTCGCCCCCTCCCCCGCCAAGGCCAGGACGTACGTCCTCCCGATCCCCCCGGCCCCTCCCGTCACGATGGCCACTCGATCTTTCAGCCGCAATTTCATTCTCCTTATTCTTCCTTTCCATTTCGGCATGGGTCCGCGGGAACAGGCCCCCGGACGGCGGGATCCTCCGACGGTCCGGGCGTCAACGCTCCGGCGGTCCGGTGGAGATGGGCAGGCGGATCCGGAACCGCGTCTCGCCCGGCTTCGAGTCGATCGCAATCTCGCCGTGATGCGCCTCCCGGACGATTCGGCGGGCGATCTGCAAACCCGGGCCGGTTCCCCCTTCCCCCCGTCCTTGGTCGTGAAGAGTGCCCTTCCCCCTAAAGTTGTACCACTTTTTGAGTTAGTCTCTTCTCCTCGATGTCCGAAATTTCAGGGTTGCCCAGAGGCAGTGGTTCGATGGCCTCCGGCGCCGGCGGCCGGTAGCCCAAGGCACTATGGGGCCTTA
>PVBE011377945.1_pt1 | contig 17813 bp, 14 predicted proteins | sample 1631181 | NCBI WGS metagenome assembly PVBE01 (sample SAMN08397723, study PRJNA350692) | Marine metagenome, whole genome shotgun sequencing project. | isolation source: water | place: Pacific Ocean | collected 2012-04
TATCCAAACTTATCGTTGTTCTCGAAAGCAATGCTTGCTACTTCGAGGGTGATGGAGTTTGCATCGTTACAAGATGCGGTTTCACTGCTGTTGATGGTGCCTGCTGATGCGTTGAAAGCCACGCACGCAACAAATACTGCGGTTAATGCGAAAATCTTTTTCATTCCCGTTCTCCAATCTTAAAGGTTTTGAACAAAAGGTTTACTACTCGTTTTACCTCTTACTAAAAAAAGTACCTTGGAATTTCTGCTTCAGTTTTATGCGGACCGAAGTCCAGTAACCTCAATTTGTAAACAGGTACTCTGACCAACTACATCTTTTTCTTTCGAATAACAAGCAACGTAAGTTCCGGCACGGTCAAAAGCCAGATTAAATGACGCGCTTGGTTTTAGTCCATCTATAGACAGCATCTTTTTTCCAGTAGAAAACTTAACGATGGTGAAGTTATGAATAGTCACTTGCGAATCGTTACTTATCTTCACATCCACACTCGTGCCTACCCGGACAGTTTTAAAATCTACATCTGTAGGATTAAGCGAAATAATATTGCTGGTTGATTCTGCGTTGTTGCTGAACGCGGCAACGATCCAAACAGCAATAAATACGACCAGCCAAATGTTTTGTGGCTTACGACCTTTATTCTGTATAACTGGTTTCGATAACACTGTTTGTCCTCATTGTGAAAGCCCGATTTAATAAGCCATTAAATAGCTCGTCAAGCTTCCAAATTTGTTTATACGGTAATGCAACAATTGTGAAGTCTAGAGGATTGAGCAGTGGCTTGGTATCAGTAAAGCTCTGAAAAAATGATAAGTATAGAGCCTATGCCGTGTAGGGTTTTTCCTAGTGGTTTTTATGTCGAGGGGGGGGAGGTTGGCAAGAGGCGAAAATTTTTCTTTAAACTGGGGAGATTAAAGATTGTCCCTTGTGAGATATGTCTGGCTAGAGAAGATTTTGGGTGATCGCGTAATGAATCAGCTCCGCATTTTTTTCATTTTCATTTTTTCGAGGATGCGCGTCCGGTGTGTACTGATTGTTTTAACGCTGAGGGAGAGGTCTTTCCCTATTTCTGTGAGGGATTTACCGACGGATATCATCCCGAATACCTGATACTCGCGGTCGGATAGCGTTTCGTGAAGCGGTTTTTCTGAGTTAGAAAAATCGAAAGCCAGTTTTTCGGTGATCATTTGGCTGGCATATTTTCCACCATCTGCCACTTTACGAATCGCTTCGACCAACTTTTCCGAGGCGCTCTCTTTTGTAAGATAGCCGGAGGCCCCTGCTTTAATAAACCGCACTGCATATTGTTCTTCGGGGTAAACGCTGAGTACGAGTATAGGGAGCTTGGGATACTCGCTTTTGAGTTGCTTTAGTAAATCAAGCCCGCTTTTGCCCGGCATGGCTATATCTAAAAGGACCATATCGAACTTATTTTCTTTTATAAGAGACAGCAGCTCATCACCATTGTTTGCTTCGCAAGCCACTTTGATATCACCTGTTTCCGCAATAGCGTTTTTAAGTCCGCGTCTAAACAGCGGGTGGTCATCGGCAATAACTAATCTAATTGATTCTTTTTGTACGGTTTTCATTTTAGTTCCGTTGAATATCTATGGTTACCGTTGTGCCTTGGTTGTGAACCCCAAGGATGTCCACATTTCCGTTCCAAACTAAAGCTCTTTCCCGTATGCCAAGTAGGCCGAGCGACCTTATGTCTGAAACTTGTTCTGGGCTAATTCCTATACCATCATCTTTTACACTAAGGGTAAGGGTATTATCTTTTCCTGTCAATTGAACAATTATGTTTTTGGCATTGGCATGCCGAATAACATTGGTCAAGGTTTCCTGGAAAATGCGAAAAATAGTAGTGGATCGATCAATGTCCAGTTCCACACTATCTTTGCTGGTTTCAAACTTAAAGTGGATACCGGTACGTTTTTCAAATTCCTGGCCCTGCCATTCAATCGCTTCATGGAGCCCCAGGTCATCCAGAATAGGGGGCCTCAAATCCATAGCGATCTTTTTCACAGCCTGGATGGAGTTGTTGATCAGTTCCAACATCATTTGTGTATCATTACTTAAGGGCGGGTTGGCAACGACTAGTTTTTTATCGAGTAGGGAAAGCTCCAGCTTAAGGGCGGTCAGGATTTGTGCTAATTCATCGTGAACTTCTCGTGCAACACGTGTGCGTTCTTCTTCACGAACCACCTCCAGTCGACGGTACAATTTGCGCAACCGTTCGTTGGAGCTTTGGATTTCTTCTTCGGCCCATTGCCGTTCAACGGCTCGACCCAGTTGAATTCCAACCTTCTCCATGACTTCCATCATATCGCGGTCTGGTTCGGCCGACTTGGTTGCGAAAAATTCCATAACGCCAAGTACCCGTTCCCCACTTAAAAGGGGAAATGCGAACCCCGCTTTGACCCCTATGTCCTCTGCCAGTTGAGCCCGTGGAAAATTAGAGTCCTTGGTTACATCTATAATCCACGCAGGTTTTCCACTGGCAAAGACGCGGCCGGGGAGGCCCACGCCAGGCCCTAGGGGAGTAGCCTCCGATATTTTAAGGAAGGTATCGAAGCGGTCGGGATCTTCCAGATACCATACTTTGGTAGGTTCCAACCAATTGGATGTTTGATCTGCTGGTAAGTATGCGTGGCCCACAGGCCAGCCGGCATGAACGCAGATTCTTTGGAGACAGACCTTAAGAGTATCTTTCAGCGCTCGTGTTTCATTTGCAGCGACAGCTATTTCCTTATGCAGTTGAACGTAGGTTGATTCTCTCTCCAGGTCAGATTTGGATTTAATCAGATCAGCGGTTCGCCGCTGAACGCTATCCTCAAGTTCCTGGTGGACGGTTTCCATTTTTTCTGAATGGCCATGTTGTAAAAGGCAGAGTATGGCCGTCATCCAGATAGTAAATATTCCAATCGACCGGTTGGCGATTACCTGCCACAATTCACCACCGGGCGGGGACAGGAAATAACCGGCAATCGTCAGCGAAGTTCCTGTAATTGCTCCAATATAGATAAACTTTTTGTTTTTCGCGAAAAGGGCTATGAGAACCAGCGCGACATATAGAACTCCATCCGCGACTCCTAGAGGAAGAGCTATGTCCAGTAATAATATTCCAGCGGTGACTAAAGCCCCCAGTCCGATTAAAAAGGTATCTGATTGTTTTGTGAGAAAGTTCAAGGTTGTCTCATTAATTCTAAAACTTCATATGAATATATATGTCCCCTAACCTGCCAAGCCTTTGGAAGGATATGTGTTGCCAGGTTTTGCAGGTGACGGTAGAAAGCACTCTTTCAGCATTGGTCTTATTCTAATATAATTAAGAGAAAAAAGAAATTTTCTGATTTTGAAGAAACCGATGGAAATAACTGAAACTCATTGCACTTCTATTCTCACACGTGCCACAGGCTACCTGAAGAATGTGTCTTCGCATTCGTTGAATCCGTATATAGGATGCGGGTATGGAAATTCTTCCTGTGGAGAAGGATGTTACGTCCGTTTCAACCAATGGCTCAACCGGGGGCGGGAGTGGGGGCGATTCGTCGATGTGAAAGTAAATGCCGACGAAGTTTATCTCAATACCGTACAAGCTGAAAGGCGCTGGGCCGCCCGAAGGGGAATGGCGTTTTCTATTTTCTTTTCCAGTTCCACCGATCCCTGGCAACCGATAGAACAAAAATTTCGCGTCACCCGCAAAGTGCTTGATGCGATGCTGAAGGAAACACCGGATGTGCTGATTCTGCAAACGCACAGTTCAAGAATAGCAGATGATATGGACCGCATCATTTCCCTTTCCCTAAAATGCGATTTGCGGGTTCATCTTTCCATTGAAGGCGATCGAGACAGTCTGCCAGGGCTCCCGCCTCCGCCATGTTCTGTGGATGAACGGATCAGGCTGGTCAATGAGTTTACTTCTCGGGGAATCACTACAGTGGTTTGTATGTCACCGCTGTACCCGCTGATAGATCCTGATGTTTTTTTTCAGCGGATTGCTGAATCTGGCGCTTCTGCGGTGGTGATTGACCATTTTATAGAAGGGGACGGAACCCGGGACGGATCGCGAACCCGTCGGACCCGATTGCCGCAGGCGATAACAACGGTTGATGAACAAGCGGTGGAGCTTTCATATAGGGAAAAGGTCGCTGAAATTGCCAGGGACTATCTGCCTGTTGGAATATCCTCATCCGGGTTTGCCGGAGTTTATTCTTTGCAGGTGGATTCTGTTAGCGAGAGGGGGGGCAGGTATGAACCTTGAAATTCCGTCCAACCTGAAACAGGAAATTCTTTCTCTGGATGGGCGCGGATACAAAGCGTATAAAATCCTACAGGGCAGATCCTTTAACTACGGTTCCTTCACCGTCACGTTCGAGCATGTGCAGGGCGATTCCTTTGCCCAACCGACCCGCCTGTCTGTTTCGATAGGAATGGATGAAGCCGGATTCGTTCCTTCTTTAATATAGCACCCCTGCACCTCGGTAGCAGGAGGGGAAGGATTTTAGGAGGTAAGAATTTATCCTTTCGTAAACACTTTGGATGGATTTTTACAGTTTATGCGAGGTTTTCGGAGAGGCAAAAGCAATCTTGAACATGTGATTTATTGGAGGAGATTTGTCCAGTAATTTATAAATTACTAGGCGGTGTTTCACGTTGGCAAAAATCAATTCTTCTATTAACCGTCCTATTTATTGATCAATGACAGTTGTGGACGCAGGGAATAGGTGCCAGTTTTGAAAGTGTGGTGGAGCCCTGCTCCGCTGGAAGGCCAGGCGCCTTTAGCAACGTTATCCGGCGCGTCGCCCTGGAACACGAGGTACCCATACTTCCCATAATGAGGCAATTTGCGGATCAGTCCGGGAATGCTTTTTCCAGACGAAGTGATTAACCAGGTGACTGTATCGCCATCAGAGTCCGGGCGGTTGAGGGTAATTACAAAACTGTGGTTTCCCCATGGGAAGGTTTTGCTGTCGATGGTCATGCCTTGCGCATTAATTTTCACGCCGTAGTGATCGAGTTGGACCTTGAGTTGATTAGAAAGCTTCTTGTCCTTACCAAATATCCATAGACTCCCAGCTGGAAGCGGAGTTTTCATATTGTCGCCAAGGAAATTTCCTGATGAAGGAAGGGCGGTTTTCACCGATTGTGCAAATTTTAAGTAACCGCCGTCGTTAGCAATTGTATTTGCCGGAAGAATCGGCGTTTGCGTTTCCGAACCATACGTCTGCCCGATGCTGGGGGGCACCTCGCCTGGATTCAACCAGCGAAACACTTCATGGTAAGGGTCTAACTGTACCTTGAGTGGTTCGGTGGCCAAGGGAAGGACGATAGTTTGTTCCTTTTTCGTAATGGCCAGAATTTCCAGCAAGGGTTCTTCTCGATCCTTGATCCACACAGCGACGGGAAGTTTCATCTTGAAAACGGGATCAGCTTGCGTTTGCTGGATTTTCAGTTTCAGCAGGTGCTCGCCGTTTTGTTTGCTGTGCGAGGCCGAGGAGAGTTTAAGTTGCGGCGCACCTTTACGCCGGGTCCATTGATCGAAGAATTCTTTCAAGTCGCGTTGGCTAACCCGCTCAAATGAAATTCGCAGGTCTTCGAATCCTGCATATTGGAATTGGTTGCGATTGTAAAAGTCGCGTAACGCTTTAATGAATAGCTTATCGCCCACCTCAAGGCGGAGCATGTGAAGGGCCATCAGCGTTTTGCCGTAGCCTACAGCTTGTGAAGCCATGCTGTCGCGTCCTTTGAATTCCGCCAGCGGGAAATCGTTCGTTGCGTTAACATAGCTGGAATACTTCATCAGTTCCTGGAACCGGTAGTGGTCGCCCTTTCCCTTTTGTTCAGGCAAAAGATGGTCTGCAAGGTAAGTGGTCAAACCTTCAGCCCAGTTTCCGGAATGCGGGTCGATGTAAACTCCGTTGCCAAACCAGTTGTGGAGAATTTCGTGAGGGTAGGAAGTGTGCAGGATGAATGGGAAACGGATAACGCGTGATCCAAGCAATGTGAACGAAGGCATTCCATATCCGGTCTGCTGGGAGTTTTCCACCAGGGCAAATTTTTTATAGGGGTAGGGGGCAAGTAGTTTGGAGTATAAATCGAGGTAAGTGCGTGTTGCTAAAAAATACCGTTCAGCTAGAGCCTTGTCATCGTCACGAAGATAAGCATAGAGCGCGATAGATCCATGACGCTCCGAGAACACGTGGTAGCGGTCGGCAACGAGCAGGATTTCTTCCTGCGGTTTCTCTTCCTTCCATACGACAGTTCTGTTTCCGTTTTCTACAACGTCCTTAATTTTTTCTCCCTGACTCACAGCTCTTAAACCAGATGGCGTGTAAACGTTCAATTGGAAAGTGACCTGGCCAGCCGGTGGCGTGCTTTCCATTGCAGGCTGTGGATAGAAAAAGTCCGCACCAGAGATGAAAAGTGTTTCCTTATCGTCATTAGAAATTGGCAAAGGAAGGGAATATTCAAATGTTAGTTTGAACGGGCCGGGCACCTCTTCTACAGAATATTCCGTCAGATCGAGATTGATGAATCCATCAGCAGAAACATCAACAGAAACTTTATTGCCGGAGATTTTTATTTGTTCGGTTTTTGAATTTTTATTTAAATTAAATCCGGGAATGGACTTGGCGATACTTTTTGGAATCGTAACAACATCATGGAACCTGGCAATCGATTGCGACGGAAGAAGCGTGACCGTCAACTCATGATGGATGGGTGGGGTTTCTGCGAATGCGGAGGAGGCGGTAATGAAAATTATCCAAAGATATAGAAAGTAAGTTTTTTGTTTCACCGTTGGTCACAGAAAGAATATGTTGTTAGATAGCATAATCCGTCAGAAAGCAAAATCACCCCAGCCTCCCACGCTTCGCTCTGGACAGGCCTCTTTAAAAAGAGGGGTTCATTGAAGCTCCCCCTTCCTCGAAGTGGGTTGGGGGGATTTAGAACATCTTGTTAAATATTCTGACAAGCGGGTTTTTATTGCCTCCACGGCTAGTGGGTTTTTATTGGCCCTACGCTGAGCAGTTAACCTACCACAGCATCGACACCACGATGCAATTCCCCAACAATACGAACCACGACCCGATTGGGAATGCAGGCCGCTAGCCGGTCAGCGTAACGGATGTAACCCGACTTGATGCAAACCTTATTTTTACACGGAGAACGAACAATGCGCGCCTGTCCCTGCTTGACCTCAACCTCAGTCAGGCCAAGCGGGCCTTTAACATGTGTGATCTGGTCTGTATCAAGAGCCAGACGAGCAACTTCCTTCTGATCGACCTGAATAACTACCCAGTTGCCCCGATCGAATCCGACTCCCCAGTTCATGAACAACCACCCGTTCAGAACAAACAACGCCGCAACTAAAATTTTATCCCCAAGTGTGATACGCATAGGTTTTCTAACAGCTATTTTTTTGGACGTAATATTATTCTATCACTATATTGACCAGGGCATTACCCTGTTTTCCTAAGCGAGCGGTGATCCATAGTTAGGAAAAGGGTCAGGGTGATGGTTCCTATGATAGAGAAGTTGAGCATGACGTTGAGAAACTGTTGCCAGCCATTCACCCGGTCCGCAATCTCGCCGCCCAGAAACTCAAATGCCATGGATGCGAGATAACCGGCAACATCGATGAGGCACACCAGAAATCCACAATGCTTACCACCGAAGTCTACTGAAAACACATTCATCGGAATCAGATAACAGGGGGTGATCATCAAACCGAACATCATGATGGCCGACAGGGCAACCCAAAGCGTTCCGTTTCCCGGCATCTCCGGACTGTTAAGTAAATACAATATGAGAATGCTGGCTGTGGCCAGCACCATCATGCCGCCGAGCACATAGATGCGCTTTTTCTTTGTGAGGTTGTCGAAGATGAATCCCCCAACGAGCACCGAAAACATGGAACCGATGGGAAATACCGAGGACGAAATTCCCGCCATGCCGGAAGAAAGGTCGAATGTCTCTTTCAGATACAAAGGCATGAAGCTCTGGAACACCATGAGAATGTTCATGCTCATGATGCTAAGACAGATGAGCCAGAACCTGGGACACAGTAAAAAGTTTAACAAGGCTTCCCCAGCAGTGGCGTTATCGAGATGGTGAGGTTGTTGCGGATGATTGCTATCGTCATCGCCATCGACCGAGGGGATGGCTTCCAATCCGACATCGGTGGGATACTGCCGGAGGTAGAAATATAAGAGTATGGCAAAGGCGCCCGTCATGACTGCGGATGAGGCGATGACCCAACGCCAGGACATGACCAGCAAAAGACTGCCCAACGCGAGTGACGCAAAAATCCAACTCGACATCGAGCTTGAGGAGATAATGCCCCAAGCTCTTCCGCGCCATGATTTTTGAAACCAGACCCCGGTGAGGTTTGCCATGGACGGCCAGGCACCGGCTTTCGCAAACATGGCAACAAAAAACGCCACAGAGAAGAAAAAAGCCTTGGACATGAAGCCAAACATCCCAGTCGCAAGCATGCAAAGTCCGAGAGAAAAGAGAAATACTTTGCGTCCGCCCAACCGGTCAGCCATGATTCCCGTCGCCAGTTTTCCTATGATGGTTCCGGCAGTGCCCCATCCGAGAATAGCTCCCCATGCGGTTTTGTCGAGTTCCAGCGTTGGGTCATCTAGCATGGCCGGACTCGCAATAATGACCGTGGCCCGACAGATATTGACGACCGCATAGGCCCCGTACATGCAGGCGAGAAGGATTACTTCCCAATAAAATCGAGGATCATTTTTTAATCTTGCTGTGAAATTCATGATAAACAACTTGGAAAAATCCGTCACAACATAGGAGAAACACCCCACACCTCCTAGCCTCCCCTCGGTAAGGGGAGGGATTATCTTAAACCTAATCTTGTTTATCCTGTCAAAAGGTTATGGTTTTTTTGCCTCCACGGCTAGTGGTTTTTATTGGCCCAGCGCTGAGCAGTCATATAATCTTCATCAATCCCATTTGGTCGCCCAGGGTTTGGTGGAGCATTGTTTTTAGTTTTGCGTTTTCCGGCAATTCCAATTGCGGATCTTTTTCTATCAACGCGAACGCTTCCAGTCGTGACAATTCCAATAGTTTGATATCGCGGAGCAGGTTGGCTACCCGCAGTAAGGGCATTCCTGATTGGCGCGTCCCCATGAAATCTCCCGGTCCTCTAATACGCAAGTCTTCCTCGGCGATGGCGAATCCATCACGCGACTTTACGATTGCATTGAGCCGCGCCTTTCCGTCATTCGTTAAGGCATGGCAGGCGATGAGGAAACAGTACGAGGCGTGAGTACCGCGTCCGATTCGTCCGCGTAGTTGGTGAAGCTGGGCGAGTCCGAATCGTTCGGCGTGCTCAATGAGCATGACCGAGGCGTTGGGGATATCGATTCCCACTTCAATGACGGTGGTGGCGACAAGTATGTTAATCTTCCCTTCCTTGAAGTCGGCCATGATTTGCTGACGCTCTTCTTTTTTGAGTTTGCCGTGAATGAGTTGGACTTTTAAATCGGGAAACCGCTGGTTCTGCAACTCTTCGAAAACATCAATCGCCGCTTTCAAATCAATGGCCTCCGATTCTTCAATGAGCGGACACACGACAAAGGCCTGTCGCCCCTGCTCTGTTTCTTTTCCTAAAAGATGGTAGGCGTTGTCGCGTTTGTTTTCGTAGAAGAGTCGGGTTTCTATGTCCTTGCGTCCGGGCGGAAACTCATCCAGAAACGAAACGTTCATGTCACCGTATAGCGTGAGCGCCAGCGAGCGGGGGATAGGGGTCGCTGTCATGATGAGAACATGCGGCACCAATCCTTTTTTGCCGATGGCCTCCCTTTGCAGAACGCCGAACCGATGTTGTTCATCGACAACGGCCAGCCCCAAATTAGAAAACTCCATTTTTTTTTGAATGAGCGCGTGTGTGCCGACAACAATTTGCGTTGTGCCGTCACTGATGCGGTCACGAATGAGGGATTTTTCTTTAGCGGTTCCTGTGCTGGTGACCAACTCGATGGTGATGCCCAGAGCAGAGCAGAAAGGGCGGATGTTGAGGAAGTGTTGCTCCGCCAGCAGTTCGGTCGGAGCCATGAGCGCCGCCTGGCAATCGTTGTCCACTGCCGTGAGCAGGGCTGTCAGAGCGACCACGGTTTTTCCCGTTCCCACATCGCCCTGAAGAAGCAAGTTCATCGGTTCCTCTTTTTCCAGATAAGTCATGATTTCGCCCAGCACCCTTTTTTGTGCGCCGGTCAAATCAAACAGGAGAAGTTTGAAGAAATTGCGGATGATTTCGCCACGGGTTTTAAAAGCCCGCCCACGTTCTGTGATCTGCTGGTGTCGTTTTTTAAATGCCAGAGCGAGTTGGATTAGAAAAAATTCCTCGAAGATCAACCGTCTCTGCGCCGGGTGTTGAAAATTTTCGAGAAGATCGATAGAGGTGTCGGCAGGTGGAAAATGTGCCAGCTGAATTGCTGAGCTTCGCTTGGGGAATTTGTATCGATTTAAAATTTCTTCCGGCAGGAATTCTTCAACCAGGTGGTTATAACCATCGACCACATTTTTCATGATCGTCCGGAGAGCTTTCAGGTGCAGGCCCTCGGTTGAGCGATAGACAGGAACGATGCGTCCTATGTCCAGCGATTCGGTGGAAGAATCATCACCCGATCCGGTCTCTGTATCCGGGTGAATCATTTCGAGTCCGCCGTCGCGTTTATTCTGTGTGGGTTTTCCTGAAAAGATCCGTTCGTTTCCCAGTTTTATTTTTCCTGCCATATAGGATTCATTGAAATGGAACCATTTCACGCGGATGAACCCGCTATCGTCCTGCACCACCGCTTCGAAAAGTTTCCTGTTGCGCCCCATGCGAATGGTTCCTGCGTCGATGACTTTACCTGTGAAGGAAACCATTTCGCCGGGAACCAGTTCGGCGATTTTCTTTACCTGACTACGGTCATCGTAGCGGAAGGGAAGAAAGTAAAGAGCATCGGCGACAGATTCTATTTGCAGTTTCTTAAGAAGCATGACCCTTTTGGGTCCGGCGCCTTTAATAAACTGAAGCGGATCATCCAGAGATTTTTTAAATGATTTTTGTTTACTGCTCATTTGGTGTGGGGTAGGGAGTATCCCTCAAAATAAATATAGTAGAATCTTTTAAACTGGTTCAGGCATCAGACTTTAAGTCAGCAAGCGTATCCTATCTTATAAAGGGTTACAGAATAAAAGTAAATTTGACATGGATGAGCCTGAGATATATTCTTTAAGCAAGTATAACCCTCGCAAAAACAGGTAGGTAGCACGGTTTCGCAAGGTCTGGGTTTCGCCAGAATAGTTGAAAATGTAAAAACGGGCTTATATTATGAAGCTTGAAGACGTAACAGAAGCTGTCGCAAAATACCATCCCGAAGCCGATCTGGATATTATATGGGATGCCTATATCTATTCCGCCAAAGCCCATCGTCATCAAAGCCGCCGTTCCGGCGCTGCTTATATTTCCCACCCCCTGGAAGTTGCTTATAATCTCACGCGTTTGAAAATGGACGAGCAGACGGTTGCCGCAGGATTACTGCATGACACGATAGAGGATACCCTTGCGACGGCGGAAGAGCTTCAGGAAATGTTCGGTGAAGAAGTTTATCATCTGGTAGAAGGCGTCACAAAAATCAGCCAGATCAAGTTTTCCAGCCGTGAAGAAAGCCAGGCAGAAAACTACAGGAAAATGATTCTTGCGATGTCGAAGGATATCCGGGTGGTTCTTATTAAGCTGGCTGATCGGGCGCATAATATAAAAACCCTCGGATCGCTCGGTGCCGATGCTCAAGGTCGTATAGCGCGTGAAACTCTGGATATATTTGCCCCCCTCGCCAATCGTCTGGGAATAGGGTGGATGAAAGATGAGTTGGAGAGCAGCGCGTTCATGTATTTGATGCCCGACGAGCACGAAGCGCTTCGCGCCGAACTGGCCAGCGGTCAGAACCTGAGAGACGTTTATGTTAAAAAAGTTCGAGTACTGTTGGAAAACGAATTGAAGGATGCGGATATTGCCGGCAACGTGGTAGGGCGTTCCAAGCATATATATAGTATCTATAAAAAAATGAAACAGCAGAAACTCGACTTCAAAGATTTGTACGATCTTATCGGGGTGCGAGTGCTGACGAATTCCCTCAAAGATTGTTACGCCGTTCTGGGATTGGTCCATTCTCTGTGGAAGCCCATTCCCGGTCGGTTTAAAGATTACGTTGCCATGCCCAAACCCAACATGTATCAATCCCTGCACACCACAGTGATTGGTCCCGACGGAGAGCGAGTGGAAATACAGATCAGAACGGAAGAGATGCATAAGATTTGTGAAGAAGGGATCGCCGCGCACTGGCAGTACAAAGAAGGCGGGAAGTCCAAAAACCAACCCATGGACAAGCAAGTGACTTGGGTGCGCCACCTTCTGGATACCCAGAAAGACCTGAAGAATCCCAGAGAATTCCTTAATTCATTTAAAGTGGACCTGTTCTCCAGCGAAGTCTATGTGTTCACTCCGGAGGGCGATGTTATTTCCCTGCAACACGGTTCCACACCTGTGGACTTTGCCTATGCGGTTCACACTGACATTGGCGATCATTGTTCCGCCGCGAAGATCAACGGTAAAATAGTTCCCTTGAGGTACAAATTAAAAAACGGGGATCAGGTGGAAATCAAGGCTTCCAAAACCCAGCAACCCAATCGTGACTGGCTTTCGTTTGTCAAGACATCGAAAGCCCGTAGTAAAATTCTTAATTTCATTAATACCCGAGAGAAAGAAAGAAGCCTCAGCCTAGGAACTGAGTTGTTGCACAAGGGACTGGCAGAATATGGAGTCGATCCTTCGGCCGTTCTCAAAGGGAAACCTTTTGACGAAGCACTTCAAGCGAGTGGGTTCGGCAACTTTGAAAGTCTGCTGGCAAGTATTGGTCTGGGTAAAGTATAGACACATCATTTCATCGATAAGCTATTGCCCAATGAAAAGATTGAAGCGAGAAGATTAGGGGAATCCGGTCAGGTCAAACTAAAAGAAAAGACTCCCGATCATAGCGGGGCCATTCACCTGAAATGCTTTAATGACGATATACTTCTGCGCGTGGGGAAATGCTGTCATGCGGTTCCTGGCGATCCTATTGTGGGTTACATTACCCGTGGACGGGGCGTGACGGTGCATCACCTGGATTGTCCTAGTCTTCAAGCCTTAGAGAGCGAGTCGGAAAGGCTGGTTGATGTTGGTTGGGGGAAGAGTGTAAAGGAATTGCATCCGGTTCGCATTTCAATCGTTGCGGATGACAAGCCCGGTCAACTGGCGGAAATCACCCAGGTCATGGCTTCCTGCGATATAAATATCACACAAGCCCATCTGCGCCAGGGAACCAACAAAAGAGCGCACTTCGAGTTTTTCATCGAAATCAGCGACCTTGATCATTTAAACCGAATGTTCGCGGCAGTCGATAACATTCCCGGTGTAATTCATGCGGAACGCATCAAGGAATACAACACGAGTAAAAAAGGAACGGGAAAACAGAGGTCTGATAGCCAGAGAGGAAATCCTTCGAAGCAGGACTCCAATCAGGAAACACAACTCAAGTAATTAGGGAGACTCGACACTTGCGACCCCGGTTTTCCGGGGGACGGGTAGTTCCTTGAATTCTATAAGGCGGGCGATTGTAAATTCGAAAAACTTACAATTAAATTACTTTGACTACCTTGCCTGCTTTGAGGCACCGGGTACACACCTTCATATTTTTGATAGAGCCTTGATATCGTCCTCTGATTTTCTTGAGGTTCGGGTTCCATCGGCGTCGGGTTTTATTGTTGGCATGACTGACATTATTCCCGAAAAGTGGTCCTTTGTCACACACATCACATCGCTGGGCCATTCATTTACTCCTTAAATTACAAAAACGTTGTTTGACAAGATTTTAGATGCTAGCATACTGTGTATTACGGGGCAAGTGATTTTGGATGATCTTATGCTCATCACACCAAAAACCACCATTGATGAAATAATCCATACTCATCCAGAGACCATGCAGTTCTTCAATGGCCTTAAGATGAGTTGCGGGACCTGTTTTGCCGTCAAGTTCGATACACTTGAAAACGGGGCACTGATGCATGGTATGGATGTGGATTCCCTGATCGAACAGCTTAGCCATTTTATTTCTTCCCTCCCCGCCACCGTTGAGACCAGCGATCAAGGCTGATTGTTTGGAGACCTTTCTGAATATCCCATAAAAAGAGGGCTTTTTTCAGCAGGCGGGGTGTATTTTGGAATGCCCTTAGGGTACTAGTGGGCAAAAAAAAATAGCCCCAAAAGGGGGCTATTATTAGATAAACAAGTCACTTTTTCTGTATCGGCCTTCAGACTGCTATACTTGCTTTCAGCCAGTTACGGCCTTCACCTTCGTATAAAGGCCTGATTTTAGCAGAGAAACTTAGATTCAGCTATGACGTCTTTCAGGATTTTTTCAGCCAGTTCATGACTATCCACATGAAAGCGTCCTTCAGCGATTTCAGTCTTGATCCGTTCGACCTTATCCACGCGAATATCGGGAGAACTTCTTACCGCTTCGTGGGCTTTTTGGATGTCCTTGGCTTGGGAAGACAGGGCTATGTGCTCAGACCCCTGGGTTCCTTTCGCGCCAGAGGAGCCACCGGTAGCGCCTGTTTTTGCAGACTCTTTTCCAGTGACCTTGATCCGGTCCTGAATCGCCTTACTTTTGATTCTAATTTCGTTTCCGGGAACTTCCATAACTTACACCTAATCCGGGGTTCTTAAACGTTTGAAGTTTAGTTAGTTAATTATTTTTAGCCGGGGTCTTTGCCTCCACAGCTTGTTACAAGGCCTACCTGCTAATTAGCTTATCGGGAATCAGCTTAATAACTTAAGACTTTATTAAAAAGACTTAAACCTTTTTTAATAAGCCCTCAGCCTCTATAAAACTACTGGTAAACAGCCAATTTGTCAAGGGTTGCAGACCATCGAACATAATATTTTATGGCACTGAGTTTTGGGACTTTAGTGGGAAATGAAAGGTTATTAATGGCATATCGGAATCCGACCCCCACGGTGGATATCGTTATGGGGATGAATAAAGGGGGGCTGTGCTAATTGAGAGAGAAAATGAGGCCTTGCCCGAAGGAGAAACATTGAAAAAAACGAGCAAAATCTATTTGTGGGCTGCTGTTCTCTGTGTATTAAGTTTTTTGTCCAGTTTTGAGGGAATGGCCCAAGCCGAACCTTTCGCTAAGGATAAATATTCCCAAATTATGTGGAACTACCTTGAGACCTTATCCGAATTTGGTCCGCGGTACGTGGGCACAAAAGGATATAGCCAGACCCTGGATTTGCTCAGGCATGTGGGAGCGGAATCTGCTGATGATGTATTGGAACATCCATTCGTGATCACACGGCATAATGGCGAACAGATGCGGATGGTCAATATCGAATTTGTTTTTAATGGCACGGCGACAGGACGTCCTATTCTGGTGGGTGCACATTACGATACACGCCCTTTCGCCGACCAGGAATCCGATCCGAAACTGAGAGACCGTCCTATTCCAGGAGTCAACGACGGAGGTTCGGGAACGGCGGTTCTTTTAGGACTGGCCAGATATTTGAAAGATCATCCAGTGGATCAACCGGTTCGGCTCATGTTTTTCGATGGAGAGGATTTCGGGAAAAGTGGCTCCAGCGAAATGTTTATTGGGTCAAGTTACCACGCCAGCCAGCTCGAAAAACTTCCTCTCAAGCAAAGACCTCAGGCAGTACTTGTTGTGGACATGGTGGGAGACAAGGACCTTGAGATTTATAAAGAGACCTACTCTATGCGCAGTGGCCCCGAATTGCTAGACCGTGTGTACGCCATGGCCCGGCGGAAGAATATTTCCCAGTTTAACGAAAAAAGCAAATACAGCATTCAGGACGATCACCTTCCATTTATTAAATTGGGAATCCCTTCCGTTGTACTGATCGATTTTGATTACCCCTACTGGCACAAGGTTTCCGATACTCTGGACAAATGTTCGCCTGAAAGCCTGGGCGTTGTGTTTTCGGTTGTCGCAGGAGTTTTAGCAGAGTGGTGAGGTTACGGTCGACAGTTGCTTAGCGAGGAAGTTCTTTGAGTTTTTTTTGTGCGTCCAGATTCTGTGGATCGATTTGAAGAATGATTTCCAATTCCCGTTTAGCATCCAGACTTCTTCCCTGACGACTATGGATCTTATGCAGGTTCCAATGCAGTGACAGGAAGTCGATGCCTTTTCCTACAGCCGTATCATAGGCCTCACGAGCTTCGTCAAGGTTGTCCTGCTTGATATAAGCGTTTCCCAGATTGAAATAAGCAATGCCAAATTCCGGGTCGAGCTGGATCGCTTTTTTAAGATGAGGCACCGCTTCGCCTGACCGGTTCAGTTTGTTGAGGACAGCACCCAGATTGGAATGCGCCTGAATAAAATTTGGATATGCCTTGAGAGCCTGTTCAAATAATTTCACCGCCTGCTCATATTTTTGCGTCCGAAAGTAATATCCCCCCAGATTGGAACTTCCTTCAGGAAAAGAAGGATTGAGCGCGACGGCCCTTTCGTATTCTTTAATGGCACGGTCAGAGAATCCCTGACTTTGATAGGCGGCGGCCAGATCATAATGCGCGAGCACGAAGGAATCGTCCAGCTTGAGAACGGACTCAAATTCTTTCACTGCGCGGTCGGGGTCTCCCCGGACGTACAGGAAATAATTCCCCCTATAGTAATGAGCTTCTTTTGAATTTTTATCAGCTTCTAACAGGTCCGCCAGAGACATTCCATTTCTTGTCTCAAGAAACGGTTTTATGAAATTGATGGGCAGTGCCAGATTGATTGACCGACCCTCTACTGTGGCAATACCCACCACGCGGTTTTGCTGGTTAACGACCGGACCCCCGCTGAATCCCGGACCGAACGAAGCGGTGGTATAAATGAATGGGAAATCCGTTTGAGCCTGCGGATGGATGCCCAGAACAAAACCGAAGGTTTGTATAACCATCCCCTTACCGTCACTTTGGCCATTGCGCTGCCGGGGACCAACATTTTCCGATAAAAAACCCAGCGCACTCAGATAATCAAATTCTTTGAGTTGATCGGAGTCACCAATTTCCAGCGTAGAGTAGGCACCTTCGGCCAGTTGCAGGATCGCAAAGTCCTTGGCTCGGTCAACATTCAAGAGAGACTTCACCTTAACCCGGTCGCCATTGGACATGACCGCCTCAATGTCTGCGGCATCGAGTAGTACATGGTAGTTTGTGACCAGAACCCCATCGGGGTTAACGATGAATCCTGTTCCGGTTCCAAGCATTTTCCCGGCTGAATCTTTTGCGACCAGAAGGGCCACTGCACTTTTGTTAGCCGCGTTCGCCAGAACGGGCTGGACATGGACGACCGTCCAGATCAGTGCCAAGGCTAAAATCAGGGCAAGAGACTTTTTAATTTGAGAGTAGTGCATAGGTCTAAAATAGTGCCGGGTTCGCCGGAAGTCCAATTAAATAATTCATATGGAGATATTAATTTTTGGGCCGTCCTAGATAACAGAGAAATGTTGTCAATATGGACATGCGTAAGAGTCGCTTGAGTAAGGAGAAGCAGGAGCGGTTGATGGAGCATTTTGTTGCGGGTTCAACGGCAAGATGCGCAAGCGAACTGGTGATAGTGAACAAAACAACGGCGGCTTATTTTTTTCACCGTCTGCGTGAAATCATCTATCATGCGACTGAAGAAGAGGCTCCTTTCCCAGGTGAAATCGAAGTAGATGAGAGTTATCTTGGAGGTGTGCGCAA
>PVBE010754850.1_pt1 | contig 17808 bp, 16 predicted proteins | sample 1631181 | NCBI WGS metagenome assembly PVBE01 (sample SAMN08397723, study PRJNA350692) | Marine metagenome, whole genome shotgun sequencing project. | isolation source: water | place: Pacific Ocean | collected 2012-04
CGGCAACCCGGAGTATCGCGAGTTTTATCAGGCCGAGGTCCGGCGCCACCTCAACGGCGCGTTGTCGGAGGAAAACGTACTGCGCCGCGCCCGACAGTTGCGCGATTTTATCGCCGACGAGGTCACGCACGAATACCGCGTCCGCAGATACAACGTCGAGACTTGGCACCGGAAGATCAGGGAGGTCGAGGAATTCGGGCGCGTGGCTGGGGAGAATTTCCACAGATGGACAAACGACTACTTCGCATTCCGCAACAAGCCGCTTGCCAATCACGGCCTCGCCCGACTCCAAAACAGGGCCGGTTACCGGCACATCGTTCATCGCAACGCCGCCGGCAAATGGAGCGAACTCATCGCCTCGCCCGGTAGCGAAGACTGGGCCGCCGCCGCCCTGCCCCCCTCCCCGCCGGCCGCCGGTCGCCCGGCGTTGTTCGCTCTCACCGCCGCCGAACGCCGCCTAGTCTACCGGGGGACGGACGGACACATTTACGAGCATGCGAGTGCATCGAGCGCCGGGCCGGATGGCGATTGGACAACACAAAACCTGACCAAGGCGTTTGGCCTGCCGAAGGCGGCGACCGACCCCTCGGTGGTGGTGGCCAACGGCGTACCGCACGTTTTTTACGTCGATGAAATCGGGGAGATCCGCGAGTTGTGGAACGACGGCAAATGGCGCCAGTTTCCACTGTCGGCCATGCCCCGGGCCGAGGGCGGCGCGGTGGCCTCGCTCGATGGCTCGACGTTGCGCGTGATCTACCGCTCGATGTTCGGCGTGCCATACGAGCAATCGCTCAGCCTCGACTCCGCGACGCCGGAAAACCGCTCGTGGCGCACCGAGGGCGTCCATCGCCTGCCCGCGCTTGGCCAACCGCTTGGCCTCACGGTGAACGGCGGCCGCGACGCCGTCTTTCACGTCGACCGCGCTTGGCCAAGGGAACTGCCGTACACCTTTGACTGGAACGAGCGCCGGCGCGTCCCGGGGTACTTCACCTACGAGGGCGATCGCAACGCACTGGTTTACGCCAAGGAGATCGGTCAACGATTCAAAAACCAGTATCACATCGCCCACACCACCGACCAACTGGACGGTGAGTTCACGCTGTTCCGCGACGCGAAGAACAACCGGCACTACCTCGCGTTCCGCGACATGGAGGGCGGCATCCGCGAAAGCGTGCTGCAGGGTGAAGAGTGGGCAATGACCAGGCCAAGCGAACTGGCCAGCGCTCCGCAGGCCAAGGGCGATCCCATCGGCTGGGCCGACGCCAACACCGGCGCGCGCCACTACCTTTACCAGGGCAAAAACGCCACCGTCCACCAACTGAGCTACGACGGCAAATGGACGCACCAAGCTCTCTCGCCGAAAGCGGAATGATGAGCCGTTCATCCACCGCAACTCTCGTGGCGCTTCTACTCGCGGCCACAATCGCTGTGCCAAACCCAGGCGCGGCCGAGTACACCCAGCAAGAGAACATCGTTTACGGTCACAAGGACGGCCTCGGCCTGTTGATGGACGTCTTCACCCCGCGCAAACAAAACGGGGCCGCCGTGATCTGGACCGTCAGCGGCGGTATGAATTCCAGCCGGCGCGCCATTTCGCGGATCACGAAATTTCCCAGCTTTCGCGCGCTGCTGGACAAGGGCTACACCGTGTTCGCCGTCATGCACGGGAGCCAGCCCCGGTTTGCGCTGGAGGAAATCGTGAAGGACATGCCCAAGGCGGTGCGGCACATTCGTTTTCATGCCAAGCGCTACGGCATCGATGGCGACCGACTGGGTGTCACCGGCCGCTCGTCCGGCGGGCAGTTGTCGCTCTACCTCGCCACCGCAGCCGAGGGAGCCAACCCGAATACCAAGCAGCCAATCGACCGCGTCTCATCGCGCGTGCAGGCGGCGGTCGCCTACTTCCCCGGCACGGACATGGTTCATTTTGGAAAACGGGACACCACGATCCTCGAGCACTTTCGCTCCCGCGGAATGAAGGCCGATGCGACATTCGATTTTCACAAATGGTCGCCCGAGACCTCCCGCTTTGAGCGTGTGACCGATCGCCGCGAGCAGCTCAAATTTTACCGCGACCTCTCCCCCATCACGCACATCACGCCGGACGACCCGCCGGTGCTGATCATCCACGGTACGGACGACAAAATTGTGCCGTTCCAACAGGGGGAGGTGTTTCAGGCCAAGCTGAAAAAAGCCGGCGTGCCAAGCGAGCTGTTCGTGGCCAAGGGCAAAAAACACGGCTGGGGCAAACCGCTCGATGGCGAACTGAAGGCCTTCATCGGCTGGTTCGACCGCCATTTGCTCAATAAAAAGTAGAAATTGGCCAAGCGCTTGGCCAAGCGGAGTGGTTGACAAACCGGGCAGGTATGTAAAAGTTCCTCCCGACCCGATGAAGGAAAGCACGCTTTCCAACCACCGGCCTGTGCCGGTCAACGTTTTTACAGTAATATCATGAATAAACCCAACACGACACGACGGAGCTTTTTGAAAGCATCCCTCGCTGCCGGCACGGCGGCAGTGATCAGCGGCACAAAAGGCCGCGCGAAAATTATCGGTGCGAACGATCGCGTTCGCATCGCGGTGGCCGGCCTGAACGGCCGCGGCGGAAGCCACATCGGCGGCTTCATGGGCCAGAAAAACGTCGAGATCGCCTACCTCGTTGACCCCGATTCAAGGGCCGTCGCCCGGCGCATTGACGAAGTCAACCGCAAGGGCCAATACAAGCCGAAGGGTGCGGCGGATATTCGCCACGCGATCGCCGACAAGGACGTCGACGCCATCACTGTCGCAGCGCCGAACCATTGGCACTCGCTGATGACCATCTGGGGTGCACAGGGCGGCAAGCACGTCTACGTCGAGAAGCCGATGAGCCACGATGTCCACGAGGGCCGCGTCGCGGTCGAGGCCCAGAAGAAATACGGCGTGGTGATCCAGCACGGCACCCAGCGCCGCAGCAGCGCCAAGATCGCCGGCCTCCACGAGATGATCAACGCCGGTAAGTTCGGCAAACTCAAGATTTCCTACGGCTACTGCTGCAAGCCACGCGGTGGCATCGGCTTCAAGAGCCCCGGCGTCTCCCCCAACAACCTCGACTGGAACTTGTGGCGCGGCCCGGCAGTGATCGACACCTTTCACGCCAACTACGTCCACTACAACTGGCACTGGTTTTGGGAAACCGGCAACGGCGACCTCAACAATCAGGGCACACACCAGCTCGACGTCGCCCGCTGGGCAATGGATCCCAAGCTGACCAACCCGACCCGCGTCATGGCGATCGGAGGCCGCTTCCAGTGGAACGATCAGGGCGAAACCCCGAACACCATGTTCGGCATCGCCGAGTACCCCAACGGGCAGTACCTCTTTTTCAACGTCCGAAACGTCAACTACGACGGTTACCAACGTCAGGTGGAGAACGAGTACTACTTCGAGGACGGTGGCAAGATCATCCGCAACAAGTATTACGCCAAGGGCAGCGACAAGGGTGATGACATCAAGGTTCCGGACGGCAAGGTCACCCCGGGCGGCGAGTGGGGCAGCTTCATCAAGGCCGTCCGCGCCAACGACCCGTCCATGGCCAACGGTAACGTCTACGACGCCCACTACGGCTGCGTGGTCGGTCACCTGATCAACAACTCCTACCGCCTCGGCGAAAACGTGCCGTTCAACAAGAAGGCGGGGCAGTTCGGCGACAACAAGGACGCCTACGAACACTTTGGCAGACTGCACGACGTCATGGCCGACGGCGTGAAGGTGAAGGACGGAGCCAACTACACCGTGGGCCCGTGGCTCACGTTCGACCCGGACAAGGAAATCCACACCGGCGCCCACGCCGATGCGGCCAACGCGCTGCTCAAGGACTTCAATCGACCCGGGTTTCAGGTTCCGTCCGTCGACAAGGTCTGAGCAGGCCAACGGTTTTGACCGGCTTGGCCAGGCGCGGGTTTTGAAAAGGAGGAAACAAGCGACATGTTAAAGATCAGCGCAGGTGGTAAAAACGGCAGGGCCGACTTTTGTGACGGCGTTGCCCGACGCGACTTCATCCGCATCGGCGCCATGGGCATCGGCGGGTTGACCATGGCAAACCTGCTGGAGGCCGAGGCCAAGTCCGGCATCGACTCCTCGCACAAGGCGGTTATCAACCTGTTCCTTCCCGGCGGCCCGCCGCATCAGGACATGTGGGACCTGAAGATGGATGCACCGCGCGAGATTCGCGGCGAGTTCAAGCCCATCTCCACCAACGTCCCCGGCACCCAGATTTGCGAACTGTTCCCGCGCATGGCCAAGATGATGGACAAGTTCACCGTCATCCGCTCCATCGTCGGGGCCACCGGCGCGCACGACGCCGACCAGTGCATGACCGGGCGCACGAAGAAAAACGAACCGCCCGGCGGCTGGCCCAGCATCGGCTCGATCCTCTCCAAACTCGAAGGCCCGACCAATCCCGACACGCCGCCATTCCTCGGCCTCTGCCCCAAGACCGGCGAGATTCGCTGGAGCGACCCCGGCAAGGCCGGCTTCCTTGGCCCGGCCCACGCCGCGTTCCGCCCGGCCGCCGAGGGCAAGGAGGATATGACGCTCAACGGCATCACGCTACAGCGACTGCAGGACCGCAAGGCGCTGCTCCGGAGTTTCGACCAGTTCCGCCGCAACCTCGACAGCTCAGGCCTCATGGAAGGCATGGACGCCTACAACCAGCAGGCCTACGGCATCCTCACCTCCGGCAAACTGGCCGACGCGCTCGACCTCGAGCAGGAGGACGTCAAACTGCGCGACCGCTACGGCCGGGGCTCGGCCAAGCACGTGGCCGACGGGGCGCCCAAGCTGCTCGACCACTTTTTGCTCGCACGCCGACTCGTCGAGGCCGGGGTGCGCTGCGTCTCACTTTCGTTCAGTCGCTGGGACTGGCACGGCGGCAACTTCAAGCGTGCCCGGGAGGACTTCCCGATGCTCGATCAGGGCGTCACCGCGCTCGTCGAGGATTTGCACAACCGCGGACTCGAGAAGGATGTGGCCGTGGTGTGCTGGGGTGAATTTGGCCGCACGCCGACCATCAACAAGAATGCGGGTCGCGACCACTGGCCGCGCGTCTCCACCGCGCTGCTCGCCTGTGGCGGCCTGAAACACGGACAGGTCATTGGGGCAACCGATCGCCTCGGCGGCGAGGCTACCGAGCGACCCGTGACCTTTCCCGAGATGCACGCGACGCTGTACCACACGCTTGGCATCGACGTGAACACCACCACGATCGACGACCTCAACGGGCGCCCGCGCTACCTCGTCGCTGACAACGCCCAGCCTCTCCCCGAGGTGATTTAAGCGAAAACAAAAACCAATTTGCAAAACACCCCGCTTGGCCAAGCGGGGTGTTTTTTTGTGCCCAGCCAGGCGCTTGGCCAAGCGCAAAAAATGATGGCGTTACTTGGCGTCGTAAATCTCGACCCGCGGCGGATGCGCGTAGTCGTTCCACAGCCGGTCAAGCAGTGCAGCGTCCGGCTTGCCGTCGGTCACGACAAATTGATAACGCGACACGTATTCCTCGCCCGGCTTGATCTCCCACTCGCCAGCCTGTGAGGGTGCGAAGTTGAAAAACGGCTCCGTGGGATGAATCCGCATCGGCTGCGGAAAACGAAAATTGGACGGGTGACACAGGACACCGATGCCGGCCAGCTTGCCGTCGGTTTTGCCGCCGACATGGCACCAGCGTGCCCGGGTGGCGTGCCCCTTGATGCGGTCGCTCTCGCCGTTTGAGGTCAGGTAAAAACAGTTCTCTCTGCCATCCCACTCGCCGTGACCCCGGAAGCCAAGGCCGCCGTAGCGGTACTGCGGAAAATGGATTTTGCTCTTGCCGGCGCAGCGCTGCACCGACTCCAGCTCGAACAAGTGATAAGCCAAGTCACCCCGCCCCACGGCGTACACCTGCACGCGCCATGACTCCTTGAGCGCAACTTTTCTTGGCTTCGCAATGAGATCAACAAACTGGTGCAAGCTGGCGAATCCGGCGTGCACCGGCCCGCTCCAGTAACCCTGCAGCCCGGTAAACTCCACCGTGCCGGTTCCCTTGCCCATGTTCCAAAAATCCGGCTTGCGTCCCTCGAACTCCGTGTTCGTCCACGGGAACCAGATGCCGTGATGGTGCTTGTGGTTGTGCGGGTAATCGTCGGTGATGACCGTGCCGTCCGGGGTCACGATCGGGTGCAGGTATCCGCCCCGGCGATAGATCGGCTCGAGGTCAGCCCGTGGTAGTTCACTTTTCTCCGCCTGATAATGTATCACCGTGCGGCCGCCGAGGGTGAAATGCAGTCTACTGCCCTGCCGCGCCACATTGACAGCCGGGGCATGTGCCTTTTTCCCGGCATCCGACAGCGTGAAAACCGCCGTCTGGAATGCGGCCAACTTCGGCAAGATGAACGTCCCCGTCCCTCGCTCGTCCAACTGCACCGGCAACGCTTGGCCGTCCGAACCGGTGAGCTGCCAGTTGGCCCCGCCCGATTCTGGGAGCTGAAAACGGACCGGTGTGTCGAGTCGGTCGTAGTGGCCGGCGTCTACACGAATGGAATGGTTCGCAGCCTGCGTCTGGCCAACCGCCAGCGCGAGTGAAGCCGTCAAAGCAAAACGGAAGGTCATGCGGCATTTGTGCGGCGACCAGCGGGCGGGGTCAAGCCAAGCGCACAAAAAAACCCCGGCACTTGGCCGGGGTTCACGAAAGCGTTCGTCTCGAAGGCTACTCCTTCACCGTGATGGTGATTTTCTTAGAGATCACCGGCGGATCGTGTGCAAGGTGGATCCAGTCGCCCAGTACAAGCTGTAGCGTGTGCTTGCCGGGAGGCAGCTCAAGGGTGACCTCAGTCTGGCCGCCGCCGAAGTGACGGATTTTTTCCGTAGCTGCCAACGGAATTTCAAGGTTTGGCAGTTTTTCCGTGTCGATCAACAGGTGATGGTGGCCGGTGTTTTCCTTGTCGATTCCGGCCGGAGCCACGCCCATGCCCTTGAGGCCGAAGCGCACGGTGAACTTTTTACCGACGGTTTTGCCGGCCTTGGGTGAGATGATGTACGCCTTGGCGCCCTTGGGCGACTTGCGTTTTTCGAGTTTATCCGCAGCGACCGCCGATGTGAGCAGACCGCCAAAGACCATCGCCGAGAGAAAAATACGTAGTTTCATAACCAAGAGGATTCTTCCGCGAGTCGGTTCCACTGGCAAGCTGAATCGAAACCACGTTTCCCGATTGACTCCGAAAGTGATGGCCCGTTTTATCGGTGGCCCGCGACATGCCGTTGCCACCCTTCCAACGCCGTTATCGTAAACGAACCCGCCGCCTTGGCCCAAAGGATCAGGTGTTGAGGGATTGGCGCGGCCTCGATGTCGGCCCGCTGGAAAAGGCCCACGCCAACCGGGCGGTTAATGCGGAGACTATCGTCAAGAGCGTGCTTGGCACGCTGAAACTCGAGCAGCGCCGGGCCGAAACTGAGATCGTGAAGGTGTGGAACCAAACGATCGACCCGGCCGTCACCGAGCACGCCCAACCTACCGGCATTCGCAAGGGCACGCTGTTCGTCTCGGTGGATTCCAGTGTCTGGCTGGACGAGATCGTGCGCTATCGGCGCCACGAAATCCTGAAGCGTCTTCAACTCGCGATGGGCCGCGAGATGATCCAGAAAATCTCGTTCCGGATCGGCTAGGCCGGACTCTCCAGCAGCGCCTTGGCCAAGCCGGCAATGGTATGTTCCGACGCCTCAACCGTTGGGGTTAATCCCAGCTCACGCAGCGCCTTGGTGGTTTCGGGGCCGATGGAAGCCAACTTCAGCCCGGGGTCGTCCTCACAGCACTTGGCCAAGCCGAATCGGGTGTCAAAGTTCTTCACTGCGGAACTGCTGGCAAACGTGATCCAGTCTGCACCGTCCTCCTCGAACGACTCAGCGGCACCGTTGCGATCATCGGTCTCCGGAACGGTCTTGTAGTACGCGATGTCATCAACGATCGCTCCCTGATCCTCCAGCAGCTTGGGTAACTCGGAGTTGGCCTCCTCCGCCCGGGCCAGCATCACGGAGATGTTCTCGACGTTTTGGTAGTCGAGCAACGCCTGCGCGGTGGCCTCGGCGGTGTAGACCTCCGGCATCAGTTCGACGGTCAGGTGAAGATCCTTCAGCTTCTTCGCCGTGGCCGGGCCCACCGCCGCTAACCGCAAATTGCCGAGGTCGCGGACGTCCTTGTACGCCTTGAAAAAGTAATCGAAAAAATGGGTGACACCGTTGGGGCTGGTGAAAATGATCCAGTCGTAGCTGCCGATGCCGGTGATCGACTCGACAATCGGCTCGTTGTCGGTCGGCGGGACGATCTTGATGGTGGGAATTTCCATCACCTCCGCGCCGTAATCCTTCAATGCCACGGTGAGTTTACTGGCCTGTTTTCGGGTACGGGTCACGACCACGCGCTGGCCAAACAGTGGCCGTTTTTCAAACCAGTTGAGCGAATCTCGCAGCCGGGACACGCCGCCGATGATCGTCACGGCTGGTGCCTTGAACCCAGTCTCCGCCACCACGTCCGCGATCGTGTTGAGCGTGCCGGAAATCGTCTGCTGCCGACCGGTTGTACCCCAGCGCACCATCGCCACCGGGGTGTCCCCGGCGAGGCCGTTTTCCTTGAGCGCAACGGTAATCTTGCCGATCCGCTCCACACCCATCAACACCACCTTCGTGCCCGGCTCGCGGGCGATGCGCTCCCAATCGATGGCCGTCTCGGCCTTGTCCGGGTCCTCGTGACCGGTGATCACGGTGAAGCTCGAGCAATGCTCCCGGTGGGTCAGCGGTATGCCGGCGTAGTTGGGTGCCGCGACGATCGACGAGATGCCGGGCACGACCTCGAACGGCACGTTGTCCTCCTGCAGTTCCGTCGCCTCCTCGCCGCCTCGGCCAAACACGTACGGGTCACCACCCTTCAGCCGGACGACCGTCTTGCCCTCCCTGGCCTTCTCGACCAGCAGGCGGTTTAGATCGCCCTGCGGGATGGCGTGGTCGCGCGAGCGTTTGCCCCCGTAAATGATCTCCGCCGACTCCGGTGCCAGCGCGAGTAGCTCACGATTCACCAGTGCGTCGTAGACGACCACCTCCGCGCGCCGAAGCAGTTCCGCTCCGCGCAGGGTGAGCAGCCCGGCGTCCCCCGGCCCGGCGCCCACGAGATAAACTTTTCCTGTCGAACCCATGCGTGGTCAGCCTTGGTGAAGTCGGCGCGTGCGGCAAGAAATCATTTCAATCAGCAGCCGTGTTGGAGGGGTCGGGTACGAGGACGTTCAACCGGCGCGGCAACACTTGGAGATGCATCGGCAGCGTCCCGACGAAATCGCCGTCGGCCTGCACGCGGGTTCCGGCCGGGCCCTCGATCGTCACCTCACGCACCCGGTGATACGTCACCCCGGGCCAGTGATCGAGCCGGCCAAGCAGCATCGCCGTGACCGCCCGTGCGATGACCCCGCTGTTCACCCGAGGCAACACGCAGAGGTCCAGCATACCGTCGTTCACCTTCGCATCGGGGAAGAGCGTGAAGGGGCCGCCGTACATTGTGCCGTTGCCCACGCACATCCATTCGCCCTCCGCGCTGCCGCCATTCCATCTGGCCGTGAGCCGGGGCGGCTTGGCCCGTAGCGCGGTCAGGGTCGAGGCCAGATAGGCCGCCGCACCGACGCGGCGCTTGAGCGGAATGCTCACGCCGCCCACCGCGGCGCCGTCCAGCCCGGCACCGATCATCTGGATGAACGCCCGCTCCTCCTCGCCGGACTCGGTCTGCAGCCTGGCCAAGGGCAAATCGACCGCGCGCGCTTGGCCAAGCCGTACCGTGTCCCAAGCCTGTTTGGTCGCCAGTGGGATACCCAGCTCACGAGCGAAGACGTTCATCGTGCCAAGCGGCAGGATGCCTAGCCGCACTTGGCCAAGGGCTCGTGGCGCTTGGCCAAGCCCGTTGACGACCTCGTTGATGGTGCCGTCGCCACCGGAGGCGACGACGGTACGAAAACCATCCTTCACCGCCTGCCGGGCCAAACCGGTGGCACTGCCGGGCGCGAATGTCTCGAGCAAGGCCACGTCGGCCGGCAGTTGACCAAGCCACTTGCGAAACCGCGCCGCCTTGTCGCCGCGGGCGGCGGGATTGAAAATCAACGCGATGGTGGGCCGGCTCATTTTTCCGCCGCCGTCACTCGGCTGGCTCGGGCAGTGTCTTGCCACCGGAGACGAGAAACATCACCGCCATGCGCACCGCGAGCCCGTTGGTGACCTGATCGAGGATGGTCGACCGGGGATGATCCGCGATCTCGCTGTCGATCTCGACGCCGCGGTTGATCGGGCCGGGATGCATCACGATCGCGTCCGGCTTGAGCCGGTTGAATCGCTCGGTCGTCAGGCCGAAAAGCGACCGGTATTCGCCGATGCTCGGGAAGGCCGAGAGCCGCTGCCGCTCGTGCTGGATGCGGAGCAGATCCACCACGTCCGCGTCGGCCAGCGCCTCGTCCACATTGTGCGTCACGCGGCATCCCATTTTTTCGTAGATGCGCGGGACGAGCGTCGGCGGGCCGCAGAGCGTGACGTTCGCGCCGAGCTTGGTCAGCGCCCAGATGTTCGACCGCGCCACGCGGCTGTAAAGGATGTCCCCGAGGATAGTGACGTTGAGCCCGCTGACATCGCCCTTCCGTTCCACCATCGTAAAGGTGTCGAGCAGTGCCTGCGTGGGGTGCTCGTGCGCACCGTCGCCGGCGTTGACCACGCTGCAATCCACCACGCGGGAGAGCAGGTGCGGCGCCCCCTCGGCACTGTGCCGGATAATGATGACGTCGGCGCTGAGCGCCTCGAGCGTCTTGCCGGTGTCGCGCAATGTTTCGCCCTTACGCAGCGACGAGGCCTCGGCGGTGAAGTTGATGACGTCGGCGTTGAGCCGCATCGCCGCCAACTCGAAGCTGATGCGCGTGCGGGTGGATGGCTCGACGAACAGGTTCACCACGGTGCGTCCGCTCAGGGCCGGCACCTTTTTGATGGTGCGCTCGCCAACCGCCTTGAAGGCACGGGCCGTGTCGAGGATGGTGCGAATCTCCTCGGCGCTCAGCGACTCGATGTCGAGCAGATGTTTTCGGGTCCAGTTCATTCGTTGGGGTTTAATGGATGAAGCGAGACCGTGTCGTCGCCACCGGTCTCGGTGAGGGAAACCTGAACGCGCTCGTCCAGCGCGGTTGGGACATTCTTGCCGACGAAGTCCGGCTTGATCGGCAGTTCGCGGTGGCCGCGATCCACCAGCACCGCGAGCTGAATGCACTGCGGCCGGCCGAGGTAATGCACCGCATCGAGCGCGGCGCGGACGGTCCGGCCCTTGAACAACACATCGTCCACCAGCACGATGATCCGGCCCTCGACATCAAACGGCACCTCGGTGGGCTGCACGGTGACCACGCCCCGGTGGGCGATGTCGTCGCGATGCATGCTGACATCAATCACGCCGCACGGGACCGGCTGCCCCCAGATGTCCCCCAGCAGCCTGGCCAGGCGTCTGGCCAGATGAATGCCACCGCGTTGGATGCCAATCAGGCCAACGCGGTCGATGTCCGTGTTGCGCTCGGCGATCTCGTGGGCGACCCGCGTCAGGCCACGCTGGATCTCATCGGCGTCGAGTATGGTTTTTCCGTCAGACACAGCTTGGGATGGGGGCACAAAAAAACGAACCACAGCCGATTCTGCCGGTTCGCAACTTGAAGCGTTGTCCAGTCGTTTTGCTCATGCCCCTTCGCAACCTCTCGGGATCGCATTAAAGGAAACTGGCGGGTGGTGATTTAGTGCGGTTTTTTTTCCGCCACTTACTGCGGTGATTGAGCACCCAGTCCACCAAGGCCCGCTCGAAGCCAATGTCGTGGCCTTCCTTCTCGGATTCAAGCCATTTGTGCCGGAGAATCTCGTCCCGCTCCGCGAGGTAACGCTGATACAGCGAGGATTTCTCCAGCAGGGTGTCGTCCGATCCTGTTTGTTTGTCACCCATTCCGTCTCAGAAAAACCTACCACCAGCCGTGGCTGGCGCAACCCCTTACGCAGCTTGGCCCGTGCCAAAAGCGTTGCCACCGCCGGGGCAAACGGGGATGCTCCCCCGCCCATGCTCAACGGAAAAATCGATCTCAGGAGTGACACCATCACCCAGCCCGACGACGGCATGCGCGAGACTATGGCCCGGGCGGTGGTGGGCGACGACGTCCTGGGCGACGACCCCACAGTGCAGGCGCTCGAGCAACATACTGCCGAACTGCTCGGCAAGGATGCCGCCGTATTCGTCCCGTCTGGCACGATGGCCAATCAATTGGCCATCCGCGTGCATACACGGCCCGGCGACGCCATGTTGCTCGACGCCAACTCACACATTTACTTTTACGAAGCCGGCGCCCCTGCCGCGTTGGCCGGAGTACACTCCAAACTGCTCGACGGACGGCGCGGCCAGTTCACCGCCGAACAGGTCGAAGCCGCCATCCCGCCGCGCGACGATCACTTTGCCCAGCCCAGCCTCGTCTGTCTGGAAAACACACACAACCGGGGCGGCGGTAGTGTTTGGCCGCTGGAGAAGATTGAGTCCGTCGTCGAGACCGCACGCCGACACAACCTCGCCTTGCACATGGACGGCGCACGGCTCTGGAACGCCTCCGCAGCCAGCGGCATCAGCGAGCGGAAATACGCAGCACTGTTCGATACCGTGAGCGTCTGTTTTTCAAAGGGGCTCGGGGCACCGGTCGGCTCCGCACTGGCCGGTTCGGCAGAGGCCATCGCCCGGGCGCGGTACTATCGGAAGCAACAGGGAGGCGCGATGCGGCAGGTGGGCATCCTCGCCGCCGCGGCCCGGCACGCCCTCGACCACAACCACGCCCGCCTGACCGACGATCACGAAAACTGCCAACGCTTGGCCAAGGGCTTGGCCAAGCTCCCCGGATTCAAGGTGGACGAGGCCGGGGCGGAGACCAACATGGTGTTCATCGACACCGGCGAACGAGACGCTGCCGACTTGGCTAAGCGCTTGACTGGGATGAACGTGCGCCTGCTTGACACCGGTCCGCACACCCTCCGCGCCGTCACGAACCTCACGGTCAGCGGCGAGGAAATAGGCCAAGCTATCGACGCATTTGAGCAACTCCCCTGATCGGCCAAGCGCTTGGCCAAGCGGGGCTACGGACGGCTGTTGCCTTTCCAAGCGTATCGCTCGAGACACCACGCCAGGTCTCGGTCGTTCCTCGGCCCGGACCACATAAGTTGAGTTTGTTCTCCTGATGCCTTTTTAGTGGAGACCTCCAGCCACCGGTGGCTCTCTGCGTGACCATCGGCGAAGCTGAATGTACTCGCACCGTTGTGCCACACCGCGACCGGATCAATCCATTGCTTGGTCTCCGGATTCAGTGCCCATGGGCCGAGGTTCGCTCCGCCATGCCCTCCTGCGTACTTCGTCCCCTCCTCAACGAAAACGTATTTGTCGCTGGGATTGATGATTTGGGAAAACTTGGTTATGTGCAGCCGATTTCCGTCGGGCCACCCCGGGTTGCCGGTGTTGTTAAGACCGCCCGCCTTGGCGTAGGAATCAAACGTCCAGCCTCTGCCCCATTCCAACTTGGTCCGCCCATCTCCGGGGCAGTTGTAAACATCGTGCGAAGAGGCATAGGGCCAAAGCGGACTTAGCTCCAGCCTCTCCTTGATATAAACCAGAGCCTGACTCTTGTTGCTGATACCTGACGGCGGCCAAGGCCAATCAACCGGGAAAAACATCCCGCCAATCAAAACCCGTCCCTTGTACTCAGCCGGCATCAAAATTCCATCGTTATCGTCCTGATACATGTACCAGGCGAGGCCAATCTGTTTTTGGTTGGATTGACACACCGCCCCGGTCGCTGTGCTCTTGGCCTTGGATAATGCGGGGAGTAGCAACGAGGCGAGGATGGCAATGATCGCGATAACGACCAGCAGCTCAATCAGGGTAAACGCCCGAGAACGAGTGGCGGTCACACGAACAGGAATAGATAAAGCTTTCATGAAAAAACGGAGTTTATTCGGTACGCAGTTCAAATTCGCATTACTTTAATTATATTGCAATACTTTTTGCTCATACTTTTTTGGTTGTGTCATGTCGCAATCGTCCGAATAATTACTTCCGTTTTACCGCAATTACCAAGACAATGGGCAGACCCAAAGTAGAGAATAAGAAAGAGACGAAGTCATTTCGTGTGGATCCACGGTTGTGGAAAATGGTGCAGGCCGAGGCTGAGACCTCCGGCAAGCGTACGACCGACGTCATCACCGAGGCGCTGGCGCGGCATCTTGGCGGAGTGATCCGGGGCAAATCGGATTTGGACAACGCACAGCTTGTTCATTTCCTGACACGGCTTGATAGTGTGACGAAGGAGTTAGGAGATATGAAGGGAGCGTTGTCTCAATATGAATCAAAGAGTCGAAAACGAGTTAAGAAGCATACTGGCTGACTTGGAGGCGCTCGGTCTGGGCGAGAACGACCTGATCACCGACTGCCTTAGTCGGGACGGTATCGAGATTTCCCGCCCCAAGGTGCGTCATTTTGTTGCCCTGCTTGGCCTTGTGTTTGTTGGGCTGGGCTATTACGGTTTTTTCCACGCGGGAGCACGTGCCGCTGAGGAAGTCGGTATCACGATCAAGCGAGACCTCCCTGCGTTCATTGGCCGGGACAACACCCTTTGTTTCCCCGCTCAGATTCAAATTGAGAAGGGCGGCGAAATCGTCGAACGCTGGCACTGGGATTACGGCGAGTACGGCGAACTCAACGGATACATCCAGCGCTTCACAGTCGACACGACGAGAGTCCCTCTAACGGTGACCTGCTCTCGGCAGGGTCAGAAATTCAAATTATACGATCCCAACCTGAAGCCCCTCCCTAGGTCGATTACGTTCAACTGGTCGGCAGACAAGGTAATCCGCTATGGTGTGCTTGATGATCTCAGCCGCAATCATGGACTATGGGTTGAATTCAGAGAAGATCGTGCCGTCACGGCGGAACTTTGGAACCATGGGCATCAGGTCGGCATCGCCGAACGCAGTGAGCAGGACGAATGGATTACGCAGGTTCAGGTGAACGGCTTCGTCATGCCGGAAGATCCCGTCAGAGCCTGGCATGAAATTAACGAAGGGTATTACGACCCCGACTACGCACGCACGCTGATAAAGGTGGAACACGACACAATCCTCTACGGCTCCACCTTGGCCAAGCTCATGCAACCTTTTGACGAAAACAAAGCGGCTTTCACGGAAATGATTGATTCATTGTCTGACGAAATGAGAGTTGCTTGGGATCACTTTGCTGCCCAGTTAGAAAAAGATGAGACTGCGACTATTAGGCACATTGAACTGGAGCATGAAATGAAGAATTATAAGGGAGAGGGAGAAATTTCTACTAAGAAAGTAGAATAAAAAATTTCCATAAAATCCCATTGGAATTGCCCCAACCGCAACAACTGCGGATATTCTGACTAGATTTGGATTCTGAGTTTTTTCGGTCTCTAACCGTGATTTTTCCGCGTGACTAGGGCAGAGTGCCCCTCCACTTGGCCTATGCCCAACGAAGACCCTCGCCCACCGACACGACAAAAAGCCCTCGCTATCAACTTGGACAAAGAGCTTTACGGCACTTTCTCCGAGATCGGCGCCGGGCAGGAGGTGGCCCGATGGTTCTTCAAGGTGGGCGGCGCCTCCGGCACCATCGCCAAGACCATGTCTGCCTATGACATGACGATAAGCGATGTCATATACGGCAAAGCCAAGCGTTACGTCAGCCAGCTGAGGCTGGAGACCATGGTGCGCCGGGAGTTCGACCTGCTCGTCAAGCGACTCACCCCGGAGCGCGGACGCAACACCCGTTTTTTCAGCTTCGCCGACACGGTCAAGGCCCAGAGCTACCAAGGCAACGACGAGTCGCACGGCTGGATGGGCATCAGCTTTCAACACAAGCCCAAGGCCGAGCCGTCCGAGATCATTCTGCACCTGCGCATGCTCGACTCGGAGAACGTGCAGCAACAGGAGGCGCTGGGCATCATCGGGGTCAACCTCGTCTACGGGGCGATGCTGCTCTTCCGTCAACCGGAGACGCTGATCCTTTCGCTCATGGACGAGCTGTCCGCCGAGCGGATTGAGATCGACATGATCCGGTTCAACGGCCCGGCATTCAAGGGGGTCGACAACCGTCTGATGAGCCTGCAACTCGTCCAGCATGGACTGTCCGAGGCGGCGATGTTCCAGGCCAACGGCGAGGTCGTGCAGCCGTCGGAGTTGTTTTACAAACGGTCGGTGCTGGTCGAGCGCGGCAGCTTCCGGCCAGCCACCCGCGTGTCGATCGACATGCTCGAGCGTGCGCTTGTACAATTCCGAAACGAGTCCAAGGCCAAGCGCGAAAAACCACTCGTCATTCTCGAGATGACGCTGCGCAACCTCAACGACCACGGGCGGATCAACTATCAGGATTTTCTCGATCGCGCCGATCTGCTCGGCACGCTGGGCTATCCGGTTTTAATCTCCAACTACGACACCCACTACCGGCTGGCTTCGTTCCTCTTTCGGCACACCCAAAAACCGATCGGCCTCGTGATGGGCATCCCCACTCTGCGCGAGATTTTCGACGAAAAGTACTACAACAAACTCGACGGCGGCATCCTCGAGGCGTTCGGGCGGCTGTTCAAAAACGACCTAAAGATGTACGTCTACCCCCTGCTGGAAAAGGAAACAGGCGAACTGGTCACCGTGGAAAACCTCACCGTCTCGCGACGGCTCCGGCACCTCTACGCGCACCTTACCGCCAACCGGCACATCGTCGGCATAGACCGGTACACCACGGATTATCTCACCATTTTTTCACGCGAAATCCTCGGGAAAATCCGCAAAGGCCAATCTGGCTGGGAAAAATGCCTGCCGCAAAAAGTCGCCCAAACCATCAAGAAAAAACAACTCTTCGGCTACAAGCCCAAGCCAAGGAAATAGCCAAAAACCGAGGCTTGGCTTGGGAGGGCGAAACAGCCAGCCTTGGGGACTAATGCTGCGAGCAATCATTTCTCTTTCGGCCATGGTAGCGCTTGGCCAGGCTCAAGCCGCGGATTCGTTTAGCGGGCCGGACTTCAAGTCGCTGGTGCGCAAGGCCGAACCGCTCCCGGTCGGGGAAAGCCTCAGGGCGTTCGATGTGCCGGACGGGTTCGAGATGGAACTGGTCGCCGCCAGCCCGGACATTGGCCAGCCGATGAATCTCGCGTTCGACGAGCGCGGCCGCCTCTGGGTCTCGAGTACGCTCGAGTATCCGTACGCCGTACCGCTTGGCCAACCCGGCCGCGACACGATCAAGATACTCGAGGACACCAACGGCGACGGGCGTTACGACAAGCTCTCCACCTTCGCCGACGGCCTCAACATCCCCACCGGAGTCTACCCGTACAGGGATGGTGTCATCGCGTGGAGTATTCCCAACATCTGGTTTTTGCGGGACACCGACGGCGACGGCCGCGCGGACGAACGCACCAAGCTCTACGGCCCGCTTGGCTACGAGCGCGACACGCACGGCATGCAGTCGTCGTTCACGCGCGGGCTCGACGGCTGGCTCCACATCACACACGGGTTCAACAACAACACCACCGTCAATGCCGCCGACGGCTCGAGCATCCGGATGAACTCCGGTAACACCTACCGCGTGCAACTCGACGGCTCGAGCGTGCAGCAGTTTACCTTCGGGCAGGTGAACCCTTTCGGCATGTGCCTTGATGCGCACGGCAACTTTTACACCGCCGACTGCCACAGCTCGCCGATCTATCA
>PVBE011493727.1_pt1 | contig 17807 bp, 14 predicted proteins | sample 1631181 | NCBI WGS metagenome assembly PVBE01 (sample SAMN08397723, study PRJNA350692) | Marine metagenome, whole genome shotgun sequencing project. | isolation source: water | place: Pacific Ocean | collected 2012-04
CCCAGGGCCTCGTCGAAGCACGCGCGCGCCTCATCGAAGCGGGCTTGTCGAAGCGCACCACGCCGAGGCTGTTGAGGTAGACCGCGATGCTGCGCCGGTCGCCGGTACGCCGTGCGTCGTCGAGACACTCCGCGACGTAGAGCGCGGCGGAGTCGTAGTCGCCATCCTCCTCGGCCAGCCGCCCGAGGTTGCCGAGGACGCTGGTCCCGCCGTCGCCGTCGTTGAGGTCGCGATAGACCTCGAGCGCCTCGAGGTAGTGGATGCGTGCGAGCGGGCGTTCACCGGCCGTGTGGTAGGCGGCGCCCAGTCGATTGAGCGCGTCACCCAGGCGCGCGCTCGGTCCGTGCGGACGCAGCAACTCCACCGAGGCCGCAGCGCTCTCGCGCGCCTCGTCGAGCCGGGACAGGCGATGGAGCATGCGCGCGCGGGCGCCGAGCAGAGCCGCACGCAACGGCTCGTCGCCCGCCGCTTCCGCCGCGTGCGTGAAGAGTCGCTCGCCCACCGACGCCTGGTGGCGCCCCTCGAAGTACTCTTCGAGTGCTGGGAGCATCTCCTCAATCATCGTCCACTCGCCTCCATCGAGGGCCCATCGCCAGGCCAGTAGCGCGTTTCCCAGGTCCGCCTGCAACGCCGAGAACGCGCCGCGACGGACGCCGAACTCTGAGTGCAGTCGTTCGAGGTGGGCCGCGAAGTAGCACGCATGGCGCGCGCGCGCATCGGCGTTTGCACCAGGGTCGAGTCGCCGACGGGCATCCGCGAGCAGAAGCCCATGCAATCGGAAGCGGCCGTCGGCCCCTCGTTGCACGAAGGCGCGGTCGAGCAGCCCCGACAGCAGGAAGTGCGACGCGCCCGCCACCTGTGCGGCCGCGCGCGCGTCGAAGCCCCCGCTGAACACGGCCAGGGTGCCCACCGAGATGCGCTCCGCCTCCGAGAGCTGATCCCAGAAGTAGGCGAGCACGCCGTCGAGCCCGGATCCCGGCGTCACCGCAGACGCATGCGAGTCGAGCGGCATCTTCGCGCGCAGTCGGAAGAGCGCCACGGCGGCGGCATCGTCGAGCCCGCCGACCTGGATGATGTGCTCTCCCGCGGCCCGCAGCGGCTCGCGGCCGGTGACGAGGAAGTGGACCGCGTCGCTCCGGGCGAGCGAGTCGCGCAGCAGCGCCCTGGTGTCGGCCGAGACGTCGGCGCCGTCGAGGATGAGCAGCCCGCGCCATTGTGCGAGGTAATCGACCACCGCCCGTTGCGGCGGGAGGTGCCCGACCTCGAGTCCCAGGGCCTCGGCGATGGCGAACGCGGGGGGCTCGTCCAGCGGGCGCTCCGCGAGCGCCGCGAGCGCCACACCGCCGGGCCACGCGTCACGAACCTCGTGGGCGATCTGCAAGGCCATGCGTGACTTCCCGACGCCGCCCGGGCCGGCCAGCGTGACCAGGCGGGTCTGCTGCAGGGCGGTCTTGGCGTCGGCGATCGCAGCGGCATGACCGACGAACAGCCCCGGCGGGGGCGGCAGATCGGGCAGCGACGCGGGGGCCTCTTCACCCACCGGAGCGTCCACGAGATCCCAGCCGCTGCCGTCCCACGAGAGCCCACCGCTCGCGCGCAATCGGTCCACGGTCAACTCGAGCGCCGCGGGAAGGCCCGCGCTGAGACGGTGCAAGCGGTCGACGACGGCTGCGCTCGCCTCGACGCGAAGGTGCTGGCGCAGCCAATGCCGCACGCCAGTTGGGGAGAGGGGTCGCAGCTCCACGCGTGCCCGCTCGCGCACTTCGGGGAGCGCGGCGTCCGGTCCGTCCGGAGTGCCGTAGACGAGCAGGACAGGCTCAATGGGTCGGTGGTGTGGGCCATCACTCGTCGAAGAGAACTGGGGCGCCCTCGAAGTCGCGTCCGGAGTGAACAAGGATGGTCGTGGGCAGCTGATCGAGCAGCTTCTCGTAGCGCTCGAAGAGCGCGTCGGCGGCCTCGTCGTTGTCGTCGGGGAAGCGCAGCCCGATGAGCGCGAGGTCGGCCTCACTCGAGTTGTCGCGCACGATCTCCTCGATGCCGCGGCCCTCCCACAGGAGCACGCGCGACTTCGCCTCGAGTCGGGCGCTCTCGAGCACGCGCTCCAGGCCCGCCTCGGCCACGGCCTTCTGGGCTTCGTCCTCGACGACGGTGAGCGCGGTCACCGACGCCTGGCGCCAGAGGGGGTCCGAGGTCAGCAGGTAGGCGACGAGCAGCATCATGGCGCCGTTGGCTTGCAGGCCGCCCCACCAGATGTGGATGGTCCGGTGGGCGCCGAAGCCGCGGTCGCCGTCGTTGTGGACGAGCAGCAGCGAGTTGTCGAGATCGTGCAGCTCGCGCAGCATCCGGAAGTAGGCGGGGGCGCGCTCGCGCTTGTTGATCCAGCCGAGCATGACCGAGTTCGCCTCGAGCGCCCCGATGCCATAGGACTGCGCGACGGTGACCACGCCGCGGTAGACGTCGGGCACGATGTCGACGCGGAAGAACACGTTCGGGTGGTCGGGCGTGAGCTCCACGCCAAGGGTGCGGTTGAGGCCGCGCCGCTGCTCGGCGAGCTCGTTCACCTCGCCCTCGAGCATCTGGATGTACGAGACGATGCCGCGCTCCTGGACGATCGACGAGCCGAGCCGGAGCAGGTACGGGCGGCGGTGGGGCGAGCCACCGAAGATGACCAGGTTCGGGCGCCAGTTCATGGGGTGGAACGCGGCGCGGTGGAGGTGGCGGAGGGAGGTGCGGACGAGGGCCGACCAGAGCCCGTGTCGGGCGTCTCCGAAGGCGGTGTTGAGCACCTTCCGCTGCACGTAGAGGTAGATGCCGCCGCAGATGAAGGCGGCGGCGAGCATCGCCGGCAGGTTGATGATGCTCATCACGTAGAAGCACGCGACGAAGCCGCCGAAGCTGACCACCGAGGAGACGCGGAAGGTCGGGCGGAAGCTCGGGCTCGCGGCCCACTTCTCGAGCGCGCACGAGAGGTTCGTCACGCCGTAGGTGGCCAGGAAGAACATGGTCAGGATCGGCGCGATGATGTCGAGGCTGCCGAAGATGACGCCGACCTCGGCCAGCATGAAGGTGAAGATGAGGCCGTTGCGCGGCTCGTTCGCCTCACCGTGCCCCTTGGCGAAGATGCTGGGCGCGAGGCGGTCCATGGCCAGCGCCTGAAGGGTGCGCGGAGCGGCCAGGATGCTGCCGAGGGCGCTCGAGATCGTGGCGCCCCAAACACCGAGGAAGATGGCGACGGGGAAGGCTGCCATCGAGAAGATGAAGTACTCCTGGTCGAGCAGCGTGCGGTTGTTCGCGTTGACGGCCAGGACGATCGGCAGCGCCGTGTAGATCGCCAGGCCCGCGAGGATGGCGAGCAGCGTGCCGCGGGGCAGCGACCGGCGCGCGTCCTTCAGATCACCCGACATCGAGACGCCGGCCATGATCCCGGTGACCGCGGGGAAGAAGAGGGCGAAGACCGCCGAGAACGGCATCGCGTCCTTCTCCGTCGCCCACCACTGGATGGCCTCGGGCGCCTTCGTGCCGCTGCCCATCGCGATCGAGACGAGCGAGAAGGCGATGAGCGCCATGACGACGTATTGCGCCTTGATAGCGGCTTCCGCGCTACGCGCCGCGACGAGGCTCAGCGCGATGATCGTGGCGGTGCCCATCACCCTGGCGTCGACCAGGAACACCACGACGGGATGCGTGGGGACGAAGTCGATCCACGAGAATAGGAGGTGCAGCGAGGCGGTGAAGCCGACGACGTAGAACGTGACGCTGAGCGCCTGGGCAAAGAAGAGCGGGATGCCGACCGCGGCCCCTGCAGGGGCCCCGAGCGAGCGGCTGATCATGTAGTAGGCGCCGCCCGCCCCCACCGTGCGGTTGGTCGCGATGCTCGACACCGACAGCCCGGTGGCCATCGAGATCACGTGCGACAACGCGACGATGAGGAGGGCTCCCGCGAGGCCGACGCTACCGACGACCTTCCCCAGGAGCATGTACATGACGACGCCGAGGATCGTCAGGATGCTCGGCGTGAACACCCCACCGAACGTCCCCAGGCGCCGTGCACCGTTGCTGGCTGCGGCCGGCTCCGTCACGCGCGGGACATTACAACGTCCGGCCTCGGGTCACTACATACGGGTGGAGTTGGGCGCGCGGGGTTGGTGGGTGGGCGGTGGTTTGGGGCGTGGTGGGCGCCCTACGCTCGGGTCGCCCGGCCCGCCCACCAACAGACGGGCGGCACGCGTTGCTGACGGCGTCGGGCGGGATGACGGAGGGCGGATGGCGTCTCGGAGACGGTCGCTGGGGCCCGTACGCGGGGCGACCCTGGTCAGTGCGAGCCGGTTCTGTCTTTCTCTTTTTGGGGAGCTACGCCAAACCCCCTTTTGGTGGCCGCCCTCCGGGCGCCACCCTCGGTCGGCTTCGCGGCTCGAAGCCGCTGCGCTCCCTCGGGGACGTACGGGCAAGCCCGCACTGGCCACCGGGATCCACCCTTGTTGGCGGCGGTCGGTGGGATCGGGCTGCTCACGGCGACGGTGGTCGGTGGTGCCAGACAGGTAGCGCCACACCGGGCGTCGGACAGGTAGCGCCACACCGGGCGTCGGAGCGATATGGCGTGCGGAGCTGTGGGTCGGATGGCCAAGCCGACAGACTCGAGAACCGTCTGAGATGAGGCGCATGGATGGAACGCGGCGGTCGCTCGGGCGGGCGGCACGCCGGGTTGGCGGGGTCGGATGGGTCGAGGGGGACAGGGGCGCGTTTGGGAGATGGTGTCTGGGACCCGTACGCGGGCCGCGCCGTGGTCAGTGCGAGCCGGTTCTGTCTTTCCTTTTTTGGGGAGCCACCCCAAACCCCCTTTTGGTGGCGGCCCTTCGGGCACCACCCTCGGTCGGCTTCGCGGCTCGAAGCCGCTGCGCTCCCTCGGGGACGTACGGGCAAGCCCGCACTGGCCACCGGGATCCACCCGAGTCGGCCGCGGTGGGAGAGACCGGGAACCGCCTCGTCGAGCCGGAAGGCGCACGCCACTCATTCCGGACGCCGAGTTCCCGATTTGCGACCTGTTTCGGAAATGGACGTGATCGCCACCGCGTCATGCCGCCGCTCCGCCAGCGCACCAATCACCCGCCACTGTCAGCAATGGTGGATCCCGGTGGCCAGTGCGGGCTTGCCCGTACGTCCCCGAAGGAGCGTAGCGGCGCAGCCGCGAAGCCGACTGAGGGTGGCGCCCGTAGGGCGGCCACCAAAAGGGGGTTTGGGGTAGCTCCCCAAAAAAGGAAAAGACAGAACCGCCTCGCATTGACCAGGGTCGGCCCGCGTACGGGCCCCCGCGGCCGTGTCCGAAGCGCCAACCTCCACCGCCGCACGGCCGACCCCGTCAAGAGGCAGTGGGGCCCGTCGGTTGGCGGGCGAGCCGGCGACTCGCGCAGCGCGGGAGCGTAGGGCGCCCGCCAACGCACGCACCGCCCCCTCCTACTGCACATGCTTCACGCACACCCCGACCTGGCGGGGCGGCTCGTCCACGCTGAACGTGAAGCGCCACTCACCGCGGGGTAGCCCGCTCACCGTCCACGTGTACTCGAATGGGGCGTCGCCAACGATGCGGCCGTTCTCGATGCGCGGATTACCGCCGGCGCCGTCTGCGCGCCCGTCGAGCTCGAGCAGGACGCGCTCGAACCGCTCGAAGCTCACGTACGCGACGTCGAACGCCTGAATGGCGATGGGCTGCTGCGGTTGAAAGGAAAACCCCGGGCAACCCGGATCCTCCGGTGGCGGGGGTCGCGCGTCGAATTCGTTCTCGAAGCGCGCGCCGTCCGGCATGAGGAATCCGCCATCAGGGGGCGGCGGCTGGGCGGCGACGTCGAGCGGCAGCGGTGAGACGCGGTCCGGCTGCACCTGAGCCACCGCGTCCCGAACCGGCGGAGGCACGAAGGCGTCGAAGCGCATGCTCGCGTCGAACCCGTTGGGCGAAGGTGGCGGCTGCATCTGGGCTTCGGTGGTGGCGTCGAAGAGCTCGAGCTCACCTTCGGCGCACGCGAACAGCAACATGGCGAAGAGCGGGATGGCGACGCGTGACACCCGCGCAGGATAGCGCGACTCGGGCCGAACACACCCGCCCTACGTCTCGTGCTCAGTCGTCCTCTTCGATCGTGATCGCGGCCTTGGGGCACCACTCCGCCGCGGCCTCGATGCGCTTTCGCGACGTCTCCGGGGGGGCGGCGTCGAGCACGGTGAGCGTGTCGTCGTCCTCGAGGCGGAACACCTCCGGGGCCCGCTTCACGCACTTCCCGTGGGCACTGCATTGGTCGTAGTTGACGACGATGCGCATCAGCCTTCCTCCTCGAGCGACGTGGCCGCCCCGGTCACGACGTCGATGTACTCGTGGACCATGTCGTTCATCACGCTGCTCACCGAGCGCACCGCGTTCATCTGCCCGACGACCTGCCCCACCGGAGTCCCGAGCAGCTCCGCCGATCCGGGCTCGCCGGCGCGGGCGTGGCGGTAGATGCGTTGGGTCGCCTCCGCGGTGGCCATCCACTGCAGCGGCATCGGCAGCATCCCGGGGGACGCCTCCCCTTCCCACGCGTTGGTGTACGTCGTGACCAGCTGTCGCGCGGGCTTGCCGCTGATGCATCGCGAGCGGATGGTCTGCTCGGAGCTCGCCTCGATGAGCTTGTCCACCAGCGCCGGCGGACAATCCGACTCGGCGGTCGTGAGCCACAACGAGCCGGTCCACACACCCTGCGCGCCGAGCGCCATCGCCGCCGCCATCTGCCGCCCGCCTCCGATGCCTCCCGCCGCGAGGACGGGGGTCGGGGCGACCGCGTCGACGACCTGCGGGATGAGCACCATCGAGGCGATCTCGCCGGTGTGGCCGCCCGCCTCGTAGCCAGACGCGATCACGATGTCGACGCCGGCCTCCGCCTGCCTCTTGGCCTGCTTCACGCTCCCGCACAGCGCAGCGATGGCCACTCCCTTGGCGTGTGCGGCCTCGATGGCCTCTGGCGGCGGCGGCCCGAGCGCGTTGGCGATCAACGCGATGGGGTGGTTCAGCGCGACCTCGACGTGGGCGAGGCCCTTCGACGTGCTCCAGCCCAGCAGGCTCTCGGTCGAGTCGATGTCTTCGGGGAGGTCCGGCACGCCGTGCCGGGCCAGCAACTCACGAATGAACTGCTGGTGCGTCTGCGGGACCATGTCTTCGAGCGTCGTCTTGTCGAAGTCGCCCTGCGACTTGCCCAGGTACGCCGCCGGGATGACCGTGTCGACGCCGTATGGCTTGTCGCCGACGTGCTCGTCGATCCAACGCAACTCCGTCTCGAGCTCCTCCGGGCTGTACGCTACGGCCCCCAGCACGCCGAGGCCGCCCGCGCGGCTCACCGCGGCGACCACGTCGCGGCAATGGCTGAAGGCGAAGATGGGGAACTCGATGCCGAGCTTCTCGCAGATTGCCGTCTTCAAGCGCTCACCGTCTCTTCAATGGGCGGGGTCGGTTCGTAGAACTGCGCGTACCAGCGGCGCAGCGTCATGATCGGGCCGTCGCCGTCGCACAGCCCCGGACGCTCCAGGAAGGTCTTGTGCTCCCAGAGGCGCACGTCCTGGAGGAACCCCTCGCGCAGGTTCTCGATGTACTTCGCAGAGAACGCCTCGGTCAGGCTCGGGTCGTCGCCACGCTCGAGCAGCACCCCGTAGCGCAGCAGCACTGTGCCCTCGTCCACCGGCGTGTGGGCGTTGACGATGCGGCTGTTGAGGAAGCCCGCCATCTCCGTGATCTGGAAGCCCGGCCCGTAGTAGGTCGCGCGCAGGCTGTAGCGGTCCTCACCGCCCCCGAGCGGGTATGCGACGCCGCTGTTGATCTGGATGGCGCGGTGCCCGTCGAAGACGTTCTCGAACGAGTCGACGTGGGTCCCGTGCACCGGGATGAAGTGCCCGGTGTCGGAGACGTTCTCGACGATCGCGTGCGGGTGCGTGGCGATCTCGAGGACGCTGTGGTCCCACTCGGTCCAGCCGGCCGCTCCGTACTCGGTCATCACCGGGACCTCCCACGCGGGGGCGGCGCCGTCCGGGTCGTGCCAGACGTGGATCATCCCGTTGACCTCGCATACCGGCCAGCACGGCACCTTGGCCTTGGGCGGGATCTTCTCGGCGTACGGCACCTCCGTGCACTCGCCGGCGCCGTCGAACTTCCAGGCGTGGAAGGGGCACTTGATGTCTTCGCCCTCCACCACCCCGCCATGACCCAGGTGCGCGCCCAGGTGCGGGCAGTAGGCGTCGAGCATCTTCGCGTCGCCGCCGCCGGTCCGGAACAGCACCAGGTGCTGCCCGAAGTACTTCACCGGGTGCACGTCACCGGGCGCGAGATCGCCCGAGAAGCCCACCACGAACCAGCCGCGCGGGAACCCCTCGCAATCGAAGAGGTGCCTACGCGTGGAACGCATCGTGGGCCTCCTTCAGGTACCACTCCGGGTAGAAGCTCCGTCCCCACTTGCGCAGCATCATGAACGGGCCGTCGCCGTCGCAGAGCATCGGCCGCTCGAAGTAGACCTTGTGCTCCCACACCGGCTTGTCCTGCTCGAGCTGGCGCGAGATCTCGGCCACGAACGCCTTTCCGACGCCCTTGGTGATGTCGCGCCCGCCGACGCGCTTGACGGTGAAGGAGAAGCGCACCTGCACGTACTCGTCGTCGATGGGGCACACCGCGCCGATGAGCAGCGTCTCGACGAGCCCCGTGAAGCGGTTGGTGGCGAAGCCGAGGCCGAGCGAGGTCGACTCGACCTGCCCCTCCACCTGCCCACCCGGGGTGGTCATCGTGGTGGGCGACTTCATGTGGAAGACGTGGCCGTTGGCCTCGACCTGCGCGTTCGGGAGATTGACCGTGCCGTGCAGGTACTTGAAGTGCGCGGTGTCGACGATGTTCTCCGCCATCTCCTGGTTGTGCGTGCGGATGCGCCAGGTGCGGTGTCGCGGCTCGGCCCACTCCTGGTCGCCGGAGAACTCGGGCAGCGCGGGGATCTCCCACTGCGGCGGACCCTTGTCGATGTCGTGCCACACCATCACGAGGCCGTTGACCTCCTGGACCGGCCAGCACGGCAGATTCGCCTTGGGCGGGATCTTCTCGGCGTACGGGATCTCGGTGCACTCTCCCTCGCCGTTGAACTTCCAGGCGTGGAAGGGGCACTTGAGGTCGTCCCCCTCGACGACGCCGCCGTGCCCGAGGTGCGCCCCGAGGTGCGGGCAGTAGGCGTCGAGCACCTTCACCTCGCCGCCCTCGGTGCGGAACCCCACGAGGTGCTGGCCGAAGGCCTCGATGGGCTTCGCCTCGCCGGGCTCGATCTCGTTCGACCACGCGACCTGGAACCAGCCGGTGGGGTAGCGCGGGATGGGGAAGCGGGGACGGGAGCCGTCGACACGGCCCTGGTGGTCGGGGGTCGGCATGACTGTTCCTTTCAGGACCGGGGCGTGAAGACGACCGGGAGGTGACTGAAGCTGCGCACGAAGCTGGACGCGTGGACCGTCGGCTCGGCGCCGGGTGCCATCCGCATGTCGGGGAGCCGCTTGAGCAGCGTCCGGAAGACGATGCGGGTCTCGAGGCGCGCGAGGGAGGCGCCGAGGCAGAAGTGCTTCCCGACGCCGAAGGAGAGGGCCGGCCGCTCCTGCACGCGGCGGATGTCGAAGACCTGCGGGTTCTCGAACGCGCGCGGATCCCGGTTCGCCGCCGGGTACAGGATGATGATCTGGTCCATCTCACGGATGGTCTGCCCGTGCATCTCCACGTCCTGGGTGGCGGTGCGGCGCATGCGCACGAAGGGGCAGGTCCAGCGGATGAGCTCCTCGACCGCGGTGTCGAGGATGTCGTCGTCGTCGATGTTCGCGGCGAGCCACTCCATCTGGGAGGGGTGGCGCATCAGCGCGTACATGCCCATCCCCATGACGGTGCGCGTGGTCTCGCTGCCGCCGACGAGGAGCAGGTTGTGCTCGAACATCATCTTGTCCTCGCCGAGCTTCTGCCCGTCGAGCTCACCGTCGAGCCACGCGCTGAGCAGGTCGTCTCCGCGCTTCGCCTTCTTCTCCTCGAGCAACTCCTCGTGGAACTCGCAGAAGTTGGCGAAGGCGTCGGCCACCTCCTCGGTGACCTGCGCGGGTCCGCAGCCGGCGTGGGTGTATGTGTCGGTCCAGTCGAGCACCCTGTCGATCTGGTCGGTGGGGTAGCCGAGCATGGTCGCGATCACCCGGAACGGCAGGGGCCGAGCGAGGTCCTGCACCAGGTCCGCCTCGCCGCGCGACTCCATCTTGGTGACGAGCTCGTCGCAGATCTCGGTGGCGAGGGTCTCGATCTGATTGATCCGGCGCGGGGTGAACGCAGCCGCCACCAGTCCGCGCTGGCAGGTGTGCGCGTCCCCGTCGAGGTTGATCATCGCCTCGTCGGGCCAGATGTCGAGTCCCAGGTTGGGCACCACGCCGTAGCCGGAGCAGAACAGCTCCGGATGTTTCGAGACGTAGACGACATCGTCGTAGCGCGACACCGCCCACAGCTCGCTGACGGGGTCCCAGTAGAGCGGGCACTCCTCGCGCAGCCACTCGTAGAGCGGCTCCGCGTCTACGTGCGTCTCCGGCAACAGCATGTCGGTCCCAGCAAAGCTCATCCACGCCTCCGCGAAAGCGAATTCAGACGACCGTCCGCAGAAAGTAGAACACGTTCTACTCTGAAAATGGAACGTGTTTCACTTTGGGCGCGACGGAGCGCCTCAGCCGCGTCGGAAGAGAACCCTGAGGCTGGCAACCAGCGGGTCGAGCAGCGCCGAAACCAAGCCGTCAGGCCTGTGGTTCAAGGCGTCCTCAGGCAGCCCGAAGGTGAGCCGCTCCCGTGCTCCGGTGAGCCGTAGCGAGCCGCCGAGCAGATCCCACAACGCCAGGCAGGTCCCGAGGTTCGAGTGGTGGTCCGCCGGCTCGACGCTGTGGTGGACCTGGTGCTGCGCCGGGCTGATCAGGGCGCGCTCGACGAGCGGCCCATACGAGAGCCACACATGCGAGTGGCGCAGATTGGATCCGAGCAGGTTGAAGGCGAAGGCGAGGGCGTTGACGCCCAGCACGTCGACCACGCCCAGATCCCCACGGAAGAGGTGGAAGAAGACGCCCGTGACCACGCCCGTGACGAGGGCGCCGCGAAGCGCGAAGAGCAGGCCCTCGACGGGGTGGCTCCGGTACACGGTCAACGGCGTCATCACCTCGGCGGAGTGGTGCACTTTGTGGATCTCCCAGAGCCACGGGACGGTGTGCAGCCAGCGGTGAAGCAGGTAGCGACTGAAGTCGGAGACGAGAAACAGGGCCCCGGTGTACGCGGCGTCGACCTGAAGGCGGGACCAGCTCGTCTGCGCCGAGGGTTCGAGCCAGCCGTCGAGGGCGCGCGCCACGAAGACCGTCACGGCCAGACCCGAGACCGCGAGGGGCGCGAATAGCGACGCCCGCAGCAGCGCCTTGGCAAAGATGATCTGGTAGTCGAGCAGCGCCGAGCGGTGCACCCAGATGCGCGGCGAGAGGAGCCATCCGGCGAGCCTGCGCACGCGGACGCCTCGGGCCAGCGCGAGCCCGATCGCCAGGACCAGCGCGACCGCGAGGCACGGCCAGAAGACGCGACGCCCGGGGTCGACGAAGAAGCCGACCGGCTCGGCGAGGGCGGCGGTCAGGCGCGCCAGCACCTCGTTCAATCGGAGTCTCCCGCTCCTTCTCGCGGCAGCGGCAGCGTGAGCGCGATGGCGACGTCGACCTTGAGCCGCGTGGTGACCTCCCCGAGCGCGGTGTGGGCCGCGCGCACGGCCTCCGCGTCGTCTGCCAGGGCCGCCGTGAGGTCGCCCCCGAGGGCCGCGACACGCTCGCTCGCCACGTCGAGGTCCGAGGCCAACGCGTCGGCGACGTCCGTCGCTCCGGCCCCGACGAGCAGGCCGCGCAGCCGCTTGGGCTCGGGGCCGCCGACGAGCTGCGCGACGCCGCTCAGATTGGCGGCGACCGCCGTCGCGGAGTCGCGCGCCCACCAGAGCTCTACCTTCTCGGGGCAGGTCTCGGCCTCGCAATCCGAGAGGCCTGCGGGGACGCCGAGCTTCACGTCCTTCGTGTACGGGTCGAGGTAGAGCATCGCCAGCAGCAGCTCGGTCAGCGCCTCGCCGGAGCTCTCGTAGGGCGACCCGGACTCGCCTGCTCGTGCCAGCCCGCTTGCGAAGTCGTCACCGTCGGGCGCCCACGCCGACTCGAGCTGCCTGGCGACCTGTACGAGCCCCGCGGCCACGACCGCTGCGTAGGCCGCCCGGCGCACCCGAAGCTCGGCCTCGTCCAGCGCGGCCCAGGCGCCCTCTTCGTTGATCGCGACCTGCGGCGGGCACGCGTTCTCCGCGCCATCGTAGAAGAGCAGATACTCCAGGGCATCGAGCCCGTAGACGTTCACCACCGACGCCTCGAAGAAGTCGGCTTCGGCGTACGCCTTCGACACGAGCACCTGGTCGACCCGGCACGGGTGCACGGTCGGCCAGGAGTAGATCTCGTCGCGGAGCGAGCGGCCGCCTGTCCGCGTCGGCCCCCCCGCCGGCCCGATCTGCATGACCTCCGCGGTCTGCCACGCGGCCATCGCCGTACGCCATGCATCCTGCGCGCCCGCGAGGCTCGACGGGTCGTCTTCCAGCACGGACGTCGCGTCGCGCAGCGCCTCCGCCGCGACGCGGAAGCGGGCATGCGTCGGATCGAAGACCTCGGCCGCGAGGTCCGCGAGCATGGCGCGCTCTGCGACCGGGTCACCGCGCGACACCTCGGTGGTGTCACCGTCGCAGTTGAGCACCGAAGCAGAGACCGCGAGCAGGAGCAGGCCGCCGGTCGCGACCAGCTGCCCACGAGATGCGGGTTGGCTCACCCGGCAGCGGCGCCGAGGAAGATCTCGCGCTCCACGGCCCGCGCCTCTTCTCCGACCGTCGTGTCCTGCTGGGTGAAGCGCTTGCGGACGTGGTTCGGGCGCGACAGCGAGCAGTACCCGTTGAAGAGCTGATCGAGCAGCGCGAGCAGCTGCTTCTGCGGGATCGGCAGCATGAAGCCGTTGCGCTCGGCGAGCGTGCTGACCTTGCGGACCACCGACCCACCGAAGTCGAACGCGTCGAGGCCGAGCACAGCCATGTCCTCTTCCAGGTGCGGCAGCAGCGCCAGCGCGGGCAGTACCATGTTCAGCCGGCGCATGCACGCCACGGGGTTGTGGCTCTGCCAGGCGCTGAGCGGGAACTCGCTGAGGTAATTGCCGGGCAGCGCGGTGTGGCGCGACTCGTCGAGGTGGAACTGGCGCAGGACCTCGAGGCCCGGCAGCTCGCTCATCAGCCCGAAGAAGCTGAGCGCGATGCCTTCGACGAGCACGTTCATCCCGAAGAACTTCTCGAGCCCCTTCGCCTTGAGCACGCGCTCGAGCAGCATGTACTCCCAGACCGACTGGCGTGGCATCTGCACGTCGAAGCTCTGCAGCAGCTCGCGCAGGACCACGAAGTGCTTCGCCTCCTCCAGCACCTGCATCGTCAGCGCCGCGCGCGCCCCGGTGCTGCGGACGGTGCCGAGCAGCTCGGCCGAGGTCAGCCAAGCGTAGGCCTCACCGTGCCCGATGGGGGCGAGGATGTTCACGATGGCCTGCTTCTGCCGCGGGGTGTACTCGCGGTCGAGCAGCGCCTTGTACTCGGGGAGCGACAGGCGGGTTCGCGCCGCCCGCTCCTCCTTCGTGAGCGAGCGCGTCGCCATGGTCTGCAGCTGCCGCTCGGCCGGCGTGTTGTCGCGGAAGGACAACCAAGGCGCCTTGTCCTCGGCCTTCCACAGAAGGCGCATGCTCTTGTCGTAGTGTTTGCGCCGGAGCCCGTCGTGCGGACCGCCGAGGAACTCGTAGCGGAGGTCGTCGTACGGCGCCTTGCGGCCGCCGAGACCGATCCGCAGACGCGCGGCGTCGTAGCCGCGGACCACGCGGTTGACCGACGCCTCGACGCGGCGGTTGACCCGGCCTGCGCGCGCGCTCGTCTCCAACTCGACTACGTTCATCACACACCCCCAAAAAGCGCTCACTGGATCTTCAAAGTGTGTCGCGCCGCCGAATCACCGCGCCTCCGTTAAATAAATAGCAGATGCAATCCGAGGCAAACCCGAGGTAACGAGCGTGGGATGAGATTCCCGCTGCCTCCGGTGCTCGTTTTCGGCGGCGCCGGGTTGCTCGCCGCCAGCGTGCTCGTCCCCCGCCTCGCCCGTGAGCCCGCGATCGTATGGAGTTTGCTCGTCGCCGCAGCGGTGCTGGCCGTCTGGGGGGCGGTCCTGTTCGCCAGGCGCGGCGTGCGCACCCTGCGGATCACCCCGTGGATGCGCACGAACCACTACCTGCAGGCCATCGTGCAGCTCGGGTTGTTCGCCTATTGGGCGGTCTTCTGGTCGCGGGTGGTCGACCAGTTCTGGCTCATCGCCGTGCAGCTCCTCTTCGCGTTCGTGCTCGACATGCTCATCAGCTGGACGCGGTGGGGCGAGTGGCGCGCGGGCTTCGGGGTCGTGCCGCCTACGCTGAGCGTGAACCTCTTCATCTGGTTCGAGGACGGCCTCTTCGCGCTGCAGCTGCTGATGGTGGCGGTGGCGTTCCTCACCAAGGCGTGGATCCAGTGGGAGCGCGACGGCGCCCGCCGCCACGTCTTCAACCCTTCGGCGATCACGCTCACGATCTTCTCGCTCGGCCTGATCCTCACCGGCGGCTGGGACCACACGCACGGCGAGCTGATCTCCATCGCCCTCGGGGCCCCGCCGTACATGTACGTGGCCCTCGGGGTGCTGTCCCTGCTCGTGCTGGCGACCCACCCGGTGGTGCTCATCACGTTGACGTCGGCGCTCACCATCTGGGGGCTCGGCGCGATCTGGCACGCGGCGACGGGGGTGTGGCTCTTCGTCGACACGGCGATCCCGATCGCGGTCTTCCTCGGCCTGCTGTTGCTGGTCACAGATCCGTCGACGACCCCGAAGAGCGACGCCGGACGGCTCCTCACCGGGGTGCTCTACGGCGCGAGCGTCGTCGGCTTCTACCTCTGGTTCCGCGCCATCGAAGTGCCCGCCTTCTTCGACAAGCTGCTGTTCGTCCCGGTGCTCAACCTGATGGTGCCGTGGATGGACCGCGTCGCGGAGCGCCTGAGACTCGACCGGCGTTGGGAGCACATCCCGATACGCAAACGCATGCGGGTGCACGTCGCGGTGTGGATCGCGGCGTTCTGTCTGCTCGTTCCGCGGCTCGAGACGCACCCCGGGCATGACCCGGAGCTGTCGCGTACGGCGTGCCGCGAGAAGGCGCCTTTTGCGTGCGAGAACCTCGCTGCGCTCTACGAGACCCTGTGCGTCCGCGGCTCGGGCGAGGCGTGCTTCAACCTCGGGACGATGCTGGCCGACGGCAAGGAGATCACCGCCAACGCAGCCGGGGCGATCCAGCCGTTCGGCCACGGCTGCGACCTCGGCTTCGCGCCTGCCTGCAACCGGCTCGGCTCGATGGTCGCCAGCGGCCAGGGCATCGCCGCCGACGAGCCCCGCGCCGCAGGCCTCTTCTCGCACGCGTGTGAAAAGGGTGACGCGATGGGTTGCGCGAACTTCGCCCTCGCGTTGAACGAAGGCCGAGGCGTCAAGGCCGACCGCGCCCGCGCCGCCAGACTCGACCGGCAGGCGTGTGAGAAGGACATCCTGCTCGCCTGCCGCCGGGTGGCCGAGCGCGTCCTGCGCGACGGCGACCGCGACCGGGGGAGCGCAGTCGACGCGCTCGAGCGCCTGTGCCGAGCGAAAGACCTGCCCGCCTGCGCGAATCTGGGCCTGATGCTGCTCCGCGGCGACGGCGCGCCGCTGGACCGAGAGCGCGCGATCGAGCTGCATCGCCGCGCGTGCGACGGAGGCCTCGAAGTCGCGTGCACGCGGCTGAAGACGCTGGAGAGCGGAACGCGCCGCTAGCAGCGCTCCTGGACGCAGACCCAGCGGCAGGACTCCACGTTCCAGCAGCCCCAGCCCCAGATGCAGCGGCGGACGGTCTTGCACATGTACTCCGAGATTACACAGATGCAGCCGGTGCGAGTCCTCTCACCAGGGCGGACGGGGCGACTGACGAGCGACGACGTCTGCGAGGCGAAGCCGGGCGCGGCATCCTCGCCGAAGGCCGGCTCGAAGCCGTGCTCGGCCGCGAGCGGCAGGACGATCGAGCCCCTCGAGTGCAGCTTCTGCGGCCGCGTCCAACAGGAGGTGAGCAAGCTGGTCGCCGGCGAACAGGGGGCACATATCTGTGACCTGTGCGTCCGCCTCAGCGACGAGACGCTGGTCACCGAGCGCGCGGCCTTCCCGAGCCCCGACGCCGCCGCGGGTCTGGCCGATCGGCTGAGCGCCGTCGTCCCCGGACACTCCGAGACCGCCGCGCTGCTCGAAGACCTCGTCTGCGAGCACCTCGGCGAGGGCCTGGCCCCACCCAGCCTGCTGTTGGTCGGACCCTCGGGCTGCGGGAAGTCGGCGCTACTCGACGCGCTCGCCGCCGACGTCGAGGTGCCGGCCGCGCGGGTCGAGGCCGGGCGGCTCACCGCCTCCGGCTACGTCGGCGATGACCTCGAGAACCTGCTCGGCACCCTCACCACCACAGGCCGGCGCCACGCCCACCGCGGCCTGCTCCTGGTCGACGGTCTCCAGTCACTCGCGGCCCGAAGCTCCGCGCCCTACACCGCGCTGGACGTGCGCGGCACCCGGGCGCAGCGGCAGGTCCTGCGCCTGCTCGAGCGGCGCCCCGCCCGCGCCTGGGTCGGCCCCAGGCACCCCGACCAGGACGCGCCGCTGATGGACACCCGCGGCATCATGGTGGTCGCCGCGGTCACGCTCGACCCGGTGCCAACAGACCATCGCGCGCGCCTCGAAGCGCTCGTCGAGCTCGGCCTCGAGCCGGCGATGTTGCGCCGCTTCGAGATCGTCGCGCCGATGGCGCGGCGCAGCGCCGAGGACCTGCTGGGTGTGGCGCAGCTGCTCGTCGCAGAGCTGAAGCCGCAGGCGGACGCGCTGGAAGCCGAATATGACCCGACGGGCGACGAGCTGGCGCACGAAGCCTCGCTCGCCGCGCGATCGCCGTCAGGCGCCTGGGCGCTGCGTCAGGCGCTGTCAGCCAGACTCACGAGCGCGTGCATCGCGGCTCCGGGGCAGCAGGACCAGGACTGCGGGGAGCACGACCAGGGCTGAGATCGCGCAGCACGACACGCCGATGAGCAGCGTCAGCCCGAGGCTGGCGGCGCCCGCGTGGGCGGAGAACATGAGGGCGCCGAAGGCCGCGTTGGTGGTGAGCGAAGAGACGAGGATGGCGCGGCCGGTGGAGCGCAGGGCCTCGTCCACGGCGCCGTCGCATTCGCGCCGAAGACGTTCATGCAGCCGACCATCCGCGCTACATGCCGGCGCGCCGCCGCGACTGGGGGCCGCCCCCAAGGGCGAGCACCCCGCAGGTGGCGCCTTTAGTGGTCGGCTGTTGCCGGGTGGCCAACTGGCGAGCCACCCCAGCAGGTCCGCAACCGGCTGATATCACTCAGCTCTCCGTATTGGCCCGCTTCGTGCTCTATGGGCAGGCAGATTTCGGAGGACCCAAAATGCACCACGCTCGCACCCTCATCGCGCTCTCGCTTCTGGCCTTCACGGCTTGTGACGGCAGCGGCGCTGCCGAAGAGGCGGCCCCGACCATCAGCGTCGACCCCTCGGGCGTCCAGAAGGTCGAGCCCGGCAAGGCCGACGCTAGCGCCGAGGCGGTCATCGTCGACAAGGCGTTCTCCGGCGAGCTGTTCACCACGAGCACCAGGTCG
>PVBE010243367.1_pt1 | contig 17803 bp, 13 predicted proteins | sample 1631181 | NCBI WGS metagenome assembly PVBE01 (sample SAMN08397723, study PRJNA350692) | Marine metagenome, whole genome shotgun sequencing project. | isolation source: water | place: Pacific Ocean | collected 2012-04
CACATTGAGCGGATGCATTGGCTCAGGAGACATATATCCCACAGATTCTGAATTTGATGAAGTGGAAAAACCCGGATGGGTGGTTGGAGATTGGTGGCTTTACACCTTTGAGACCGCACAATTCGGTGAAGACACCGCTCGCTTGGTGGTCACTGATACCGATGATGGTGAAGGAAATTACATGCTCGGAATCTCTTCTGAAAGAGAGGCCCAAAGACACGCTGTAATCAACCACAACCCATTCCTTGGACGGGTGACCATCGACGAATTATCTGTGTATGAAAATGGAGACCCCCAAGCTGTATTCAATTTCCCTTGGAACATCGGAGACACTTGGACATTCATCTTACTCGGGGAAACTTGGACGGCGGAAACCACTGGTTCAATGAATGGTATGGCGGTTGTAGAAGCAACCAGCGCATCAGGTCATTCATTGGAATATCATTTCGATGGGGAACATGGTTTCCTTGATTTCTTTGAATGGATGAATGAAGATGATGAATTACAGTTTAGAATGTCATTGACCGATACTGGAAGTGATTTCTCAGGTGATGTTTGGTTCATCCGTGCAACCGATTTGAAGGATCGATTGTTTGAAGGCCCCATCGATGGTGTTGCAACAGATTCCTTCGTTGATAGTGGACACCCCTCTGGAATTGATTTTGATTACTATGTATTCTTCATTGATGTTGCAATACCTCAAGGGGGAACGGGCACACTTTCTGTAAAGGATCACGCAGGTCAAAGTATTCTGCACAGAACTTACTCTGCTGGCACACAGTCACAGGAATTGGCAACAATTCCAAGTCGAACTGATGAATATACCCTTGAGGTCACTCTAACCGGTGGCCAAAGTTCAATCCACTTCATGATGGCAGGCGGAATTGAAAACTTCTGGGACCTTTGAGGTGAAATTTTGGGCACACTGGTCATGCTCCATGGCCTTACTGGTACACCCGAAATGATTCGGCCACTCGCCGAAACACTGTGTCCTCCTGATTGGAACATACTCTTGCCAGAGGGGCCATTCATTCATCCAAAAAGAGGTAGAGGTTGGTGGTTTCGAGATGCTCCACCCGAGAGTCCACTCGATGAATCAAGTTTTGTCCAGATTGAACAGAGCCTTACAATGTTGGAATCTCTGATTCCAGACGGGCCACTGATTGTGGGCGGTTTTAGTCAGGGCAGTGCTTTGGCCCAAGAGTTGTTGTCAACAGACTACGCAAATCAAATCTTTGGAGTTTTGATAATCGGTGGGAAGAGTGCAAGACCAGATGTTCTTCGTACAATACTCAACAGATTACCACCTCGTAAGGTGTTGTCAATGCACGGAAAATCAGATCACCTTGTCCCATTGTGGCAGGGGGATGAAACCGTGGAGATTTTTCGTGAAGCCAATTGGGATGTGACAGAATTACGGCATGAAAAAGGGCACATGGTCAACCTTGCACAACAGCAAGAATTGATTGATTGGGTTCAAATGACTGCAGAAGTTTCAGACAACGGTTCATGAAGGTCCACTTGTTCGAAGGGGTATGGGTGACCGCTTGATGGCACTACTGAATCGAGCGGATTCAGATTTTTTCATTGTCAGCACGAATGTTTGTCCATATTGTTTCAAGGCAAAGCGATTGCTAGATAGTCAGAAGTTATCGTGGACAGATGTCAATGTGCAGAAAGACCATGCTCTTCGAAATGAAGTAGTTGCAATGACTGGACATCGTACAGTCCCAGTCATTTTTGATATACGTGGAGAACAACCAGTGTTTGTTGGTGGTTCAGACAACCTTGAATCATATCTCTGATTCATCTTCGATTCTACTTTTGAAATAGACGACTACAATGGCAATCACTAGGGTGACAAGTCCTAGTCCTCCTGCAAGGAATATGATTGGTGACTGTTTCTCGTCTGATTGCTTCATGATTCCTAGGTCTTCGCCTTCTGCATTCCAGTCCCACCAGACCATGGTTGCGACGATATCGAGTCCTGTTTGCAGACCGGATTCAACGTTGGGTCTGCCTCCAGCCATCGTATTGATGGTGGTCACAGAATCAGTTTGTGCGTGTTTTGGAGTCTGTTCACAAGTATCCCCTTCCTCGTAGATGTACTGGTGTTGTCCCCGAATCCATGTTGCTGTATGGTTGTGCATGATGAAGTTGTAATGATCCGAATTCCCCTTGGTATCATCAATTACTCGAACCCATTCATCCGGATGGGACAAATTCGTATTGATGTCTTTGAGATGGCTTTGGAACCATTCTGCATCGGACTGCATTTCTTCAGTAACTTCTAGGCCGCGGTCTTCGTAATACGACCAATCATCAACAGGAGATGTAAACATGTACAGAGTCCAATAGTCTTCATCGCAACCAGACAATTGACTGGCTAAAGGAGTCGGTACTGGCCAATTCAAGGCAAACATATCGAGGTTGACGTAGGTGATATTGACATGCTCTGGAATCTGTTCCTCTACAAAATGAAGACTCCCCATCCCACCTCCTTCGGGACTATTGGAACCCTGCCATTCTTCGTAATCCCACCAAGCCAATTTCCAGGTGTGAAGTGGTGTACCATTCCATTCTGAGAATGTTCGAGCCAGTTCGAGTAGAGATCCGGAACCTGTCCCATCATCGTATGCTCCACTACTACTGCATGTTGGGTATGTTTGTCCGATTAGAGGTGGTGGTGAATAGCAAATAGCGTCATGGTGTGCCCCAATTACCATCCAATCATCTTCTAGGGTCCCATTGATTGTCACTACGATATTCTCGCAATTCTCACAGACTTGTGTTGTGAAAGGTTGCCGCTCTACCTCATATCCCATTCCTTCCAATTCACTGGCTATCCAATTGCGGGAATTTTCGTTAGCCTGTGTATCGATTCTTCGATACCCAAATTGCGTCATTGAGACCATGTTGTCGTATGCAGCACTGCCTTCAGGCCATGCAGGCGGTTCTTCTGTTTGAACCCCAACATACTCGATTTCACCCGGTAGTCCTGCGGTCAGAAAGAGGGTGAGAACGAACAACGCAGTGCGCTGAGCCCGACGAGACATCGGTCTAGCGACGCATGGTGGTCATCTTGAGGCTTCGCCTCAAGCGGACGCGCCCGCACGAGGGTGAACCTGAAGGCCGAGGTATGCTTGGGTGTGCCATGGCCGACTGGGTGATACCGGATTCACGAACTCAACCGGTCAATAGAGGAAAATCACTCAGAGAAGAGATGGAATCTCCAATCGAATCCCGAATTGCTGCTTGGTGGCTCACTCAAGCATCTTGGATGATACGATTTCAGAATGGGCCATTGGTCCTCATTGACCCATGGTGGCGTGACCTTTTCGCAGGAGATCGATGGGGCAAACTTCTCGGTGAATTTCCTCTAGAACCAGAAGAACACCCTGAACCTGATTTGGTCCTCTGTACCCATTGGCATGATGATCACATTTGTCCAATCTCAATTCCGCGTTTAGCAAATCATTTCCCTTCGTTGAGATTTGTTGTACCGAATCGTTCTGTAGACCTGTTTACAGGATGGGGGATTTCAGAGGATAGAATCATCCCGATGTTGGGCTCTGATTCGATTCAAATTGATGGAATTGAAATCCATGCGATTCCAGCAGCTCACGAAGAATTAGATATCACGGAAGATGGCGCCTGGTACCTTGGTTATGCGATAGAATTCAGTGAAAAATCCGTATTGCATATGGGCGATAGCCGCCCTTATCCTGGCTGGCACCAAGCGTTCCAAAATGCCGTTTCAAAATATGATTTGGTTTTTGCTTGTATCAATGGAAATGACAATCTTCGACATGACGAAGCCGTGGATTTAGCTATTGCTTTGCAACCAAAAATGATTGTTCCGATGCATTATGGAATGGATCCAGGGAATACGGTTGATCCCCAAATATTTGTTGATGAAATCTCCAAAAGGATTCCAGAACAACCCTATGTCATCCCTGACGTTGGAGACAGGATTCTCATTGATTGAAAATTGCCTGTGCATATTCGTACCCTACAGGTAGGCCCACATCAATGTATGGCGTTTTTACAAGTACAGCACGTAAAAACCCCTTCGATGCCAAGACGCGTAATGCCTCTACCTCATCCTCTTCAGCCACATTCCAGAATGCCTCTGTCCAAATCCCTCTACCTGTGATTCGTTTTTGACCCAACGGGAATGGCTGACCCTGATATTTATCCGAAATTCCAAGGATATAATCCCCTTCTAATTCAGTAATTCTGCCAGTGTCACACAGATGATTCGCCCATGGTTCTTCAGCCTCAACGATTGCGAGTATACAATCACCAACGAATTGGTTACATAGAATTGCAGATGGATTTGATTCTGTAAATAGAACATCTGGAAGCGCGATTAGGCATGGAGAATATCCAGTAAGGATTCGCGCACATCTTACAGCATCAACCAACCCACTTGGTTCCATCTGATGTACGATTTGAACCCCTCTATTTTCCAATGCTAAATCAATTGCCGGCTTATTCGGGGATGAAACAACTACAATTTGCTCAATTCCAGCCTCCTCAACTTCACGTATGGTTCTTTCAAGCATTGAAATCCCACCAACCTGGACGAGTTCTTTGCACCCCAGTACAGCGTTTTCGACCATTCTTGTCCCAAGTCCAGCCGCTGGGATGATGGCCCAAATTGAGTCAGAATCACCCGTCATGTATCCCGCCCGCCGTCAACGGAATTAAGATACCCGTGAACTTGAGTCGGTATCCATGCGACGGGGCGCTGAGGCCATCTTCTGTTCCATTCCAGCGAGGATTGGGATACTAGGAAACCCCTCTGATGGATACAATGGTCAGTGTATTTCTGCCCTTGCAAGAAATTGGCGTTCACGATGTGTATTAACACCACACGAGAATCGTTGGGATTTCACTATCGACATCAATTTTGGTGATGAGAAATTGGAATACAAATCTCTTTCTGATTTGTCAGAAAACCCTCCAGACCTATCCATTGATGGCATTGAGCGTCTAATTTTGGGATCATTAATCCATTTCCAAGAGGAATGTGTTGCTAGCGGTCTTGCAATTGAGGCTAGTGGTTTCACACTTCAACTCGATACAGACATTCCTCGACAAGTTGGTCTTGCAGGTTCATCTGCTGTGATTACCGCTGTCATCCGATGCCTGTTAACCCACCATGGGCTAGGAACTGCTCTCCCTCCACACGCTGTTGCAGACATGGTCCTCAAGGTCGAAACAGATAGATTGGATATTCATGGTGGTCTTCAAGACCGCCTTCCTCAGGCCTACAATGGTATGTTACACATGGATTTCCGAGAGGAATTGATGATTGGCCGCGGTTGGGGTGCATATTCCCATATGGACGAGTCTCTTTTGCCCAAGATGTGGCTGGCGCACGGTGGAAAAGGAGAGGAATCCGGCAAAGTTCATGCAGATCTTCCTCTGCGCTGGGCAGAACAAGAACCGGTGATGGTCAGAGTCATCAACGAACTCGCATGGTGTGCACACCGTGGAAAGGAAGCACTTGTTTCAGGAGATGTCTCAGCCCTTTCCACAGAAATTAATCGTAACTTCGATCTTAGAACTGAACTCTTCGGGGAAGAAGCTCTAGGCAAGAATCTAGAGATGGTACAATTGGCTAGGAATCTTGGGTCCTGTGCTAAACAACCTGGCTCCGGAGGAGCCATCATTGGAATAATTCCTGACGACGACTTCATGGAGCGCGCAGCTCCAGCCTTTGCTGAACAAGGCTGGGACCTCGTCGCTCTGGAGATGTAATGATGCCCGAAAATCGGATGCGCATTGCCTATGTTCACGACTCACCTTTACACGAGAGTATTGCGACAGATTATCGTGACCCAAATCACTTGAAATCTCTAGGGTTTACGGATGTAGTTCTCTCTGATCAGATGAGTGGTTGCTTGTTTGGGATGACGCCTGAACTTATTCAGAGAATCAATTCTGCAAGAGAAATTGGTTTGGGAGTTTGGCTCATGGATGATTTATTCACATTGCCATTTGATTCAGACGCGGGCTGTCCCGGGCGAGAAGACAGTTGGGAATTGACTGCTCAAGCCATACGTGATGTCATTGAATCTGCTCCACACATCCGGGGCCTTGTATTCCGTTATGGGGAAACGTTCGTAAGCCAAAAGTCCTCATTAAAACGGGTTGATATTCTTCGCTGTGAATGTATTGATTGTTCTTCAATGGATGGAATCTCTCGCAGACGTAAGGTGATTGAATTTCTCGAATCTGTAGTTTGTCGAGAGATGGGCAAGCGTTGCATCCTTCGATTATGGGATTTAACTGAAGATGGAGTCCATTCAAATCGGATATTACAGTCAAAAGTCCTAACAAAATGGGGAGGTGACCCTAGATTCCATGTTTCTGTAAAGCACACTATGACCGATTATTGGCGCCATCAACCATGGAACCCATCTATCTCATCCGATGGCCCCCCGCGATTGATTGAATTTCAATGTGAACGAGAATACGAATTCATCGGAATGGTGCCCAATTGGCAAGGGCCAGAATGGAGCCAGGGTCCCATCGAATGTGGTGAACGCGGAAGGACGGGCCTTGCAAATGTCAGGCCCAAAGATTGGGTTGGTAGTTGGATTATTCCTATTGGAGGGGGTTGGTCATCTCGTCATGCTACCAGTGAACTTTGGGCTGATATGAATCTACATACCGCCCTTTCATTGACGATAAATCCAGATCGAGATTGTGCTGAAATTCTTGTTGAATGGTTATCGAAAAACAATCTACCTGCAGAATCAAAGAAGTTGTTTGAAAAGAGCAGTGAATTGGTTCTTCGACTTCGCTATCTGGATGTATGGAGAATCCTCACCAATCAACATTGGATGCCGTCTGAGAATTGGTTTCGTGATGACAATTTCGTCCCTGGTGCCTGCGCGAAAATCGCCAATACAGTAATTGAAAATGGAATGTCTGATTTGTTGCTTTCAGAACGTGCATTGGCGACAGCAATGGCACGCAGTCATTTGATGGAAGCAGAATCTCTACCCGAATGTACTCACACTGATTTCATTATTTCTTCCTATCGATGGGCCTTGCGATTTGCCGAATGGACAGAAGAAACTTGGAACCAATTGCTTTCCAGTGCCCCTATGAATCGTTCAGAATGCAAAGCATTGCTACTTCGTCGTCTCGAAGAAGACTCGATGACGCCTCTCTCCGTGATGGATTAAGGCGTAAACCCCGTCGCGATGTCATGGAGTGCCTCCTGTTCGAGCGACTTTGGGAAGAAGTCGACTTCGATGATCATCCACTCTCTGGTGGACACGGTGCACAACCAGAAGGCGAACTCAAAGTAACCTATTCCAGCAATAGCATCCACCTTGAGGATGAACGAATCTCCTTTCTCATCGGTTCAGGGGAACATGCTGATTCGATCCACCGATGGACAAAATGTAGTGTAAAAATGAACAATGGTCCCGAGAGAATGGGTGTCCATCGATGGTCAATATCTCCAGAATGCCTCACTAAAGATTTAGCAAATTGGGTCAGTCAGAAAATAGGAGTTCCTGAAATCATTGAAGGTGATTCAGTAACTAAACATAGAGAGTTGTTGAAAAATATCCGTCATCAACTTTCACCATTGTTGCCCGAATGGACATGGCATCTAGAAGTTGACAACAAAGCAGACCGAATGGGTTGGTATGTTCGAGCCCCCTCTTCATGGTGTAGTCTTTTCACAATTTTCGTTGGTTTGGGTTGGAATAAGCAACTCAACCCTCGCGGCTTTCTTTTGTTTGAGCGGGCTCCCCCTGGTGAACTGGACAGGCCAGATGAGGCTGAAGCAAACCGCCTAGATGGTTTGCGTACGGTTGCATTGTGCAATGCTTCACGCGGAGCCCTCTCTCATCTAGCAGGTGAAATGATGTGGGCTGTAGAAGCAAGACCTTTCCCTTTGGAATTACCGGGGGATGTCGTTCTCTGGCCCCCTTCAATGGGACGTTGGCCATTGCTCCATGCTCGTTCAGAATCCAGTGAAGATATTGCTGAATGGGCTGCTTTGATTGTGGATTCATTGCTACCTGCAATCTCGACTCTATCGGCAACCATTGAAGGACTCAAGTGGCATTGATTACCAATCCATCATTGTCATAATCCCAATCAAGAACATCCCAATTTGCCTCTTCGCAGGCTGAGATGACTGAATTCTGACGTTCGGGTCCAGTAAGAAGTGCAACACAACCACCGCCTCCTGCACCAAGAGCTTTCCAAGCGACGACATCTTTGTTTTCAACAAGGGGATTAACAACTTCACGAAATGGGTCATGTAGAGACATATCGAGTGCATCAACTCCTTTGCAAACATCACGCAATGCTTCGACAACTAAATCTCGTCTATCTTGATCTAGGCCTTGTGACATTTTCCGAGCCGCCAATCTAATCGTCATTAGCCCCCCGATTACGCCTTCATCCTTTGCTGCATATTTTTCCCAAATAGCATCGTGTAAATCCCCACTAACGTGGGGGATTCCTGTGTTTGCCACAATCAAATGTTTATGCAACCAAAATCGAGCACTTCTAGGTGGATCAAAAGGCATTTCTTCGACAGAATCACCGATGAACATCAGATGGTTGAATCCACCGTGTTTAGCAGCCCATTGATCTTGTCTACCACCAGTATTTCCTAGCAATGCCTCAAATTGATATGCTGCTTCTTCAGCGTTGTCCACTCCATTGATTGCCGCCATTAGTGCGACATTGATTGCACCAGTAGTTCCCAACCCTGAACCAACTGGGGCATCGCAGCCATAGTTTACTGAAAGATGTCCATCATCGTCAATTTCAAGCGAAGCATGAGCATGAATATTGATTGCAACATTGACGACTTCCCCACCAACTTCGTGCGTGTATGGAGGGACATCAGTCCATCCACCCGCCAGATCAAGTCGCACCGGTGCACGGGCCTCTACACGCTTCATGTCACCGCCGAAGGTACTGGTTGCCTTCATTCCTCCGACAGATGAGCAATTGCATCCTCTATGATTGCCCTAGATCTCAGAAGAATCATTTTACGCCATTTCATTGAACGCGGGTTGAATGCATCCAGCATATTGCGCCTCTCATCACTTTGTAATAGGCGTAGGGGTGTTTTCCCACTCCATTGTGTGATTCGATTTTCAGCGCGAGCCAATTTGAGAAGAGGAATAGGTTTGATAGTTCCAAATTCTTGAGTAATACTGGTCCACTCAATGTTCGGGAAACGAGATTCAATCCCAGCTTGAATACCTCCACGAATTTTGTATGCAACTCCTTTGGCAGGGTCCAATGGTTGAATCCGACCCCCATATCTGGCTTTCAGTGCTTCTTCATTGGTTCCTTCTGCAACCAACAACGAATCGATGCCAAATGGTCCTAGTCCTGTGTGAAAGTCAATCCAGACAACTTGTTTTGCATGGGTCAATTTTCTCTCACACCAATCAATGAAGTTCTGACTGGCTTCCGACAATTTAGCGCCACCATATTGTAGGGATTTTGGTCTGGTATACTGTCCTTCTTGGACGGCTTGCTTTGCGTTGGCAAAACCCAATTTGAATGAATGCCATGCCGCTCTAATCGTGTAATATTCTCTACCTTTTTTCATACTCGTTGGGTTCAACAAATGGTCTAATTTTTCATAATTTTCAGGTTCTCCGTCGTAGGCTTCACCTGGTGGTAAAAAGTTTCGATTTAGATCAACATTGTCCTCATTGACACGACGTAACCATGCCATGCCCCATGGATTGATAATATGGGCAAATACAATGGCGCAGTCATCAGATAATTTCAATTCACCCGATGAAAAACCATCCATAATCCACATCGCTGAAGCAGAACCCGGAAATCCCTCAACACCATGTACACCAGAGGTATGGAGAATTATTTTCTTGGCGTCAGCGGAACCAATCCACACAAAATCAGTTGACAATGTTTCATCGTGCGGTCCCTTTTTGGAAATTGGTAACGTCTCAACTTCAATTTCCATTTTTTCCGCCCGATCAAGCAATCTTTGTCTTGCAGTTACATACTCTGTGGCAAAGCAGCGGTGAACATCCGCATCCTCAGGCATTGTACCGCCTCAGTTGAAACGCCATGTGCCAATTGTCTTGGCATTGAGTTTTGCAGGCCAACCAGATTTAGTGATTCGAGGTTTGGTTGTTTCATTTTCCAGCATGTCACAACCACGGACGTTGAATAGAGGTAAATCGGTCTCAATTCTCCCTTCCCAAGTCTCATTCGTGGGGTTGTATAGGCGAATCACGTTTCCATTGCCATCTGCGGCTGGTTTGAAGCAAGCGATAATGGGCATTGGTCCATCCCCCACAAGTCGAATTGCCTGCAATCTTTGTCCACGTGTTCCAGCAGTACAAACTTCATCAAATTCACCATCAAGTTGTGGTTTTGGCAATGCGGAAATAATACTGGCTTGGCAGGCAAAAGTCTCAGCAATTTGGTGAATATTTGCCTCTGCCCACGAATCTTCGTAGGCCATAATTCCCCAGCGAGTACAATGTGTCCCTTTGCATTGTGCCCCCGGCGCAGAAAAGACAGGTCCTGCACGGTTTCTTCGGCTTGCAAATCCATCTCGGCTGAGATGTCCTGTTGAACGTAGTAAAGTCACTGCTAGGGTAGTTCCACCCTCGCCAGTAATTGCTTCATATTCATTCGAACCCGGACTGAATACTGCCACTCCTCCTTCTTTTTCTTCCACCATCAATAGGTCACTGAAGTGCTGGGTTGGAACATGTGGTTGTTCCCAATCTGGCATATGTGGCCAATTCGCAGGTCTTTCAATTACATCGAAAGCACCTCCTGCGTGAACTTTCTTTGCCCCCACTCCTGTGGGTACATGTAATCTCAGGCGATGATCCTCACACGCATTGTTGACCCATGTTTCTACTTCCACCATTGAATGGCCACTGCGGAGTGTAATGTAATGATCAATCGTATTCCATTCCATCTCTTCACTACGTTTTTGTGTGGCATCATCGAATCTTACAGGGAGAGCCCAAGCAATGTGGAGTCTCACGGTAGCAGTCCAATCATCTTGCTGCTCAATGGTAAGGTAGACCTGCCGGTTAGCTTCGTCTGAATCAGCAAATCTTGCATCGTTCGCTAATACACGCTCAGCCATTTTTGTTCCTCGTCCTGCAGCCTGTGGAACTGGGTGCCCGCCAGCAGACCAATCATATGAGTCTCCAGCGTCTTCAGAATCCTCAAGGCGCCCTGCGCCCACAATGTGTCTGCCTGTTGAATGATCCATGACGTCAAAGCGTCCATCTGCACGGAACAAAACTCGGACCAAACCATTGTCCATCCAATCCGTGCGTCCAAATTCACCACCAAGATTGACTGGCTCCGCGGGGAGATTCATCGTCCCTCTTCCTGGCATGATATGTGCTACAGAAAGTCCCGGTGGAAGACGGTGAACATGAATCCGTCCAATGATTCGAGGTAATTCGACGTTGGCAACTCTATCGTAATGAACATGTAAATCCCATGATTTTGGTGTAATTTGAAGTCCGGATGTATGAATCATACAGTCACCAGAAGGTGCCGCCATCTCTATTTTCACAGGTAGTCCGTGGTCGAGCCAGCAACGGAACTTTGGAACCGCTAGGTCAATCATTAGTGAACCAGACCATGCTTTAGCAAGTGGGTTGTGTAACAAAACAGGGACAGCATCTCGGTCTTCATGACTGAGGTCCATTTGTTCTCTCAATTCCATGCGTACATCATCCTCAAGCATTGCACTGACTTGTTGGGCGTGTGTGAATCGAACCTCCATGTCATCATGAGTTTCATCTACACTGCATCCACAGATGTCATCATGAGGATGATTGCGGAGAATTTCTCTCCAAGCCAGATCAAGTCTCTCACCCCGGAACCGACCACCATGTGAACAAGAAATAGCACTCAACTGCTCCACTCGATCCCTTAGTACGCGCATTGTTTGGTCATTGGTTCGCTTAAGATAGAGTCGGGCGCTGAAAACGCCAGATAGAATATTACGATCCCACCCAGAGTGCAATTCACCTTGGTAACGGAAGATTTTCTTCTTCCCCAACCAACCTTTCAGTGCCTCAATATAGGCAGGGAATGATGAATGTTCGAATTTGATTTCACCATTGAATTTTTGACTGGCTTTTCCAATTAACATGGGCAATGTTGGTTGCGGGTGTGTGTGATCACTACCTTGTCCAAACAGCAACACATCAGGCTTCCAACCTAGGGAGTCATGTCTGTCTAGAAGACGTTGCATCCGTTCCATTGCGGTATCAACATTGATTTCCAACCCATCTTTTCTGTCGAGTGGTCGCTCTTCAAAACCCCAAGCCATGAGGTTGGGGTAATCGGGCACTTGCTGAACTGCAAGTACCTTCGATTTCCCATCACTGGCATACCAATTGAACACTCCACCTGCTTCTTGAATCCAAGGTCCAGCCCCACGGGTGAAAATGAATGAGTCCAGGCCGGCTCCTTTCAGAATTGCTGGTAATTGAGATACGTGACCAAAGGGGTCGGGGACATAGCCAACTTCTGAACGTCCACCCCACCGTTGAGCGGTTCTGTCTCCCATCAACAGGTTTCGGACCAAGGCTTCTCCACCCACTATAAATTCATCCGGAAGCACATACCATGGACCGATGTTCAATCGCCCCTTATTGACTAATTTTCGAATTCTTTCTTCGTTTTCAGGTTTCACTTCTAGGTAGTCTTCAAGCACAACAGTTTGCCCATCCAATTCGAATGAAGGATATGCTTTTGGATTATTTTCCATTAAATCTAACAAATCATCGACCAATTCTACAAGTCGATATCGATACTTTTGGAATGGCAAATACCAAGCACGATCCCAATGAGTATGTGGGACGATATGGCCTTTCAATGGTGCATCCTTTAATCGACCAGTTTTCGCCTTGGATAGTTTAGGATATCGACTCCCGTCTGCAGTCTCCATTGGCAATGGTTCGATTTCAGGGAGGGGTTCCTCATCCTCTTCTTCAGGTTCTTCCCATTTGTCACCAACATCACTTGCAGCAACGGCTTCTTCGGCATCTGCCTTTGCTTCAGCCGCCTCTTGGGCTGCCAATTCTTTTGCATCGACAACCACTTCTTCTTCCTGCCCAGTCATTCGCGCCAAAGCGGAATCGAAAGTTGCGGCTTCAGATTCCTCTGACCCTTCGGGAACTTGTGGAGATGGCTCTGGACGAACCGGAGGTCCACGAGAGGGGGGACCCCGAGATGGTGGTCCACGTGAGGGTGGACCTCGACTTGGAGGTCCTCGTTTCTCTGGGGTTTCATCAATCGTTTCTGTTCCCATGTCGATTTCAGGTTCTGGATCTGAATTTGGAGTATCTTCAGTTTGGTTTTGAGAGGGGGGACTAGATGGTGGTCCATTTCGTGGTCCACTTGATGGCCCTAAAGGTGGTCCTCCAGGGGGTCCAGAAGGAGGTCCACTCGGTGGTCCTGAGGGAGGTCCCCCTGGCGTTCCACGACTAGGTGGCCCTCTTTTTGGTGGTCCGCGGGAAGGCGGACCACGGGGTGAAACATTGCTCGCCTCACCATCTTCATCAGGTGTGTCCGGGTCAGCCATGGCACCCCAAGGCCTAGGTCTACCTATCAAATTGATTCAGACGCAAGGAGAGATTCTAATCTTGCTTCAGCCTCTCCCGTAGGGAGAGTATCCATCATAATTGCACCCGGATACCTGAGTGCAGCGGTTACTCCAATCAGGAGTGTTTGATGGGGCAAACCGTGTTCCATACAGAGATGTACCGGCCCCAATAATCTCTCAAAACGCCCGAGTTTTCTCACAGGGTCCCTTGCGTTACGTTCAATTGGATCCCGTATTGTAGGGTCTTGGTATTTCTCCAATGCACGATTACACCACATTTCTTGCTCATCTGCATCGAAACCGTAGGCGGCTACCAAAGCAGCAGAGGATTCCATGCCTGCTTGAAGAGCTAGTTCGGCAATCTTAGGATTGTTCGCAGCATCAGCTAGCCATTCGTAACCAGCGAGATAACCGATGTAGCATACCATTGCGTTCACACAATTGTAAGTGAACAGTTTTCGTGTCAGTTCACGTTCAAAATTCGGTTTGAGTTCAAACCCATCAATTTCAATTCTGGTTTTCAGAGCATCTCCATCTAAGGGCAACGTCCAGTGGTCTTGGACTTGAACGGTGAGTGGATGTTGTTCTTTGGTTGGTTCAATACATGAGCGAAGTACCTGTGCCTGAGCAATTCCCAAGTTACTTTCAAGGAGCTTGATTTCGATTTCATCGGCTCCTTTGAGTAGGGATTCACGAACAGCAGTGGCAGGTCTAGGATGATTTTCTGCCAATATCACGTCAATCTTACCATGTCTCAAACGGTTGCACAATGGCTTTCGAATCGAATTGGCCCAGTCAGTAAGTTGGTTGGCGCCCATGGCAGTCATGATTAGGTCGGAATTTTGAAGTAATTTTTCAAGATTTTCACTGATATGCATGATTTCTTTGGCCTTCAAACGTTCAGTTTTCCCACTAGAGAGGTTGAATACCCCCCAATCTTCATTGGCACGTAATTTTTCTACAGTTTCAGCATGAGAATCCACAACTGAAAAATCCCAATCTGCTCGATTGAGGAGTTGGGCCAAGAATCCTCTACCGACCTTCCCCGCTCCAAAGATGGTGGCCAACGGCCGTCTACTCGCTAGTTTGGCAATTCCTAGTACACTCACCTCCTGGCCTGCTTTGTAGATGGCATTACGCGATTTGACCAAATCAGAATCCATTGCAAACCCTCCTCCAATCCACATTTCATTCGGAGGAAATCGATTTCGGAGTTCCAGAATAGTTTGATTTCGGACATCCATTTCGGAATTCAAATTTGCAGGAGTCGCATTGTAACTTAGTGCGGGCAAGTCTCCAATGGGGGGCAACCAACTCATCCCCTCTTGAGGCCCACCTTCCACCAATCCAACGTGTTCACTTGTGTTTGCTAGATTGAATAGTACTCCTGAATTGGCGCCTAAACCGATGACTCCAGCGGTCAAGTCATCACATCCACAAATGACTTCGGCCCCCTCAGGAATCCCAGACAATATTGATCCATTTACTGAGACCTGGCCGATTATACTCTGTGGTAGGTGGAAATGATTCTCTCCCGAAAATCCTCTCATTGATCGCTTGTCTCTTGCAATAATTCCTGTAAGTTCCCAATTGTAAAAATCTTTGAGTTGAATTGCAACACCGTCTTCTAGAGGACCATTCTCCATTTCCCATTGTGCTAGTCTGGCAGGTACCCAAGCACGAGTTTCTGGCAATTGTTGTTCACCTTCTGTTGGCCTTTGACATTGTTCAGGGAGATGTTCATGCCAAGGAATGACCCTTCCACAAAGTGCATCATTTCGGATGACAACTGCTGAAGGACCATGGGCTGTGATTCCAACTCTTGTGATTTCGCCCCCCTTGTCTCTCAACCAATTTCGTAGAGGGTTCCATAATCCATCAGAAGTAGGCCAAAAACCCATTTCCCATGTTGAATCTGATTTGAGAAGGAGTACCTTTGTTGCACTTGTTCCGACATCGATTCCCAATGTGAGTGAGTCGGACATATCCTGTCCGAGGTCGTGCCGGTTCATTGCAAGTTCTCTGCACTGTCCGGCCATGAAATGGGTGACCAATTCAGTATGGAGAGTCCCGGTTCTAGGTCTAGGAATCTCCCTGGTGAATCTGATTGCGCTGCCGTCAACAGGTGTTTATCCAATGGTTGTTCTACAGCCGCTTGGAAAAATCTTCGAACATCTTCTGCCAAGAAAGCAGTCGCTTGTAACCGTCCACCTCTCCGCCAATGTTCAGACTCGTCAGGAATAACTGTTCCAATTCGAACAGCGATGGTTTCCATGCCATGTATTCTCGAATGCATTTCAGCCATCACTTCCGCATAGATTTTTGAAGCGCCGTATGTCGAAGTTGGTGAAACACCATCTTCAACACGAATCATTCGACCATGCATCGGCCCACCTTCGGCAAATAGGGGTTCAAGGCCCACTTGTGCCAAACCGCTTGAGGCAACAATGACACGACCAATGTGGGATGATTTTGCACATCGGAACATAGCGGTTGTTGGTTCGATATTATTGCGCATCATCGAAGAATCATCATTGGATGGATTTGCATCAGCAGCCAGGTGAATGAGACAGTCAACACCTTCGAGGACAGCACACAACTCTTCATCAGAAACCCTTGTCAGATCCATTTCGATTGAAACTCGATTTCGAGCAATTTCATCCTCAGTATTTCTGCCCGCGGCCAACCAATCTGCGAGGGGGCGGTCAATCCCAATGACTTCGTGACCAAGTGCCGATAAATGGTCGTGAACAATACCGCCAATGAGGCCAGCTGCCCCAGTAATCACGACGCGCATATTGCTTCCAAGCGGCCACAGGTCAAGAGGTTGCCCGAGGGGAGAATGCTATCTCCTTTGGCGTCTTGCGCACCATGTGACAGAAGAGCCGAATCGATTGTTGCCAGCATTACTTGTGGCATTAATTGTTCTTGGAAGTCTTGTCAGTATCGGAAATTTTTATTCACAAACATCAGATTCTGATGTTGATATTCCACCCCCCTCTCCTGAATCTGAACCAGAACCCGAGCCAGAACCCGAACCAGAGATACCTTGCTCAGTCAATCAAATAGAAGTGCACAATGAGGGTGACGTGGAATGTTTCATTCCGATTTCCAATTTTTCATACTCTCCTCCAGAATACATTTTCATTGGAGAGGGTAGGTGGTTAGAGCACTCCTTTGACGGTGATGATGCAAATTATTTGGATGTAAACTGTAATGATCCTAGCATCCTTACTCCTTCAAATGGTTCAATCTATTTCTTTGCTTCAGACCTTGGCTATCTCAACTGTATGGTTGAGGTTGAAAATGAAGTTTCAATGGCACAAACAAATTTCACAATCCAATTTATCGAACACCCTCCCAAAAATATCGATGTTTCACCGGGTGCATGGGTGCTTGTAAAGGGCCAACCAACCTTCATTGATGCACCAAGTATTGAGGGCAATCCCGGTGTTTGGGTAATCGAACCTGAATTGCCGTTAGGCCTTACTTTGAACATTATGAATGGTTCCATTTCAGGTGTTCCGTTCCATTTGGAAGCGACAACAGTTTACATTCTTACAGTATCCAATACGGGTGGACATACGAATGCTAGCATCACCCTTGCTGTCATTGATCAACCCCCAGTGGGTGTACATTGGGGTGAACAGGAATTGATTTTGACACTCGGCCAACCGATGCTTCCACTATCCGTGTCCCACATAGGGGGAGAACCCACTTCGTTTGAAATTGAACCACCTTTGCCAGATGGTTTGTCATTGAATTCCTCTACAGGTAGAATTGTTGGGACTCCTGAAGAACTCCAACAACTCACATCACATATTATTTGGTCAAATAATTCTGGAGGTGGCACTATTTCGGTTCTGCCCATAACTGTTAACGATGCGCCAGTGGCCTCAATCGTCTACAATCATATGCCACTCGATTTGGTATGGATGAATGACACAATCGACATGTTGCCTGAAACCACAGGAGGAACAGCAATCACATGGAGCATAGAACCAGAACTCCCTCAAGGGTTGCAATTTAATTCGACAACAGGGCGAATATTTGGTTCAGCGGACACGCTACATCCATGGACTCACCATGTAATTTCAACAGTAAATACCGGCGGTAATTTTTCCGTTATCCTCAGCATCAGAATCGCCGATCATTTCCCCTCGAATTTGAGTTGGG
>PVBE010736482.1_pt1 | contig 17801 bp, 13 predicted proteins | sample 1631181 | NCBI WGS metagenome assembly PVBE01 (sample SAMN08397723, study PRJNA350692) | Marine metagenome, whole genome shotgun sequencing project. | isolation source: water | place: Pacific Ocean | collected 2012-04
CACGGAACAACCCTGCACGGCAGCCAGTACACCCAGGAACCCTGGGCGTCGCAGACCACCGTCTACTACACCAAGACCGGACCGATCGGCGACATCCTCACCGCTACGGCCCAGAAACCAGGCCCGATTCACCTCGCGTGCGTCGGCCTCGGCAGCGGGACGCTCGCATCCGCGGGGCGGGAGGGCTGGAAGATGACGTTCTACGAGATCGATCCTGAAGTCGTGAAGATCGCCACGAACCCGGAGCTGTTCACGAACATCCAGAACAGCAAGGCCGAGATCGACTTCTTCATCGGCGACGCGCGCCTTCAGTTGGCGAAGACCGGCACGACCTACACGGCGATCATCCTGGATGCGTTCAGTTCCGATGCCATCCCCGTCCACCTGATCACCAAGGAGGCGGTCGAACTGTACCTGCAGAGGCTGGCGCCCGGCGGCATCCTCGCTTTCCACGTGACGAACCGATACCTGCAACTCACGCCTGTCCTCGCTGGCATCGCGGCGGACCTCGGGCTCGTCGCGGCAGCGCGGAACGACAGCGTGATCGACGAGGATGATAAGATCCAGCGAAAGAAGACAAAGACGAAGTACGTCGTCCTCGCCCGCCGCGCCCCGGACCTCGGACCGATCGAAGCCGATCAACGCTGGCTCTGGATCAAAAAAGACCCAAAGAGGCGCACGTGGACCGACGACTACTCCAACATCCTCGAGGTTCTAAAATAGCCACGTTTCCAGACGCCCTCCTTCGGCTTTCTTCGCACCGCGGACCGTGCGCAGCTGTCTTCGACGCCGACGGGACACTCTGGAGCGGCGACGTGTCCGAGGACTTCGTGCAATGGATGATCCAGAAGGGGCACTTCGATGGCGCTCTGTGGAGTGACTACGTCGCGACGAACGCGTCGGACCCCGCGGCGGGCTGCTTGGAAGTCCTGCGGTTCTACACCGGAATCGAGGATGCCACCATTCGCCAGCACGTCTCCACGTTCTGGCAGGAGGCCGGAAGCCGTGCGTGGATCCAATCGGTCGTGGACGCGATTTCGTGGTTGGACGACCTGGGCTTCGACGTGTTCGTCGTCTCGGGAACGCCGCGCATCGTGCTGGACCCGCTGCCGCGGCACCTGCCGGTTCTCCCGGACCGGATCCTCGCGCTCGAGCTCGAAGTGGACGCGGACGGTCGGTTCACCGGTCGCCACTCCGGCGTGCCCACGTACGGCGAAGGCAAGGCCCAGAGGCTGAGAGACGCCGGGTGCGCGGGGGTGTTTCTCGCAGCCGGCAACTCGGGGCTCGACGTCGAGATGTTGCGACTCAGCCAGGACATCAAGTGGGCAATCCAACCCGATCATGCCCTTCGACGAACCGCTCTCGACGAGGGCTGGGTCATCACCGACATCGGAGCACAACCATGAGCACGCCACTACCTTCCCACGCGCAGACCGTCATCGTCGGAGGCGGGATCGTGGGGTGCAGCGTGGGCTACCACCTGGCGAAGCTGGGACACCGCGACGTCGTCATCCTCGAGCGTGGGCAGCTGACCGGCGGATCGACGTTCCACGCGGCGGGACTCGTCGGACAGCTCCGCAGCTCGGCGAGCATCACGCAGCTGCTGAAGTACAGCGTCGAACTCTACGACAAGCTCGAGGAGGAGACCGGGCAAGCCACCGGATGGCGTCAGAACGGCGGACTGCGTCTCGCCTGCAACGCGGAGCGGTGGACAGAAGTGTGCCGCCAGGCGACAACCGCCCGCAGCTTCGGACTGGAGATGCACCTTCTGTCGCCGAAGGAAGCGCTCGAGCTCTGGCCGCTAATGGACATCTCCGATCTCGTCGGCGCGGCGTTCCTGCCGACGGATGGCCAGGTCAGTCCGAGCGATCTGGCGCGGTCGATGGCGAAGGGCGCACGAGACGTGGGCGTCGTCAGCATCGAGGGCTGCGCGGTCGAGGCGGTCCACCTCGAGAACGGCGCGGTCTCGGGCGTCCGAACATCGCAGGGCGAGATCCAGTGCGAGATCCTCGTCAACTGCGCGGGGATGTGGGCTCGCGAAGTCGGCGCACTCGCCGGTGTCAGCGTCCCGGTCCAGCCGGTGCAACACCAGTTCATGGTGACGGAGCCCATCGATGGAGTGAAACCCGATCTCCCGACGCTGCGCGACCCGGATCGGCTGGTCTACTTCAAGGAAGAGGTCGGCGGCATCATCATGGGCGGCTACGAGCTCGATCCGATTCCGTGGGCCAAGAACGGCATCCCGACCAACTGGGTGTTCAAGTTGATCGATCCGAACTGGGATCACTTCGAGACGTTGGGTGAGCAGGCGTTCACGCGCATGCCGGCGCTCGGCAACGCCGGTGTGCGCCAGCTGATCAACGGACCGGAGGCGTTCACTCCCGACGGCACGTTCATCCTGGGAGAAGCTCCCGAAGTGAAGAACTACTTCGTGGGCGCAGGGTTCAATGCGTTCGGCATCGCTGCAGCGGGCGGTGCCGGCAAGGCACTCGCAGAGTGGATCGTCGGGGGTGAGCCATCCACGAACCTGTGGCCGGTCGACATACGGCGTTTCGGCGAACACCACCGGGATGCGGACTGGGCGCGAGAGCGAACGCTGGAGGCGTACTCCCGCCACTACACGATGTCATGGCCCCACGAGGAGCACCAGGTCGGGCGTCCGCGGCGCAAGTCACCGCTCTACGACCGCCTCGTGGCCGCCGGAGCCTGCTTCGGCGAAAAGATGGGCTGGGAGCGCGCAAACTGTTTCGCACCTCAGGGAGTCGACGCCGCGGACAACTACACCTACGGCTACCAGAACTGGTTCCCTCACGTCGGCGACGAGCACCGCGCGGCGCGCGAAGCCGTGGCGTTGTTCGATTCGACGTCGTTCGCGAAGTACCTCGTGTCCGGACCCGATGCGGAGGACGTTCTCTCGTGGATCTGTGCGAACGACGTGCGCAAGCCGGTCGGACGGATCACCTACACGCAGATGTTGAACCGCCGCGGGGGCATCGAGTGCGATCTCACGGTGGCACGTCTGGCTGAAGAAGAGTTCTACGTCGTGACTGGGACGGGATACGCAACGCATGATGCGCACTGGATCCGCAGCGGATGCAAGGACGGGCAGAACGTGCGGCTCGTGGACGTGACCGAGGAGCGCGCAGTGCTCGGCGTCATGGGACCACGCTCACGGGAATTGCTCCGCACGGTGTCCTCGAACGATCTCGAGAATGACTCGTTCCCATTCATGACCTGGCAAGACATCGAAGTCGCGGGCGTAGATGTCCTGGCGATGCGGGTCACGTTCGTCGGCGAGCTTGGTTGGGAACTTCACGTGCCGACGGAGTCCGCGCTACGGGTCTACGACGCGATCTTGGCGGCAGGCGGGGCGTTTGGGATCCGACACGCGGGGTATCGCGCGATCGAATCCCTCCGGCTCGAGAAGGGCTACAAGATCTGGGGCAAGGACATCAGCCCGGATTACACGCCGCTCGAGGCCGGGTTGGGGTTCGCGGTGAAACTCGGGAGCGAGGAGCCGTTCTGCGGAAGGGAGGTCCTCGAGAAGCGAGGCGACCGCGTCGACAAGAGCCTCGTCTACTTCACGGTCGACGACCCGGAGGTCGTGCTGCTCGGTCGCGAGACGATCGTCCGAAACGGCGAGCGTGTCGGTTGGCTAACGAGCGGTGGGTTTGGGTACACCATCGGGAAGCCCATCGGTCTCGGTTACATCCGAAACGAACGCGGAGTGGATCGTGAGTTCGTAACGAGCGGTCGCTACGAGTTGGAAGTCGCGGGAACCTTGATCCCGTGCTCGGTTCACACCGCGCCGCTGTACGACCCGGGGATGACGCGCGCGCGGGCGTGAACCTCGACCACGTCTGCGAGTCGGTCCAGGTCCGCGTCTGTGTAACTAGCTGCGAACGGAAGGTAGACGAGCCGCCCGAAGTCGCGTTCGAGCCGCGGCAGGCCCGCACCGATCGGAGCGAGCGTGGCGCGTCGCGTCGCGTCGAATCCGTGAGACCGTAGCGCGGCGACGAGTTCACCAGGATTGTCGCACAGCACGGGAAACACCCAGTACGCGTGGTCCACGCCGGGACGACCCGGCACGTCTACATGGTCCCCGAGACGTTGGGCCAGCCGGCGGCCCTTCGCGGCCCGGGCCAGGAACTCGGTCACGTGTGCTTCCGCCAGACGACGCGCCAGCAATCTTCGCTGCGGTCGACTCGGTCGCTCCCGAATCGCGAAGATCAGATCACGACCGGCGAAGCTCCGAGCGGATTCGGAGAGGAGGTCGTCGAGATCGCGGCCACGACGAGCGAGACGGCGGGAGATGAAGCCGAGGATCCAAGGCCTGCTCATGGTGGTCAGCACGATGTACTTGGCGAGTCGCTTGCGGAACGCGAGCGCCGAGGCTGCGGGTTGCCGCCGAAGTCGCTCTCTCATCGCGTCAGCGAGTTTCGGGTCGCGGACCGTCGACACGGCACCGCCGAGCGCCGTGAGGGTCTTGATCGGTCCGAAACTGAACATGGACACGGTGGCTTGTTGGTATCCGCGATAGCTGCCATCGAAAGCCTGCGCCGCGTCTTCGACGAGATCGATGTCGCGTTCGCGGATGAGCCGTGAAATCGGAGTCAGGTCGACCAGGGCGCCGAAGAGCTGCGTGAACACGACTGCGCGCGTGCGCGCACCGATCGCCTGCGCGAACGCGTCCGCGCTTGGCGCCAGCTCACAGAGATCAAAGTCGACCGCGCGAACACGCAGCCCGTGGTGCTTGGCGATGATCGTCATGTCCGGAACGTTCGCGCCGGACATGACGATCTCCGATCCCACAGACCAATCGCGCTCCGCAAGATACAGGTCGAACGCGCTGCGAACGGAGAGGGTCTCGACCACGGGTTCCACCCCCCAAGATTCCACGATGCGCCGGCCCAGGCTGTTCCCGGACCCGAGAACGGGACTGCACAACTCCCGAAGCATCGCCGCGCGGGCGATCTCGATCTGCTTCCGAACCAACACGCACGCCATTCTCCCCAAAACGCTCGAATCTCCTCGCGGGATCTCTTCCCGCGGGGGAAATGATGCTACTTGGTGCGGTAGCACCTCTACGCCCTCCTGCTTGTTCTCGAGGACCTTCCTCTGCAGCCACTCGACCTGGCGGACGCGGTTTTGGCCGTTGAATTGGAGGTTGTTGTCCCAGGCCTTGAACGTCTTGTTCGTCTGCGCCGGGACGCGACAACGCGCCGGCTGGTGGGCGCCCTTGCCCCGGAAGAACGCGTAATGATCACCGTTCTTGACGATCACCGTCGCCGGGCCGATCAATCCGGAACCGACAAAGATCCCGCGGGGATCGGACAAGCTCTCAGGTAGGCTGCCAACCATGGACATCCACGCCGAGGTCCTCGCCGCCGACAGCCGAATCGACCCCTTCGTGCACCGGACCAAGGTCGAGCACTCCCCCTGGCTCAGCGACGCCGGCAACTGCCGCGTGCACCTGAAGATGGAGAACCATCAGCACACCGGCTCGTTCAAGTTCCGGGGGGCGATGAACAAGCTCCTCACGATCGACTACGCCGCGCGGGCACGGGGAGTCGTCGCCGCCTCCACCGGCAACCACGGCGCGGCTGTCGCCAGAGGGGCGGCTGAGCTCGGTTGCCCGTCGCTCATCTTCGCCCCAAAGAACGCGGTTCCGGCCAAGCTGGACGCGATCCGGTCGTTCGGCACGGAGGTCCGGTGCGCGGGCGACGACTGCATCCGAGCCGAAGAGGCGGCGCGGGCCCACGCGCGGGAACACGACCTCATCTACATCTCGCCCTACAACGATCCGATGATCGTCGCGGGCCAGGGCACGATCGGGCGCGAACTCGAACAGCAGTTCGACAATGTCGACGCGGTGTTCATCGCCGTCGGCGGCGGCGGCCTGATCTCGGGAGTGGGCGGATACCTCCACGCGTTGGATCGGGACATTTCGATCGTCGGGGCGTCCCCGCGCAACTCCGCCGTGATGCACGCATCGCTCGAGGCAGGCGAGCTCCTGGACCTGCCGTCGGAGCCGACGCTCTCGGACGGAACGGCTGGCGGCGTGGAGTCCGACGCGATCACGTTCGAGATGTGCCGTGAGGCGATCGACCAATTCGTGCTGGTCTCCGAAGACGAGATCCGCGACGCGCTGCGCGAGACGGTGTCGCGGCATCACACGATAATCGAAGGGGCGGCAGCTGTGGCCGTCGCAGCGTTCCTCGCCGAAAGGGATCGATTGGCGGGCAAGGATGTCGTCATCGTGCTCTGCGGAGCCAACATCGACACGACCGCGCTGAAGGCGATCCTCTGACACGCGCGCACCTCGCGTCTCCGGAATCGTGGACAGCTATCGCGAGAGACGAAACCGCCCGTGCGAACGACGACGAGATCACGCTCGCCGAACCCGACCGCTTCGGGGTGGGAAACCCGAGGAGGGGCCGTCGATTTCCTAGACAGTCGCCGATCTCAATTGCCGATGTACCCAGCAGATGAACCTCCTGGTGCTCGCCAACGAGCTGGAAACGGCCACCAACCTGTGTCAAAACCTCGACGCGATCGGATTCACCGTCGACGCCACCACGACCATCGCCGGTGCGCAATCGCTCTTCCTCGAGCGCGGAGGCCACGCGCTGATCGTGATCACTCCGGACGTCGCGACCGGACGGGCGAGGGACCTGATCCGTCGGCTTCACAGCGTGGACGAAGATCTGGTGGTGGCGGTATTCGGCGAAGAGACCTTGCGGGGTGAGTCGATCGCCCACCTCCACCGGATCAAGAGCTTCCATCCGGACTCCCGCGCCGGAATCGGAGCGATCCAGAAGATCACCTGCACCCTCACGCAGGCCTGACCCGCCGGGAGAGGCTACGAGAGCAGGTGGAACGTCGAGCGGATGCTGCAGCCGCACGTGAGGCTGACGCTGCCGCGTTCCTGCTGGAAGTCGCGCAGGTCTTCGGACAACAGCGATACCGAGAGCGCGGCCTCGGGATCTCCGTTCTCGGCGAAACGATCCGCGAGCATCACGCCAGCCAATCGACGGCGGCACGACAAGCAGTAGAGATCGGCACGCTCGGCGATGTCTTGTTCGAGCAGGATGGTTTCGAGGTTGGCGACCTTCACAACTCAAGCGTAGCGCATCCGAAAGATGCGGAAAGTCCCCAACTCGGCGACACTTTTGGACACTCCAGACCACCGGAGGGGCGAAAGAGCATGCCCATCCAACCGGTCAAGATCGGCTGCGGCGCCATCCGCGGCGTCGACGCAGTTCCCGTCGTACTGGAGGTTTCTCTCCAAAATGGCACGGGAACACCCCGCATTCTCGGCCTCGCCGACGCCGGAGTGCGCGAGGCGTACTACCGCATCCTCGGTGCCTTCGGCGCGCAGGGAATCCCGCCACCAAGGGGAGTTCCGACGATCAACTTCACCCCGGCCACCGTCCGCAAGACCGGCAGCGGATTCGATCTGCCGATGGCACTGGGACTCGCCGCAGCGAACGGCCAATTCGACTCGCCATCGGTACTCGCCGCAGTCGGCGAAGTTTCTCTGAGTGGAGACATCCTCCCGACGCCTGGAGTGGTGTCGGTGGCCCTGGCCGCGCGAGAACGGGGTTGGACCCATCTGCTCACGGATACCACCAGCGCGCGCGTGGCGGCCCTGGTGCCCGGCGTGCGATCCTACGGGGTGACCACACTGCGGGACGCACTCCGCTTCCTGCGCGGCGAGGCGAAGATCCAACCGGCGGAGCCACCGAGTGCGCGATCGTCCCTCGGGTACCAGGATCTCGCCGACATCCGCGGCCACGAAACCCCCAAGACCGCGATGATGGTCGCAGCCTCCGGTCGACACAACCTGCTCATGGTCGGTCCTCCCGGTTCTGGCAAGACCGCGCTCGTGCAACGGCTCCCAGGACTGCTGCCCCCGACGACAGAGGAGGAGGCTCTCGATGTGCTGAAGATCCACACCGTGAGCTGCCGTGGCAACGGCTCACTGCCCGACCACACCCGGCGGCCAGTGCGCTGCCCCCACCACACGAGCAGCAGCGCCAGCTTGCTCGGCGGCGGCACCGATCCTCGACCCGGCGAAGTGACCCTCGCACAACACGGCGTGCTCTTCCTCGACGAGCTTCCGGAGTTCCGTCGGGAAGTGCTCGAGGGACTACGCCAGCCGCTCGAAGACGGCCAACTGACCATCGGTCGGGTGCGCCAGACGGTGACGATGCCCGCGGACTTCCTGCTCGTCTGCGCGATGAACCCGTGCCAGTGTGGGTACCACGGACACGGGCAGAGACCCTGCGTCTGCAACCCGGGACAGCGGCAGCGCTACCGATCCCGCATCTCGGGGCCGTTGCTCGACCGCCTGGATCTGCAGATCGAAGTGCCTGCGCTACCGCCCTCCGAGCTGCACCGTCCCAGCGATCCAAAATGGTCCACCGCTCACGTGAGAGATCGGGTCCTGGTCGCCGTCGACCGGCAGCGGCAAAGGAATCGGCGCTGCCCCGCCTGGCCCAACGGACGGTTGCGCGATGCCGCGCTCGAAGACGCGGTCGGAACCAGCGACGACATCCGCCACGCGGTCGAAGACGTCCTCCGCATCCACTCGATGTCTGGGCGCGCGCGCGTGCGATTGCTGCGTATCGCCCGCACGATCGCGGACCTCGACGACCGCGACAACGTCCTGATTCCGGACATCCACGCGGCAGCGCGACTGCGCGGCTACGGGTCGATTACCTGAAGCGTCGAGGACCTGGACTCCGCGAGCCGTGAGGGACCAACCCCGGGGGAGTCGCTGCTCTCTGACCCGCTACCTTCTCCGCTGAGCCAACGGACCCTGCTGCACGGGTTCAATGTCCTGGCTGTCGAGCTGCACGGTCCGCAAGATGCGTCGGAAGTCGCCATCCAGGTCGTCGAACGTCTCGAGCGGCGCGGAGCAGAACAGGGCCGCGTACTTGCCGCGCACGCGGAACACGTCGCAAACGCCTCGCCACGGCACCGATCTCCCCTCGCCGGTCGCTGACCACGCGAGATTCAAGCGAATCGCCGGGACGCGCTGGACCTGCATCGCTTCGCGCTTCCGCACCTTGATCCCCTTCCCGATCGAGAGTTTCAACCAACGCACGATGAGATCGACAGCGGTCTCGAGTTGGACATTCGCCGGGACCTGGTCCAACGGCAGCAGCATCGCCTTGCCGTTGTACAACCGGGCTTCGAGCGTAACACAGTTCGCGTCCGGTCGACCGGCCCGCCAGATCGGGTTCGGCAACCACAGGGCCATGTCACCGGTCTCCGTTGCCACGATCGCGGGGTCGTGTCCGGTCGGGCCGCGGCTCACAACCGCACGAAGTGCCCGCGCCTTGCTCACGCGCACGGCGACGAGCGATGCACCGTTGACCTCGCGCCGCACCACCTGATGGTGGGCATCGATCCACTCGGTATTCGCTCCCGTCCCGTCGTTCATCGTGAGTTCGCGCACCTGGACCTCCCTGCCCGCGATCTCGACATTGCGACGCGGAACACTGGAAGCGTTCCAGATCCGAAACTCACCGGTCCTCGAGTCAAAGAGCTCCTGGTTCGCCGTGACGAGTTCCGTCTCCCGCGACTGACGTAGCTGTTCACGGTAGCTGAGCGGGAACTTCGCTGTCTCGGCGAAACGGTACTTCTGCTCTTTTCGACCCTTCAAGCTGCGCCGCTGGACGATGATGTGCGATCCGGCAACTTCCGCATTGAGCAGCCGCTCGGATACGAGTCGATCGTCGTCCGAGAGCACCCGCTCGTGGTAGAAGCTCTTCCGGGGCTGTAGGTCGGAATCGACGGTCTCGAGCACGGTGACCTGAATGCGTCCTCGGCGCGACGTGAAATACCACTCCTCGCTGATGTGCGCGGAACCGTCCTTGTCGACCTGCACCAGGCTGTGCATGTAGCCAGCGCTCATGCCCTTCGCATCGTGGAGGAGGTACCACTCATCCCGGGGACCGAGAACTGACTTCGTGGCCGCGGGCTGTACGGCGCCGCGAGAAATCAAGGACACCCGCGAACGCTCGAAACCGACGATCGTGCCCTGGTCGAGCTTGATCTCGATGTAGTTGCCGACTCGCTTGAGGATCGTCCCAACGAACTCTTCGCCCCCCACCAGATGGATGACATCCTTCGGTGGTGGTTTCTTCTGGGTGCCGGCTTGCGGCTCCTGCCAAAGGGTGAGAGCCAACGCGGCAGCGATCAGGACCATGGGGGAAATCTCGGCGGTATGGGGGGTTTGGGGGTACCTGGTGTTCTCATCGACACTCGGGGCCGAGAGCTTTACCTCCCCACACGCTCTATCGTCGTAACCACCATTCGGGAACGACTTTGGGCTCGATACCGAGGGCGGGAACCAAAATCCACCACGTGGCGAGACTGAGCAGCGCGATGCTGATGAGATTGAGCAGGAAGCCCGCGCGGGCCATCTCCCCCATCTTCAACCGACCAGACGCGAACACCACTGCGTTGGGAGGTGTCGCGATCGGCAGCATGAACGCGCACGACGCCGCGAGCGTCGCTGGCAGCATCAGCAACCGTGGATCGAGGCCAGCCGCGACGCTCGTCACGGAGAGGATCGGGAGCATGAGCGCCGTCGTCGCCGTGTTGCTCGTGACCTCGGTGAGGAACGTCATCATCGTAATCGTCAGGACCACCGCGAGGAACGGATGAACGTTCTCGACGATCGGCTTCAAGACGTTCGCCATCGCAGCAGACACCCCGCTCTGCTGGAGCACGGCGGCGATCGCGATGCCCCCACCGAGCAAGAACAGGATGTCGAACGGCAGCCCACGCGCCGTCTTCCAGTCCATCAGCGGCGGACTGCCGCGTCCCGCCGACGGGATGAAGAACGTGAGGATTGCCATGAGCACGGCGATCGACCCGTCCTGCACGAAGTTCTTCGACTCCCCCGTGAAACCGAGAAGCGTCGCCCACCCAGGTATCACGTTGCCGGCGGATAGCGGCACGTCCTTGCGCGTCACCCAGAGAATCACGGTGACGCCGAACACGAGCATCAACCGCTTCTCAGCGACCGTGAGTCGCGGCAGGGCTTGCAATTCCTCTTTGATCAACTGACCCGACTTCTTGTCTCCCTTCGGAAGCTTGAACGTGAAGAAGACGAGACTGATCCAGATGACCACGCCGAAGAGGAGCGCGATCGGCAACATCAGCATGATCCACTGAGGGAACGAGAAGTCCGGCGCGGTCGGGGACACGGCTTCCTGGTAGTTCGCGAGGAAGAGCAAGTTCGGCGCCGTTCCGATCGGAGTCGCCATCCCCCCGAGAGAGCACCCGTACGCCAATCCCAGGAGCAACGCGGTGGAAAGACGTTTGCATGCGGCTTCTCCCAACACGCCCAACCGCCGGATCCGGTCGATCAGCGCGACACCGATGGGAAGCAGCATCAGACTCGTCGCGGTGTTGCTGATCCACATCGAGAGGAACAACCCGGAGACGATGAACCCGAGCACGAGACGCCGCGGACGGAGTCCGATGCGCGAGATGATGTGCAACGCGAGTCGGCGGTGCAGGCCCCATCGCTCGATGGCCATGGCGAGGATGAATCCACCGAAGAACAGCCAGAGGATCGGGTGGGCGTAGGACGTGGCGACGGACTTTGTGTTGCTGACCCCGAGCAACGGGAACGCCGCCAGCGGAATCAGCGAAGACGGCGCCATCGGCAGGCAGCGGGTCAGCCAACACCAGGCCGTGAGCACGGTCACGCCGACCGCGAGACCGCCGACTGTCACATTCACATCGCTCGGGAATGGCAAGTAGAGGCTCGCGAAACCGAGGACCCCCGCCACGATCAGGCCCAGGAGGAGCCGTGCAGGATGGACGTCGACGATCTCGGCCTCGCGGTGACTCGGCGTGAAATCGTCGGGTTTCGGCACGGCTCGACTGTCAGCTTTCGCAAGAATCAGCGACCCAGCCCAGGTACGCCGGCAATCCCGAGTCCACCGCGAACTCGAGCACCTCGGGAACCGAGTAGCTATGCAGGTCGACGATGCGACGCCGCATAGCGGACTTCTTTCCCGCCGTCGTCTTGAGGAGGAGGAGCATCTCCCTTCCCTCCTCGATCCGACCTTCCCAACGGTACCGCGAAGTCATCGGTCCGATGAGGTTGACGCACGCAGCGAGTCTCTCCTCGAGGAGTTGATCGGCGAGAGTGGCAGCCTCATTCTCCGGTGCGGTGCACAGGACGAGGAACACGCTGTCGTCATCCGCACTCATTTGGAATTCACTTTCCGCGCCCAAGCCGATCGGCAAGGGCCGGGTGGAGTCCGGCAGCGAGGATCTTCGCCTGGGTCTTGTGGTAGTCGTAGGGCACGCGATGAATCTCGACCTCGCGACCCGAGACCACGGCGAAACTCGCCCGCGGGTCCCCGTCGCGAGGCTGTCCAACACTCCCCACGTTCACGATGCAGGGACCGTCCAACTTGAAGACCCTCTCCTCGTCGGTCGCCGGGGTGAAGTGCAAGTCCGCGCGCGTGATCCCCGGGTAGTGGGTATGCCCGACGAAAGATGGTCGATCGATCAGCTTGAAGTTCTCAACGAGCTTCTCGGGATCGAAGTGCTCGTCGGTCCGGAGCACGTACTCCATGACGGGATCCCGCGGCGAACCGTGGAAGAACAGGTAGCCGTGGTCGGCGAGCCGATCTGGTAGATCTTGAAGGAAATTCCAGGGGCCGCGCCGTCGCGGAGTGAAGATCGTGGGGCGGAGGATCTTGCGCGTGTAGGCGAGGGCTTCGCTCGCCAGGGGATTGAACTCCGCTGGGTCGTGAAACAGTCCCCAGTCATGGTTGCCCTGCAACGTCCAGTTGCAGCGCTCCATCACGAGACGGACACACGGATCCGGTTCGGCGCCGTAGCCGACGACGTCACCCAGGCAGTTGACTTCCTCGACGCCGAGTTCATCGATCCGACGAAAAACAGCTTCGAGCGCTGGCAGGTTGCTGTGCAGGTCAGAGATGAGGGCAAACGTGCTCACGCCTACGTCCCATTCAAGGCCCGGCTGACTTCTCGCTCGACTGCCGCGATCGCGTCCCGCAGAGGCATCTGCATCGTGGCGCCGGCAGCCTTGACGTGCCCTCCCCCACCAAACACTGCGGCGATCGCTTGCACGTCGACGTCGCCCATCGCGCGAAGCGACAACTTGACGCCCTGAGAATGGACCTTGAACAGGGCGGCGACTTCGATGCCCTCGACCGACCGGAGCGGCTCTAGCACGCCGTCGGTGTCGAACCCCTGGCGGATGATGCGGCCCATCAGGCTCTGATCGAGCGTAGCGAACACATATCGACCTCGCAGGCGGAACTCATGCGTCTTCAGCGCCTCGGACAGCAACGAGACGGACTGCGGATCATTCGCGCGGAACAACCTGTCGTAGAGCAGATCCGGCTTCACACCCTTCTGGATCATCTCCGCCGCGATCGACATCGTGCGTTGATCCGTGTTCGAGTACCGAAACCACCCGGTGTCGGAGACGATCGACACGAAGATCGCTTCAGCCGCGGCTTCCTGGACTTCGACATCGAGCGCCCGGTAGAGATCGTAGACAAGCACGCCGCTGGCCGCCGCGGTCACGTCCACGTAGTTGATCGACCCGTCGCCGAACTCGCTGCCGACGTGGTGATCGAGGACCGCGATCTCCGCCGAGGTCTCACAAACCGCATCCTGCATGTCGCCGAGTCGAGACAGCATCGCGCAGTCCAGCAAGACGAACACGTCGAACGGTGGCAAGGCCTGAAGCTCTCGATAGTTGCTGATCGGTGTGCGATCTTGCAGAAACCGCAAGCTGCGCGCGACGGGATCCGGATTGACGATGTTCGCGTCGCCTCCGATCGCCTGGATCAGGTGATACAGAGCCACTTCCGCGCCGATGCAGTCTCCGTCCGGATGCTCGTGCCCACTGAGCAAGAACTTTCTGGGGCTGCGCAAGAGATCCAGGAACGGTTCGATCAAGTGGCTGTCAAGCGGATACGAGTCGCAGAGGATACTAACCGGGCAGGCTAGCCTGAACCACTTTGGGCTACGGGATCCTGGTTCCGCGCAAGAAGACTCCGTCCGGTGCCAGTTCGCCCGTCGTGAACGCCTCGATACATGTCTGGACATCTCGATCGAACGGTAGCGTGACGAAGCTCGCCGGCGCACCTCGCCGCAGCGTGCCCAGCCCTCGTGATCGGAGCGCGGCGCCACCGTGAACCGTAGCCATCGACAACAATGTCTCGGGGGACAGCGAGGGCCACATCCGACGCGCCAGCGTCAACTCGTGCCTGAGGGACATGCGCGTATTGCTCGCGAGGGAGTCGGTGCCCAGCCCAACCCGGATCCCCGCCTTCAGCCACGCGGGAACCGGCGGTGGGGTCCGTCGAAAGTAGTCGATGGTACCTGGACACACGACGACGGGTGCCCGCCGCCGGTTTACCAGGCTGGCCTCCTCGCGAGTCATGTGCTGGCAGTGGATCAACGCGGTACTCTCCGACAAGAGTCCGAAACGGTCCAGCAGCGCGACCGGACCGATGCCGGGCGGTCGATAGCCATCGGGGAGCCGACCCAAACTCTCGAGGAGTTCGCGAAACGGACCGCTTCCACGCCGGAGGAACTGGACCTCTTCGAGCGTCTCCGCAACGTGCACTGCGAGGGGGACGCGACGCGCACGCGCCGCGCGAAAGAGGGCTCGGGAGACGGAGTACGGCGCGTGCGGCGAGAGACCGGACCGGCAGTGTCGCGAGCCCGGCGTTTCTCTGCGTCTCACGAGATCCGATGACGCGGCTCCGCCGAGGTGGAACCCAGTGAGTTCCTGGTAGCACACACCACCCACCGGGAACTCGCGCAGCACCTGTGGGGAGAGACCGGTCGAATCGACTTCGCCAACCGCCGTGACCCCGTCGGCAAGCAGCGAACGGATCGCGGCGACGGCGAGCCTTGCATGATCCGCGACGGCGCTCTCAGAACGAATTCGCATCACGTCTTGAACCCACGGAAGAAACTGCCGCCTCGCCCGCGCGAGTGGTGAGATCTGCAGGTGCACGTGCGCATCGACCAGGCCCGGGAGGATGGCCCGCGCGGGAATTCGCCCACCGCGCGCTGGACCTGCCCCCACAACGCGTCCACCCAACACGCGAAGCTCGCCGGGTGCGTAACAACGCGCTGGTTCCACCCAGAGGAACCGGGCACGAAATCTCTGAACCCGCTCTTGGTCCATCGTGACATTGAACCGGCCCGGGCCACAAAGCACGAGGCCGAGCACCCGCGATCGGATGTCCGGCCTCTCGAGTTCCGCCGATTCGGCTGCTTCTACTACTCGATGAAGAACACCGAGACGCGCTTCACCACGAGCGAGGTCGTGCCGGTCGAGTCGAACGTCAGACGGAAACGGCATCCGGTAGCCTCGTCGTCGTTGAGACCCTGATTGCCCTTCCTATTTACGTAATCGCGCCATGGGCCAAGCGTGACGAGGTCAGGCTTGCCGGTCACCGTACTGACCTTGGCACCCTGCAGCTGGAGATAAACCGGCTCGTTCGGGCCTGCAACGCCCGCGTAGTCCTTGTCGTACTGCTTGGCAGCCGGGTTGCCGACTTCGGTGTCGTCCGAGTAGACCTTGCGGATGCCATTGATCTCGACTTCCAGGGTGTAGCGCAGGAAGGTCGGTGGGAACGTCAACTTGGTCGCGTAGAAGAGCGACTGGGAAACGCCCTTGGACTCGAAGTCGGTCAAGATTCCGCCGTTCCCCGCCTTCGCGGCCGGGATGCCAGAGCCGATGTCGATGACGGTCGGACCATTCGGTGTCTCGAGACGGTAGTAACCGGCTCCACCATCACCACCGCGAGCCTTGGCCCGGAGACCGAACTGGTTCGTCGGGGAGTTGTCGAGGATGCCGCCGTCGCCACCGGAACAGTCGAGGAGGCCCGCCATTTTCGTCGCGCCAAACACCTGGCAGAGGATGGCCCCACCGGAACCGCCGCCACCAGGCGTCGGAACGTTGAAGAGGTTGTCGTTCGGTTCGGGGAAGCGCCTCACGGCGTCGATGGTGTAGCCGCGGCCACCCTTCACCTGGATCGTGGCCTGGCCGTTCATGGTCAGGTCTCCGCCGACGCGGATGATGACGATGCCACCACCGCCAGCTCCCGCACTCCCGGGAAGCCACTTGTCGAACGGGAAACCGCGCGAGAGCAACGGGTGGGAACCACCACCGCCGCCGCCCGATCCGCCGACGCCGTAGAAGTTGACCGAACCGTTCGGGTCGGTCTTGTTCGTACGGTTCAGGGAGCCGATGTCAAACGTGCCGCCGCCGGTGTTGCCCGAGACGCCCCGGTTTCTGGCCAGGTTGCACGGATCCTGCGTGACGAAACCCTTCTTCCCAACCAGGGAGAAGCCCCCGCCACCACCACCCGTACCGACCACGCCGCAGAACACGCCGGTCAACGCGCAGTAGTCGGTGTTCACGCCCGTCGCGGGGAAGAACGGACCGCCCTTGCCGCCGGTAGTAGCGGATTCGACCTTGTAGGCATTGCCGCTCGGAAGCCTCACGACCTCGCCCGCGCGACCGGCGAACTTGGGACCGGTGCCCTTGTTCTGGCACGAGTCGCCGCCCTGACCACCCTTGGCACCACCACAGTTGCCGAGGGTGCCATTCTGCCCGAACTCAACGGGCGTCCCGGGAGTCGGAGCAGCGGCGAAGTACAGCGCCACCGGAGCGTTCGCGTGGATACGACCCTCGATGATGGCCTCGCCGCGTACGCGGATCTGCACGGGGTTCGAGCCTTCGAACACCATGGTGAGGTCCGCGCCGAGAACGAATCGGGTGAATTCGAAGATTCCGCCAGTGACGATGATGTCCTTGCCAGTCGGCGTGAACGCGCCCGGGATCTTCTGCGAGTCGGTGTTCCACACGTAGCGGTTCGGGTTGGCGGGATCGGCTTTGCCCGCGCTGATGTTGAACTCGCCGAGGACGCCCGTGCCACCGATCTGCGGCGGAAGGGCCTTGCCGCCACTCCAGCGACCACTCGAAGTCGTCTTGTCGAGCTGTCCATCCGTGTTGAACCGCTCGCGAATCTCGCCTTCGCCGGCGACCAGGATCTGCGTGGTGAAGCTCTCGCTGTTCTCGATGGCGGGCTTGCCCGAGAGGTCGCGAACCTGACTTGTCACAACGACCTCGATGCAAATCTGGCTGGGCAACGGAACCGTCGGTCGCAGGGTCACGGTCGTGACCCCTCGAATCGGATCGTTCTCCGCCTGCGGCAGGCCTTCCAACGTCTGACGGTTGGAGTTCTGGTCACACACACGCTCGTTCGGAGCACCACCTGGCTTCTGCTTCGTCTTGCGAATCAGGTACTGCACCGGGCTCGTCTGAGTCGTCGCGCCCTGGAACGGGGCGATGTCGATGATCTCGCTGAACTCGATAACGATGACGGTGTCCTTCGGAACATTGGTCGCGCCGTCTACCGGGGTGATCAACCGACCCTTCGGCGGGGCGCCGTCGATGTCGACGACCTTCTGCGACACGCGAAGACTGCACACCAGCGGCGTGGACAACGCATTGCCGGAGATGGACTTCAACACCTGGCCGCTCTCCCCCGCATCCGGGAGGTTGAGCAGGTACGTCTCGTTGGCGATGAAACCGAAAGCGGTCTTGCCACCGGTGATCTTGATCTCCGGTTTGAACTCGACGATGTTGCCCGTGACGACGAACCGGCCCTCTGGGGTGCGGCCACTCGCGGTCTTGATGGAGATCGTCGAGAAGTCCACGGTCGTCAGGTCGACGTGCTGACTGAACGTGAGACGAATCG
>PVBE011421412.1_pt1 | contig 17798 bp, 16 predicted proteins | sample 1631181 | NCBI WGS metagenome assembly PVBE01 (sample SAMN08397723, study PRJNA350692) | Marine metagenome, whole genome shotgun sequencing project. | isolation source: water | place: Pacific Ocean | collected 2012-04
CATCTTCGTTCCCTTCGGTCAATACGATGAGCCAGAAATCCTCCTTTACGCAATTACCTCAATGTGTCCCAAGGGCGCTGACGTTAGACAACCATGTCAAACAGGCGCCCCCGAGGATCGGTAACGCTCCCGAACCAGCCCTCGAAGTCCGCCCTGCTGGCGTTCTGGAGCACGACGACGTGCCGGGCAGGGAGTGGGGCAGGTATTGTTGGGGGCAGGCATCTTGACTGGGCTGACGTTAGCCCAACTGTTAGCCCGAACGAAAGAATGAGATTAGAATATATCCATATTGCCCGCTAACCCATTGAAAACCCTGGTGCCGCAGGGAGGAATTGAACCCCCGACCTACTGATTACGAATCAGTTGCTCTACCCCTGAGCTACTGCGGCGATGACGGGTACAAAGCCCGGCTGGCCAGGCGGCGCGACGCTACTCCGCCCGCGAGCCCGCGTCAATCTTGTCTTGCTGTCGCTCGGTGTTGGCGTTCGGCGCCGGCCAGGCTGGTGTGGCCGGGGTCAGCGGCGCGGCCACCCCGCTCTCGGCGGGGAGAGTGCGGTGGCTGCCTGGCGGGGCGTCGGTTGGGACGCGATGGGCGCCTGGCGGCGCTTCGGTTGAGGTATGATGGGCGCCTGGCGGCGCCCAATGGAGGCTGTCGAAGGCGCCGCAGTGGCTGCAGTTGGGCGTCCATTCGGCCACCGGGCGGCCGCAGCCCTGGCAGCCCCAGGTGGCCTCTGGAGGTGCCGTTTCGATCTTCACGAGCCAGTCCCGGACGATCTCGCTCTGGCCGTTCTCGGCCTCCTCCAGGTTGGCCATGAGGCGACATATCCGGGACTCTGGGAGCGCGTTTTGGGATTCGGCGGCGGCGATCAAGGGGTCCAGTTCCTGGCGGGCCTGGTCGAAGCGGCGTGCGGCCACCTGCAGGTCGGCCAGTGCCAGGCGGCATTCGCGATGTTCGGGTTGGGCCTCTTCAAAGCGGCGGAAACGGCGCAGGCGGCGGGCGGCGTCGTCCCCGGGCCAGAGCGCCAGCCAGGTGGCGGCCAGCTCGGGGTGCGGGGTCTCGCGCCAGGCGCGCTCCAAGGTCTTGGCGGCCTTGCGAGCCTGGCCGGCAGAAGCTGCCAGGCGGGCCGCCATCAGGGCCGCCGGCACCAGATCGGCAGCGGTCTCGTGGGCGCTAGCTGCCAGCTTGGCGGCCTGGCGGGCCTGGCCTTGTCGCTCCGATTCCTGGGCCTGGCCCAGCAAAGTGACGGCGCGGCGGCGCCGGGCCAGCGCCGGGTCCAGAGTCTGCTGGCGATCGGCGGCAGCCAGCGTCGCTTCGGCCTCGCCCCACAGCCCTGCCTCGGCCTGCAGGGAAAACAACGTATCCAGCAGCCAGGGCGATTGCGGTTTCAGCGCATGGGCGCGGCGGGCGTATTTCAGCGCGGCCTGGCGGTCCCCCTGTCGGCTGGCCTGGACCAGCAGGCCGCGCAGCCCGAGAAATTCAGTCTCGGGTTTCTCCAGCATGGCCTTGAAGTGATGTTCGGTGGCCACCTCGTCGCCGCTCAACTGGGCCGATTGGGCCGACAGCAACAGTGCCAGCGGTGGGCTGCCCAGCAGCACCTCGGTGCGCTGCGCCAGGCGCCGCGCCTCGCCGACGTCGCCGGCCGCCACGGCCACCAAGCCCTCGGCCAAGGCATCGTAGCCACGCTGTTCGCGGCCCGCCGCCCGAGCCCGGGTGATGCTGGCCGGGGCGCGCCGCAGCCAGAGCCAAAAGCGGTAGCTGGCGGCCAGTCCGAAGGCCATGAGCGCCAGGACTATGGCGGCCACGGCCACTGAGGTTTCGATGCGCCAGCCCTGCCAGTGGATGGCCACGTCGCCGGGATGGTCGGCCAGCCAGGCTGCCAGCAGGGCGGCCAGGCCAAGCAATACGAATACGGCGATGGCGCGTGCCATCAGGGCGACCCGGTCGCCTGGAGCAATTCAGGCAGGCGCGATTCGAGGGCCGTCAGCGCCTGCTCGACGGCCAGCCGGTCGCCGGCCGCCCGGTGCCAAGGCGCCAGGATCTCCGCCGCCCCGCCCCCGATCTCAACCAGCGCCGACACCTCGGCCAGAGCCGCCGCCAAGTCGTCGCGGGCCAATCCGGCTTCGGCCCGGGCCACCCGGGCCTCGATGCCGTTGCCCGCCGGCTCGCCGGTGCGGCGCAGCGAAACCAGGCCCGAAAGACGCCGCCGGGTGGCTTCCAGCCAGCCGCCGTCCCGGTTAGCACCGGCCCGCACCGCCGGGCCGGCCAGGGCGGCGAACTGGCGGGCCAGATCGGAGCGGCTGTCGACGCCCGCTGCGCGCTTCTCCAGCTCGGCCAGGATCTCGGGCAAGCCGCTTGCGGCGGTGGGCTCGGGGATCAACTTGACCAGTGCCGCCAGCTGGTCGGCGAAGGGCCCGTTGCCGACGCCATCGCGCAGCCGGCCCAGCGCCAGCGCCAAAAGGGCGCCGTTGCCGCCCGAGCCCAGTTCGCTGCGCTGCTTGGCCAATGCGGCGAGCTGGGTTCGCACGGCCGCCACGCGGCTTTCCAGCGTCGCCAATTGCTGCTTGAGGGCGGCGTTCTCGCGGTCTTGCCGATCGTTCTCACCGCCGCGTTCGGCCAGTGTGGCCTCGAGTTCTTGCAGGCGTGTGTCTAGTGCTGCTGTGGCCTGGTCGCTGTTTTCTGTGGATTCTGTGGATTCTGTGGATTCTGTGGCGGCGCTGATTTGGGCGGCCTGGGCCTGGGCTTGAATTTGGGCCTCGGCCTCGTCGACTCGCTGCCCGAGCGCCGATAGGCGTTCCGCCAGCCTGCCGATACCCGCCAACTCGGGGCGCAGCGTCGCCATTTGCTGCTGCAGGGCGGTTTGTTCGACGGCCGCTGCTTGGGCTCGCTCGTGGTTCTCCAGGACTTTCGCCTCGAGCCGGTCCAGGCGGGTGCTCGCCGCCGCCATTTCTTGCTCCAAGGGCGAGGGTTGCGCATCACGCTGACCCGGCAGCAGCCCGGGGAGCATCTCGGCAAGCCGGGGCGCGATGAGCGAAATCAAGGCCGACAGCACCATCGCCAGAACCAGCGTGGCAAGCGGCAACCAGATTCCCCAGCGCCGACCCTCCGTAGTGCTGGTGTCGTCCTGTTGGCTGTCGTCGTTGTTGTCTCTGTCGTCTGCCGTCATCCCGCCGCCCCGGCGTCGATCAATTCAAGCAATGCCGTCTGCTCCGGTCGCGCAGCCACACCAATCCGGCGCCAGCTCAGCTCGCCGGCCGCCTCGGCCACGGCGTTGCTGAGGCAATAGGCGCCAAGATCCTGACAGCTTGTCGCCAGGTCCGCGGCCCGGACCAACTTAACAAACGTCCTGGCGGTGCGGGGAGAGAAAAACAACGCGCCGTCCAGTGTGCCTGCGGTCAGCGCCTCTTGCGCCAGCGTCGGCAGGGTCTCGGCGGTGCGGGCCTCGTAAAGCACGGCCCGCCTCAGCTCGTAACCGGCGTCGCCCAGCAGGCCCGCCAGATCGCCCGCTTGCGCCGTCCCCGCGGCCTGTAGCAGCGGCCCGGCGGAGGCCACGATTTGCCCGCGCACCAAGTCGGCGAGATCGGCAACGTCGCCAGCGGCACTGCTCACGTCCGAAAACCCCAATTCCTTGGCGCAACGCGCTGTCGCGTCGCCGACCGCCAGCAGCGGCAGTTCGCGCGCTTTGTTTCCGCGTGCTATCCGGGCCGCCAGTGCCCGCACGCCGTTGGCGCTGGTGGCCAGCAGGGCCTGCACGCCGCCGAGGTCGAGCTCGGCTTCCGGCAGTTGGTGGATCTCCAGCAGTGGCGCCGCCACGACCTCGTGGCCCCGAGCCCGCAACGCGGCGTCGAGTGCTGCAGCGTCCTCGAGCGGTCGGGTGTTGAGAATGCGCACGCCGGGCTCAGGTCTCGACGAAGAAGTCGGGGCCGGCGCGGCGGCGCAACTCCTGGCCGGCATCGCGACCCAACGTCGCAGCATCGGCAGCGCTGCCCCGGCGTTCGGTCTCCAGCGCCTCGCTGCCGTCGGGCCGCAGCACCAGGGCTCGCAAGTGCAGGTCTTCTCCTTTCAGCACGGCGTGGCCGGCGATGGGCGTGCGGCAGGAGCCGTCGAGCGCCGCCAACAGGCCTCTTTCGGCGGCCACACAGGTGGCGGTCGTGGCATCGTTGAGCGGCGCCAATAGGGCCAGGATGCGATCGTCGTCGGCCCGGCATTCGATACCGATGGCGCCCTGGGCGACGGCCGGCAGCATGACTTCGGGGGGCAACGCGATTTCGCCGCGCCCGGCCAGACCCAGGCGTTTGAGGCCGGCCAGCGCCAGCAGCGTGGCGTCGACCTCGCCGGCTTCGACTTTGCGCAACCGGGTCTGGACGTTGCCGCGGAGGTTGACCATCTCCAGGTCGGGCCGGCGATGCAGCAACTGGGCCCGGCGGCGCAGCGAAGCCGAGCCGATGACGGCGCCCTGGGGCAAATCGGCGAGCCCGGTGGCGCTGTGGCTGATCAGCACGTCGCGCGGGTCTTCGCGCGGCAACAGGCAGGGGATGTCAAGGCCACGGGGTAGCTCGGTCGGCATGTCCTTCATGGAATGGACCGCCAGATCGATATCGCCGGACGACAACCCCTCCTCGATCTCCAGGGTGAACAGGCCCTTGCCACCGATCTCAGCCAGCGGCCTGTCCTGCACCCTGTCGCCGGTGGTGCTGATGACGACGATTTCAATAGCGTCGGCGGGCAGCGCGGTATGTGCATCGGCCAATCGATCGCGCACCTCGTTGGCTTGGGCCAGGGCCAGCGGGCTGCCGCGGGTGCCAATGCGTAAGCTCGACGCTCCGGTCATGGGGTGGGACTGCTCGGTTGCGGTAGCATGGTCGTGGTGCTAGAGCCTGAAGCCGCGAAGCGCAAGTATTTTTGCCCAAGTTATCTCGCCATGCCAGAGCCCCGGAACATATCTCCCGACTGCGTCGTCCTCGGCCTCGAGACGAGCTGCGACGAAACCGCCGCCGCCGTGGTCACGGGGAAGCGAGAAGTGCTGGCCAACGTCGTGCTGTCGCAACTCGACGATCATCGGCCCTATGGCGGTGTGGTGCCGGAGATTGCCGCCCGGGCCCACGTCGAGCAACTCGACGGCATCATAGCCCGGGCCATGAATGAGGCCGGGCTGGGCTTTGCCGATCTCGACGCCATTGCGGCCACTGCCGGGCCCGGCCTGGTGGGCGGCGTCATGGTTGGACTGGTGACGGCCAAGGCCATCGCGGCCGCCGCCCGGCGGCCGCTGATCGCTGTCAACCACCTCGAGGGACATGCGCTGTCGGCGAGGTTGGTGGCGGAGGTCGAATTTCCTTTCCTCTGCCTGCTGGTCTCGGGCGGCCACTGCCAGCTTCTGGTGGCCGAGGGCGTGGGACGCTACCGCCGCCTGGGCAGCACCATCGATGATGCCGTCGGCGAGGCCTTCGACAAGACGGCCAAGCTTCTGGGGCTGGGCTACCCCGGCGGCCCGGCCCTCGAACGGGCCGCTGCCGGGGGCCAGGCTTGTTACGACCTGCCGCGGCCGATGCTGGGGCGGGAGAATTGCGATTTTTCGTTTTCCGGCCTCAAGACGGCGGTGCGCCATCTGGTCGAGGGATTGGGGCCGGGCGCACCCTCGACCCGTCAAGTGGCTGACGTCGCCGCCTCGTTCCAGGCCGCAGTGGGAGATGTTTTGGCCGACCGCTGCGCCCGGGCCATCGCCATTTTGCAGCAGGAACACGGCGGCGGCAGCCTGGTGGTGGCCGGTGGCGTCGCCGCCAACGCCACTGTCCGCAGCCGGTTGGAGGAATTGGCGACCGCGCACGGCATCGCCATGGTGGCGCCGCCGCCGGCGCTCTGTACCGACAATGGGGCGATGATCGCTTGGGCCGGGGTCGAGCGCCTGGCGCTGGGTTTTAGCGATCCCCTCGATGTGGCGGCCCGGGCGCGCTGGCCCCTCGACGCCACGGAGGCCGGTCTGTTAGCGTCGCCCCGACGAGGCCGGAGTTCATGATCACAGTAATTTTCGAAGTCACGCCCCGGGACGGCATGGAGGATCGCTACTTCGATCTGGCGGCAGAGTTGCGACCCGAGCTCGAAGGCGTTGATGGATTTCTTTCGGTCGAGCGCTTCGAAAGCCGGAGCACGCCGGGCAAGTACCTCTCGCTGTCGTTTTGGCGCGATGCTGAAGCCGTTACGGCCTGGCGTGAGCACGCCGGCCACAGCGAGGCGCAAGCACTGGGCAAGGCCGAGCTTTTTGCTGATTTCCGCATCCGCGTGGCCGAGGTGGTCCGCGACTACGGTTCGCGATGACGGCCAAGCTGGAGCGAATCGGCGTGGTCGGAGCCGGGGCTTGGGGCACGGCGCTGGCTGCCAATGCCGCCCAGCAGGGCCGCCGGGTGGTGCTCTGGGCGCGCGAGGCAGCGGTCGTCACGGCGGTCAACGAGAGCCACCGCAACACCATGTTCCTGCCCGACGTGGCGCTCGACCCGGGCATCAAAGCCAGCGCCGAACTGGCCCACGTCTGCGACGCCGACGCCGTCATGCTGGTGGCGCCGGCCCAATTCCTGCGCCCGTTGTGCCGTGAACTGGCAGCCCACTGGCGGCCCGGAACCCCTGCGCTGATCTGCGCCAAGGGCATCGAGCAACACAGCGGCGAGCTGATGAGCGAAGTGGTGGCGGTGGAGCTTTCAGGGGCGCGGCTGGCCGTGCTTTCGGGGCCGACCTTCGCCGCTGAGGTGGCAAAGGGATTGCCGGCCGCCGTCACCTTGGCCTGCGAGGACGACGCCCTGGGCGCGGCCCTGGTCGAGGCCCTGGGTAGCCCGCACTTCCGGCCCTACCTTTCGCCCGACATCGTCGGTGCCCAGATTGGCGGCGCCGTCAAGAATGTGCTGGCCATCGCCTGTGGTATCGTCAGCGGGCGGCGGCTGGGCGACAACGCCCGGGCCGCCCTGATCACCCGTGGCCTGGCCGAGATGATCCGGCTGGCACTGGCCAAGGGAGCCAGCCGTGAAACCCTGATGGGGCTATCGGGACTTGGCGATCTGGTTCTGACCTGCAGTTCCGAGCAATCGCGCAACATGAGCCTGGGCCTAGAGCTGGGTCGTGGCGCTCGCCTGACCGATATTCTGGCCGAACGCCGTTCGGTGGCCGAAGGTGTGGCCAGCGCCCCGGCGGTGTTGGCGCTGGCCGGGCGGCTGGGTGTCGAAATGCCCATCGCCGCCGCCGTTGACGCCATCCTGCACCACGACGCCTCGGTCGACGAGGCCATCGCCGGGCTCTTGTCGCGCCCCTTCAAAGGCGAATGGGACTGATGGCTGTGTCGGTGCTGCTGCGCCCCAACGCGCCCTCCGTCGGCACCGAGATCTGCCGCCTCGACGATATCGACGAAGTGGGCGCCCGCGGCTTCAGCTTCGGTCAGGGGCCAGAGAGTTTCGATTTCTTCGTGGTGCGCCATGGCGGCGGCATCGAGGGCTATGTAAACGACTGCCCTCATACCGGCGGACCGCTCGACTGGAAGCCCGATCAGTTCCTCAACGTCAACAAGTCGCTGATCCTCTGCGCCACCCACGGCGCCCTCTTCCGCATCGAAGACGGCGCCTGCATCGCTGGCCCTTGCCCTGGTGCCCGTCTGACACCGGTACCCCTGGAGGTCCGCGACGGCGCCATCTTGGTGGGCAAAGTCGAAGCCTAGAGCATCCCCCGCTTAGCTCTCGGCAATGAACTCCTTATAGTCGGCGCTCAATTCCTCGACCGCTATGTCGAAGAGCTGGCGGCCGGCTTCGGGGCTGGCCAGTGAGGGATCCGAGCCGATGCGGCCGTCGGGGAAACGGCGGCGGTAATCTTCGCTGTCGGCAAAACTGGGCGCCGTTTTGGGGGCCGGAGCCATTTCGGCCTGCTTGATGAAATCGGGGCGGAGGTATTGGGCCAGGGACACCTCGGAGGGCGTGGCGTGGTGGCCCTCGGCGTCGGCAAACAGATTATGCGCCAACTCTCGCGTCTTGGGTCGCATCCACCAATTGCGCACGATACAGCGCAGCTCGCCGTTGCCGCCGCCGCGGGCCAGGCTGGATTCGCTGTAGATCTCCGAAAAAGCGGCCTGGATGGTGGCCACATTGCCGCCGTGGCCGTTGACGAAATAGAAGCGCCGGAAGCCGTGGCGGCTGAGCGAAATCACGTTGTCTCGGATCACCGCGATCAGGGTCGATGGCCTGAGCGTCATGGAGCCGCAAAAGGCCATGTGGTGCTGCGCCATGCCGACACTGATGGTCGGTGCCACCAGGGCCGAGGCAGCCTCGCCGATGGCGCCGCCGATGCCTTCGGCGCAAATGGCATCGGTGCCGATCAGGCCATTGGGACCATGCTGTTCGGTCGAGCCGATGGGAATGACGATGCCGTCGGCGCCGTCGAGATAGCTCTCGACCTCGCTCCAGGTACAATGGTGCAGCAGCATGGCAGTCCTCCGTCGTGCTCGCTGGTTGTGCCTGATCCACCGGGATTTGTCTATCGGGCGGAGTGCCGTGCTGGCATCTTGTTCCGCCGCCCAATTGAATCAATAATCCGGCTGCTACTATGCCATGCTCCCACCCGCCCGCTAGGGCGGAGGTGCCAACAAAAAACGATGGAGGCCGACCCCTCATGACCGACAATTCGGTGTTCCCCGTGGCCCAGGATTGGGCAGACAAAGCCTGGTGCGACAGTGCCGGCTACCAGGACATGTACCGTCGTTCGATCGAGGATCCCGAAGGATTTTGGGGTGAAGAGGGAAAGCGCATCGATTGGCTCAAGCCCTATACCAAAGTCAAAGACGTCTCCTATTCAGGCGACGTCCATATCCGCTGGTACGAAGACGGCACCCTGAACGCCAGCGCCAATTGCCTCGACCGCCATCTTGCCAGCCGCGGCGACCAGACCGCCATCATCTGGGAGGGTGACGACCCGGCCGAAGACAAACGCATCAGCTATCGCGAGCTGCATGCCCTGGTCTGCCGTTTCGCCAACGGCCTCAAGTCGATCGGCGCCAAGAAGGGCGACCGGATAACCATCTATCTGCCGATGATCCCCGAAGCTGCCATCGCCATGCTGGCTTGTGCCCGCATCGGTGCCGTTCATTCCGTGGTGTTCGGCGGCTTTTCACCCGACAGCCTGGCCGGTCGCATCCAGGATTGCGATTCCAACATAGTCATCACCTCGGACGAAGGCCTGCGTGGTGGCCGTCCCATTCCGCTCAAAGCCAATACCGACGCGGCGCTAAAATCCTGCCCGACCATCGAAAAATGCGTGGTGGTCAAGCGCACCGGCGGCGACATCGATTGGGTCGAGGGGCGTGACGTCTGGTACCACGACATCACCGAGACGGCCTCCGATGACTGCCCACCCGAGGAGATGAACGCCGAAGATCCGCTCTTTATCCTCTATACCTCGGGCAGCACCGGCCAGCCCAAGGGCGTACTGCACACCACCGGCGGCTATATGGTGTACACCTCGATCACCCATCAATACGTCTTCGACTACCACGATGGCGACATCTACTGGTGCACCGCCGATGTCGGTTGGGTCACCGGCCACAGCTACATCGTCTACGGTCCGCTGGCCAACGGCGCCACCACGGTGATGTTCGAAGGCGTGCCCAACTATCCAGATTCGTCGCGATTTTGGCAGGTTTGCGACAAGCACCAAATCAACATCTTCTATACCGCGCCGACCGCAATCCGGGCACTCATGCGCGAGGGCGACGGACCGGTAGCCAAGACCAACCGCCAATCGATCCGGCTGCTGGGCACCGTCGGCGAGCCGATCAACCCGGAGGCCTGGCTGTGGTATCACCGGGTGGTCGGCGACAGCCGCTGTCCCATCGTCGACACCTGGTGGCAGACCGAAACCGGTGGCATTCTGATCACGCCGCTTCCCGGCGCCATCGATCTCAAGCCAGGCTCGGCAACCCTACCATTCTTCGGCGTGGTGCCGGAGATCGTCGATGCCGACGGCAAGGTGCTCGAGGGTGCCGGCCAGGGCAACCTGGTCATCGCCGACGCCTGGCCGGGCCAGATGCGCACCGTCTTCCGCGATCACGAGCGTTTCAAACAAACCTATTTTTCGAACTACCAGGGAAAGTACTTCACCGGTGACGGTTGCCGTCGAGACGAGGACGGCTACTACTGGATCACCGGCCGTGTCGACGACGTCATCAACATCTCGGGACACCGCATGGGTACGGCAGAGGTGGAGAGCGCGCTGGTCTCCCACGCTTTGGTCGCCGAGGCCGCCGTGGTCGGCTTTCCTCACGACATCAAAGGGCAGGGCATCTATGCCTACGTCACCCTGACCGTCGGTCAAGAGCCCACCGAGGCCTTGCGCGACGAGCTGGCGAAGTGGGTGCGCAAGGAAATCGGACCCATCGCCACCCCCGACCACATCCAATGGGCGCCGGGCCTGCCGAAGACCCGTTCGGGCAAGATCATGCGCCGGATTTTGCGCAAAATCGCTGCCGATGAATCAGGCGATCTGGGCGACACCTCGACTCTGGCCGATCCGGCAGTGGTCGACGACTTGGTGACAAACCGCATGAGCAGGTCCGCCTGAGGGCTTTCAGCGGGATAAGTGCTAGATTCTGGGAGCTTTTGCTTCGATCACCCTTGAAAACGAACGGTCGGTCGGTATATATCGCAGCATGGGCAAGGGGGCGGAAACAAAAGACACGATCTTGCGGCACGCCATCGGTCTGGCCAGCGTGGTCGGCCTGGAAGGGCTGACCATAGGCGGTCTGGCCAAGGAATTGGCGATATCCAAGAGCGGGCTGATCGCTCATTTCGGCACCAAAGAGGCGCTGCAGCTTTCCGTGCTGCAGGCCGCCGCGGGCATGTTCGGTAACCGCATCATCGTGCCTTCGCAGCGCGCCGAGCCGGGGGAAGCCAGGCTCAGGGTGCTGTTCGAGGGCTGGTTGCGTTGGGCTCGCCTACCGGAGCTGCCCGGGGGATGCATTTTCGTCAGCGCTTCGGTCGAGTTGGATGATCGTCCCGGCATCTGCCGTTATTTTCTCGCCCGCATCCAAAAAGACTGGCTCAAGAATCTGGAGGCCGCCGTGGCCGAAGCCATCGAGCTAGGTCAGTTCCGGGCCAACATCGACCCCGCCCAGGTCGCTTTCGACATCATCGCCATTCACCAGGGCTTTCACTTCTTCGATCGTCTGTTGCGCGACGCCACGGCCGAGGTGCGGGCGCGGGCGGCTTTCAATTTCCTGGTGCTGCGAGCACGGCAGCGTGGCCCAGTGGAAGCTGAGGAAGAAGGCGGGGCTGAAGCCCCAGCCGAAACCACGCCACCGGCTGGCGCCTGACGCGTTTCACAATTGTTGGGTTAGGCCTCGGCCTCGGCCTCTGCTTCCGTTTCCTCTGTTTCATCTCCCGCTTCAGCTGCGGATGAGGTGGCAGTAGGTTCGGCGGGTGCGGGATCCTTGGGTTCTGTGGCCGGACGGCTGAAGATCGCGTCGGGATCCAACGCCGGCTCCGCCTCGCGCTCCGGGGGCTCGGCGGCAGCGCCGAAGACGCTCTCGGCAGTGGCTTTTTCCTCTTTCACCGGCAGTCTTGGCGACAAATCCGGCGGTGCCTTTTCGGGCGCAACCTCAGGCGCCGACGGCTCGATCGCAGCCGAGGTGGCGTCGCTTGCCGCGACCGCGCTCTTGCCGCCTTGGCTCTTGCGCTCTTTTTCCTCGCGGGCGCGGCGCCGCGCCTGGGCCTTGGTTACTGCGGTGTCGAGTTCGGCCTGGGTGCACATGCCTAGCGACACCGGATCTATGGGTTTGATGTTGGCGATGTTCCAATGCGTGCGTTCGCGCACGGAATTAATGGTCGGTTTGGTCGTCCCTACCAGTTTCGAGACCTGGGCGTCGGAGAGTTCTTCGTGGTAGCGCAGCAGCCACATGATGGCGGAGGGTCGATCCTGGCGTTTGGAGACCGGCGTGTAACGCGGTCCGGAAGTGCGCGCCTGGGGCCTGGGCATGTTGGATTCCGCGAGTTGCAGGCGGGCCGTGGTGTCGGCCAGGCAGCGCTCGATTTCTTCTGTCGTCAATTGGCCGTTGGAGACGGGGTCGAGACCCTGAATGCCGACCGCGACCTCGTCATCGGCGATGCCTTTCACCTCGAGCGGGTGGAGGCCGCAAAAACTGCCGATCTGTTCGAACGTCAAAGCCGTGTTGTCGACCAGCCAGACGGCCGTGGCCTTGGGCATTAGTGGCGTCACCATTGGCTGCTCTCCTTCACGAGCGCGGTTCCGGTCGCGGCCGGAACCATCAAACGGAGTTGTTGTTTGGGCCGATACTCCCCAGCGTGGTGCAAGCGGCGGCCCCACCCGGTCGCTGCACCTCCGCCAGGGCGAGCGAAGTTCGCGACAATACAGTCTCGTCTTCAGTTTGTCAGCACGATCTTGCCGATATGGTCGCCGCTCTCCAAGCGGGCATGGGCCTCGGCTGCGGCGGCCAGGGGATAGCTCGAATCTATCACCGGCTTGATGCGACCGGAATCCAGCAGTGGCCAAATCCTCTGCCGCAAACCCTGCGCCATAGCCGCCTTGGCCGCCACGCTTTGCGGCCGCAATGTCGAGCCGGTAATGCTCAAGCGCTTGACCATCACGGCCAGCAAAGGCAGCGTCACCTCCGACCCTTTCTGAACCGCAATTTGAACCAGTCGGCCCTCTGGTGCCAGTGCAGCCAGATTGCGCCCCAGGTAGTCGCCACCCACCATGTCGAGGATAACGTCGACCCCGTTACCGTCAGTCGCTTCCTTGACCTGTTCAACAAAATCCTGTTGCCGGTAGTTGATACCCTGCACGGCGCCCAGCTTCTCGCAGGCGCGGCATTTCTCGTCGCTGCCGGCGGTCGTCAACACCCGAGCGCCCAGCGCTGTCGCCATCTGGATGGCAATGGTGCCGATGCCCGAGGAACCGCCATGTACAAGCAGCACTTCACCCGGCTGCAAGCGGCCGCGCTCGAAGACGTTGGTCCAGACGGTAAAGGCGGTCTCCGGAAGCGCCGCTGCTTCCACCATCGACAACGGTGTCGGCACGGGAAGTGCCTGGGTTTCTGGCGCCAGACAATATTCGGCATAGCCGCCGCCCGAAACCAGCGCGCAAACCGCATCGCCGACCTGCCAGGCTGTGACCTCATTGCCGCAAGCCGCTACGGTGCCTGCCACCTCGAGCCCCGGCAGGTCGGAGGCGCCCGGCGGCGGCGGATAGACACCGGCACGTTGCATGGCGTCGGGACGATTGATGCCGGCCGCCGCCACCTTGATCAAGATCTCCTGGGCCGCCGGTTCGGGCCGCGGGCGCGGCACGGCTTGCAGAACTTCCGGCCCGCCGGGTTTACTGATCTCGATGGCGGTCATGGTTTGGGGCAGGGGATCGCTCATGTCTGTTCTCCGGCCGGGGTTTGAGAGGTTTCCACGTTTAGGGCAAAGGGTGACATACTGCAATCGGGTGCGGATTAATAGCGTCGGCAGATAATGCTTCGGGAGGCAGGGTCATGAGCTTCGACGACGACGAAATTCCGCCGCCGCCGGAACGCCTGAGCGACGACGAATTGGCGCTCATGTCGGTGGGTGAACTGAACGAGCGTATTGCCGGACTCGAGCACGAGATCGAACGGGCGCGCCAGACCATTGCCGCCAAACAGGAGCACCGCGGCGACGCCGAATCGTTCTTTAAGTCGTAGAGCGGATCTCATTGAGATGAGATTCGCTCTACTATTTTATCGCTCCCGGTGGCGGACCTGATGGTCCGCTACCTGCGCGGGCGCGCCGCAGTAGCGGCGGGTCGCGGTCGCTCCCGTTGCACTAACAGACAATCAGAAAAAAACCACTGCGGCGTTGGCACTAAGCCGCCCCCCGCCCGGTGAGGGTCGAAAAAACCGCTTTCAGCGAACGTAGAGGTGGACCTCGTTGGTCGAGGCCTCGGGCGCGGTGGTTGACGACAGCATGATCCGGCTGGCTGGCAGTCCCATGTCGGTCAGCGTGCGCAGCACTGCATCGGCGTGCTTTTTGGCCTTCGAAGAGTTGATCGCTACTTGGGCCGAGGTGCCATGGCCGGGCGCCACCGCGACCAATTCGAACGAGGCTTCGGGTCGCCGTTCGAGGGCCTTGGAAACGGCTGTGTAGAGGGCCTGCTGATAAGGCACGTCGGGGCGGTCGAAGCGGATCACCACCAACGGCCGGCGGCTTTGACCGGCAATGCCGCCGGTCGGACGCTGGCTGTTGCTGGCCAGCGAAGTGGCCGAGAGGTAGGCCCGGTTGGAAAGACTCTGGCCATAGTATTCGCCGTTTTTTATCGCCAGCGAGATAGTCGTCAATGTGCGTCGCTCGTTGCCCACGTAAGCGGTCTGGCGCGAGATGTCCTCGCTCAACTCGTTGAGCAGGCGATCGATCAGGACCACGGTGCGGTTGGTTTCATCCTCGAGGATAGCCAGCTGGCGGTGGTCTTCATCAATGGCGCCCTGCAATCCATAGGCGGCCCGGAGCGTCTCCAACAGATAGCTCACCATGGCCGAATCGCCGGCCACGCCGTTGGCCAGGCTGTTCATCGAGGCGATATCGGCGCCGATACGATCGAGTTGCGCCTGGGACTGGTTCCACTGACTGACCAGCACCGGATTGCCGGGCGTGGTGCCGACCTGCAGGCGGGCATTTACCGCCGCCACCGTACCGTGGTAGCGCTGGGCGTTTGCCGTCGTGGTCTGGCGGATCTGCTGCAGCGTAACGTTGTGTGCCCCGAGCTTTTGCTTGAGCAAATTCAGTTCCTGGCGCAACTGCGCCACCTTTTGGCCGACGAAGGTTCCCGTCGCCTGGTTGGGTGCCGAGGCCGGCGGCACGAAATTGGTTATGCCGAGCGTCGGTGGCGGCGTCATCGGCGCCGGGGTCAGGGTTGGGGATTGCGACCGCTCACCTGCAGAGGCCGCGATCTCCACGGCCGGCTTCTTTTTTGCTGCCGGCTCATCGCCGGTCAGCGACGGCCACAGGGTATCCGAAGCAAAGGAACACCCCGCCAAGAGAAGCGCCCCGCCCAGGACCGCAACCTGCGACTTTCGAAATGTCATGCCTGCCAACACCATCAACGTGGATGAATTTTCAAAACGCCTGTCTCGCGCACCCGTCTCGCACGTGTTACCACTCGCGTATTTCTTCACTCGCGTCGCTACGACATTCGGGTACGACTACCGAGTTCGCCTTTCGAATTCGACTAGCGAGTGACCGATTCCCTTTCAAATCTCCCAAGCAAAAAACTGCCGAATACCTCAGGAGGTCCGCGCCGCAGGTGATCTTAGCCAATGGCTCTAGCTGTCACAAGCGGGATTTTCGTTGTGCTTCCGTCGTTTATAGTCCGTTTTAGCGATTCTGGGGCATGGCTCCTCTTGTCAGCGTCGGCCGATTTCATTAGGGTCGCATGCCTTCGTTACGACCGTCCAAGGTGGACGGCGTCGGGGCGCCCGTAGCTCAGCTGGATAGAGCACCAGACTACGAATCTGGGGGTCGGGAGTTCGAATCTTCCCGGGCGCGCCATCTTTTCCTGTCCCATTGCCTGGTCCGGCCCGCCGAATACTGTGGACAACTCGACGGACGGCGTTGTTTTCCAGCGCTCGGCCGAAGCCCACTGGGATTCGTCCAGGATGAGATTCGACTAGCGCCGATTGCAACCGCTCCGAGCCGGGGGGATACTGCGGTCTGGGGCGGCGATGAAAGCGGTAGCAGGCCGGCCATGGGCATTAGCGACAGTCATTCGCTTTCGGCGGTGCGGCGATCGGTGTGGGGCGCAGGGTGGCCGGGTGTCGTCGTGGCGGTCCTGGCTGCCTGGCTTACTCTGGGCCGGGGCGGCGACGCTACGGCGGGGGTGCCGTGGCCATCCCGCCCGAGCCAAGTTCGTCCTCCCTTGGCGATCATGAACATCGCACTCAGCGACGAGGGTTCGGGCGGCCTGGCGCGATTGCGTCAGGTGCCACCGAGCCCAACGGTGTTCCAGGCGCAAAAATTGCTGCGCGACCTGGGTCACTACCAGGGGGTCGTCAACGGCCTACTGGACGAGGCCACCAGCGCCGCCGTCAAACGTTATCAGAGCCGCACAAACCTCGAGGTCGACGGCCTGATCAGCGAAGAGTTGGTCGACCATCTGGAATTCACCGGTCAGGCCGAACGCCTGGTCGAGCGGTTGAGCGAGGTGCGGGGCGAGCAGGTGGCCCGGGCGCGGGCCGCCCTGGCCGCCCAACCCGAAACGCGGAACCTGCTGGCCGGCCGGGCGGCCAGCGAAGCCGCCAACCCGGCCCGTGACAGTGCCGCCTGCTTTGCAACGCCCAGCGTGTCCTGCTTGCTCGAGGAAGCCTTGGAAGCAGCCAAGGCCGTGCATCGGGCGCATTTCAGGGATTGGGTGTTGGGCGAGATCCTACAATTGCAGGCCCGCTTGGGCCGCGATGACGCTGCCTTGGAAACGGCTGCCCGCATCGACGATCCGCGTCTGGTCATGGCGGCCTTGGGCAAGATCGGCCGGGCCCAGGCCCGACGGGGACGCTGGCAGGCAGCCGGCGCGACGGCCCGCCTCATCCCCGATCCTCGGGTGCGGGCCGGTGTGTTGGTGCCGTTGGCGGCGGCGTTGGTCGAGGCCGAGCGATCGGCCGCAGCTTTCGATGCGGCTAGCGCTGCGTCAGCCTTGCTCGAGCGGATTCCTGCGACACGAGCGCGTCTGGATCTGTTGAGCGATCTGGTGCTGGCCCTGGAACCACAGTCCGGGGTCGAGCAGCCGCCGGCGCTCAGGGCCTTGGTGCAAGATTTCGCGGCTCGCGCCCTGGCCGCGGTTGAGGGGGGTGAGCCCGGTGCCCGGCGACGCGTGGCCGTCTTGATGGCCAAACGCGGCAGGCCGAGCGCCGCCCTGGAGCTTGCCGAGGGGCTGGCCGAGATCGACCAACGGGATGTCTTGATGGCCGACATAGCCCTCGCCCAGGCGCGACAGGGGCAGGACCAGGCGGCGGCAGCCAGCGTCGCCCAAATTGCCCTGCCGCGATACCGCATTGCCGCTCTGGTCCGGATTGCCAATCTGCACAGCGCTGCCGAGCGCCACGGCGCGGCACGCGCCGTTCTTGTTCGGGCCTTGCCGGAGATCGACAAGATCGAGGCGAAATTCACCTACGCCCGGGCCGACGCCGGCAACCGGCTGGTGCATGCCCTGATCGACGCTGGGGAGCGCGAGCAGGCTCAGCGGACGGCCGCCGCCATCGCCGATTCCCGTCTGCGTGCCGATGCCCATTGGCGCCTGGCGGCGGCGGCGGCGCAGGCGGGCGCTCAAGGAGCGGCGGCGGCGGAGCGACTTTCGCTGGATCTGACCCGCGCCATTGGCAGCGCCCTCGATCGCGCCTGGACTTCGTGCAATGGCGCCCGTTTGGGTTTGAATGCGGGCGCCCAGGGCCTGGCCGAACGGGCCTTCGATTTGGCTCTCAAAACGGTTCGCGGCATTGCCAATCCCTGGGCCCGGGCGCAGGCGCTGGTGCGCCTGGCGGCCACTCTGAGTGCCTTCGAGTGAAACTGCATGGACGCTTCGCATGGCGGACTTTTTTTGGATTTGTCGAAGTTCGCCAAAAAAATTATTTCCGCTCGAAAATCGACAAAATGCGACCGGTCGTTCTTTTAATTCCGTTGGCCTGCCCCCCGAAAACTGGTCCAGCCCGGATGTTAGGATTGGGTTGGCTTGAAGGAGGGCAAAATGGCGAAGAAGAATCACACGGTTGAGCAGATTATCGGCAAGCTCCGCGAGGCGGAGGTCCGGCTAAGCCAGG
>PVBE012286639.1_pt1 | contig 17797 bp, 16 predicted proteins | sample 1631181 | NCBI WGS metagenome assembly PVBE01 (sample SAMN08397723, study PRJNA350692) | Marine metagenome, whole genome shotgun sequencing project. | isolation source: water | place: Pacific Ocean | collected 2012-04
CGGCGGCGGCGGGGCGGGATCCGATTGCAGCTGCGATCAACCCGGCAGCGCGCCTGGGCCCGTGCATCTCTTCTTTGCTGTCCTGCTGGTCGTGCTGCGCCGCCGGCCGCGAGGCTGATCCGAAGGCGGGTCGGGCTGTTCACGCCGAACCCCCCTTCCGTTCACGATCGTCGCGAGCACCGCACCAATCCACGGGTTTGGCGCGTGGCACGCCCGATGCAAATGTCAGCGGGTACTTCGCCAGCATGTCATCGGAGGGAGCCATGCGATCAATCGTGTGCCTTGTCGCCATCTTCTCGTTCGCCGCCTGTGACATCGGATTGTCGGGTGGGGACTCGGCGCGCAGCTCGCACCGGAGCACGTCCAACGTCGCGAGCGCGGCCCGGCCCGGAGGCGGTGGGGGGAAGACACAGACGCGACTGCCGGTTCAGCCGCCCTCGGAGTGCAAGCCCGGCTCCGACATGTGGCGCGGTGCGCAGCTCGTGCGTCAGGAGATGCTCGAGTCGATTCGCGAGCTCGTCGTCTGCGGCACCGTGCAGGTCGCTACGGCCCGCGCGATGGTGCTCTCCGTCCTGCTGTCCAACGAGGGGCTCTTCGAGCCTGAAGCCGTCGAGGAGATCGCCGGCTATCTGGACCTCTTCGGGCTGAGCGCGCGCCCGGTCTTCGTCAGCGACGGTGAGGGGGGCTGGCACATGGCCTTCAACCCGCAGTCGAGGTTCTCGCTGCGCTTCCACGACCCGGCGGACGGATCGCTGATCACCGCCGACGTCTTCGACATCGAGAGCTACCTGGAGGGCGTCGAGGTCGAGTCATCGCACACGTGGGCGGAGATGAAGGGCGGGCAGCCCAATCACTTCACCTTCCGCTGGAAGCGTATCGGCCCGCTGGGCCACCTGTTGTTCCCGGAGGGCGAGCCCGAGTCGCGCACCCTCGAGCTCGATCTCTACCTCGACGATCTCATCTACCTGATCTTCAGCGGCTTCGACCACCCCGCGATCGGGCCGTTCCAACGCCTCGGCGACGTTCTGGTGGAGTCGTCGGTGCACCTGCTCGACCGGCGACCGGGCGTGAAGGTCGAGTACACGGCGAGTGGGAAGCGCGGGGTGGTGCGCGAGCTCGCGCTCGGTGGGAACGTCGCGTTCTTCATCGACGACCTGTACGCCACCAACGGGCACGTCCAGATCGAGGCGACGGGGAGCGCGCTCGACTACTTCGACGGCAAGGGGCTGCAGGGGCCGCTGGTCTACCGCATGCGGATGCCGCGGTCGGCGGACATGGTCGTGACCGACGAATATGGCGACGGCGCGCTGTACCCGACGCCGACCGTGGCGTGCGCGCGCACGAAGGTGCCGGTCACGGATCTGGAGGTGGCGCCGCAGACCTCACGTACCCTGCCGCGGTCGCTCCTGAGCGACTGACCTCACCCGTCGAGCGTGTCGACCCGTCGGCAGAGGAGCATGTGCAGACCCTCGGGGCTCAGCGTGTCGCGGCGGCCGCTGCTGAATTCGGTGGCCGCGTCGCGCACCAGGAATGGCTCGACGTCGTAGCGGCGGACCACGTCGTCCGACGAGGCGGCGGCGGCCCACGAAGGCGCGATCTCCAGCGCCAGGTCGCGATTCGCAGCCAGCGTCCGCGCGTTCTGCAGGACCAGCCCCCCCTCGCATTCGAGGCGTGAGCGCACGCGGCCGCCCATCTGTCCGGTGGCCTTCAGCGCGCGGTGTTCGCCGAAACGCACCTCGCTGCGCGCACAGGTCCACGGCGCGATGGTCACCCGAGCCACCGAAGGCGTCTCGCCGTCGCGCAGCCGGTGAAGGCCGGCTTCGTGTCGCAGGAATCCATAGGGCCACGGCCCACCGACCGAGAGGAGGGCCGGCTCGTCGTCGGCGCGCGGCTCCCGCAGAAGCTCCGGTCCGCGGTGTTGCGCGGTGGCCCAGCCGAGGTAGGTCTTCACGAGCAGGTCGCGTGCGGCGCGACCACCCGGTCCGAGCGGGGCGACCTCGAGCAGGGCGTCCCACTCGCCGCTCTGCCCCATACGGACGAGCTCACGGAACGCGCGCTCGACGCGGTCCTCGAGCGCCACCAGGTGCTCCGCAGCGTGGGTGACGCGGGCGCGGGTGTCGGCCGCCGCGAGCTCGTCTTCGAGGGAAGCGCGGGCGTCGCGCAGCCGGTCGAGGCGGTCGCAGATGGCGTGCACGCGACCCAGGTCGCGCAGGTCGTTGGCCGCGGCGACCGGATCGACCCAGAAGTCGGGCTCGGCGCGCAGCGCGCTGATGCGGTTGCGCTCGGTGTGCAGGAAGGACTCGTCCATCGAGCCAGCCAGCTCGTCGAGCCGAGCGCCCACCTCGCGGGTGGCGGCGGCGACACCTTCGCGGTCGAGCTTGCGACCCTTCACCGGCTCGACCGGGGCCTGCTCGCGGCGGTGCTCGCGGCTCTCGGCGGTCTCGACCACCGTGATGCGTACGTGCCCGTCGCGAGCTCGCGCGCGCAGGATCGAGCCGGGCTCGACCGAGCGCTCCATCAGCGTCATCGCCAGCGGGAGCACGAGCCGGCGCTGCAGCTCGCGCTTGAGGGCACGGGCGCCGTAGCGCACGTCGTAGCCGCGGTCGATGATCTGGTCGAGCGTGGCGTCGTCGACGTCGACCACGAGGTTTCGCCGGGTCACGCCTTCACGGGCGAGCACGCGGTCGAGTTCCTGGCGCGCCACCCGTCGCACCTGCCCTTCGTCGAGCGGGTGGAAGACGGCGACGTGCTGAAAGCGGTTGAGCAGCTCCGGCCGGAACGCGCGCTCCAGAGCGTCGATGGTGCGCGCCCGCCGCTCGACCAGGTCGACCGATCCGCCGAAGCCGACGGCGCGGTCGGCGTTCTGCGCGCCGACGTTCGAGGTGGCGATGAGGATGGTGTTGCGGAAGTCGACGCTGCGCCCGCCCGGGGTGGTGAGCCGGCCCTCGTCGAGCAGCGGCAGGAGCATGTCCCAGACGTTCTGATGCGCCTTCTCGAGCTCGTCGAAGAGGACGACCTGGAACGGGTGGGCGCGCACCGGATCGACCAGGCGCGCGGGGCGGCTGGGCTCCCGCGGGTTGCCCAGGAGCATCTCGAAGGCGTGGTAATCCTTGAACTCGCTCAGGTCGAAGCGCAGCAGCCGGTGCGGGCTCCCGAAGAGGAAGGTCGCCAGCGCGCGCGCCAGCTCCGTCTTGCCCACGCCCGTCGGTCCGACGAAGAGGAAGGTGCCCACCGGGCGCGATGGGTCTCGGAGCCCGGCCTTGAACAGCGCGATGGTCTCGACGACAGCCTCGATCGCCTCGGTCTGGCCGACGATGCGGTCGGTGAACCAGGCCCGAATCTCGCGCGCGGGTTTGGTCGCCTCCGGCGAGACGACGAAGAGGGGCAGCCCCGAGTAGATGCTGAACACGCGCTCGACGAAGCCGGGGGTGATCGGCTCGTCCTCGCCGATGGCGAGCTTCTCTTCGAGATAGGCGCGCACCTGCTCGAGCATCGCCAGCGCCGGGCCGGGCTGGGTGCGCGTCCGCCCGAACGTCCCCGTCAGATCGATGAGCCGCCGCCGCGCCGGCGCGTCGATGTCGAGCCGGGCGCGCTCCGCCGCCGCGCTCACGACCTGGTCCACCGTCTCCACATCGAGGGGCGCCACCGAGTGCTGGTGGAAGTGGGTCAACAGCAGCGGGTGGCGCTCCATCTGGCGCAGCTGCTCCGGCTGTGCCTCGCCCAGCAGCACCACGCCGCCGTTCTCGAGGTGCGGCGCGAGCGCGTCGAGCATGTTGCGATTGCTGTTCGAGCTGCGCCCCGCGTCCGGCAGGTGCCACACGTCGGCGATGTAGAGCACCTTCCGGTCCTCCGCCGCCCGCCGCGCCACCGTCGTGACCTTCGACTCCCACTCCCCCAGGTACCGCGTCCGCGACATCAGCTGCGTCGTACTCGTCTGCACCAGCCCGATGTCCGCCCCGGTCTTCGCGATCTGCCGCGCCACCTCGTGAATGATCGCGGTCTTGCCGACGCCGGCCTCGCCCGTCAGAAGTACGGACCGGCCGCGGCGCAGCATCTCCAGCACCGCGCGGGCATCCGCGTCGCGCGCCAGGACCGGGTCGAACACGTGGTCCTGCGCGGCGGTCACGAGGTCCCGCGCGTCGACCTCCAGCGCGTCTTCGTAGGCGTCGTCACCCATGGAGCGATTGGTAGCCTACTTCGGGCCGCAACGCTTCAGCTTGTCGTAGAGCGTGCGCAAGCTCATCTCGAGGCTGCGCGTTCGGTCAAACGCAATGCGCGAAGTGCCAAGGCGTCGGTCGTCGCAGTGCCCAACCTCTGGACACACGACGAGGAGAGAAGACGATGTTGAAGCGACTGCGACGCGGATGGAACGACGGCCGGATGGAGACACCGCCCGGTGAGGTGCGGCGGGTGCGAGCGAGTCACGAAGCGAGACTGGACCTACCTCATGGCGAGGTCTCGGCGCGGATGGAGGCGCTCGACCTGGGCGTCTGGGCGGGCTCGCTCTTCGACGGTCTGGGCGAGCCGCGCTGCGTCCAGGTCGACGAGGGTCCGTGGGTCTTCGGGACGCTGCTCCTGCACGGGCGGGCCGCGCTCGGCCGCATCTCGGTCGAGCTCAGCGCAGACGGTGGCGGCACCGCGCTGGTGGCGACCTTGGTCGAGACCGCCCGAGTCGCCGACGAGAATCAACGCATCGACGCGGCGCTCTCCGCGCGCATGCAGGCGGCGTTGGAGGCCCTCGTCGTCGCGCTCGCTGCGCCTTCTTCGCCCCGCGAGCCTGTGCCGCGACGCGAGATTCGCCTCTCGCGCGGCGGCATCATCGCCGGGGACCCCGACGCGTGTTTCGCGCTGGCGTGTCCGGTCGCCGAGCTCGACTGGATCGACGACTGGTGCTTTCACCTGCTGCGCTCCGAGAGCGGGCGCAACGAGGATGACAACATCTTCCTCGAGGCGGCGACCGGCGCGATCGTCTACCGCGACACGCGCCTCGACACGTGCTGGTACACCGTGCGCTACGACCGCGCGACGCGACGCTTCGACGCCGTGCTTCTGACCGGCGAGCACATCGCGACGACGTGGCGCTTCGCATGCGATGCCACCCCCGACGGCCACGTCGATCTGCAGCTGGAGGTCGTCAGCCGTGGCCTGGACGATGCGTCAAGCAGAGGGGTCAGGCCTAGCCACTTGACACTTAGCGGGGACCACCGCTAAGTGTCAAGTGGCTAGGCCTGACCCCGGCTCCGGCGCTACGGGTCTCCCGCCGAGAGACGAGCGCCCTACTTCAGGCCGTAGCGCTTCAGCTTGTCGTAGAGGGTGCGCAGGCCGATATCGAGGCGCTCGGCGGCTTCGCGGCGGTTTCCGCCCACCGCGGCGAGGGCGGCGACGATGGCCTGGCGCTCCATGCCCTCCAGGGTGGCTGGGGTCGAGGTCGACGGCGCGCTCATGGGGGCGCCAGGGCTTGCGAGGTGGCCCGGCTCGATCAGGTCGCCATCGGCGAGGATGGCGGCGCGTTCGAGGGCGTTGCGCAGCCCGCGCACGTTGCCGCGCCAAGGGCGGCCGACAAGGCTCGCCGAGGCTTCGGAGGACAGGCGCAGCCCAGGCAGCCCGAGCTCGGTGGCGATGTCGGTGAGCAACGAGGCGGCGAGCGGTGCGAGGTCCTGGGGGCGGTCGCGCAGCGGTGGGATGTGGACCGGGAACACGGCCAGGCGGTGGTAGAGGTCCTCGCGGAAGAGGCCTGCGTCGATGCGCGACTTCGCCCGCTCGGCCGAGATGCGCCGGACCGCCGTCGACCCGGTTCTGCTGGTGCGCGAGACCGCCGAGTCCGTCGGCGCAGACCTCGAGGGCCACCTGCTCGCCGAGAACGCGCCGAAGACCTGGCCGCTCGACGAGGCGCGGATGCGCCAGGTCCTCGCCAACGTGCTGCACAACGCCGTCCAGGCGGGCTGATGCTGCCGTCTGCGTTCTCGTCGTCCGCCGAGATGACCCCCGCGCCGAGCGACCCCGACCAGCGATCGCCCTGGAAGGCCACCCCACCGACCGCGACCGTCTGGCCGTAGTCCTCGGTCCCGTCGTCGGTGCTCACCGCGGCCGACGAGAGAGTCGCGCCGGCCCAGGCGGTCAGGCCCCAGGGCCACGTCACCCCCGCGGTGAGGGTGAGCGACTGCACGCTGCCCACCGAGCTGTCGCCGGAGAACGCGTGATACGAGGTGGAGGCGCTCGCGTGGTACCGCATCCGCACGGCCTCGGCGGCGGTCACGCAATCTTCGACGCCCGCGATGGCCGGCAGCCGTGCGCCCGCTCGTCGACACCAGCCCAGCGCCGGCTCGCGCTCGCCCAGGCGGGCGTAGGTGTAGCCGAGGCCGAGCATCAGCTGGCGGTCGCCGGGCTCCTCCTCCAGCAGCCCGGCGTAGAGGTCGCGGGCCTCGCCAAAGTCACCGGTCATGTAGCGGACGAGCGCCTGCCCGCCTCGCCCGGGATAGCTCGTCGGATCGAGCGCGAGCGCTCTCGCGCCGGCGGCGTCGGCGGCGTGCCACCGGCGGGCGGCGAGGTGCGCCCCCTGCAAACCGAGCCAGGCGGCCTCGGAGCGGGGCTCGATCCGGGCGGCCGCTTCGTACCAGCGCACGGCGTCGTCGGGATCGTCGGCCATGAGGGCCGACCAGCCGCGCGCGAGCATCCGGTCGAGGGTGTCGGCGCGGGCCGGGACGAGCAGCAACAACAGGAACGCGACAGACCTCATGACAGCACCTCCGCCTGAACGCAGGGCGCGCCGTCGCGCCATGCCGTGAGCGAGACCGGGCCGAGCCCGGCTGCAAATGTGATGGCGACCCGGTCGGGCAGCCGGCCGGCGCCGCGAACGGCCGCGACGTCGAGCTCACAGACCAGCTCGACCAGCGGCCCGCGGCGGACGATGTGCGCGGTGGTGGGGACCGCGCCGACGGTCGCGAACGGCAACACCAGCTCGTGGCCGAGGCGGGCGAGGGGCGCCACGAACGGCGTCGCCGACGGGGTGTCCTCCCAGCGCAGCTCCGCCTCGTCCAGGTACGGCGCGCGCGCCATGCCGAGGGAGAACAGCCCGAGCAGCGTGTCGCGCGGGCCCTGGTAGTCGAGCACCGTGGTGTAGCGGTGGTCGGAGAAGACGGTGGAGATCGCGCGGCCGTCGGCGGTCCGAAGGGTGCGGCGACCCAGCGCGTCGATGTCGCTGAGCCAGCGCTCGGTGCGGTCCCCCACGCGCCACTCGAAGACGCGGCCGGGGGCGAGCGTCAGCGCAGCGCGCACCTCGGGGTCCGGGTTGACGCCCCGAAGGCGCGTGCCGGTGCTCGGTACGCCGTGGGTCACGTAGCGCGGCCCGTCCTGCGTCGCTTCTACGTAGTGGAGCAGCTCCGCATAGCAGGTCGGGGCGCCGACCTCGGCCGAGCGCTGCAGATGCAGATGCAGGTGCGGCACCGGCGAGCGGCCCGAGTTGCCCACCTCGGCGAGGACCTGCCCGGCCACGACCGCCTGGCCCTCCACGACCTTCACGCTGCCGAGCCGCAGATGACACAGCATCGAGAAGACGCCGCCCGCGTGGGCGACGAGAACCAGGTTCCCCCAGTTGTCGCGGGTCTCGACCTCGCCCGGCGGGTTGTCCGGGACGGCGTCGACGACGCGCACGACGGTCCCGGCGGCGGCGGCCACGACCGGCGCCTTCCACGCGTAGTAATCCTCGATCTGCGCGCCGTCGCCGCTGTGCGTGCGGCCGTCGTCGCCGGCGACCTCGAAGTCCCAGGCGTGGGCCCACAACCCCTGGTGGGTGTGGACGCCGTCGGGTCCTTGGGTGACGACCCAATCGCCCATCACCGGCGGGTAGACCACGGGGATGGCGGGGTCGGGGTAGCGCCTCGCCTCGGCGACTCGGCGCGCGAGGTTCGTCTCCGGCGAGCCGGGCACCCCGCGCACGAGGCGGGGGTCGCTCGCCTCCACCCCGATGGCGAGGGTGAACAGCACGCCCTGTGTCACGAGCACGAACGGCATCGCGAGCACCGGCAGCGAGACGGCGCCCAGCAGCGCGGTGAGCGCGGCGGCGACCAGCGCAGCGACGGCGCCCGCGAGCCCGGCGAGCAGGACCACGCGGGGCGTGAGCACCACGAAGACCCCACCGACGGCGACCGCGACGAGCACGAAGTTGAGTCCGATCAGGTCGCGCGTCAGCACGGTCGGGTCGCCGCCCAGCCCGAGCCAGGCCACGTAGCCGCAGACGAACCCGACGGCGGTCAGAATGGCCGACCAACGCGATCCCACGAGCACGCCTGCCAGCACCAACGCCCCGGCGACCGGGCCGCTCAGGAAGAAGCAGCTCGCGAGGGAGGCGAGGTACGCCTCGAAGAGGTCGGGCAGCCACGCGATCGCGGGCACCGCCTCATGGGGCAACGTCGCGAGGCCCGGCAGCTGCTGGGAGGCGAGCAGCGCGGTCCAGGTGACCACCACGAAGGGCAGACACAGGACCGGCACGCCCACGTAGCGCTCGGCCAGGTTCCGCAGCGTCGCCGCTACGCCGACCGAGACCAGCGTGAGCAGCGCCATCATCGCCACCAGCGGCGGGCCCACCTCGAAGCGGGCGCCGAGCGCCAGGCCGACGAGGAGCCCGTTGAAGGCGTAGAACCCCTCGTCGACCTGGCCAGCCGGGCGGCGCAGCACGCGGGCCCAGGCGTCGCTCCCGACCAACCCGACGAGGCCGCACAGCCCCTGGGCCGGCGCGGTGAGCGTCGCGGCCAGGATCAGCGCGCCGCCGAGCGGGGTGGAGCCGAAGACCACCTGGCCGTACGCGTTCAGGACCCCGCGCCCGCGCACGACGAGCGCGACGACGAGACCTTCGCGCTCAGCCGGCGAGGCGGGCGGGCAGACGCTCAGCGCGCTTGACATCGTCCAGCTCCTCGACGCGGCGGATGATCTCGACAGACCCGTCTGTGCCGATGAGCACGCAGGCGGGCCGGAGGCGGATGAACTGCATCGATTGCGTGAAGTTGTAGGCACCGACCGGGCGCACGACGAGCGCGTCCCCGGGCTCGAGCGGCGGCAACATCACGGAGGGCCGCACGACGTCGATGTTCATGCACAGCGGCCCGTAGACCACCGTGTCCTCGAGCATGCCGCCGCGGTCGACGACCGGGAGCACGTCGTGGCGGTACCAGAACGAGGTGAACAGCACGTTCACGCCGGCATCGATGATGATCGAGCGGCTCCCGTTGGCGAGGCGCTTGTTGCCCACCACGCGGGTGACCATGAAGCCGGCCTCGTCCACCAGCGAGCGCCCCGTCTCGAGCATGAGCGTGGGCAGCTCCCCTTCAGCGAAGCCCGCGGAGAGCAAGGCACCGGTGATGGCCTCCGCGTACTCCTCGATGGCTGGCGCCGAGTCACTCCCCGGCGCGTATTGGGCGTGCAGCGTCGCGCGGGACGCGAAGCCGCCGCCCATGTCGAGGTACTTCACGACGACCCCGAATTCGGCGCGCACCTGGAGCGCGAGCTCGGCGAGCCTGGTCGCGCCACGACCGTAGGCCTCCGGGTCGAGGATGAAGGTGCCGATGTGCGAGTGGATGCCGTCGAGCTCCAGGTGCCCGCCCGAGATGAGGCGACGGATGGCGTCCATGGCCTCGCCGCTGTCGAGGTTGAAGCCGAAGCGGTCCCAGCGGGGCTGGATGCCCGTGTCCATGTTCACGCGCAGGGTCACGCCGATCTTCCGGCCGGCCTCGCGGGCGATCTGCTCGATGGCGTAGAGCTCGTCGTAGTGGTCGACGTGCACCTTCGCGCCCTCGAGCAGCGCGCTCTTCAGCGCGGGCGCAGGCTTGTACGGGCCGTTGAAGAGGATGTGTTCCGGGGGGATGCCGTTGTTGCGGGCCATCTCGTACTCGACCTCGGAGACGACCTCGGCCCAGGCGCCCTCCTCGTGGAACACCCGGCAGACCGCGTCGAGGTAGTTGGTCTTGTAGGACCAGGCGAACTGAACCTTCGGGTAGCGCAGGGCGAAGGCGCGGTGGGCCTCACGGTAGCGCTGGCGCAGGCGGTGCTCGGAGAACACGAAGAGCGGGCTGCCGAACCGCTCGATGAGCTCCGAGACGGCCACCCCATCGATGCGCTCCAGGCAGCGGCGGCTCGGCCCCCGGCCGAACTTGTTCGCGAGGCTGTTGACGTGCTGAAGGATGGTCGGCTTCACGTAGGGCAAGCGGCTCATGAGGCCACCTCCATTCGGTTCAGCTCGCCGATGGTGGTCAGCGACTGGAAGTCAGAGAGCGGGTAGACCTGGTCACACGAGTGACGCAGGAAGAGGACGCCAGCGGGGGCCGGCGGCATCGGCTCGACCGTCTCGCCCAACGCGAGGCGGACGACGGCCCCGCCCCTCCTCGTGTCCGAAGATGCGCAGGTCGCGCAGCCGCAGCAGGAACTGCTCGGCGTCGCGCTCGGCGAGGTTGGCGTCGAGGTCGAAGGCGCTCATCAGCTGCCCGGGCAACCCATCGGGCGGCGTGCCTCCGATGAGGGCGCGCAACAGGAAGGTGCCAGTCGGGCTCAACGAGAAGGTGCGCCCGGTGCGGGCGTCGAAGAGGAAGCCACTGTCACTGACGGCGAGGTTCTGAAGCATGGTCTCTCTCCCAAATCCGTAGACGCTTTCCAGGGAGAGCAACGCGTGTGCCACAGCCGCAAACCCAATAACGGCGTGGTCTTGGCCCACCGGAGTGAGCGAAGACTGCGGATTCCGCATGCCGTGGACTGCGGATTCCGCGCATCTCACTTGCGTAATGAGTGAACGCCGTTTACTTTTTGTTGGCCATGCACAAAGTGACCTCGACACCACGGGAGCGCCGGCAGCTCGCGAACCGCAAGCGCATCCTCGACGGCGCGATGGCGCAGGTCGCCTCGGGCGGCGTCGACGCGCTCTCGATCAACCAGCTCGCCCGGGCGGTCGACTACACGCCGGGCGCGCTGTACCGGTACTTCCCGTCGAAGGAGGCGCTCATCGTGGCGCTGACGGCGGAGGTCGCCGCGTCCTTCGGGTCGATGTTGCAGCGCACGCTGACGCTGGTCCCGGCGGACGCGCCGTTGCAGCGCGTGGTGGTCTCGGCGCTCACGTATCGCGACATGTCCGCGGCGGCGCCGAACCGCTTCGCGCTCATCGCGCTCTTCATGGCCGAGCCGAAGACGCTGGTGTCGGAGCCGTCACATGTCGCGCCGAGTCAGAGCGCCGTGGTCGCGGCGGTCAGCCCGATGGCGGTGGCGTTCGAAGACGCGCAAGCGGGCGGCGCCCTCGATGCGGGCGACGCCATCGAGCGCACGATCTGCGCGGCCTGCGCGCTCCACGGCGTGCTCCTGCTGCGCAAGCAGGCCCCGCGCGCCCCGGATTACCTCGACGTCGGGCAGCTCTACCTCATCACGTTGCGCGCGTTGCTCGTCGGCTGGGGCGCCCAGCCCGCGGCGGTCGACGCGGCGATCGACGCGGTGGAAGCCCTCGGAGATCTCGTCGCTTCAGTTGGAGACTCATCATGATCGGCATTGGCATCGCGTTCGTCGTCGGCGCGATCGGCTGGACCCTCAGCGAGTACTGCGTCCACCGCTGGCTCGGGCACAAGTTCACGAAGAACATCTTCGGCAGGGAGCACGTGGCCCATCACAGCCGCGGCAACTACTTCGCGCCGAGCTGGAAGAAGGCCCTCGCCGCCCTCGCAGCCCTCGCCGTGCTCATCGGGCCCGCGTATCTCGTCGCCGGCCTCTACGTCGGCGGCGCGTTCGTCCTCGGCTTCGTCGGGATGTACATCGGCTACGAAGTGCTGCACCGCCTCGAGCACGTGCACGAGGGCATCGGCTGGTACGGCCGGTGGGCGCGGCGGCACCACTTCTACCACCACTTCCACGACCCGAATATGAACCACGGCGTGACCTCCCCCGTGTGGGACATCGTGTTCCGCACCTATGTGAAGCCGGAGGTCATCCGGGTCCCCGAGAAGCTCAAGATGCGCTGGCTGTGCGACCCCGCGACCGGCGACGTCCACGAGCCGCTGCGCGGGAGCTACGAGCTCCGCCGGCTGCGCGTCGCCACGAGGTAGAGCACCCCTTTCCCCGCGTGTGCGCGCGGGGCACCATGCGCTCGATGCGAGCGGCCCTGTTCATGGCGGTGTTGCACGGCTGCGTGCCCGCCCTCGAAGACGATTGCACGAAGGGCAGCTGCTCACGTGGGGTCTGCGTCGCAGGCGCCTGCGTGCCGGAGGTGGTGACGACGCCGGACGTGGCGACGCGCCCCGACGCGGCCCGTGATGGTGAGGCGGACGCAGATGCAGATGCGGCGCGGCCGGCCGACGCCGTGGTCGACAACGACTCGATGGCCGACGCGGGCAGGCCGCAGGACGACGTGGGGCCGCCCCCGCCCGACGCCGACACGCCGCTCATCGACGCCGCCCTGCCCGATGTGCTCGAGGCGGATGTGCAGCGCCTGCCGGAGGTGTGCAACGGTGTCGACGACAACCTCGACGGCGAGATCGACGAGGCGGTGTGCAGCTGCGAGGCGTTGGCGGAGCCGGAGCTGACGCCCGAGCCCGCCTTCGGACCGCCGACGATGCAGCTCGACGCGGACGGGCGGCCGCTCGTGGCCTGGTTGATGCGCACGGCCAACGAAGGCGCCCACCCGCGGCTGGTGCCGGAGCGGCCGGAGCCGCTGTCGCTCGCCTCCCAAGCGAGCACGGTCTTCGGCGCCCCGGTGGTGGTCCGGGTGGCTGCGCGCCGCGTCGTGGCTGCTCGGCGCGGCGGCGAGCAGCCTCGGATCTTCGGGTGGGTGCAGCGCGGGGCGTTGGCGGAGACGCTGCCCTCGTTCATCCCTCGCGGCGAGGTCGGGTTCGTCGAGCCCAGCGACGTCGGCGCAACAGGCGTGCGGTTCGGCGACCGTAATCTCGTGGTCGTGGTCTTCAGCGACCGCGAGATCGACGCGAGGCGGCTCAAGCTGGCGGCCTACGACCCGATGGGTGCCACCGCCGCGAATCGGTTCTCGGATCCGCTGCCCTTCGACCTCGGCGACTACACGGACGTGGCGCCTGCAGCGGTGGCGCTCGCAGACAGTCTGCTGGTCGCTATTCCCCGCGCGAGCGGGACCATTCGTCTCGGCATCGTCGGCCTGGGGGGTGAGCACGAGCCGGACCGGGCGGGCTTCCTTCGCATCGCCGAGGTGCCCATCGATGGGTTCGTGACCGCGGTCGCGCTCGCGGCCGCGACCGAGTCGGACGCGCTGATGGCCGTCACCGTCGAGCGGGCGCTCGACACCGTCGTTCGTGTGTTCAGGCTGGTCGATGAAGGTGGGAATCTGCGCTCGATGGACACCGGGCTCGCCATCGTGGTCCACGACCGCACGACGGCGGCGGTGTCCCGGGCGGGTGACGGGTACGCCCTCGCCGTCCTGCAGCTGCAAGCCGTTCAGTATCTGCACTTCGACCGCGAGGGCCATCAGCTCGGGCTGGCGCACCCGGTCGCCCAGGTGGACACCGCCGGGGACGGCGTGGCGAACGTCGCGATCGCAGGCGAAGGAGACGAGCGGTGGGTGACGTGGACCCGGCCGGGCGGCGACGCTCCGGGCCTCGTGATGCTGCCGCTGAGCTGTCGATAGAGGTCACGGGAGGGAGCCAGGATGGCACGCGAGATCGTGGTGGAGATGGACGGGCGACCGTCGACCTTCGCCTTCAAGAAGGTGGACCGGCGCAAGCTCTACGGAGTGCGCCAGCGGGTGCCGCTCGACACCGAAGGCGCCGCGTGCGGCAAGGGCGAGCTGCTCGCCGACGGCTCGCTTCTGCTGCGGGCTGGCATGACGGCGCAGGCCTACTTCGACGACGAGGGCACCTGGTACGCCCGGCGCGATCTGGCGTCGGTGTGGCCCGACGGCACCGTGGCGGAGAAGCACCCGTCGACGCTGGGCGAGAAGCAGCCGCTATCGAAGGTGGGCGCCGAGGCGCTCCTCGACGCGCGCATCCACTCGGTCTACGCGCTCGAACCCACCGACCTCGACGAGCCGCTGCGCGCGGCGCTCGAGGCCGGCGAGCTGTTCCAGTTTCCGTTCAGCTACCGCGGCGGCGCCCGGCGCGACGTCTCGTTCCTGGTGCACAATGAGCACGGCTTTTTCGGGCTCGTGGGCCAGCCGACCAACCCGGCCTGGTGCGACCTCGAGGCCGTCGCCGTCGATGACTTCGGCGACGACGGCGGGTTCGACGACGACCTCGACTTCGAGATGTTTTAGAGATGGCCTCAACGAAAATGCTGACAGGAATTCGCCGGCCGCTGACAGCGCCGCCGGCGTTACTCCTCCTCGACGCACTTCTAGTGCGCCTTCGTCGTGGCGCCTTGGCGGCGCAGCCAGCGTCTCGCCGCCTTCCCGCCATCACTTCCGTCGAGGCCATCTGATGCCCGTACGCAAGCTGCACATCGCAAACGCCTCCGGCCGTGACGCCACCGTTCAGTACGAGGGGCTCCAGGCGCCGCGCCCGCCGCGTCCGGGGCTGCCCGACCGACCGGTCCACTTCGTGCGCTACGTCGCGAGCACCGAGGAGGGGCTGCACGCCTCGCTTCAGGCGCGACACGGCGAGAACTACGCCCAGGCGCTCATCGACGCGGACCCGGAGATCGATCTCGAGGTCGTCGGTCGACGGGTCGGGCGGACCGACAAGGTGTACCTCTCGGGATCCGGCGAGGTGCTCTACGCGTCGCCGACCCTCGTCGAGGTCATCCTGGCGCCCGACGGGAGCGAGCGGGAGCGCCGCACGCCCGTGGACGTCGAGGCCAATGTGAACGACGAGCGCCCGGTCGCGTGGACCGGACGCAAGATGCCGAAGCGCGACGTGGCGAGGCGCTTTCTGCTGAGCCGCTCGGTCCAACTGCGCCACGTCGACGGGCTCACGTACGACTACCTCTTCGAGATGGCCCGTGAGCTCGCGGAGGAGGACGTGGTGGTGATGCTCGGCGCCGGTGCCGGCGGGAAGAAGCCGCTGGTGTTCACGCTCAACGGCACGCCGTACCGCGGCTTTCTGGAGGGGCGGGTCGACGGCGCGAAGTACCAGCTGCTGTTGCATCTCTCGAATATGGAGCTCAAGCGCCCGCCTGCGGGCGGCTCATGAGCTTCTATGAATCGACGCGGAACAAGCCGCTCGGCGGGGGCTTCCAGGCGCCGGGGAAGAGCGTCACAGACCCCGAACTCGCGGCGCGCCTTCGTGGGTACAAGCGCAGCATTGCGTCGCGTTACCGGGCGCTGAATCAGGACGAGATCGAGACGCGGTCGCCGCACGGGCCGCTGCTCGTGTCGCCGAAGGTCGATGGCGAGCTCTGGTACCTGCTGCTCGAAGACGGCGACGCCTGGCTGATGAACCCCGCCGGGCGCGTGCTGTCGGGCGACATCCCGGTGCTCGCGGAGGCGCGGAAGGCCGCGGCCCGCGCCCAGGGGCGTACGATCCTGGCCGGTGAGCTCTTCGCGGCACGAAAGGGGCAGCGGCCTCGCCACGACGACCTCCCGCTGGCGATGTCCGGCGAAGCGCAGGCCGAGATCGCGCGCGTCGGGTACATGGCATTCGACGTGCTCGATGGCGGCGACGCGCAGGCGCAGATGCCGCTCGAGTCGTACGCCGACAAGCTCGAGCTGATGCGGCGACTCCTGGCGGGCGGCAAGCGCGTGCAGGTGATCAAGACCGAAGAGGTCGAGGGCGTCGGCGCCATCCAGCGGATGTACGACGAGCTGGTGGCGTCCGGGAAGGCAGAGGGCCTGGTGATGCGCCGCGCGGACGGCACCATCTACAAGCTCAAGCCCGCGTTCACCCTCGACGCGGTGGTGATCGGCTACACCGAGCGCGCCGACGAGCCGGGCAAGGTGCGCTCGATGGCGCTGGCCCTGATGCGCGAGGACGGCCGATTCCACCTGGTCGGCAGCTGCGGAAACATGAGCGGCGAGACCCGGGCGGAGCTCTACCCGAAGCTCAACGTGCTCGAGTCTGCGTCCAGCTTTCGCCACGCCAGCAGCGACGGGGCGCTGTACCGGTTCGTGAAGCCCGAGCTGGTCATCGAGGTGAAGCTCACCGACGTGCTCGGCGAGCACCCGAGCGGCGACCCGATCCTCCGCATGGTCGCCGACTTCGACGCCGAGGACGGCTGGACCGCCGTGCGCCGGATGGCGTCCGTCAGCATCCTGCACCCGGTCTTCATCCGTGTCCGCGACGACAAGGAGGTCAACTCCACCGACGTCCGCATGGCCCAGGTCACCGAGCGCTGCTCCGTGCCCGACCTCACCGTCAAGGCGGAGGCCGTGACCCTGCCCGTCAGCGAGGTCCTGCGCCGCGAGGTCTACGCCAAGACCACGAAGGGCGCCACCGCCGTCCGCAAGCTGCTGCTGTGGCAGACAAACAAGCACGATGCCGCGGGCGAAACCTGGCCCGCATTCGTCGTGCACTTCACCGACTACAGCCCCGGACGGAAGGATCCGCTCAAGCGCGAGGTCCGCCTGGCGCCGACGGAAGCGGCCGCCGAAGCCATCGCCGAGGCGATGATCGAGAAGAACGTGAAGAAGGGCTGGGAGCCCGTCGCCTGAGGTCGGACATCAAGCGACTTGCAACCGCGCGCCCGCGCACTAGAATCCCCCCCGCCGAAGGACTGACGGAGAACTGGTGGCGAAGGAAGAAGGAATCACGGTCGAGGGGACTGTCATCGAGCCGCTGCCGAACGCGATGTTCCGCGTCGAGCTCGAGAACGGTCACCGAGTGCTCGCCCACGTTTCCGGGAAGATGCGGAAGTTCTTCATCCGCATCCTCCCCGGCGACAAGGTGACGGTCGAGCTCTCCCCCTACGACCTGACGCGCGGTCGGATCACCTACCGCGCGCGCTGACCGCAGGCGCTCTGGCGCCGCGGCATTTCAATCCAATCCGCAATTGCGGCGCGCCCGGTCGAGCACCGCGCGGGCGATGACCCGTGCCTTGCGGGCGCCCAGTTGCAGGGCCTCCTCGACGTCGTCGGGGCGCCGCTCGAAGGCGTCGCGGCGCTCGCGCATCTCGCCGAAGTGGTCGTTCATCTTCTCGAGCAGGGCGAGCTTGGCGTGCCCGTAGCCGAACCCCCCGGCGCGGTACTTCTCGGCCAGCTCGGCCTTCTCCTCGGCGCTCGCCATGAGTGAGAAGAGGGCGAAGACCGTGCAGGTGTCGGGATCTTTGGGCTCCTCCAGCGGCGTCGAGTCGGTCTTGATCGACATCAGCAGCTTCTTGAGGGGCTTGCCGCGCGCGAAGATCGGGATGGCGTTGCCGTAGCTCTTCGACATCTTCTCGCCGTCCACGCCGGGCACGGCCTCGGGCACGCCGATGCGGTGCTTCGGGAGCTTGAAGGTCTCGCCGAACTTCGTGTTGAAGTGGGTCGCCATGTCGCGGGTCATCTCGACGTGCTGCACCTGGTCGGGGCCGACCGGGACCACGTCGGAGTCGTACGCCAGGATGTCGGCCGCCATCAGCACCGGATAGTAGAAGAGGCCCACGCTGGCCTGGATGCCGCGCGCCTTCTTGTCCTTATACGAGTGGGCGCGCTCGAGCAGGCCAGTCGCCGTGACGGTGCCGAGCAGCCACGCGAGCTCGGTGACCTCGGGCACGTCGGACTGTCGGAAGAAGACCGCCCGCTCCGGGTCGAGGCCGCACGCGAGGTAGGTGGCCGCCAGGTCGAAGACGTGCGCGCGCAGCGTCTCGGCGTCACCGACGGTGGTCAGCGCGTGGTAGTCGGCGATGAAGTAGAAGCCGTCGTCCTGGTGGGCGACGTGCTGCCGGATGGCGCCGAAGTAATTGC